>Ga0302135_10000003_pt1 | contig 169742 bp, 156 predicted proteins | sample CBN3_surface_MG_FD_203119 | JGI IMG/M metagenome (GOLD analysis project Ga0302135, IMG submission 203119) | Marine microbial communities from Western Arctic Ocean, Canada - CBN3_32.1 | ecosystem: Environmental > Aquatic > Marine > Oceanic | place: Canada: Western Arctic Ocean | collected...
GCCGTAGGTAATTCTAAGAGGTGAATGTTCTTTGAAGAACTATGGAAGAAACCGATGAGGGCGCAGCCCCGACACTATCAGGAACACCAAATGCCGCCCCCGCTAGCGATGATGGCGGGGCGTTCGGTCAGCCCGAAGTTCAGTATGCCAAGAGGTCTGCTGTTCCTGTTGTTATCGGGGCCATCTATTCCTTCTTCCAAGTGCTCGGAGTTTTGGCTTCTCTAGCCATACTCCTCGGCGGTGCTCTGCTTGCAGGATTTGCATCCGAAATCGGAGATGGCGCAGCTGAATCCGGTATCTTGGTAACCTTGCTTGGCGTCGTTATGCTTGCATTATCCTGTGTGGGCGTCTATGCCGGCATACTCATGATTCGATACCAGAAGAAGGGTATTCACATCGCATTGGGTCTACTTGCTGTAGGCGTGGTCATGGACTTAATCATGAATGTCGCAATGGAATTCCCCGTCGCCGAGGGTTTGGTAGGGACACTCGCTATCAATGGTCTTTGTGGGGTAATTGTCGCAATACCATTGCTAGTATCTGGCATATCTGAACAGATGGATTAATTGTTGCAATTACGCTGATGATGTCAAATGGTGGAATAGAATAAACCAATGTCTTTGATCAAAAAATATTTTGAGTCTTTTCGAGAAGTAGAGAAAACGACCTCAGGTATCCCTTCAATTCCAAGAGTGATAGTTAAGATATTGATGCCTTTGAAGGTTCTATTTGATTTAATCGGAGTTCTAATGATTCTGGCAATTATTGTGTCGATTATAGGGTTTGTTGGGAAAACAATACTGTAGAAATCAGCACAACTTACTGAGATCCAACATGTGTCCGATTCGCTGATTTACATCATTCAAGATGTTATCCAATGCTGATTTATCACGCCCTTCTGCACGCATCACAAGGATTGGTTCAGTATTACTCGGTCGGCATAGATACCAACCGTCAGAATATTTCACACGAATTCCATCGACGGTTGATTTTTCCATGTCTAAAAAGGCGGCTTCAACCGCGGACATGACGGCTTCACGTTCACCAGGAAGAGGTACTTTTGCTTCGCCAGTCGAGGGATAATTTGGAAGGTTTGAGAACCGCGAAGAGAATGTTGGTCCACCATTATCTGGGCTTGAATACCGGGCAATGATTTCGAGTAGTCTAGCGGTATTGTACAATGAATCATCAAATCCTGGCCAGCGATCGTGCAGGAAAAAGTGGCCTGACATTTCTCCGGCAAGTGGGCTATCGGGGTTATCTCGCAATTCGCGTTTCATGAATGAATGTCCGGTTCGAACCATTTTCGGAATTCCACCAGCAGCAACAATCACCTCCTCCAGAGCCATGCTACATTTTACATCGTAAAACACGGTTCTTTCCGCAGCAGTTCCGCTGGCTCGTTCACTCAAAATATCGGTTACAAAAATTGCCATCAATCTATCAGGGTGGATAAATCGACCGGCTTCATCGACAACTCCAATTCGGTCACCATCTCCATCCATGCCAATTCCGAACTCGCAGCCATTTTCGACTACTGTTTTTGCGAGATCGACCATATTTTTCGGTCGAGTCGGGTCTGGAGGATGATTTGGAAATTGGTTATCCCAATCACAGTAAACTGGAATGACTTCAACTCCGAGACGCTCCATTAATTGAAGAGTTAGTGGTCCTGGTACAGCGTTTCCACAATCGATTGCAATTTTTATTGGACGAATTGGTTTCCCAGCATTTTCGATAACCGTTGCCAAATATTTATCTTCAAATTCAGGCATTTCGGTAATACTTCCAGATTTTTCTGAGACTCGGAATTTTCCTGCATCAAAAGTTGCTTTCAATTCTTGTAATTCTTCACCAGCCATCGGTAGTGCCCCTCGACAAATTTTGAATCCATTGTATTCAGGTGGATTGTGGCTGGCGGTAATGACAACGGCTGCATCAACTGGTAAGTCGACGGTAGCTCGGTAAAGTACGCCAGTCGTTGTGATTCCTAAATCGAGAACACTCGCACCAGTTGAGGTGAGACCAGCAAGAAATGCTGCGTGAAGTTCAGGTCCTGATTCACGAATATCTCGGGCGACTGCAACTGTGTTAGCATCCAGATGTGTTGCGAGCGCCCTTCCAAGACGTTCGGCAAACTCAGCATCGAGTTGGCTTCCAGCAAGACCACGAATATCGTAAGCCTTGAAGACGCTCATAGCCAATCCTCCACCTTCTCATTGATGATTCCATCGCGGAATTGCTGTATTATTCTGTACTACCGGAACCACGGAATGCTTCTGCAACAACTTCTACTAAGGCTCCAGCAGGTAATTCTCTGACAGCAAAGGCTGCGCGTGCAGGTAGAATTGTGCCTTCCAACCATGCACCGTAAACTTCGTTGAAATCTCCAAAATTAGCCATATCAGTTAGCAAGACCGTGACCATTACTAAATCAGCTTTCGATGAATTCGCTTCAGCGAGCAGCTCATCGATTTTCTCAAGTGATTTAGCCGCTTGTTCTTTCAGTGTGTTTCCACCATCAGTGCCGATTTGTCCGGCCACCCAAATGTGGTCTTTTACACTAACACATGGGCTGTACGGGGCGAGGCGCATGCCTCCGAGATCGATTGCTTCTTTCTTTGTCATGACTCGCGGAGCCAGCTTGAGGTCATAGGATTATTCACGCAGTAAATCAACCACCGATGCGTGGTCACAAGCCACATTTTCCATACCTAAATTGTCAATTGGTAACCAAGCTGCATCGACCGCGTCATCTGCTCCGATAGGGACAACGGTAGAATCGACTTCGACCAGATAAAAGATTCCAACACAATGTTTGCGAGGATCTCTCCCCGGTGCGCCGAGAATTGTCAATGCGATTGGGTTACTTCCTTCAACGCCGGTTTCTTCTTTGAGTTCCCGCAACACCGCCTCCTCTGGGTCCTCTCCATAATCAACGAAACCACCGGGAAAAGCCCACATCCCTGCCCATTCTGCAGGTTTTGGTCCACGTTTAATCATCAAAACTTCCAGTCCATATTCACCGTCTCGAACAGCGACAGCATCGACGGTGACAGATGGGCTATGGTAGCCATCTCTGCCACATTCTGGACATTGCTCATTGGCCATATCGTCGTCTCCTTTTTTGGAAATCATCGATGGCTTCGTACAAATTTTGCTTAGAAAATGAAGGCCAGTGGACATCGGTGAAGTGAAGCTCAGCATAGGCGATTTGCCAAAGTAAAAAGTTCGAAATTCTCTCTTCTCCACTCGTTCGGATGACTAAATCAGGATCGGGTAAATTTGCGGTGTAAAGCCGTTCAGATATTTGCTGAGTGTTTATTTCTTCCAAATCCAAATCCCCACTCGCATGCTCTCTTGCAATTCTCCTTACCGCATCGACAATTTCCTCTCGTCCACCGTAGGCTAAACAAACAGTGAATAGATAATTTGAGTAATTTTTTGTTTTCGATTCAGCCTGCTGAATCGCCTCTTGCACGTGGTCGGGTAGCAATTCAGTACGTCCGACCGCTTGCACTTTTACGCCTTTTGAGTGAATTCGAGGGTCAGCTGCGATTTCGTCAAGTCCTTTGACGTAGAGGTCGTAGAGCGCATCGAGTTCGTCTGGGTCACGCTCTGAGATATTTTCTGTTGAAAGAGCATAGACGGTGAAATATTTGATTTCTAGGTCGAGAATCCAATCCATAACTTCTTTTAATTTCTCTTTTCCTTGAGTATGACCGATATTTTTATCGACATTTTCATTCCATGCAAAGCGTCGATTTCCATCCATGATTATTGATATGTGCTCGGGTAGAATTTCTTGCTTGATTCGATCACGTAATCGATTTACTCTGACTCTATCAGTTCTGGAAATAAAACTCCAGGCGGTGCTAGAATTAGCGATTTTTGCCGCTGGAATTGCGGCAATTCTGAATTTAAGAAGCCATTTTGCGAATCTGTCGAGGCGGCGACCAACTGATTTCCGCGCACGACCCATGGCACTACCGAATGTGCGCTGTGCCTAAAGTCGTCGGATTGCGAATCATTCGAAAACGATGTCTGCAGATTCGCCAACTTTCTCTAGCAAACCACGCTCAGGATTGACCACAATTACTTGGCCCGCCCGCTCCCAAACGGCTAAATCATGCTTAGAATTACCACAATAACCGAAGCCAGCGTCACCGTAACGAGCGACTAATGCTTCGGCTTTTTTGTGCGAGCGAAGGTTGTGTTTGGTATCTGAAGCCATCACATCGGAGAATAATCCAACATGTGCTGCGATTTGCTCGGCAACGATTCTATCTGATGCAGTTGCTAAAATTATCGTGCGACCACGAGCTGCCTCGCCCGTCAGCCAGTCGAGAAAAGCCATATGATATTCAAGTTCAGCCGGATCAAAATTCAGTTTTGTGGCAAGGTCGCGCTTCCATTGCGCTCGCTTTCCGATAAATTCGTTGACAAGCATTCCAACCAGCATCCACGGACGACGAAAAAGTACACGTGTAATGCTGATATAGCTCATGTCGCTGAGGATTAGAGTACCGTCCATATCGACAGCGAGGGGGATGTCCGATACCTCTGCCATAGACCTGCCTAGTCCTTCCATGTTTCAAGGATTTGCCACCGATTCCATGAAGTCAGATACCACTTCGTGGGTCTCGGGTTGACACAATGTCTGTGACAGAATCGGTTTGGTGGCCTGCCGCGATGCGGCAGATTGAGTCCGATTCTGAAGCACCTGAAGGATTTGAGCACATCATAGTCGCTGGAATCGGGATGAAAGCAGAATTTATTGAGCCTATCGATGCTAGTGATTGGAATTCTATGATTGCTGGGCTCGAATCTTGGGGTAATTTTCCAAAAGGTGAAGTCATTATCGAAGAGACTATTTCGACCGACCGAGGATTAGTTCTCAAATTGAGTTCATCTGGAAAACTTTGGTGTGCTGAATTTTTACCTTGGGGAAGCGATGGACGCTTGCGCGCTCGTATTTCTCTATCTCCCGAATCCAATTGCGTTCCAAGTGGAGGCTTCGTTTATGGCGAGCGCGATGTCATTTTGGTCCGCGAGTGGACAGAACGAGGAAAAACTGCTAATAATGAGTTGGAAACAGCCCTTCAGTCTAATGATTTTGAGGTTGCGAAAAACATTTTGTTTAGATCTGCAACCGCATTGGGCCGATATCATTCTGCGGCTGAATCGGGACGTGTAACGCCTCCTGATCCTCAACGTTGGAATAAGCGGATGGAAGGACTTGAAGCACGATTACGTGCCAATACGATTTGGCGTGCTCCACACACCAAGCAAACTATGTGTATGCCATCGCTTGGTGATGTGCGTTTTTCTGATTTACAGGCCGATGATGATGGTGAATATGAAATTCGAATTGGGCCGCCTCGATTGGCAGATTGTTTAGCAAAACCAAATTGTGAATTTCCAGCGATTCGAGATTTTGCCTCTTTACTTCATGGGCTGAATCGCCTTCACTATGATTCTAGATCTCAACTCATTCTAACCGATCTTCGCTCCAGTCTAATCGAAGGTTGGAAGTCGACAGCACCGCCTCAATGGTGTTCTGAAAAGGCATTTTACACGCCTCGTGGTGGCGTATTTTTCTGGGAATACGAGCAAATGTTACTCGATGTATTGGAAGCGGTTTCACATCAATCTGGAAAACCAGAACCAGCAGTTTCGATAATCAGATACGTACCTAGTATGCAAAAATCCATGTTTAATTCACGTATTTTAGCTGCCTTTTCGTACATGTTCGGATTTTTCAGTGCATCTTCATTATATCAGGTGGCTATAGGAAATAGTACGGGCATTATTTTACCAGTAGCTTTTGCATTTGCAATATTCTCCTTTGGATTCTTCTATTATTACAAGAAATCGGCTCCGCCACCTGAAAAACCAATTTTCGTTGCATTCAAGGATTGATTATTTTCGAGTAATCAATTGATTCGCTGGAATTTCCCTGAATCATATTCGTAAATTCTCGGGACTCCTGTTGGAATTTCCAATTTTACAATCTCATCAGGAGATTGGTTCTCTATGTGCATCACTATCGATCTCAGAGAATTTCCATGCGCTGCACATAGAACATTTTTTCCTGATTTTAAATCGTTTAAAATTTCGTCTGTAAAATAAGGAATTGTTCGCGCCGCCGTCATCTTCAAACTCTCTCCTTCAGGCGGTGCGACATCAAAAGAGCGGCGCCAGATGTGGACTTGTTCAGCGCCGTGTTTTTCAGCGGTTTCAGCTTTATTCAATCCTTGAAGAGCCCCATAATGTCTCTCGTTCAATCGCTGATCCTCGCGTGTTGGAATTTTTCCTGAAGCACGGTTGTGTTGCATGATAATTACGGCGGTTCGCTGAGCGCGAATAAGAGCGCTAGTATGGATGATATCGAAAGCGAAATCAGCCAATTGCTCGCCTGCTTCAGCAGCTTCTATCTCACCTTTTTCAGATAGTTCAACATCGGTCCAACCGGTGAATCGGTTTTCAGCATTCCAGACGGATTGCCCATGTCTGATAAGGACTAATCTTACCAATCTATCCACACTCAAAGGTTGCTGCGAACACGAGGTTCATGGAATTTGAGTCCTAGCTCTGCTGCAATTTTTCGAGCCATTATCAAGATGTCTTCTGTCAATTCTCGCTGAATCGATCCAGAGGAGATACAGTAGAAATTTCCACCTACTGTTACGATTGCTGTACCAAATGATTGGATTTTAACCCAGGAATCACTCTCTTTCACTGTGCGTGCATCCTCATTCGTGGCGCTCAAAAGTTTATCACAAAATTGTCGTAGAGTCTCTGGTTTACTATCTTCTTCAAAGGCAAATTTGGGTTTAATTCTTCGGAATCTTCGCTTACTGAAATTTTCTACTGGCGAATTAACCAATCGAGCATTCGGTACTGTAACCATCGTATCAGCTGATGTGCGCACTAGTGTGGTTCTCAGACCAATATTGACTACTTCACCTTCGACTCCCTTAACGATAATCCAGTCACCAATGTTGAATGGTTGATCGATTAGAATTGAAATTGCTCCGAAAATATTGGCGACTGAATCCTTAGCTGCCAATGCTAGAGCTAACCCAGTGATACCCAAACCGGTGAGGATTGGGGTGAGTGGTATTCCTGCCAATCCTGCCAATACGAATGCACCAAGGACTACGACTATTACTCGGCCGACTGATTCTGCGACGCTCGCAAACGAGCGTCGACTAGCCATATCTTCGCCCTCGACAACAATGAAAGCATCGAGGTAATCGACGAGACGATAAGCTGCGATTAGCATTAGAATGACGAAACCAGCGTAAACATATGCGGTGATGGTTTCGACTAGAGACGTATCCCAAACAGGGTCAAGATTCAATAAAATATAATTCATCAATTCAGTATATGCATAAGCACCAATCATCCATCCTAGTGAATTCGGTGCGATTAATGTCCCCCCATCGATTCTTTCGGTTTTCGACAATAGATTCATCAAAATTGGGAAAACTAGCTTACTAGCAAACATTCCAATCGAGATGCTAATCAATGCTGTGGCCAAAAATATGATTAAAGTTCCACTCGAAAAACCGAGTAATAGTTCCTCTCCATTCATGAAGTCGTTGAGTATTTCCATGCCCTATCGCCTAAAGAGCCCCTTATCAAACCCCCTACGGTCCTATGGACCGGAAAAGCGAGGCTTTCAAGAGCCCCTGGCAGTTCGATAGAGTGTTAGCATGGCGTCCAGCAACTACAGTTCTGAATTTAGATTGATTTCTAATCCTCGCAGAGTGCCAGCGATTGCACTACTATTACCGCTATTATTGTCGATATTTGCACCGATTGCTCTAATCGGTCCAGCCAATGCCCAAGAAGCAGGCGAAGAATTGTCACCAGAAGATATCTGGTCTGATGATTATCGGAATCAGATATTTCCATGGTATGGTAATGATAAACTGCAATTTCGAGAATATCACGATTACTTTTCCATGAAGGAGAGAATGCAAACCCTTGCCGACCGAAACTCGGAATTCATTTCTTTCCACGAAGGTTTGGTCGGCGGAGTCAACGCTCGTGGCAATCAGATGGGAATTGATGATTACGAAGGTTGGGTTTACAATCATGCAAGTCCTTGGTTGAAGATTACAGGTGATGTAGCTGGAGGTGAGTGTAACGTTTACGTTGGTGATTGTGGAAATTACGCAGACCGCCCAGATGTCATGTTAGTCGGAAATCATCATGCACGAGAGTGGATGTCTTACGAGGTTCCTATGATGTTCATCGAGACCGTTGTTTACTATTACGGCATGGCTGGTGTCGACAATGATGGTGATGGGCTAGTCGATGAAGATGGCTGGGACGGCATTGATAATGACGGAGATTGTCTTAGTCTAAACTCTTCAAACCAAGATAGTAATGGCGATGGAGTTGCTTGTGGTCCAGGGGATCTCGGTGTTGACGAAGATTTCTCAGAGCAATTCATTACCGATATGATCAATACTCGTGAAATTTACATCATACCGATGTTGAATGTTGATGGCAATCGATATGACCGAGAAGAATACTGTGGCGAATCCGCTTGGGAGAACTGCCGAACCAGCGGATGGCGCAAGAATTTGCGCGACAACACCGTCACCGGAGTCACACCCATTCCTGATGTCGATGAAGATGTCGATGAGGGATGTGATGGTGTTGATCTAAATCGAAATTACCAATTCGAGTGGGGTGCCCCACTCGGCGCAACCGGCCCATTGTTTCCCGGAATGTGTTATGCCAGCGGGCCGAATAACGATGTCTACAATGGTCCAGTAGATACTGTCGATCAGGATGAAGATGGTAAATTGAACGAAGATCATGTCGATGGTAAGGACGATGATGCTGACGGACTCATCGATGAGGATTGGATGGGTGGTAATTCCGAACCTGAAACAAAATTCATTCAAGATTTGACAGAAATGAATGACGATGATGGCGATGGAGCTTCTGAATTCAAGGTTTCATTGACTTGGCACTCTTTCTCTGAACTAGTATTGTGGCCTTGGGGACACTGCACAAATTGTTATTCTCCAGATGATGAATACCTCGTATACCACGGTCAAGTAATGGGCGATATGACAAATTATGCTCCAATGCAATCTTCAGACCTTTACCCAACCACTGGAGATTTCTGTGATTGGCATTATGGCGTTCACAATTCTTACTGCTACACTATCGAGATCGGCAATGCCTTCCACGAATATCCCGAGGATATCGCTCATACAGCAGTTCGAAACCTCGGAGTCCCATTCTATATGATTGAAATTGCCGATGATCCGCGCTATCGTGCTATCGTTGGCATCGAAAATACAACCAGCTCTCAATGGCTATCTTCGCCGGATGAAGTCTCAATTCCAAAGAATGGTGAGATTCCAATTGGACTCTGTTTGGATACAACTTTCCCATTTACAACAGACATCAATCGCACACATTTGATGTGGCGATTAGTCGAGCCAACACGTCAACAAGATGACTTCGGCCCGACCGAATGGATTGCTGTTGAATGGGAAAAATCAGCCTTTGTTGAATCGGCTGCCACTTGTGTTTTGTTAGATGGAAGCAATGGAACGATTGTCGAAGCAGGCATTCCCGTTCCGGATACATCGGTCGGTAAAATCCACTACAAGGCGATGTTGGGAACTACAAATGGAGCATTCCCATTCTCTTATCCTACTCTTGAGGAAGGTGGAAATTACTATGAAATGTCTATTCCTTATCGGGCTGGTTTCGGCTCGACGATTTTGTCTCTGATGATGTTCGCCTTCATCGCCACAATGGTTTGGGGTGGTCTTGGGTATACTCTGAAAGAGATGTTTAATGATGATCGTGATGCCCTTGGTTTACCTGCAGAAATGCGTACTAAGGGGGATTCCTGATGAAATCCAAAGATGAACCAACTTCGGATGAGTTCAGTGGAAGGTTAGGATTAATTTTCGCTACTATCGGTGCTGCTATTGGTACAGGGAACATTTGGCGTTTCCCACGAATGGTTGGTGCAAATGGGGGTGGTTCCTTCCTTGTGCCTTGGTTAATTTTCCTATTCTTATGGTCTATACCTCTAATCATTGCTGAATTCGCATTGGGTAAAAGAAGCCGTACTGGTACAGTCGGTACTTTCCGTATATTCGCAGGAAAAAAATTTGCTTGGATGGGTCTTTGGACCGCTTGGATTTCTACAGCAATTGGTTTCTATTATGCAGTTGTTACAGGATGGTGTATCAATTATTTCCAAACTGCGATACGTGGTGGTTTGGGTTCTGAAGTAGACACAGTTCAGGTATGGAATGATTTCTTACAAAATTGGCATCAAGTAGTATTCTTTCAATTAATTGCAGTTGTAATTACAATGGCTGCAATTTGGAAGGGAGCCAAGGCAATTGAAAAAGTCAATGTTACATTGATGGTTTCACTTTTCATTCTTTTATTCGCAGCACTATTCCTTTCATTTGTTATGGACTTAGATGATGGTTCATTAGATGGATTTGTTTACATGTTTAGCATTCAACCAGGATACCTGAGTCAACCCGAAACTTGGATAAATGGACTCTCTCAATCTGCTTGGTCTTGTTCTGCAGGCATGGGTATGGCAATTACTTATTCCGTATACATGCGTAAAGACGAGGATACTACTCTTAACGCTGCAACTATGTGTCTTGCAAACAATAGTATCTCTATAATTGCAGGTTTGACTGTAATGATGGCAGTATTCTCAGTTAGTGACGATCCTCTAGCCGCTGTAAGTGGTGGTAGTAGCGCAATCACTTTCCTAGTTCTTCCAGAAGTTTTCGCACAAGCACCTGGTGGTCCAGTTGTCCAACTTCTAATGGTTACAATGTTCTTCCTAGCACTTTCGTTTGCTGCTTTGACTTCAATGATTTCAACAGTCGAACTTTGTGTAAGAAACTTCGTAGATCATGGTATTGAACGCGAAAAAGCAGTAGGTTTCACTACTCTTGCAATCTTTTTGTTTGGTTTACCTAGTGCTGGTTTATGGATTCTTGTAGACTCCGATTCAGGTGTTGCATTCCCTCAATTCTTAGAAGTTCAAGACCACATCTGGGGATATGGGTTAATGTTCAGTGGGTTGTTTATCGCTTACTCAATTTGGAAATATGGCTGGGCTCAATACCGTGTTTGGCAAGATGAAAATGATATTACCGGATTTAATTTCAGAGAATATCTAGATAATGGAGTATCTCCATTCCGTGATGATTTCATTAATACTGGGGATAATGATTGGTGGATTGGCCGTTGGTGGGATTATATCATGTATCTTGGATTCCCGCTAATGTTCGGTGTTTTGATGTTGTCATATTTCAGTGACTTAATATTCAATGCAGAACACAATCCTTGGAACCCAACAAATCCTGATGGGGTTATGATTATTCTTTTATTTTGGGGGGTTACAGCTGTTTTATTCATTAGTATGAACAAATATATCTTGATTAATCGTGTAACCTCTAGAAATGGCTCATTCTGGCCCGGTAATTGGGAATTAGAACCACGCCCACTTTACAGAAATGTTCCTGAAGGTGCGGAAGTATCGATTGAGGAATTACCCGGTGGAATTGATCCGTTCATAGTAGAAGCAGGAGAAACTCTTCCTGAAACATTCGTAAATGAGTATGGTGAAACAAAAGCTCACACGCTTCATACGCAATAGTTGTAAAACTCGTGAACAAAATGTCTAAACTCGTAAGTGACGAATATCCTTGGTCCAAGTTACTACGAGAGTATGCTATGTATTGTTTCGTTGGAATATTTAATGTTACAGTTTTCTTTCTAATTTACAGTTATCTGTACAAGATGAATCTTAGTGAAAGTTATCCTTCTGGTTCAGCATGGGCGCCAGCCTTTTTTTTAAGTACTTGGCAATCACATTTCACTCACAAATTATTTACTTTTGAATCAACTTCTAACTACAAAAAAAGCTTGATGACAATGTTCTGGATATACTCGATAGCATTGATTATTACAACCGCCTCACAATCATATTTTGCTGACACGTTAGGTTATCATCACTACTATGTCTGGGCAGCCGATACAACCGCTTTAGGATTCATTTCTTTCTTGGCACTACGAATCTATGCTTTCCCTCTTTCCGATGGTAGAATAACACGCCAAGAACGGCTTGAAAACTTCAAAGAACGCCGTAGGGCTTGAAGTGGGTTTGTTCGTGGGAGTACTGTGACTCAAGGCGTTCGTGGCACGCGTGACTTCTATCCAGAAGACATGCGCATGCGAAATTGGCTGTTTGACCACTTCACCGATGCGGCGCGTCTGCACGGTTTTGAGGAATATGACGCACCGGTACTCGAGAGTGAAGAACTTTACACGAGAAAAGCCGGAGAAGAGATCACTCAACAATTGTACAATTTCGAAGATAAGGGCGAGCGAGCGGTCACTTTGCGGCCAGAGATGACACCGTCGCTGGCTCGAATGGTGATGGCGCGGGCGGGTGCATTACCAATGCCAATCAAGTGGTTTTCAATCCCACAATGTTGGCGATACGAGCGAACTCAACGTGGGCGAGGTCGTGAGCATTACCAATGGAATGTCGACATTTGGGGAACCGAATCTATTGAGGCCGATGTTGAATTACTTTCTGTTTTGGTAAATTTCTTCGATGCGGTCGGGCTGACTCCAGATGATTTAGCCATCAAATTGAGCAGCCGAAAAGTCCTCGAAGAAGTTCTTGGATCTCTGGGGATTTCTGGAGAAAATTTTGCTCCTACTTGTATTGTAATCGATAAAATGGATAAATTGCCAGCAGATGTAATCGCTGAACAATTGACCGAACTTGGACTTAATTCTGAAGCGATTTTGACAATTCAATCAACACTAATAATTTCTAATTTTGATGAATTGAGAAGTGCTCTTGGAGAGGAGAGTGCGGCGATTGCCGAACTCGCTTCCCTATTCGCAGCAGCCGCGGATTATGGCATATCTGATTGGATTGAATTCGATGCTTCAATCGTTCGCGGACTCGCATATTATACTGGTATGGTTTTCGAAGTTCGCGACTGTGCTGGAGAATTACGAGCGATTTGTGGGGGCGGTCGCTATGACAAACTTCTCTCAACTTTAGGTGGCAAGGATCTACCAGCAACCGGATTTGGTTTCGGCGATATGGTGATTATGGAATTACTCACCGAGAAAGGATTACTTCCAGAACTCGTCAGCGGAAATGACGATATCGTTCTTGCTCATTCTACTGAACTTCGTGGTGCAGCGATGTCTGTTGCTTCAGCGCTGCGCGCTAATGGGCGTTCAGTTGACTTAATTCTTGAACAAAAGAAGATGAAATGGGCGTTCAAGCACGCAGAAAGAACTGGCGCTGAACGATTAGTTTTGGTTATGCCTAACGAATGGGAAGAAGGTAAGGTTCGAATCAAGAATTTATTCACCGGCGAAGAAACTGACGTAGATATCGAATCTCTTTGATTTGACAATTTTATGGAGTGAGCATAGATGTCTAAAATTAATTTGAAGAAGGGTGATAAAAAAATGACCACAATTGAGGTCATTAAACAAACATTTACGATTGTTTCTGTAATTTCAATTTTTGATATTGCGTTCTATATGATGTATATTATGCCAGAAGGTACAATAATCCCTCTGATTGCTTGTGGATTGCCACTAACATTAATCATGATAGCCGTTATTCCTCAATTTATAATGCATTTTTTGGGTGTCGGTCAGATGGTCATTACAAGTGATAACCAAATGATACTTAGGACCTCTAAACCTATAAAATCACATTTCAAACCATCGGGGTCAAGTTTTACACCTCTTACCCAAGTCGCCAAAGATGATTCAGATAATGATGAAGATACTGAAGTTGAAGAATCTTCAGATTGGTGGATGGGTAAAGAAGAAGATTAGTCTTCGCGAGAGAATCTACTAGCACCAACTGCAGCGAGTGCAAGTGCCCCGACTCCAGCGAGTAGGCCGAACCCTGGAAGAGCATCCTTGGCAATGTCAATCGCTCCACCATCTCCACCACCGCCTCCTGGGACGGTTGCGTTGACGACAGGGAAGTTTGCTTCAACGGTCAAATTATCTTCATTGTTTGAATAATACATCCTGAACTGGCCGTCGCAGTCGAAAATCAAACCACATCCTAATCCACTCTCGCCAGGTGCTGAATATTTGATATTGATTTCTGGCTCATCAATGCTTTTATTCCATCTTTCCATCGTTTCATTGACCGGAATATCCCAGCGGACGGACTCATCACTTCCAGAGTTCACGCTTTCGACAGGGACAATCAATTGTGAAACTGCCTGAGAGCCCTTGCTTAGTGTAATTGTCAAATTGGTACATTCTTGATTGTCATCACAATCATTTGAGTAAATATTGAAAACAAATTCAAACATAATCGTGCCATTTGGGTTAAGAAGCATATCTTGCTTGAAATTATCTGAAATTCTACAAGTATAATCGATTTCAATTTGCTGGCCTTGGCTGAAATCTTGCTGCCCATAGCCTTCAACTGCAGATCCAGATGAATCATTTCCATCAAAGTGAGTAAAGCAATTTGAGAGGTCACTAGAGCCCCAAAAATGCATGTGTGGATTATCTACAGATGGCTGCTTGGGGTCTTGAGCTGCTTCTTGAGCACTAGCTGGCGCACCGATTGATCCGATGAGAAGGAGTAGAACAAGTGCTGCTGATTGCACTCTAAGCGTGTCGGTCATGAAGCAGGGTCAATACTTGCCTCGTTTGATACTTGCGATGTTCTGAACGACGTTTAGTCAAATCTTTGTAGTCCACCAGATGTTGGGTTTTTGCCTTTTCTCGCAATATTTAGGGCTTCTCCGAGCATATCTGCGCTCATCATTTCAGCTTCAAGACGTTTATTCGCCACTCCAGTAATTATCGACATCACTTTGATGGTATCACCAAAGGCGGGGTCTTGTCTAGCTCCGAAGATTACATTCGCATTCGGAGAGAGTCTTGAAGTCATTAACTCACACACTTGGTTCGCTTGCTCTAATGTCATGTACGGCCCTCCTGTTACGTGGATTAGCGCACCTGTTGCACCGTCGATTTCGATGTCTAATAGAGGGTGGTTGAGTGATTCGTGAACAACTTCTTCTGGACCTTGATCCGATTCTCCGTATAGCATCATAGTGACGCCGCCGCCTTTCATTATCGAGCGAACGTCAGCAAAGTCAAGATTGATTAAACTCGGCAAAGTGATTGTTTCGACGACTCCTTTGACGATTTCTGCGATGAGTTGATCCATTATGCTGAATGCTTCTTCTAATGGTAAATTTGGAACAAAATGGAGGAGTCGATTATTGTCGAGGACGAGGACTGCATCTGCTGCTGTTCGCAGCAGGTCGAGTCCTTCGAGCGCGCGTTGCATTCTCTGACGGCGTTCGACAGTGAATGGTGTTGTGACTACGGCGACAACAAGCGCGCCGGACCGCTTTGCTTCTTCCGCAACAATCGGTGCGATTCCAGTTCCAGTCCCGCCTCCTAATCCAGCGGTAACGAAGACTAAATCAGCACCGCTGACAATTTTTGAGATTACATCTCGACCGGCTTCTGCACAACGACGACCCAATATTGGGTCGCCACCAGCGCCTAATCCGCGTGTAATATGACGACCGACGAGTAATTTTTGCATCGCACGCGTATGGTCGAGATGCTGTTTGTCGGTGTTAATTGCAACAGTTATTGCTCCCTCAACACCGATGTGAGTAATCCGATTCATTGTATTATTTCCAGATCCTCCACAGCCGCATACAAGGATGCGTGGATCGGGAGGGCCGAAGGACTCTAACTCATCATCTGTGAGAGTAGTGGGAATACGTCCGAGGGTAGAAGCGGCTTCTGTTCCGAGAGGCGTCCCTACCATAATCAATCACTCCGTGCATCCCCAGCATTACTGCCTTACATTGTCGAGTGCCTTTCTTGGCATTATTAACCGTTGAGGGAAGGGGTGGGGGCTGAAAGCCGATTATCATGGTTGATTATCGGTGGCGAGATGAGTATAATATGGTAAATTGCGATGAAATTTGATGCGATTTTTCCCGACTTGCCACCGCAAAATGAGATAAAGAGAAGTTCGCTCGACCGACTCGCACCGCGCTTAGCTCAGTTGGCTAGAGCACCTGACTGTAGACTGAAAACACATGGTTGTAGGCAGCCATCAGGGGGTCCCCGGTTCAAGTCCGGGAGCGCGGACCAACAATTACAATCAATTTCAGTTGGTTCGTGCTTCTGAATAATTGTAAAAAAGTCATAATTCAGTAAAAAAATGCGGATTCAAATCTATCTGAGCATTTTTTCGAACCCTATGGGTTTGGTGTCTAAGATATAGACTCATAAAGGGGTGGCAAGTCGGCGAGCCGCTACGAGGGAAGATTATGGGTGTAACACAGTATGTTCGTGACGCTTGGAAGAATCCAAAGGCGACTATGGAATCCCGTCATCGAGTCGCTCGAATGGCGGATTGGAGAAATGATCCAGTCTCCCAGCGAATCGATAAACCAACTCGTATTGACGCAGCACGACGAGTCGGTTACCGAGCAAAACAAGGTGTCGTCGTAGTACGAACCCGCGTTCGCCGTGGAGGACTTCGCAAGGGTAAGGTCCACATGAAGCGAAAGCCAAGTAAGGCTGGTATCACCAAGATTACTATGGCAAAGTCAATCCAGAGAATCGCAGAAGAGCGCGTTTCACGCCGATATCCAAATCTCGAAGTTCTGAACTCATACTGGGTTGGAGAAGATGGAAAAAACAAATTCTTCGAAGTAATTCTACTCGACCCAAACCATCCTGCCATCAAGGCAGACAAACAATACAAGTGGGTTGCAGAAGGAAACAGCCACACAGGCCGTGCTTTCCGTGGAAAGACCAGTGCTGGAAAGCGTGGTCGCGGTTTGATGAACAAGGGTAAGGGAGCAGAGAAGTTGCGACCATCCTTGAAGGCAAACAAGAATCGAGGAAAGTAAACATCCTCTTAGGCAAACATCGGGCACCTTCGTTCCCGCAGTGCTCAGTGTAAATCGGCTCATACAACGCTTTAAAAAATCGATATATCTCTAGAATTACAATCAATAAAAATTGGTTTCGAGATGGATCAAGTGGTTCGAAATCACATACGCAAAAGTAAAACGAGTCCGAAGATTCATTGCATCGATGCATTTCCTATCGTTTGATGGCAGAGTGTGCGGTCAGTGAAATTCGAGGTCTGCCGGTTATTTTACCGGATGGGAGACTACTTGGTACAGTTCACGACACAGTTCTTGAAACCGATAATTGGTCAACATCTCACATATTTGTTTCCGACCCTTCAGCAGATTTGGTAGAGGGTCGGATTCATGTTGCTATACCATGGAATTGGGTTCGCTCGATTGGAGATGTAGTGATTTTACGATGGTTCCCCCCAACTCCAATCCCAAAAAAGCCTTGAAATATATTGATGCAAGAACAAACATTGCCACGATACGATTCAAAAGTAATGTGTTTACGCTACAGCAATGCGAAGTGTCTCGACCACTATTTTCATTGTGATAATTATCGCCAGTGCAGCACCTTTGGTCACAGCTGATGCGAAAGGTACAATTTTTTGTACAAATGCTGATTTAGATATGATGCCGGCGAATTGGGAAATCACCGATCAATCGTGTGTAAGAATACATTTGGGCGAATTAAATCCAGGAACGACTTTGTCGATGGATATCGCAACCGATTCTGCCATCGATATTCTTCTATTCACATCCAATGCGATAAATGCTTATCAAAATGAGCAGAATTATCGTAGTGAAACGATTTGGGAATCGGAATCGGTGTTCGAATTATTCAGTGGAGAAGGTGTCTGGCATTGGACTGTCCCCAATGATCGGCCGATGACTCACTGGTACCTCTTCCTCGATAACCTCGCTCACCCTCAGGATGGTGGAGAAGGAGGTCAAGGTGGCTCGGCCTCGAATGTTACAATGGACATTTCCGAAGTTGCTTCTCCTGCTTTTCCGATAGTTGATACGATTGTTAGATTGGATATTAACGACCACGAGTTTGTGGCAGGTCCTTTCATGCTCGATGCTGGTACCCAGATTTCTATACAGGCAGAAACGATGGAGGGTGCCCCCGATATTTTCCTGATGACTGAAACTCAAATGCAAGCTTACGAGCAAGCTGCCAGTGAAGGTGGTACGGCCGCCTCTCGCATAAATCCGGCCGACCTTTTGGCGGTTACTTCGACAGGTAGTACGGTTTGGACTGTTTCGAATCAATATGAAGGCGTTGCTTTGTATCTGCTCGCAGATAACCGCGCAGGTGGTGGTGGTGCAGGGACAAATGTTGTCGCCTCGACAATTATTTCTTCCCTAACTCCAATCCTTGATCCAATTCTTTCCGATGCTGCCTCCCTCGATATTGTCGATGTTGGGACTTTGGTGGTGCTCGATGCTGGTTCGACCCCAAACTTTTCTAACCAAATCCTTCGATTTGGTTGGGACACTAATGCCGATGGTATCGACGATACGGTTGGCTCGATGGTCAATGTTAGCTGGCCGGAACCCACCAATATCTCAATTCGCTTAACGGCGGTTTCAACCGATCTTCGAAGTGCTAGTATCTACAAGGAAATCGAAGTAAAGGACATCTCCGCCCCCTTGGCTAATATCGATGTCAACGCAGAGATTCGTCGCTCATTTGGGGAAACTCTTGTTTTGAGTGGTGATTTTTCTGATAATTGGGGGGTTGCAAAAGTTGAGTGGCTAGTAGATGGAGAAATCATCGAATCTTACGAATCGGACTTTTCGAATGCAGACAGATTCACTCATATTTTCGATGCTTCTTATGGTGCTGGAAACCATGATATCATACTACGTGTTACCGACTTATCCGGCATGGTTACCGTGGATAATGCCCCCTTGGATCTCTACGATTCAACTCCACCTGTGATTTCCCAAACTCAAGTTACTACGTTGAAACTAATAGCAGGCCAGAGCCATGACTTTTCAGTAAATGTTTCAGATGAAGAATCTGGAAATTTAATTTATGCTTGGGATTTTGATGGAGATGGAATTTCAGATGGAACCGGGTCTTCGATAATCCACTCTTTCGATACCAAAGGTAGTGCGTGGGTCAGATGTATAATCACTAATGATGCAGGACTTGAAACTCAAGTTGATATCCAAATTCAGGTTATCTCAGAAGGTGGGGAAACTAGTTCGATGAGTATTGTAATGATCGTGGGAATTACCACTGGGGCCATAGGCTTTCTCGCTCTGATGGGCTTCACGATTTGGCGTACATTAGAGAATCGAAGAATTTCGGTTTTACTCGCCGCAGCAGAAGCTGAAGAAACGGCGAGTAAAGAGGTCGTTCAACCTTCAGTCAATGAACAAAAAGCGATGTGGGGGGGAGCGGATTCCACTCAGGCCGATGCCTTCAACACTCAACAATTGCAACCCGGTGGCTTGTCCAGTGGTATGTCTGGGTTGCCAATTCCACCTTCTTCCGGCGAAGCAACTCATGGCGCTCAAACTCCCGTGGCAGAGATGGACCCGGACCTTGCAGAGTTGATTTCCGCCTCACCACCTCCAACCAATGATGCGAAATCTAGCGAAGCAAATAATTTATTGGCGGCCTTCGAAGAAGATGATGCAGTGCCTCGTGAAGAGGTTGAAGTCAATTTCGATGACGATTCCGTTCCACCATCTGAAGGCATTTGGCAACCTCCAGCGAGCGAGGAGTTCGATTTACCTTCACCCCCTGTAGAGGTGGCAGAGGATACAATTCCAATCCCTGTTCCACCTATGGATACAATCGTAGAAAATACAATAGAAAAAGAAACAGAATCTTCACCCTCGATTGAGACAGAAACAACTGATGTTTTAGATGCTGAACAAACACCTGAAACAGAAGATGAAAATCGAACGGTTAGACAATCGTGTTCAAACTGTGAAAAGATATTCGAAGTTGATATGCCAAAAGGAGTAAATGCAGCTCGAACTGCTTGCCCTCACTGCGAATCTGTTGAAACCGTTCGTCTAGAATAAGGCGAAATGAACTTGATGTATCGAATGCTCGTGAAGGGCAATACCCTTTAGCGCACCTCTCAGAGGTGCGGTTATGTCCAATGGTGCAGTTCGGTTAATTTCGAAAGCGCCAGAAGCAATCAATTCGCAAACCATATTGCTTGTTTTGCTATTCTTAGTGCCTATATTTTCACCAATTGCTGCCGTTAATGCTGAAGCACGAATCGAGGCAGATGATTTTGAAATTCTTGACGAACTATCAAATGTTTTAGCGAATCAACAAAATGTCCTCGATTCTAATTCAGTCGACCAGTTAGTAAATCCTCAGCTTGAAAGCGTCAGAAATGGAATCGTTCCAACCGGATCAGCAGATCCACTCTACGGTGTTGAAGAAACGTTGGATCAAGCAAGTTTTGTCGATACAACACCACCCACTACAGTCCATCCAGGTCCGTATGAATTGTTGATAAATCCCGGAAATTCGCCACCAGGGGATGTGACTACCGTTTGGGCAACCTTGTTCAATCTGACCGATTATGTGATTTGGACAAAATATGTAGATCTCGATGGAAATACTCATGAAGAATTTAAAATCGTTTCATTCACTGTTTCCCTCCTCTCTTTATTAGACCCGGAAACAGATTTTCTATTGCAAGCAATCGATATCGATAATGATGGTGATGATGATATTCAAGTCGGATTAAAGGTCAGTTGGGATTTTTCTGATGGGTGGGGTATTGAAGGAGATACTTTGTGGGTCCAACCTGCGATTGATTATACAGTAAAAGTTCTTGACTCCAGTGCGACCGATTCAGACTGGGCTAATCTCGATACATTGGAAGTTTCTCTCATGAAGGCTTTCGGTTATTCTGAAGGAATATTGAGCGAAGGCGAAAGTTATGTTTGGGTCGTCGACTCTTCATTTACAACAAAACCTAATAATTTTGCGATTAAAGTAGGTTTTGAGAGAGTATTCTTTGATTTAAGTAATGCAGGAACTAGTTTGGTCACTAGCTTATTTTCCTTACTCACCGGGGGCCTTCTAGATTTATCCGCTGATGAATCAGATATCAGCCTCATTGGTATTTCAGCCCCATATTCAATTCGTGTAATTAATGATGGGCAATCTAATTGCCCATCTAGGTATTTACCAATTGAATTGACAACTTTACCATCGAATGAAATTTCTTGTGGAGTTACAGCTGGCTTAGGCTATGTTCACTTCTCTCCACCTGATATCGAAGGAGACCGAGAGGTTTGGGAAGTTGCCTATATCGAGGTAGCAATACATCCTAACGGAGTTTCTACGACTCTACCAAATGAGGTTGAAATAGTCATTCGTACCGATTCGACCCTCGCTGATGGAACTGGATTAGGTGGTGAGGACGCTCTGACATCAATAGAATATTGGGCAGATCGAAGAGCCGATATTCATGTTCATTTCCACGAAGATAGATCGGGTGGGCCTTCCGAGATGGCCGATGGTTCTCATGGAAATATTACCGATTCTCTCGGGTGGCTACGCGGTATGCCAGCCGGATCATTATCGGCAGAGGAGATAGATAGGATATTTACCATGCTCGGATCTAAATCATCGCCTGAATTGCCCGGGGGACAGCCTGAGCGACTCGGATTGATAGTTGCAATCAAAAATTTCACGAGAGATACCTCTCAAAACGTCGATGACCCAACACTACCTGTAAATCCGGCTTATCCACCAAAATCATTGGTCCTCTTTCGTTCAGTTCAGTCCATACAATCAATCGATTACAATTCTTGGCATAAACGAGGAGGAATTGCTACCGATCATAGTCGACTGCATATTGAAGCGAATTCAATTCCGACAGCAATCGTCTTATTTGGTTCATTTGAGTTAGGAGATTCTGATAATGCTGATATGAGTTTGGATTCATCCGAAAATTTAGACTTTTTATCAAGAATACTCGACTCTGCAATTTTGAATATTGTTGATCTTTTCCTCGATGTAGGCACTGTCTTGAATACTATTCCCGGCGAAGTTGTATCGGTTCTTAGTGGAGGAGTAACTGGTTCTAGCTCTCTCGATGGCAGAAAGGTCAGTTTGTTGATGAGTGATGATTGGACAATAGAAAGACAGCCATTAGCGATTGACTTAATCAATGTTGAAATTGGTTCGAGCCCACATCCAATTATCCCAGGTGACCATGTGGTTCTGGCTGAAGATCAGAATTTAGAGAAGGTGATGGGTGAATTCGGTCCTAGAGATCCAATCGTGCCAGTTGCTGCGAGTATACGTTTCAGTGGCCTGATTTCCTTTGTGTTTGACGATAATGATGAGACTGAAAGTCAATTCATAAACCTTCAGACCGATTCAATTAATCCGCTAACATTTACATTCATCGAACATAGTGGAGAATCCCTTAATGAATCATCTTACCAAAGTCTAACTCTCTCAGATATTCCAAATAATTTAACCGTTACTCTTACTCCTGATTCAATGACTTATAGTGCTAGTTCCGGTATCGAAAAGATAACTTATCTCGGCCTTGATGCTGATCAGCGACAGGGAGCAAACATTCATGATTTACCTGCTGAATTTTCGATGGAATTTGGCGAGCGTACGCGATGGCGTGGGACTTCACCAATATCGACACTCGAAATCCAAGTTAGTAATTCAACAGATCCTATTACTATGATTGGCGATCATTTCTTATTCGATCATGATCCTAACGATGGGACTTCGTCGATTTCCGCGAGATTGACAGGTTTGCAAGAAATAGGTTGGATTGAGCCTGTCGAGCAAGGTGCTAATGGTCCTGCAGGAAGAGGAACGGCATTTATGACTGCAGCCGGAGACCGGCCGCTGAGTATCAATGTCAACCATGCCCCCACTCTCGATTATGCAGGTCTTACTGCACATGCATTAATCGACCCAATGCCATCGACACTATCTGCGCAAATTCCGACCGGTGGTGATGGCGGTTCTCAGATTGATATCCCTGAATTCAATATGTCGAATGGTATGTCGGGAGTTGCCTTTTTCATCGGTGGATTCGCTGATTTAGGCCGTTCTGTTAATTCGGTACTTGCTGGGTTCACTAGCGATATTTCGACCGGCTCTGAATCGAATGATGATGCATTTTCCTATGGTATGCATCTGGATGCTGAATCCTCATTCGATATCGTAATTGAGGCAGTACATGGTAATCCTGTAGATGAGGAACCACCTTGGGTACATGGCATATCTTTTCATTCGTCAACGTCGGGAATTTCTGAAGGATTCCACCTCAAAGCATGGTTGCCTGGAATGCCCCCTAAAATTGATATGTCGATAACTCGATCACCTGTACAAGATGGACAAGATTGGGCTTTGCAATTAGGCCTAGATGGTTGGATTCCGGCTCGCCAAGAGTTTATGGTTCACGCCTATGGAATCAATGGCCAGGATTTACTCTTGACCTTACAAGGACTGGACGTTGGTGAATCTACTTCATTATTAGTTGACAGTACCTTTGAAGTTCGTTCGATAGGCGAGATTACTGAAGTTTCAACCTCGACCCAATTTTCACTCAGTGAGAGATTAGATTGGGTTCATGTGATGTTAATAAATCGTGAATCGAAGAGCCGAACCGAGATGTTAATCACAGATATTCCTGAAGTTATTGCTCTTCAAGCTAGCATCGGCGATGCAATCTCTCTCGACATGAGTGTGCCTGATTTGTATCGTAGAGATGGCTCGGCTGTCGGATCCATCATGCTGCAACAGATGCAATGGTTGGATGATTCATGGTGGCCTGCAACGGTTTTCTTAACCGATATCCCTGGCTATATCAATCTGACAACAGAACCCGATTTGAATTTTGATATTACAAAAAATCTAGCGTTTCAAGGAACCCCAGTTCTAGATTTCACCGCTTCTGATAATGGTATGTCCCTCTATATCGAAGCATTTGGTCGAGCGATAAATAGTCGAGGCGATATGGTACTTCTCGCCGAGGGTATGACTGACCGTATGATAATCAAACCAACATCATCCTATGGATTGGCTATTCGCTCTGGAGGTGTTGGTGTTGAGAAACTCTATGTTCGTATGACAGATGTACCAGTTTCACCTCCAATTATCTTGGAAGAGATGGAAGCGATGGGCGAAAATATTCGCAGCGCAACTATTCATGTCAGAGAAATAATCGGCCCGTATAGCGTTATCGAAATCGAAGATGTTGACGGTGGAAGAATCATCGTTTCCGCACGTGCTTCAGCCCACATCGAAGGTTATGATGTCGATTTGCGAGGAGTGATGTTTGATGCTCAAATAACTGGTGGCATACCCACTGGAACTACCCTTGGGGTTAATGGTCTAGCCTCGGATCTTTCCCTGTTGAATTTAATTCCTGGTCTCACTGGTTCGACCCATCATTTAATTGTGCCTGAACCGCTGAGTTCTGGGATTCTTACAATTCTTGCAACGATTTTAGGGGGTGGCTAATTTTGGGGCTATTAGAGAAGGCTCGTGAACAAGATTACGAGGAAACTTTGGATGAAGAAATCGCTCATGATGTACTTGTTCATTTTGAAGAGTCTTTCGATTTTATATCACCTACCAGAGTGATTTTTGCATCTATTGCTGCATTATTAATCCTGACAGCAACTCTGTTCGCACTCGTCTGGATCGTTCCATACGAGCAGGTAAATGTCGACGTGGTTTATCGGCAAGGAGGTCCAGGGCATATCGTATTAGTAGAACTGGATAACCGTGGTTCGAGAATGATTGAAGATATTCATATCGATATCCGCTTCCTCGATTCTGATGGCATTGAAATTGATCGAACTTCATTCGACAAACAACAACTTGCAGCTCACACATCAATTGCAGGAGATGAACTTGAATTATTGATAACCGGAGAATCGGTATGGGAGAATTATTCGATTGAAATTTTGTTAAATTACGGCTATTATGATGGTAATATTGATGTCCGTTGGACTCATCATGTAGGACAATGGACGATGGAAACTTTTAGTGATAATACCGAATTTCATTTCCTTTAATTGACATAATTTTTGAATATTTTTTTTAAACATTTCATGGGTTCATAGAACCCATATACTCAAAGCAGGTCGGAAGTGGCGGTTGATTATGGCGAAGCGTACCGCAACTCTAATTTTAGCAGTGCTCTTAATTCCATATCTTTCTTCTTATGACTTCGTTGAGGAGCATACAGAGTTCGATAACCTTGAATCTTTATCCGAAAGAATCGAGATATCCCCTAATCCTAACAGCATCCTCGATTGGGGTGAGCCAGCAACCACTGAGGGCATAGAAGAGATTCGAGACGAAACCGCAGAATCAACGATTGGAATGTTCACACATTCAGGCCTTATTCCGAATGAATTTTTAAACGGAAATTTAGCAGATTCTAGAATAGATTTAGCCATCGTTATCGTAGATGGTAAAACTGGATTATGGGATGCTCGATTGGAAATTATCGAATCAACAAATGTCGAAATTCGCTCAACCATCCCTCCATCAGGATATCTTGTGCAAGGGACTTTCGACCAACTAAAATTGCTGGATGATGTCGATTCGATCAAATCGGTTCACGAAGTTCCGGCTGGATTATTTGTCCACCCAGTACTTCGAGATGCCCCAGCAGACGAGACTCTAATAGTCGAAATCGTCGGTTGGAAAAACGCAGATTTGATCCGCCAATATCAGACGGAATTATTTGAGGACTCCTTAGAGGATGCAGCGAGTGAATGGCTAGTTGATTATTGGAGTCCTGATATCGGACGAATGTGGGGAGAGATATCGACCGAAAATCTCGGTGAAATAATTACACATCCTTCTATCGCATATATTTCTCCAGTTCCAATTTTGGAATTAATGAATAATAACGCTCGAAATCACATGGGAATAAATTCGGTTGAAAATACATTCATCACCGGTCTGAACGGCTCAGGACAGAAAATCGCAATCGGTGATTCCGGCTTAGATAATGACCACGGTGATTTCAATGGTAGGGTTGCTGGATTAACTTCGGTAACTCCAGGTGATTCCTCGACTGCAGACCCTTCGAATGGACACGGAACTCACGTCGCGTGCACGGTTTTGGGTTCAGGAATGAGAAGTGCTGGTACTTACCAAGGAATTGCGCCAGAGGCGAGTTTGTATTTCCAAGCAATGGAAGATGATGACACCGGAGCCCTTTACTCATATGGAATCAATAGTATGCTGAACTCAGCCTACAATGCTTTTTCAAGAATTCACACAAATAGCTGGGGGGCTCAATCCGGCCACGGCAGTTATTCGACTCAATCCGAAGATGCAGATGACCGAGTTTCAATATGGGATGAATATTGGCAATATGAGGGGATGACAGTTCTCTTTGCTGCTGGAAATGAGCGTAATCAAGGTATTTCACCTCCTGGGACTGCAAAAAATGTGATTACCATCGGTGCTCATGTAAATCGATATGGTGGTGCTCCTGATGACATGTATTGGTGGAGCAGCATAGGTCCTACTGACGATGGTAGAATCAAGCCGGACTTGGTCGCACCTGGAGATTATGTGCGTTCTTGCAGAGCCCAAGAGGCTTCAGATGCTGAAGGTACTTGGAACAATACATGGTATTTGGAATACAGTGGAACATCAATGTCTACTCCAGCCGCTGCTGGTTCAGCAGCATTAGTTCGAGAATATTTGATGGAAATCGCGGGACGCCCTGCTCCACAAGCAGCTCTCATCAAGGCACTGTTAATTCTCGGTGCAATCGATATGGGAACCCGAGATATTCCAAATAATAATGAAGGATGGGGCCGATTAAATTTGGTTAATTCCCTCGTCCCAGATGGTGATGTTGGTATTTTTGTCGATGATCGATCCAGATTATCATCAGGTCAACAATCGGAATATACATTCGATATCACGAGAGTAGGTGAGCCGCTAAAGATAGTTCTTGCATGGTCGGATTATCCTGGTTCTTCCTCTTCAAATTCTCAATTAAGGAATGACCTTGATCTGACAGTAATAAATCCTAACGGTCAAGTATACTATGGAAATAATTTCAACAATGGCCGTTCAGTCGTAGGAGGAAGCAAGGATTCAGTTAACAATGTCGAGGTTGCATTAATCGACAATGCGATGACTGGAGTATGGATTGTTCGAGTGAAGGACTCCTCTCACGGCGGAAGCCGTTTTTATCAACCATATTCAATTGCAGTGCGTGGTGTAAATGTGAATGATTTGAGCCCGGATCCAACATTTATTGCAGATACTTTTGATGTTTCCGTACCAATCCCTCAAATTGGTGAAGAGGTTGGTTTTTCGATTGATATCATCAATCAAGGTGCCGGTTCAATTGCAGAATTGAAGGTTTTAGCATCTGTTAATAGCGTTACTCTAGATATCAAAACACTCAGTATGTCAGCAGGTGAGATCGCTACATTAGAATGGTTATGGACGCCCGATGCAGAAGGCGATAACACCATTCTGATTCATATTGATCCTAATGATGATATCGAAGAATTATCCGAATCAAATAATGCTCATCAGGAACTAATCATCGTCAGCGTCCCTGGCGTTAGAGTGACTAGCGATATGGCGACAATGACGTTGATGGATTCATCGGATAGTTCGACGACTTGGAATTTAATATTGACAAATACCGCTTTGTTTGAGACAAATGCAACGATTGCTGTTTCTGAACCGATTCGGATGCAAGATGGAATTGAATTTGACTGGTTTTCATCGTTTACATCGAATACTTTCAATCTTGAACCAGCAGAATCAACTATTGTTGATTTGATTGTGATCCATCCAGCTCCACCGGAACCGGGGCTATATCGGATGGTAGTAAAAGGAACCGACACAGAAAATGAGATTGAATCAGAGTTGGAAATATTTTTCGACGTGCCTCTGCTATCTCAAGCCGATATCCTCCTCCCTCCAGGCCAAATAATTGTAAATCCTCTCAATGCTTCAACCCTGCAAATTCAGGTAACAAATAATGGAAATGGTGCTCAGACATATGACGTAGAGATGATTTCACCTTCTGGCTGGCATCTCGGTCTCGATTTCCTCGGCGCTTTTGTAGGATCTTCTCACGGTTCCACAGGAACCTTGGCTAGCGGAGAAACCCGGACAATCGATATTACTGTGAATCCACCCGGAGCAATGATTCCTGCGGGTTCAGTGTTCCAAGCAGCGATTCAGGTATCATCGAGAGTTAGTTCAGAATTATGGGTGCTCGACATTCCTTTAACCGTCGCAAATATCGATAAGGTAAGTATTACTCCAATTTCGGGTGGAATCGAGCACCAGGTCGAGCCAAATGATTATCTAAACATTTCAATTTTATTAAATAATCAAGGGAACCGAGAGATGGAATTAACCCCCTATTTAATCTCAATTCCAGGCGGTTGGACTGTTGATGGCGGATTGAATCAATTTGTAGTCCCATCTGGAGAAATCTTTGATTGGCAATTTTCAATTGAAGGCAATGGATTGGCTTCAAGTGGCGAATTGAAAATCAGATTAGCCACCCCTGATGGATTTACCATCGATTGGAGTCGAACCATTGATGTTCGCTCTGGAGCTATTCCACGCCTAGAATTCTATCAGGTTGCATTACCTGATGGGACCAATTCAGATTCACCTCTAGGTGCTGGAGCCCATCCAGTAGGTCCTCCTGGATTTGATTTGGGTTGGATAATCCATAATGATGGTTCGATGACTTGGCGGCCGACGATATCGATGAATTTACCAGATGAATCCTGGGATTATTCCTGCACTGGCCCGACGATGATTTCGGCCGGGGGAAGTGGTAATGTCTGGTGCACTGTGATAATTCCTCTATCAGTTGAGGGCGGTTCCGAACCTAGTATTGATTTAGTGATGGTAGGAAGCGGTATTGAGATTACTGAGACTATATCGCTTCTCGTTGATTCTGTTAACAAAGTAGATTGGACTATAACCGAACAATTCCGATTCCCAGAAGGTTATCAGAATACCTTTTCGGTTGAACTTCAAAACACTGGGAATTCTGACATTTCAGAAATTCTTGATGTCAGTGGTCCAGATGGTTGGGACGTTATTATTCTCGATGGATTAGTCGTCGATTTGCGACCGGGAGAATCCCGCTCGGTTAAGTTAGGATTCACTCCAAATAGTGGAGATGACGGAGATGTCGAAATTTGGCTTAAGGGTGCTTCAGACATAGAAGGAAATTCATTTGTTGTTATGGTTGATGTCTTACCAGCTGCTGATTCTGGAAGCAGTATTTCAGCAGGTCTAACGGCATTAATAGCCATTCTATTATTCGCTATTATTGGTGGTTTAGGAGCCTTGTTTTATGTTCAAAAAGGAGGGGATTTGAAATCGATTATTCCTAACGAAACTATAGAACAAATCTCCAATAAGCTCGGATTCAACGAAGGGTCGGAAGAAAGTAACGGAATTCCTTGCTGGATTTGTAGCCAAGATGTAATTATCGGCGAAACCTGGGCTTGTGGGGAATGTGGGGCTCGCTACCACATGAGTGGACAAGTTTCTGGTTGTGACATCATTGCGAAAGGACATTGTTTGCATTGCGATTCAGAGATTGATCAACTCTTGGAAGCCTGAAATTTCCGCGACCCTAAGGGTCGCGTCACACGAAGCCCTTAGAGGGGCAATAGTCTCCGAGTAAATATGAAGAACGCCACATCAACGCGTTTAGTCTTCATTCTGTTACTCTTTTCTTTTATCTCTCCGATGGTTTCAGCATCGTTCGAAGTGGCTATTTCAGCATCTCCAATGGCTCAAGAAGCCGATGCAGATAATCCAGCAGAGTACAGCATCACCGTTTCAAATACTGGTGATGAAGATATGACGGTGAATTTAGGGACTTCGCAAGATCCTTCAAATTGTAATGGCTTTACATCGAATGTCGAACAAGTTAGTGGAACCATCGATGCAGGAACTAGTGAAACCGTAACTCTCACTGTTAACGTAAATGAACAGGCGAATGGAGATTGTGAAACAACGGTCACCGCTACAGCAAATGCTGTTGGAACTCCAGGCCAGCCAAAAACCGCAGATGTCACTGTGACGACAACCGCTGGAGATGGTGGTGGATTGTATGCGGTAAAACTCACTGTCGATGAAGATCGGGTCACATACGATGGCGATTCGAATGAATTTACCTGGGATGTCGATGTCGAAAATACCGGTGAGAATCAAGAGACGATTCAACTTGAGATTAATTCAGATTCAGATTGTGAATCTGATACATTAGATGCGACGGTTGAACCTGCCCAGGTCCAATTAGAGTCAGGTGATAGCGAAACTGTTGAAGTCACCGTGGATATTCCAAATGGGCCAGCAACAGAAGCCGGTTCACATTGTTTCATTATCGATGCCACCGTGAGCAATGATCCAAATATCGCAGATCCCGCAGAAGATAATTTGACATTGACTATCATAATTCCTCAAGTGAAAGAATGTGATAGCACTCTGCAATTCACTTCTATGAGTTTAGATCCAGGTGAAGTAGGGCGTAACAGCTTCACTGTGACAAATACTGGTAATACCGATTGGACGGTAAGTGCGAAGGCAACCGCAGACAATTTCGATGTAAGTGATTGGATTTCGGTAGATTTCCCAACTTCTTCTCTTCTTGGTGAGCCAGGCTCAACTTCGGATACTCATACATTTGGTTTTGATGTATCTCCAGATGATTCGGTAGAGGCTGACAGCCAAGTTCCAATCAAAATACAAGGCCGCTCAGGAACAGATATTGGATGCGAAAAAATTCTCCTCCTAACGGTTGGTCAAGTTCATGATGCCAGCCTCTCATTGAGTCAATCTAGCATCTCAAATGTCGAGCCAGGAACGACGAAGAGAGTGATATTAACCGTCGAAAATAATGGTAATGGGATGGAAACTCTTTCTTTGAATTCAGAAGGTGTCCCCGGCGGCTGGCAAGTATCATTCTCACAGCCTTCCGTGACCATTGGTAGTGTGCATTCAGGGAATAATGAGGACACGGTGAGCATCGATGTCAATGTTCCAGCAGATGCAAACGCAGAGGATCAAACTCAGATTACATTTAGCGTTGGAAAGGGCGGCGGCACAACTCCATATGACACCGTTTCATTATCGGTTTCCGTCGCAGCCCGTCATGATATGAGTACATCGATTGTGTCCACTTCTCAAAAAGGAAAATCAGGACAAATCGTTCAATATCCGATCGATATTAGCAATACTGGAAATATCCGAGACACATTCAAATTACAGGCCTGTGATCCTAGCGATCAGACAGGATGCAATCCCCCACTTTGGTATTCATCATTCACTGACGAAGAGGGTAATTCAATTTCACAAATTGTCATTGATCCTGGTCAAACAGAACGCATTTTCTTAGATGTAACTGCCGAGGGAGAAGAGAATGGTGATAGGGCCTCAATCCTTGCAAAAATTGTCATATACGGTACCAGTGAGTCGGCAGATCATACAGTTCAAGTCGAAGTATCAAATTTCAATTATGGAATGAGCATTACTCCTGTAGAACCGGGTGAAGTATCTGGTCAATTACAAGTCAGCCTTCCTCCAGGGGGAGTAGGTTCAGCATCATTTTGGGTTGAAAATACAGGAGATTTCCCAATCGGGGATAATGCAGTGATAACCGTCACTGGCATGGACTCTTCTGTAATCCGAACCGTGCTAGTTGAGGGTGTTGAGATGAGCGAGCCATTCCACGTCGATATCGGTGCTGAAAACCGAGTTATGATTACTCTTAATTTCGAAGTTTTGGAAGGAATTTCGAATGGGGCATCAGGAATAATCAGGGTAACTGCAACTAGTGAGTTGAATGCTATTCAGAGCACAACAGTCAATTTAATCGTCGATGTAATTACTATTCACGATTTACAATTTACACTTGAAGATGAATCTCACAAAACAGTCACGTATCCGAATAAGGGTGTATTCACTATCTTCGTCACCAATCATGGAAATGTCAAAGAAACGGTTGTAATCAAATCATCAGATCCACTCCGATTCTGGTCCGTCGATATCGTTGAGGAAGAGTTTGCTCTTGCTGCTGGTGAGACTCAAGAAGTCGAGGTTCGTGTCACTCCTCCGAGCGATATGTTCAACGATGATACCTATGAATTTACCATCACGGTAATGCCGAAAGGGTTGCCTGTCGCCGGACAACCTCTCGATTTATCCGTGACGGCTGAAATGCCAACAGCTTTTATTTTCCTCTCCGATGAAATGGTTCAGTATGTAGGTTATATTTCGATTGGAATCGGGGTACTGCTCGTTGCAGTTTTGTATTTCAGATCACGTTCAGAAAACCAACAAATTCTTCAGGCGCTCGAACTTGAGTATGAAGAATAAGCCAAAACTCACCGTCTCAACCTGCTTACACTTATATTCAACTTTTTTATCGCCAGTAATATCGGTACCTACGGTACCGTCAGGTTTTCGGCATGCAGACAGTTTCAGAAGCATATCTCGCAGTTGCGATAATGACATTGGTTGGAATTGGATTTCCCGTTGGGAGTTTCATTTTATCGAAGCTCCTTCGTCCTTCATATAATAAAAATGACCCAACAAAAGTCAGTTCATGGTTACTGCCAGGGTATGAGACCGATCAGACTCTCTATGTTCGTCGAGATAGTACCTATGAGTGCGGTTCCGCACCAGTTGGTGACGCGTTCATCAATTTTCATTTCCAGTACTATTGGTATGCTATAATTTTCCTAGTCTTCGATATTGCCTTCATGTTCCTAGCCTTCGGAGGGATAGTCGCAATTCAGGAACCAGGTGGCGATATTGACATTTGGAGTGCATTAGCGACGATGACGATATTCATTTCTCTTATGAGTTTGGGAGTTTGGCATGTTTTCCGAAAGCGTGGGAAAATTTACATTTGAGGTGATATGATGTCTGATGAAGAACAAAATTATTCTATGTTTAGTAGCAGAATCCTCGTCGATACGATTGGCGATGTTACTGACGATGCACTCAAGGCTAGTGGAATGAAGGAAATTATTGGTGTTCTAGCCGGACGATTATTTAATTGGGGACAAAGAAAATCTCTTTTCCCTCTCCATCTAGGTATCAAATGCTGTGCCCTTGAGATGGCAGCTGCTGGAGCTAGCCGTTTCGATGCAGAGCGCTTCGGGGTATTCTTCCGTTCAAGCCCTCGTCAATGCGATGTTCTTCTCGTCAACGGTCCAATCAGCAAAAAATTCGCAGATCCAATCACTCGATTATGGGAACAAATGCCAGAGCCAAAATGGTGCATTGCTATGGGTGAGTGTGCAATTTCAGGTGGGCCGTACTTCCAGTCGTACAATATTCTCGAAGGGGTTGACACAATCATCCCAGTCGATATTTACATTCCAGGTTGTCCTCCTCGCCCAGAAGCACTAATCGATGGATTTGGAAAATTGCGTGAGAAGATTATTCGTATCGGGGCGATGCCGAGCCATGCTCGAATTGATGGAACCTCACCGGTTATTATTGGAGATGATTGAGGGGTTTCAATGAGAGTAGTTTCAGAAAAAACCCAATCAGCAGCCGCTGAAAAAATTGCTAAATCACTTTCTAAGATGGACGGTGTCAAAGCCAGCGTCGATGAGAGAACGAATGGTACCCAAAATCGCTACATCGTTACTGTTGATGTCGACGTTGAAAATTGGCGTGCGACCGCAGAATCACTTCGCAATGATCACGAAGTTGACTATTGCTCGATGATCACAGGGATACATTGGCCAGAATCAGAAGAAAAAACGTGGGAAATCATTTACCATTTCCTACGAACCGGTGTCACCGATCCTGCCATCGAGGAAGGGGTAGTAGTCCCAAACATCGTCGATTTTAGTAAAGTAAAAGGTAAGAATGTTCCACTTGAATTACAAATTTCAATAATATTAGGGGAGACTAGAACTCCAAGTGTTGCAAGTGTGCAAGATATTTGGGTAGGTGCAGATTGGAACGAGAAGGAAACCTGGGATTTGGTTGGAATCGTCTTTGAAGGTCACAAAGGAATGCGTAGAGTATTGAATCCACACGAATCCCCCGCGGGATTCCATCCGTTGCAAAAACAGCACAAATTACGTTATCATGATTACGAAGAAATGTATGATGATGCACAAGGATTCAAGAGAAAGCCAACTGATGTTGGCAAGGTAAAATGAGGTGAAATAATGGCAGAAATGTGGATATCGATGGGGCCTCAACATCCAATGACACATGGTCTTTGGACTTTGAAAATTAAGGTCGATGGTGAAACTGTCGTCGACACCGAGCCCGAATTGGGTTACATTCATCGTGGCGTCGAAAAAATTTGTGAATCGAGAGATTTCACTCAGATTACAACATATTGTGATCGACTTTGTTACGCTTCAGCAAATACTTGGTCGCACGCTTACATTTACGCCGCAGAGGATTTACTCGGCGTCGAAGTTCCAGAGCGTGCGGAATACATTCGATTGATTGCTGTAGAATTGCAGCGATTGGCGAGTCACTTGATGTGGCTTGGAGCATATGGCCCAGATATTGGAAATCTCAGCGCGATGGTTTGGTGTCTTCGAGAGAGAGAGATGATGATGGATTTACTCCAGGAACTGGGAGGTTCCCGAATGCACTACAATTTCCCTCGAATCGGTGGTGTAAAGCGAGATTTACCGACCGGATTCGCTCTTCGTGCACGACATAAGGTCAAACTCTTCTTGAATCGAATGCAAGAATATGAAGCACTTTTCGATGAGAGCACGATTTTCTTGATCCGTAGCCAAGGTGTCGGATATACCAAGGCGGCAGAAATGGTAAACGCCGGTGTATCCGGTCCCAACATTCGAGCGGCTGGAGTCAATTATGACATTCGCTCGGCTCACCCTTACTCAGTTTACTCAGAATTTGATTGGGAGCCTGCTGTCGAGCGCTCTTCGATCAAGGGTGCTGATTGTTACGATCGTTATCGGATTAGAATGGAAGAGATGCGAAACAGTGCAAATCTAGTTTTACAAGCTCTCGATAAAATTCCAGGTGGCGCGGAAACATATCATGAACCTGGTGATCCAAAAATTCTCGCAAAATCTCCTTCTCGTGCACCTGAAGGAACTTCTGGAAGCCATCATTTTGAAGATAGTCGGGGTGAGTCGATGTTCTACATCGCCGGCGGTGGCGATGGCCGAGGAAAGAAGCCATACCGAGTTTCAATCCGCTCTCCAATGTTCATCACAATTCCATATGCTGCAAAGACCATGATCGGTTACAAGGTTGCAGACATTCCTGCGATTATGGGCTCTTTCGATCCATGTATCGGGGAGACGGATCGTTGAGGTGATATCATGGCAAGTACAGATTGGTTAGACATCAATAGTTGGGTTACCTCGCTTGCTGGATTTTCGATGGATACAGTCCATGATTTACTTCCATTCTATCAATCTGAATTTGCTTCGGTGCAGCCGATGTTGGAAACTTTGATTTCTACATCGATAATGTGCACAGTAATTTTCGGATTGATGATGAATACATTGCTCGCCCTCACTTGGATTGAGCGAAAATTCATTGGACGTCTTATGGACCGATTCGGTGCTACAACATCTCTACGAAGTTTATGGGTCGGTGAAAGTGGAGTGACGGCAGGTGATTGGTGGAATCAATTACCACTTGGAATCGGAGCACCTATTGGCTGGCTCAATGGAATTCTAAACTCAATTGCAGGTAATGACCACAAATTAGAGACGATTTCTCGAGTCAATAATCGTGGTTATCATGGAATATGGTTTCTACTTCCTGGATTGTTTCAAAATGTTGCAGATTTCGTCAAATTCGTTTCAAAGGAACACATTGTCCCAGAAAAGGCTGATAAATTTGTTTTCGAAATCGCTCCGGTTATCATTCTCGCTACAACAATTATGGTTTTTGCATTTATACCGTTTGGGCCACATATTTGGGCGGCAAACCCCGAATTATCTCTGCTTTTCATGATGGCAATTTTCGGAATTGCCCCACTCGGTGTTTTCTTCGCCGGTTGGTCATCTAACAACAAATATACCTTGATTGGTGGAATGAGATCAGCAGCCCAACTTACCGCATACGAGATTCCTCTACTAATCACTGTTCTCGGCGTCGCTGTTCTGAGTGGTTCATTCAACATCATCGAAATCGTTGACTTTCAAATCCAACAAAGTGACACTTGGAATATTTTCCTATTGCCTCTTGGTGGAGCACTTTTCTTAATTACAATGATTGCTGAAGTTGAGCGTATTCCCTTTGATATGCCAGAGGCAGAAGCAGAATTAGTTGAGGGTTGGTGGACTGAATATGGTGGTATGCGCTGGGGACTTATGTTCGCTGCTGAATATATGAGATCATACGCAGCGTGTCTATTATTCGCACTATTCTTCCTCGGTGGCTGGCAATTCCCATTCGAAGACACTCTCGCGAGTTTACCTACGATAGGTGGAGCAATAGCAACCATTCTCTCACTGGTTCCTGGTGTGGTATGGTTAATCGCGAAGGCTTACATTTTGTTCGCTGGATTCGTATGGGTTCGCGCATCACTTCACCGAGTCCGGACCGACCAAATTCTTGAATTCGGTTGGAGATATTTACTTCCACTTTCAATCGTAAATCTAGGCGTTGCAATCTATCTACGCCTAGAGGTTTGGACTGGTGAATCCTGGCCTATTTGGACTGCACCTGCTCTGAGTTTAATCGCTCTAGCACTGTTCATAATTTATGCAATTGATGAGGATAAAGATGCACTGGCTTACTCTCGTCGACCTTACAATATTCAAGCATCAGACAAAGCATATCCAGGGAGACATAAGGAATAGGGGTGAAATAATGGATTACAATACTGGACACCCTCATGCTACGCCCAACTTCCGCAATTTGGTTTTAAAACCAATGTGGATGACGTTGAAAACCGCTTTGCGAACTGTCCCATATCTGGGTAGAGCGAAGTTTTTGAAAAATAATTATCATGCTCAAGAAGCGGTGATGATGGACGATTTTACCGCTGAAAGAATAGGCAGTGATCATCCAAGCCACGGCCATCAATACGCTGCCGATCGTGAATCGACCGATGTAATGCCTTTCCTTGAACGCCCAGTCACTGTAATGTATCCGTATGAGCGTCTCGAAGATCTCGAACCCTGGCTTTTCGTTCCAGGTAATTACAATGGCAGAATAGGAATTGTTTGGGAGACTTGTACTGCTTGCAAAGCATGTGTTAGGGCGTGTCCAAACGATTGCCTTCACATGACCACAGAAACCCGCGTTAATGTTCTCGACACTGCCGAAGAAGGCGATGAATGGCACGGTTTCGGCAGTGAAATTGAAGCCGGTGGATTAGCGGCTCGTAAGAAAGATGATTTCGATGAACTCGCTGAAAATCACAATTTAATGTTCGATCATGAGGACGCTCCTCAACAATACGACTTTGCAGAAATAATCGATATTTCTGGTGATAAGGCGACTGTTCGCTGGCAGGATGGTTCAGGTATCGAGACTCTCGATTCCGCATCACTATCACCAGCAGAGGTCGATATCGTATCGGGTCAAATTGACCTTGGCCGATGCATGTTCTGTGGATTATGTGCAGAATCATGCCCATTCGAATCTTTCTTCATGACAAATGAGTATGATGGTATGACTGGTTATACACGCGAAGATCTCTGGATGGATGCGAGTCGAACTCGCTTACTTCCAGCAGTTCACCAAGAGCGTGTCGATATGGAATTAGCAAAACGTGCTCAAAAAGAGCAGAAGAAGCGTGCAAAAAAGGCTGCGAGGGCCGCTAAAGCAGCGGCGGAGGCATGATTTTAATGGCATTTGATCCAGAAGCATTTGCATTTGTAATTTTTGCAGCATCTGCAATAATCGGCGCTCTTGGTTGCGTTTACGCGCGCCGAGTTGCGCATTCTCTTCTTTCTCTGATGTTGACTTTCATGGCTGTTGCTGCGGTAATGATCCTCGCACAAGCTGAGATGTTAGCGGCGATTCAAATTCTCGTTTATCTCGGTTCGGTAATGTTGGTTGTTCAATTCGGTGTTATGCTCACTCGCCGGCAAATCCAGGAAGGTGATATCGAATGAAGGCTCTATCAATTCTTTCAAAATGTGGTGTTTTTGCATTTATTCTAATCGTCTTAGGTGAAGTTATGTCGCATTCGATGTGGGATGCTTCAGGTTCTGCACCATCTACGCTTGACTTTGCTCTCTCCCTCTATGGAGAATGGGCTATGGCGACTGTAATCTTAGGTCTTTTACTGGCTATGGCAATGATTGGAGCGTCTTACTTGGTTCGCGACGAACGCCTGATAAATCTCATCTGGGATATGGGCGGTGATGTTGAATGATCGATCCAAGTTGGATAGCTGGACTCGGTGTAATTCTTTTTGGAATTGGATTACTCGGTGCCTTTAGTCGAAGCAATGGAATTATCGTATTGATGTGTATCGAAGTTATGCTAAATGCTGCTAATCTAAACTTTGTCGCCGGTGCTGCGCACTACGGTGATGTCAACGGTTGGGTTTTCACCGCAATTGCAATTGCAATCGCGGCTGCAGAAGTTGCAATAGGACTAGCTATTTTCCTTTCCTTATACTCCACTCAGGAGACGATTTCGCTCGATGAAGCGAGCACTCTGAATAATTGAGGTGATATTATGGGTGAAACAAAAAATGAATACAAACTTCTCTTGCCTCTGGTGCCAATCTTGGCAATAATTCCGTATCTTGCGATAGTGCAAGGATGGGAATCAATTGATGCAGCGATATTTATCGTCGCAGCACCATTTGTCGCATTTCTAACAATTTTAATCCTCGGTCAAGTCTACAATAAAAATAAGACTTGGAAAAACACTTGGAAAGAAGGAGGAATTATTGGTCTCGGCGCTTTGGGTGTTTCCCTCAGCGCCGCAATTTGGATTCTCTTCGATTATCTGAATGGAACTGCACACTTTGCCGATCATTCAGTATCGCATTGGTTAGAATGGATATCCTTCGATGTTCTACAAGCTGATTACACGATGACTGAAACTCGGATTCTTGGGATGGGTGTGTGGATTGATTCATTGACTTTGATGTTGTTGTTCGTCGCAACTTTCCTATGTTTCCTAATTTGCTGGTTCGCAATCGGTTACATGACCACAGATCCAATCAACGAGGATAGTAATCATCGGTTCTTCGCTGAATTCGTTCTGTTCAGCATGGGTATGTTCGGAATGGTTCTTGCTGACAATTTCCTTTGGCTCTTCATCTTCTGGGAAATAATGGGTCTATGTTCATACCTTCTCATTGGATTTTATTATTGGAAAGATAGTGCTGCTAAGGCTGCAAAGAAGGCTTTCTTGACGACCCGTGTCGGTGATGTTTTCTTGATGGTCGGTCTGTTCATTCTCTACGATATCTACGGTTCTCTCGATTTTGCTGTTGTATTCGATGATCCTTCGACTGGAGTCGGTGGAGCCCTCGTCGATTCCGGACAAATGTTTTGGGCTCTGACGATGTTATTCATTGGCGCTGTTGGGAAGAGTGCACAATTCCCATTACACGTTTGGCTACCTGATGCAATGGAAGGCCCAACTCCTGTTTCAGCTCTTATTCACGCTGCGACTATGGTAAATGCTGGACTTTACTTAGTTGCGAGAATGATGCCTTTCGTCGATATTCACCACCACGGAATCGCAGGTTTGGAAGATTTCGGAATAATGGTAGCATATATCGGTGGAATTACTGCTTTCATGGCTGCTTCAATCGCATTTGTACAAAACGATATCAAGAAAGTCTTGGCTTATTCGACAATGTCACAATTAGCTTATATTTTCACTGGATTAGGCTCAGCACTCTACTTCCTCAACATAGGAAATTACCACGCTGGCTACTTCGTTCTCGGTGCTTCTCTATTCCATCTGTTTAACCACGCCATGGCAAAGGGTATGCTCTTCATGGCTAGTGGTTCAGTAATCCATGAAGTTCACCACGCTCACGACCATCTTTCTTCGAGCCATGATGATGGTGGGGACCCCGATTTCGACCCTCAGGATATGCGTAACATGGGTGGATTGGCATCAAAGATGCCGGTTACTGCAACTGCGATGATGTTCGGTTCGATGTCGATAATCGGGATTCCGTTAATCGGTGGATTCTGGTCGAAGGAAGGTATTATCGCAGAGACTTGGGCTGCATATTTCCATGGTGAATCAGCAATGCTGGTTCCGGCAATTCTGATTCTAGCAACCGCTGGAATGACTGGATTCTACATGTCTCGAATGTGGTTCATGACATTTGCTGGTCAACCGAAAAATGAGGTTGTAGACCACGTTCACGAAACGACTCCTTGGATTAAGGAACCATTGCTGATTCTAACTTTGATTACAGCTATTGGTGGATTCGTCCTAGCGCTTTATGGGGTCATCGATTTTCTATCGAATGAATCCTCACACCTTGCAATACGTGGTGATCAAGGAATAGTTGATTCGATTATTACTCAATTAGAACACGCTTTCCTTCCAGAAGATTCGCAGTTGCGGATGGTCGGATGGGTAACGATTTTCCTGGCATTATTTGTTGGTCCAATCATGGCAGCAAGAATTCATGGGGGCTCTTTGAAAGATGGAGAGACCGCAACACCAATAGTTGGTTGGTTAGTAAATCTCTCAGGTAAATTCGGTACTCAAGATGTAAGCTCTCTTGCAGAGTCCGATCTTGCTGAAGCATTACAAAATCGCCTTTACATCGATGATTTATATGAAGGAATTATCGCTCGAACAGTAATTCCATTTGCTGATTTATGCGCTTGGTTTGACCGAAATATAATCGATGGACTGATCAAACAAATCGAGTCGACTTCAATTTTTGGTTCAGTACAAATTCGTCGTGTTACAACCGGCAGCGCGCGCGACTATATTCTAATGGCGACAGTCGGCGCACTGAGTATTTTTGTTCTATTATTGGGGGTGAGTAATTGATTGGAACAGATCCTTTAACCGTTTTGACTTTGACACCACTTTTCGTTGGTTTTGGGTTACTAATTTTACCTCAGCTCTTGCCGAGTAAAAATGCTAAAAGCATTCAGAAAGTTTCTCGAAGTATTAGCTTCGGTGTAGCATTAGGATTGTTCACTTTCGCTACCTATCTTTCTTTTAAGAATTTCAGTGGAATTGATTGGCTAGATATTTCGATGGGAGATTATATTCTAACAAATGAGCCGACCACTTTGATTTCATCGATTGGAGTTTCATGGATTGTCGGCGCGGATGCACTTTCTTTGCCGATGATTTGGTTGACAGCTCTCCTCATTCCACTCTCAATGCTCGTCGAGTGGGATGCAAAGAAAGGACATCTATTCCATCCACTAATCTTGATTATGGAGGGTGCACTTCTCGGAGTTTTCGTCGCCCTCGATTTATTCGTTTTCTACGTATTCTGGGAACTGACCTTAATTCCAATGTTTTTCTTGATTCTAGTATGGGGCGGCGATGACCGCAAATATGCATCGATGAAGTTCTTCATCTACACTTTCACCGCTAGCGTAGTAATGTTAATCGGAATCTTGGTGATGTATTTCAGCACCGATGGCGGTGCTTCTGCCGGCTCATTAACCGGTCATCATTTCGATTTAATCGCGATGGCCGCTCAAGATACTCTAATCGAAACCGAAGGTCTTCGACACTTGGTTTGGTTGCTTCTACTCATCGGATTTGCAACCAAAATGCCATCGGTCCCAGTCCACACTTGGTTGCCAGACGCTCACGTTCAAGCTCCGACAGCGGGCTCAATGCTCCTTGCTGGAGTAATGCTGAAAATGGGTGCATATGGATTTCTTCGAATCGCAGTTTCGCTATTTCCTGAATCAACGGTGATTTTTATTCCACTCCTTGTGGTTTTAGGGATGGCCAGTTTGGTTTACGGAGCATGGGTCTGTATGGGTCAAACCAATTTGAAGCGCATGGTTGCATATTCTTCAGTTTCTCACATGGGACTTATTTTCCTCGGAATTGCAACCATGCAACCACTAGGAATCGCTGGAGCATTATTCATGATGTTCGCGCACGGATTAATCAGCCCACTTCTGTTCGCAGTCGCTGGTGCGTTCAAGCACCACTATCATACATTGGAAATTGGCTCAATGCGAGGAATCGCACACCACTCCCCCTACCTTGCAGCTCACATGATGCTGGGTTGGATGGGCAGCCTTGGTCTTCCATTGCTTGCGGGTTTCGTTGCTGAAGTAGCGATTCTAATCGCATTTTGGATGACCTTTGGCTGGTTGGTAGTCCTGCCGGCATTAACTCTCATTATCACCGCTATGTACTATCTTTCCTCGATGCAACGGACAATTTTCGAATCGAATGATCGTCATCACGGTATCTTACCAGAAAGTCTGCACGGAGAGGATCCAACAGATGTCACCTGGCACGAAAACACTGGAATGTTCATTCTCGGATCACTCGTAATTCTGTTCGGAATTTTACCATTCATTTTCTTTGATATGATGTCGGATTGGTCGACTAAGTTCCTCGAAACCATCTTAGTCGCAGCTCTTGAAAATCAGGGGGTGAATCCATGATTTTCCTTACTAATGAAGAGATGAAATTGATTATACCAGAACTCATTATGCTCGCAGGTTTACTTGGAATTATTTTGATTCCAAACTTTGGTGATGCGAAAATTCGCTTGCCATTGACAAAAATTCATCTGCCAATTTTGCTCGGTGGCAAACGATTCAAATCGACTAGCAATCCTAAATTGCCAAATCGACTGACAATGATTGCTCTAGTAGTTGCCTTTTTCTTTGGTTTTGCTGATAGAGCTGCTACTGGGGATGTAGGAAACACACTTTCAGTCGATTCCTTCAGCCGTGTGTTCTTTTTGATTTTCACCGCTGCATTGATTTTATCGACGATTTCAGCGGCACATAGAATTCCGGCGCGTTCGAATGTGAAGCCACCTAATGAATCGGATTCCGAATCGTTGACCTCTCGAAAAATCGACGCATTGATCGATAATCGACGTCAAGTCGATTTCCATATTATCCTGTTAATGGTTGGACTCGGTATGAGTTTGATGGCAATGGCCAACCATCTGTTCATGCTATTCGTCTGTATCGAATTAGCATCTCTTTCATCTTATATTTTGGTTGCGTTCCACAAGGAATCCGCGGCCGGTGGCGAAGCCGGAATGAAATATTTCATCGTCGGTTCAGTCGCTTCTGCAGTTGGAATTTACGGAATGTCATTGCTTTATCTTTGGAATGGTGACCTGTCTTTCGACAGTCTTGCCGCTTCTTGGGCAGCGGCAGATGGAATTGATCCATTGGCTGGAATCGGAGTTGGATTAATGTTGGTCGCTTTCGGCTTCAAAGTCGGTGCAGCCCCATTCCATCTAGCTGCGCCTGATGCTTATTCGGGAGCATCATCACCAGTCGCAGGTTTACTAGCAACCGCTTCGAAAGCGATGGGATTCGTTGCAATGATTCGAATTCTTATCGGAATCACTCTTCCAGTTGAGGGCGAGGCATTCTGGTTTGTTACAATCGCTTTGATTTCGGTTATCACGATGACTTGGGGCAATCTCGCTGCTTTGACTAGTGATAACCCGAAGAGAATACTAGCTTACTCAAGCGTTGCACACGCCGGTTATATGCTCGCAGGTTTGGCTGCTATTGGCAGCGGCATAGCATCTATTGCAGCAACAAAATTGATTCTGATAGCAATCATTTTCCACCTAGCAGTTTTAGTTTTATTCAAGTTTGGAGCGTTTCTTGTGCTTTCATTATTGGAAACAGAGGGTCGTAGCCACAGATTGGAAGATCTGTATGGATTAGGTAAGAGAGCTCCTCTAATGGCTGGTTCAATGTTCGTCTTCATGCTGTCTTTAGCAGGTGTTCCACCTCTTGCTGGTTTCCTTAGCAAATTCTTGATGATTAATGGAATCGTCAATGCTTCGGTCGCTTCAGGTTCTGCTGGCTCTGTTTCTGTTCTCGGATGGATGGGTACTGTCAATCCAGTCTTTTGGCTAGCGATTGCAATCGTTTTCAATTCGGCGCTTTCGATATTTTACTATCTGCGAATAGGATTGGTAATGTTCTTCGAAGCGCCGGAAACCGACAATCCTCTGAAATCAGCAACAAGTTTGAGATTGGCGATTACCGCTTGTGCTCTACTCACCATGATTCTCGGAATCACCAGCTTAGGAGATTCAGTTTTAGATATCATCAGCAACGCGGTCGAGACATTTATTGGTAACTGAGTCAGAAGGCTCACATTCACATAGGGGACTCTCGACCGAGGGTCGTGGCACGTCGTGAGGAAAAGGTCGATGCAGAGCTTTTAGCTCGTTTAGAATCGGGCAGCGGCGACAAGATTCGCGTACCTCTTCCGAAGCGAAAGATCAATGAAATGTTCGCGATTGCTGACCAAATTCTTGGCGGCAGGCGAGTTCGAGCAGTCTGTGAAGATGGTGAGAGCAGATTAGCGCGAATTCCTGGAAAGATGCGCCGCCGACAGTGGGTTCGTGAAGGTGATTTAATCGTCATTCAGCCTTGGGATTTTCAAGATGAGAAAGCCAATGTTTGTATGCGTTATACGAAAACCCAATCTCTCTACCTTTCTCGTAAAGGAGTTCTACCAGAAATTGTCGATCTCTTCGGATTATCTGATGATGTATCACGTGCTGCTGAAGAGATTGAAGAGATTGCTGGAGTTGCTCCGAGCGGATCTAATACCAAAGGACAATCCAAGGATTCAGAACAGGTTGATGCAGCGGAATCTCTCGAACATGATGACGATGATATCGACTCATTCTTTGGGTGAGACCGATGTCTAAATCAGAGGATTGGGATTTACCCGACCTTGATGCTACGATGAAAGCTGAGCGACAGCATGATTGGATTTCTGAGCCTAGATTCAAAAAAATGTTTTCTGAAATCGAGGACGGCCTTCAAGGCGTCCTCGGAAAAGGAACTTATGATTGGGTAGATCGAAGGGTCTTCGATGCGGTATTCGACCGCTCGACCCTTTTGAGTCTCCATAAATTGATGGAAAAAGGCGATATTGAAACAGTCGACTATCCTATTGCGCGTGGAAAAGAAGCGCACGTATTCCATGCGACATCAAATCATGGTCCGGTAGCAGTGAAGATTTTCCATACTACGAATGCTGTGTTCAAAAGTTTGACAAAATACATCGATGGAGACCCTAGATTTGGTGGACTGAAACGTAGGCATCGAGAATTAGTCAAAACTTGGGTTAGGAAAGAATATCGAAATTTGAAGCGGATGAGAAAGGTTGGATTACCAGTACCAAGACCTCTTGCCATTCTGAATAATGTGCTGATTATGGATTTAATTGGAGATAGAGATGAACCGGCGCCTCGCCTAAAAGATGTCATTATCGATGATCCCAAAGGAGTGTTCGATGACCTTCTGGATTATCTTGCAATTTGCTGGCAATCGTGTGATTTGGTCCATGGTGACTTTAGTGAATACAATGTTTTGTGGTATGATGGAGAGCCATGGATTATCGATGTAGGGCAAGCAGTCGTCGCCGCGCATCCTAATTCAGAGGAGTTTTTGGTACGCGATGTAACCCGTCTAGTCAAATGGATTAACTCACAAGGTTATGATGTAGATTTAGGAGAAAGTCTCCTTCGCGTATTGGAAGATGAGGTTCCAACTCTCACTTCTTACTCCGACGGGGATTAAAACAGGTGGGCGGGTCGCCCGCTCTGATGGAGCACCTTACTCGTATCCCGAAAGACCGCATAGCGGTGCTCATCGGTAAGCGTGGTGCGACCCGAAAAATGATCGAAGAAGCCTGTGGTGCAGATCTTGAAATCGATTCGAAAACAGGAGATGTTTCAGCGATTTGGAAAGTTACTGAAGTAGATCTAATCAAGCGAATGAAAATCCCAGATGTAATCAATGCAATAGGTCGAGGTCTAGCCCCTAAGAGGGCGATTCAATTAATCGAGGATGAGATGTTCTTGCAAATGTACGATATCCGTAAGTGGGTTGGACGGCAACCAAACCAAACCCGTCGAATGCGAAGTCGATTAATTGGTACAAATGGTCGCATTCGAACATTAATCGAAGAATTAACCGGTACAGAAATGGCAATCTACGGTTCAACAATTATTGTAATAGGCGATCAAGAAGGGCTAGATTTAGCTAAACCTGCAATTGAAGGAATTCTCAAAGGATCAGAACATGGGACAGTATTGTATGGACTTGAACAAGATAGAAAACGTCAGAGGATTCGTTCGAGAAGTCTCGAAACCTTTGAGGACAAAGGCTCCGAAGAGGAATCCAAATTCGATACTCTTGTTCCAAGTTTAGCCGACGCTCGACGCAAGCGTGAGCGTCGATTCAAATCGGCTCAAGTCGACCCCGAAGATGAGCAAGAAGTTATTGAATTAATGGAATTTGCTGAAGATGAAGGCGTCGTATACGAAGAAGAGTGATTTTTAATCATCTAAATTTGTTTGCTTTGAGCCGCCACGCCTAAGGCAAGTTGCTATCTCGGACGGTCGTGTCTAACCACCTGGATGAGATGTATGATTACGAGCGCTGGGCTTTCAACCTAATTTATTTGACATTAGGTATACTCATTCTTGGTATCTCTCTCGGAGAAATTGGGATTGAAAATCCACTAACCGATTTAATTAATCAGAACTTTTTAAATCCAATTTTTAACGAATCAGCAGGAGATGTTGGTTATAACACGGTCAATACAATGGTCTATGCATTGGTTTTGTCTATGTTCGTAGTCGCACTTTCTGCATGGTTGAGGTCCTTAGGAATCGATGGAAGCGACATGACCATCATCGCATTATTCCCATTTGTCTTTTGGGCAGCAACAGGAGAAGTCGTCGAGGACGCACGAATGTTGAATGATGTTTTAGCTCCATATTTTGTTAGTCCGGGAATACATTTCCAGACTGCATTTTGGGTGATATTAGCTGGATTCTTCAGTTATCGAATTGCCCACTCGACTTCAATTGATGAAGATGACAAAATTGAGCGTGTAAACAGTGCAGCCTCGTTACTCGTCTTAACACAATTTTTACTTTATTCATGGTCGATTCAAGAAGGTACAATCGGTCGTGAAATCGGATTATTACCACTCGCATTTTTCGGCTTTATAGCAGTATTCCTGCCGCATATTCTCGGTAATTCTTTGGATAATTTCACTCTTATTCAACGTGGAGTCTACATCGTTGGATTGGGTGGAACAATGGTTTTCCTCGGCGCTTTGTTGTCATATGCCGCTAGCGTTCCAGTCACGCAATTGTATCTTTGGCCGCTAGCGATTGTGCTTGGCTTCCCAGCAATTTTGATTTGGCAGATGCACAAATATGGAATTGAATCCGCTCAGTCATTGCGGGCTTCAGGAATCGATGCTGGAATTTTACCACCTGGAATTACTGAAGAAGATTACATTATTTCCGATTCTGAAGAAAAGAATTTGATGGAAAAATTCCGAGCAAAAGCAGTCATGGCTTCACCCGTGGTTTTCTTGGCAGTAGCTGGCCAAGTTCTCGATGGTCTTGCAACATATATTGGAATCGAGCATTTCGGATATACTGAGAAGCATGTTCTTTCTGCGAAATTAATCGATATTTTCGGTAACACAGCCGGATTCACTTTGATCAAAATTTTCTTAGCTGCTGTAATATGCTACTTTTTCACCGTTGCAAATTTTGAACATCGCCAACGCCACCTTCGTTTACTCATCGGTCTTTGTTTCCTTGTTGTCGGTATGGCACCTGGCCTGCGTGATGTCGGCCGGTTGTCTTTGGGTGTTTGAGTAAACACTCGATTTCCCCTCGCGTCTAAGTCACTCATCCATACAATTGAAGGATTGTCGGTAGTCTGAAGAGTTGAGGACCATGGATAGACTGCCGACTCGCGTCGACCAAGCGAGTACTGATTTTGCTCGTCGACGCGAACACAATCTGTCGTTAGCCGCGGATTTGAAGGCAAGATTATCAGTTGTAAAAGAAGGTGGAGGCGGCAAATATGTCGAGCGTCATCGCTCGCGCGGGAAGATGCTACCGAGAGAGAGAATCGCAGAAATTTGTGATTCTGGAACGCCGTTTCTCGAATTTTCTAGTCTAGCGGCGAATGAATTGTACGATGGGCGAGCCCACTCTGCTGGTATCGTTACCGGCATTGGAGTAGTCCATGGAAAAGAATGCCTTTTCGTTGCAAATGATGCAACGATAAAGGGTGGTTCTTACTATCCGATGACCGTTAGAAAACACATTCGTGCCCAAGAGGTCGCAAATGAAAATAATCTGACCTGTATCTATCTTGTCGATAGTGGCGGGGCGTTTTTGCCGATGCAAGACGAAGTTTTCCCTGACAAGGGGCACTTTGGTAGAATTTTCCGAAATCAAGCAATTCTATCAAGCAAAGGTATTGCCCAAGTTGCTGCAGTTTTGGGCAGTTGTACTGCTGGCGGCGCTTACATCCCAGCGATGTCCGATGAATCAATTATTGTCAAAGGAAATGGAACAATTTTCCTCGCGGGACCACCTCTGGTCAAAGCTGCGACAGGTGAAATTGTCTCAGCAGATGATCTTGGAGGAGCAGATTTACACACCAGAGAATCTGGTGTGGCTGACCACTTTGCCGAAGATGAACCAGAAGCCCTCAGACTCATACGAAACGTGGTCGAAAATTTAAATGTCGATCCAAAACATCGACTCGATGTAAGTGAGGTTGAAGAGCCGGCGCACGAAATTGAAGATTTGATGGGAATAATCCCTGATGATAATAGAACACCTTACGATGTTAGAGAGGTAATCGCTCGATTAGTCGATGGTTCTCGATTCCACGAATTCAAGCAACGCTACGGCAACACATTGGTCTGCGGCTTTGCAAAAATCCATGGCTATCCAGTCGGAATAGTTGCAAATAATGGTATCTTATTTTCAGAATCCTCACTCAAGGGTGCTCACTTTGTTGAACTCTGTGGTCAACGTGGTATCCCTCTAATTTTCTTGCAGAATATTACTGGATTTATGGTCGGCCGTGATGCTGAATCGGGTGGAATCGCTAAGGATGGAGCAAAATTAGTTACGGCCGTTTCCTGCGTACCAGTACCAAAATTTACTGTAATTATCGGCGGCTCTCACGGCGCAGGTAATTACGGAATGTGTGGGCGTGCATATGATCCTCGTTTCGTTTTTATGTGGCCGAACTCTCGAATTTCAGTGATGGGTGGTCCTCAAGCTGCTGATGTTTTGACCTCTGTTAAACAAGATCAACGGGCTAGAGAAGGATTGTCACAAATGGTGGGCGAAGAGTTGGCTGAATTTCGGCGGCCAGTTTTGGAGAAGTATGAAACCGAAGGGTCACCGTATTATTCCACTGCCCGATTGTGGGATGATGGTGTGATAGATCCGCGTGATACTCGAGACGTTCTAGGGCTGTGTATCTCAGCGAGCTTGAACGCTCCAATGCCGGATAACAAGTACGGCGTATTCCGAATGTAGGTGTAAAAATGAGTGTAAAAATGAGCGATAACTTACCAATAAGCGAACTTTGTAATTTTAGCATAGAGGGGGCAGTAGGGCATATTACGATGGCTCGCAGTGAAGTGTTTAACGCGATGAATACTAAATTAATTTCTGAATTAATTTCACTTTTAAATTGGTCTTCAGAACGCTCGGCTGGCCTACTTGGCACAATGGTTGATGAGTCTGGTTCAGAATTTTTGCGCGTGATAACTCTCACTGGTGAGGGTAAACATTTCTGTGCTGGCGCTGATATCAATATGATGCGTGATGCTGGTGCTAAATCCGATGAAGAAAATCGGCAAGATTCAGAGCGATTAGACAAATTATTCAATTCTCTCTGGGCTCATCCATGCTTCACGATAACGACGGTTCAAGGTGTCGCACTAGGAGGTGGAGCTGGACTTATCGCCTGCTCAGACCATGTAATTGGTCAACCGAGTACACGAATTGCATTATCTGAAGGGAAACTGGGGATTTTGCCTGCTGTAATTGGTCCCTATGTTTACCGCCGAGTCGGCAGTGCCCAATTCCGCCGACTCGCTATGCTCGCTGGCCAATTTGATGCTGCTGAAGCATTGAATATCGGTATGATAGACCAGGTTGCCGACTCTCCAGAAGAAGCGGTAACTATGGCAGAAGAAGCCATCTCAATAGTCCTAACAACTGGTCCAAACGCAGTTTACGAAGCGAAGAAACTGACTTTAAAATTTGATAGGTTTGAGGGCACAGATGAAGAATTACGCCTTTGGACTTTAGATAAAACGAGTGAAATGCGAGGTTCAAGCGAAGGTCAAGAAGGTCTCTCTTCTTTCCTCGATCGACGTAAACCATCATGGTACCCTGATGAAAACTGAGGTGAATCGATGATACCAGATTGGATGGTCGGCGCACCTCATCCTTTCGATTCTGTCCTAGTTGCGAACCGTGGTGAAATAGCGGTTCGAGTTTTACGCGCAGCCAGTGAGGCAGGTCTGCGCGGAGTCGCTGTTTATTCAGATCCAGATGAAGGAGCGCTACACGTCGAAGTGGCAGATGAAGCGGTTCATTTACCTGGTGAAACATTAGGTGAAACATATCTAAACTCAGAAGCAATTATTCAAGCCGCCAAAAATTCTGGTGCCCAAGCGATTCACCCGGGATATGGATTTCTATCTGAAAGAGCGGATTTTGCAAGGATGGTTGTAGCCGCTGGATTGGTTTGGATTGGTCCTCCTGCTGAATCGATTGAGACGATGGGTGACAAAATTTCAGCTCGCCGCCGTATGATAGATTCTGGTGTGCCGGTAATTCCTGGGGAAGAATTAGCAATTTCAGAGGATGCAGATCATCTCGGCACTTTAGCGGCAGCAGCAGCTCGAGTGGGCTATCCTCTACTCATCAAGGCCAGTGCTGGTGGAGGTGGGAAAGGAATGCGAGCCGTCCACGAACCTCGAATGCTGCGGACTGAATATGAAGCGGCTGCAAGAGAAGCATCGGCAGCATTCGGTGATGGCACCGTCTATGTCGAGAGATTGTTGACGGGTGCTAGACACGTTGAGATTCAGGTATTGTGCGATTCTTATGGGAATGCAATACATCTCAACGAAAGAGATTGTTCACTACAGCGCCGCCATCAAAAAGTGCTCGAGGAAGCCCCATCTCCTGCTGTAACACCCCTCATACGAGCAGCGATGGGTGAAACTGCAGTTCAGGCGGCACAATCAGTCGATTACGAAGGTGTTGGCACCGTCGAATTTTTACTTTCAAGCCGTGGCGATTTTTTCTTTTTAGAAATGAATACACGACTCCAAGTTGAACATCCAATTACAGAATTAACCACTGGAATCGACTTAGTCCAAAAGCAATTTGAAGTTGCTTCTGGAATGAAATTAGCAATTCAACAAGATGAGGTCGGCTTATTCGGCCATGCTATAGAAGCGAGAATTTACGCTGAAGATGCTAGCAAAGGTTTCCTTCCAGCAATAGGAAAATTGGCAATGTGGAGACCCCCATCAACACCTGGAGTGCGCTTTGATTCAGGATTCAGAGAAGGTGATGAGGTAACGGTTGATTTCGACCCGATGCTTGCAAAATTAATTGTTCACGCACCGAGCCGAAAAGCAGCACTTCGAAGATTAGATACGGCCCTTTCAGATTTTGTCGCACTGGGAGTTACGACAAATGTTGGTTTTCTCAGACAAGTAGCCGCTGAGCCAGCTTTCACAAATGGTGAAGTAACTACAGATTATCTCGATTCGACTTCTTTGAGTACATTCTCAGAGCCGAAGCCCGAAGATGCAATTCTTGTCGCAATCGCAGCCGCGGCAAGCCGATTCGGCCTCGACCGCACCGCTGGCAGCGCTTCCGTAACTGATTTCGATGAGCACTCCGGCCATTCCGGTGATCCTTTCAGAACCTTGACGAGGTCCTTTCCCTGAGGTGATATGATGGAATGGAGCGTTGGAGAATCTGCTAAGAAATACAGTCCTACACTTGTTGATATTGACGGTAAATATACTCTAAATCGCCTCACAGAGGATGGTTCCGAGAAAATAATTTCGAAGATAACGATCACTAAAGATGATAATTCTCGTCGACTCATAATTGAACACAATGGAACCATACAATATGCCTATGCCACACGCGTTGGTGACCAATGGTGGATTCACTACGATGGCCGCATCAATGTAGTCAATATGCATGAGGCTGGCAGTAAAGGTTCGGATGCTGATGAGGGCGGACTTACCGCACCGATGCCAGGGACGATTCTAGAAGTTCAAGTCAAACAGGGTCAGCGCGTTCGCGAGGGGCAAACGCTGCTGGTGATGGAAGCTATGAAAATGGAACACCGAATTTTAGCTCCAAATGCTGGCGAAGTGATTACGGTGAATTTTGAGGCGGGTGATCGAGTCGATATGGGTGTGACTCTCATTGAACTTGGTGACTAATCCATCTCTTTGAATACCTTCCAGCAGATCAGAATCTATTAGTTAGTTTTCTGAATACCCGTCACTCGGTTCATCGTTCACAGTTGATGTGAGTTCCAGATTTCTGAACCGATGGATATTTGTCAAAGTTGAGTATCGGACACATGTGCTTCCCTCATTCAATGTCCTCGGAACTAAATTGGCTACATGCTCAACTGATCCTATTACTGGATGGATGAGGGATGGTTGTTGCAATACTGATCGCAATGACAGAGGTTTGCATACTGTTTGCTGTGTACTTACACAAGAATTTCTTGAATTTGCTCGTTCAAAAGGTAATGATCTAATCACACCTGCTCCACAATTCAATTTCCCTGGATTAAAACCGGGGGACCAATGGTGTGTTTGTGCTCAAACATGGCAAGATGCCTGTGAAGAAGGAGTTGCATGCAAAGTAGTCTTAGAAGCAACTCATGAAGAAACATTACAGATTATTTCTCTCAATATCCTTGAAGAATATTCAAGTCTCGATTAGAAAAACAATGGTTTTCAAACCATTAGAATTTGAATATACTATTGCTTACCGGTAGATATGAAAAATTTCAATGTTTTCACTAGGACCATAGTGCTGGACCCACTGAAACACCAAACAAAGCCGTTGGGTCTTCACACGTCGCTTCCAATCAATGTGTAATCATCAGAGAGTGGTGTGGCGCCGGTTTCAGTGGATATTATTTTACCATCTTTGAAACGGTGGAATGAGAGAACTGCTTCAGAGGCGGAGTCGTTGGAAAAGTGTGCAATAGCGTGTTCGACCCCAATCTCGTGATTCTCATAGAGAACCCTGTGTCTCTCGGTTCGAACTCCTCCACTACCAGCGAAGGCTAGGACGTCCTCCTTTCGCATGACGGTATCACCGACATGAGGAGTGAAGGTGAATTCATTGTGCAGGAGGGTATCAAGAGCGTTGACATTCCCTGATTCAAAGGCGGCTTGGTATGCGGCAAGTATGGACATAGTTCCCCGTGGAAGGTAGTCCCGTTTAACTAAGTTGTATGAGTTTACGTGGTTCTATCATAATATAGAGCCAGTGGGACCAATTAGCGGTACCCTAGTAAATGGATTAGAAAAAAAAATTAAATGCTTACGTACTAACCAAAAGATATGAGTCAACTAAAATCGATGATTATTGTAATTCTAATGTTCACTTCTGCTCTAACAGGATGTACTAGTAATGGTAATGAAAACATAGTTCAGATTGAAATAAGTTCACCATTAGAAGGCGACTGGATAGAGGGTCAAATTCAAATTTCGATTACAACAAAAATGACCGAATCTGAGAAAATTGAAATTTGGATTAATGATAATTATTATTCAACTGAGGAATTGGGAATCGTCACAGATTTCGATATCGATACATCTCATTTTTCTGATGAAGACGGATCACCTGTTGACCTGAATATTGAATTAATATATCAAAATGTAATCCTCACTGAGGTAAACGTGACAGCCCTATTTCCTCAACAGATGACCTTCTGGTCTTCTGAAGATATTCAGCCAGAGTTTAATTTGGATGGCGAATTATTATTCAAGTCAAGTAAGGGTCTAGAATCAAGAATGTATGAAATCTATCATCTAAATCCTGGCGTCACGACCCCTGCAAAAATATCTACGGAACAAGAGTATCATGGATACCCTGGTCCTTCCCCTAGTGGAACACATGTAGTATTCAACTCACGGGTTATTGACGAAGCAGGAAATACTCAGATGGAAATTTTCACTGCGAACATATCAACAGGAGAGACATACAGATTAACCAACAATCCCTCATTTGACGATTCTGGACGATGGAGTCCGGATGGTTCAGAGATTATTTTTTACTCGGATAGAGATGGCACCATGGATCTATGGAAGATATCTGTTAATGAATCAGGATATCCATTAGAAACTGCTGTAAAAGTTTTGGAAAGTGATGCAAGAGAACATTGTGGTCGCTGGTCTTTTGACGGTCACTATATCGTCTATGAGAGTGATAAAACAGGAGTGAATCATCTTTGGATGATAACTTCAGATGGACTTAATGAAACACAGCTTACATTTGATGATAACCAGAATGGCTACCCAGCATGGCATCCTAGTGGTGATTATATTGTTTACAATAAGCAAACTTCTACCAGTTCTAATTTACACATACTTTCCTTATTCGATGGCGAAACAAAAAGGCTGACCACGCACCAAATGGGTGTTGATGCTCATCCAACATGGTCTGCAGACGGAAAATATATTGCTTTCCATTCTGATCGTGCCGGAAATTTTGATATTTGGATAATGGAGATTCCATTAACAATCTAACCGTTGTATTGCCATCTATCAATTTCCCTACCCTTGAGGAGTTGCCGTAACTCAGCGTATTGTACGTATTCATCTTGGTCCGAGAAATTCGTCATGGCCCAGTCTATCCAGAATGTGTGCACATCCGGGATCCGCGCCTGAACTACCTTCAGAAAGGCCGAAACTTCACCGTCGTTTCGGTCATTGATTCCCAAATATTGTGCAATGAAGGAGCGAGCTTGTATGTCAGACGGGAACAGCGTTGAATCCGGCTTAAACCATCGGGGCGTTCCGCAATCATACATCCACTCACAGAAGAAGTTGGCGATATCGAAAGGGGGGTCAAGTGGACCGGAGTACTCAAAGTCGAGAAGGTTAGTAGTAGGGGAATCGTCATTGTCGCATACCAGAACATTGGTGAAGTTTAGATCGTTATGGTTCCGACCAGCCACTGTATGTAGTCGACGTAACTCTTTGGCGAGCGCCGCCAACACCTTGCTGTTGTCGCAATCTTTACGCCGCATCGGCCGGCCCGGCAACCACATCTCAAGGCGCCCCCATTCAAGCCGCTGCATCACTTGTGCTCCGAAACCACAATCCTGTATATGCTTCTCATTCAGGTTAGAGTCGCCAACGGTCGGCCCAAACATCCTCAGTAGGAGCGGTCCATGGTCGCCGCAGGAAACCTTGTAGTTGTGATTGCTGAGTCCAAATGGACTGGGTTCAATGTGCAGGGGTGCCGTGAGATTCCATCCGATGCTTCTAAGCACCGACTTGAGGGCCTGACTTCTACCATTCCAGATTTCCCCCTCTAGATCTTCCTCCATGTCATATCGTATCCTCTCTTTAGGATAAATGATGGGGTGGCAAGAAAACCTTGTTGATATGAATATCAATTACCCTAGCGAATATTATGGTTCATTTACTAGGAGTAATAACGCATATGTAATAGAGAAAGACCTAGAGGTTTAGTCATGGTCGATTTCCGTAAGTTACCCTTGTGGATAGCCGTCGGAATCGCGGGGCTATTTGGAGTTCTTGTCCTCTTAACCTATTTTGGTCCTTACAGTACCATGGCTTTCACTTGGTCGTTACTCATTTTGTTTATCTTCTGGCATAGGTTCGTTGGTTCGAAAGCGATGAAGAAGAATGGGCATCATCTCCATTTCCCTAATGAATCACTCAATGCTGATTCAAGATAATCATGAGTAAACTGGTATCCTGCCTCTTGCAAATTCTTCGGTAGAACTTTCTGACTATCCAAGGTTAATCGTACTCCCATTTCACCAAACATCAGTTTCATCATAAATCCTGGAAGAGGTGCAAAAGCAGGTCTTCTCAAAACTCTACCAAGTGTTTTAGCAAACTCCTTTTGTCTCACAGGATTAGGTGCAGTAATATTGTATTCCCCCGATAATCCCTCACTCATCATTAAATGATACATAGAATATATCTGATCATCCATTGAAATCCAAGACATCCATTGTTTTCCACCTCCAATTGGTCCACCTCCGCCTATTTTTGCGGGTAAAAGCATCTTTCCTAACGCTCCACCTATTGCAGATATTACAATACCTGTTCTTAGATGGATTGTTCTTATTCCAGCATCTTTCGCTGGATTAGCGCTATTTTCCCATTCTTTACAAATATCAGTCAAAAAACCTTCACCCATACTACTATCCTCATCTAGTTCTTCCTCTCCTCGACTTCCATAGTATCCAATTGCGCTTGCCATCATGAATAAATCAGGTTTCTTTTCTAGTCCTGCTAGAGTTTTACTGAGTAATGATGTACTATCAACTCTACTATCTTTTATTGCAGCTTTTCTTTTCTTACTCCATCTTTTGTCGCCTATGCCTACGCCACCTAGATGGATTACTACATCAAAACCTTCCAATTCCTTAGCATTAATTTCTCCTTTATTTGGATGCCAAGTTATTTCATTTTTGTTGGGATTAGATTCTCTTCTCACCATTCTCCAAACTTCGTGATTACCAGTGTCTAGGAATGCAACTAATTGTGTTCCAATTAAACCCGAAGAGCCCACAACTAATATTTTTTTACGTGGAATATTGATAAATTTAGTATGGTTATCTATATCTCTCTTAAGACGAAATTCTCTTGCTCTGAACATAGAATAAATACGTCCAGTAACTAATGACCCTCCTAGTACTTTGTCAACTAGCATCCCTAATGGCCCAAATGGAACACTATATGTCACATCATCAACAACTGTAGTAACTCCATTTTCTTCTGTTAAGTAATGTTCGTGATCCCATTTCCAAAATGGTCCCTTGACCATTGTATCTGCAAAATAATTTGGTTTATCGTAACCTGTATGCTCTGCAACCCATGTCAAATTTAGAAATGGCGCCCCAGGTGCAGGAAATCTGAATACTCTTTGAGATCCAACTTCTAGGGATTCATCAGCTCTCACTTCTTCAGCAACTTCCCACGGAGGCATCAACCTCCTGAAAGATCCTTCATGCTCGAACCAGGCGAATGTAGTTGAAATATCGGCATTAACCACCGTTTCATGTTTGTAATTAGTTGGCATTTCATAACCTCTGTATATCTTCTGGAAGTGGAGCATTATCTGCCCATCTCTTCAGGTAATTTTTTAGTTTTAATTTTCTTTTCGCGCTTTCAGTAGTCATATATCGGACTTTACCAAACACAGGTCGTTCCGGGCCCCATGCTCTATCATGTCGTCCAAGTACCCAAAATATTCCAGTGTAAGAATTTGGATCTCGTCCATCTAATGCCCACCGGTCATTTATCCTGATCATCCAATCTGCAGCTGTATTGGGATTGGGAGCCCATTCTAGGATTTTCTTGCCCCAAACCATTCTCATATAATTGTGAATCAAACCAGTACGAAGGAGTTGCCGCTGCGCTGCATTCCATACTTCATCATCTGTTCTGGCATTTTCTATATCTTCAAAGGTGTATGGTTTACGTTCATCTGTTGTATGAGCCTCTAGTGAGATTTTGGCCCAATTTGGTATTGAATCAATGGATTTGTGATCTCTTCTGTAGTGAGCGAAGTTGAATCCTAACTCTCTCCAGGTAATAATTTGATCAAGGAACGACTCCTCACTCTCAGAAAGTCCCCACCATCCAGACCTAGTACCTTTACCCATATCTTCAAAACATGTCCTATCATAACTCCAATTACTTCTTTCTAGGAGTTTCATAACAACTTCTATTGTTGATAAATGTCCAAAGTGGAACCATGGTGAAAGACTACTAACAGCTGGATCTTCAGTATTATTTCTATCAGTTGCATATCTTTTCAGATTTATTTCGAGAAAAATTTCCATTCTTTTCTTTGCTTCAAATCTCCCACCTTTCATTTTTTTCACAGGCTTCACTTTGTGATCTATGTCTAATGGCGCCATTGCCTCTTCTGATATTCGCCCCACTTCTCCTACTCTCCAGAGCCATTCTAGTGGAGTAAATTCAATTTCTATAGCTTCAAAAAGAGAAACCATTTCTAATTCACTAAATTCTAGATTTTGATTAATATTTTCCATTATATTTCTATTTGGAAGTGACATTAATGCATCAGCCATATTTTTTTGCATGTGCTTCCTAAATGAATAAGCAGTCAAATGTTCCTTTTCTGCCCACGCCATTGGTAAAATTCCATTTGAATCAGCTGCTTCTAATTTTACTTTACAAATATCTGCAGCTCTTTCCATGATTTTCCGAGGAGTATATGTTGGATAATCATCTATGATTATGTGGCAAGCATGCTGTGATAGTTTTACTAGAAGATGATTTCCAGCATCTATGTGAGTTTCTACCCATGGCAAGTAAGTAATATTATTAGCAGCAAAAATCTTGATATTATCTAACATTCCTTGTACTACAAAAGATAGTATTCTTTCATTAGCCCATTTGTGTCTTATCGAGATACATTCTACTACTAGGATTGGCTTATTTATTTCTAATGCTATCTCTACTGCCCTGTCTAATCCAGAATTGTAGTGATATCTTCTTGTGGCCGTCATCCAATACAGTACATAATCGCCGTTTTGATTCTGAGGTAGCTTATTCAAGCTACGAATCCTAGATGATTTATTCTGATAAATCGTTATACAGTCACTTCCTACCAGCCCCATCTAGTGACTAATCACCTATAACTAAGTGTTTTGAAAAGTGCATAACAATTTAAAATTGTTAGTGGAAATAAACATTCATTCATAAGGGGAAGGACCACTCCAACAAATATGACTATCCAAATTAATAAAAGTGCTAAATCAATAGTTATTGACGCGGATGCGTTGCTCCCAACAGAGTATGGAAACTTTCGAATTCGAGTCACTATTGATTCTTTTGGAAAAGAACATTCACTACTTTACACAGGAGATTTAAGTTCTGCACACGCTCCTTTAATTAGAATTCACTCAGAATGCTTGACAGGAGATGCATTTGGTTCCATGAAGTGTGATTGCGGTTCACAATTAAAACTCTCAATGCAGAAAATTCAGGAAGAAGGAACTGGGGCAATCCTGTATCTAAGGCAAGAAGGACGTGGAATAGGGCTTCACTCCAAAATTCAAGCTTATGCGTTGCAAGATAAAGGACATGATACATTAGATGCAAATCTACTATTGGGTCTCCCAGCAGATGGGAGAGATTATTCAATCGCAGCTGATATGCTAAAAGAAGTTGGAGTCTCAAAGGTAAGGATGATGACTAATAACCCTCTAAAAATAGAAGGTTTGGAAGATAATGGTATAACTGTAGTTGAGCGTAAATCACATATCAGTGGCCGATGTCCTAGCAACAAAGACTATTTAGCAACAAAGAAAAGCCGAATGGGGCATATGCTCTAACCAAGAGCAAGTTTTAATTTAAATCACTGGACGAATGTAATATGTCATCTCTAATCGGCTCTATTGCGCCTTCTTTTTCTCTTAATACAAGCGAAGGTGATGATTTCTCGTTATCAGATTTGGATGGCCAGTGGAAAGTAATTTTCTTCTACGCTCAAGCTGGTTCTCCAACTTGTAAAAGAGGATGCCTTTCATTCAAAGATCAATATGATTTATTCCGTTCTCTCACACCTCCAGTCGAAGTGATTGGTATAAGCCAAGATACTGTGGAACAACACCGAGAATTCAAGGAAGAATTGCAATTACCATTTACATTACTTTCTGATCCAGGCCGTAAGGTGGCAGCAGTTTTTGAAGTTGCGACTCATTTGGGAGTATTCCCTGCTAAATCTTCATTTTTACTAGGTCCTGATAATACTATATATCATGTATATGATTGGCTTTTCAGACCTAGACGTCACGTTGCAAAAATACTATCTGCAATGAGTAAGGTGACTGGTGGAGCAGGATTTTCTTGAATTGGACTACTTTACTTATCGATGCAGGACTTTCTAAAAGAGAGGCAGAAGCAGTCATATTACTCTCTAAAAAACCTAATCTTAAAGCAAGTGAATTAGCAAAAGAACTTGGCACTACAGGTTTAGGTGCATACAATTCGCTAGAGCGATTACAGAGTACTGGATTAGTCACAGTTACAGTGGATAGACCAATGAAATTTTCTACTCCATCTCTCAAGAATGTATTGGAACATCTAATCAATATTCGTAAAGAACAATTAATTAAAATCGAGCAAGGCTTTGAAGATATTAAAGCAGGCATCAATCAATATACTCAAGAAGAAACAGATGAATTTTCTGAAATTGAACCTAAATTCGCTGTACTTAAAGAAAGAGTTCATATTTTTACTAAGATAGAGAAAATGGCATTAGAATCCAAACACTCACTATTGTTGTCATTAGGGAGATTTGGAATATTACATCTTTGCAGGAGTACTGCATTAAAAGAAGTCAATAAAGCAGCACAACGAGGGGTTGAAGTTAGAGTAATAGCCCAATTAGATCGTAGAACCATAAGATTCTTCTCAGAACTAGACTCTTCTGTAGAAGTACGTCATAGTGATGATTTTGATCAACAAGGTACTGTGATGGATGTATCAGAGACCATCCAGTATCTTAGCACGGAAGCTAATCCTGTGGGACGTGGAAAGTCTGAAGCAGCACTAATCATTGAGTCCCAACCTTTTGCAGAATCACAACGAAATCTAATTGAGAGTATATGGGAAGAAGCTATTCCATTCACATTGGCATCGAAGAGATTTACCGAAGAAAAAATCGCCGATCCTCTAAAAATAACTTTGGACGGGGGCTCCTTCTTAGATAGAATTAGGGATGTTTTACAGATCTCAGAATTACCCGAATCAGATACACCTTTCAATTTAGAAGCATTTTTGGCTTCTGGTTTAGAAATAAGTGATGCAAGAAAGAAATTAGGTTCTGGCGGAATTACTAGTCTAAACACATTTGGTATAGATGTAGGCTCTCTACTCCGTCAAGTAGGCAATAGAATAGGTGAAGAGTTAGCATTTAGTCTAAGGAAAATAGATGGGCATTTTGAGTTTCTTAGTGAGATGATGGATTGGTACGAATATGCAGGTCTAGGTGAATTAAGATATGATACGGATCCAATTTTTCACATTAAAGTACACCTGAATTCGAATGAGGATGAATCGAACGTCTTACCTTTGTGGGAGTTAGATGATGGAATAATAGAAGGCACTTTATTGAGTCGCTATTCCTCCATAAATGAAGTAACAATTGAAAGAATAGAGGCGGCTACAGATTCCGATGAATTCTGTAGATATAACTTGATTTTATCGGAAGATGATTAATTTAAATATATTTTACTATATTATTAATTGTGTTCCAATTAATCCGGATGAGTCAACAACTAATATCTTCTTTCATCCATATTACTAGTCGTAATCATTTCAGAGGTAACATTCAGTCCCACTTAATAACTCTAATTTCGTAATTTTTTTTTCTATTGTGCGCTAATAATAAACATATTACTATTAGTCAGGCTTTCTAGTGAAGAAGATAAGGTGAAAAATAATGAGTGGACAATTAGCAAAATTTGGATTAATGGCAAGCCTGGCATCAATAGCAGGATCTCTGTATCTTTACTTCGTAGGAAATGATGAGATGCTAGGGATATTTGTGGGTCTTTGGGCCCCAACTTTAATTCTAGCTACTAAAGAAATAGAAGAATGGCTAGACATCCTAGATTCGGTGACAGGTTACGAAGACACTGACCAATAAAAATCTAAAATCTCCTAGGGATTCATCAGCACTTCTTCAGCAACTTCCCAAGGGGGATCTCAAAGCAAGAATGAGGTGGCAAATATCCAGCACCAAAATCCGAAAAGAATAATCGCCGTAAGGACATAAACCCTTGATCGAATTAACATTTTATTGTGAGTGAGGGCGATTTGGGCATGAACGAAACGGCCAATTACGAATAGACCTGCTAAGGCCAAACCGATTTGGTCGACGGAGTCGAGAGTCATCGTTGTCAAACAAGCAGCATAGAATAATACTGGAACTTCGAAAAGGTTGGTGAAGTGCTGATCAGCTTGTAGAGATTCTCGAGGTGGCATTTCACCTTCGAAAGTCTTGTAATATCGCCAATTAAATCCTTCTTTCACAACTTTTTCTCGTCGGTATCTCATCGTTGCACCTACAACAAATGTCAGGCAAACCATCGCAAACATAGGAATTAACATCAATTCTCTATCCATGGCTCTGCGAATTGGTATGTTGCTTTCATCCCTCCGGCGAGGTAAACCGGCTTCATTTGGGATGAGTGTTTGAGATATCAACAACGAATACGGATGTTGTGGCATTTTTCTCTTTGATTTTTAGAAAATTACCATAGAGTTAGGTATCGATATTTGACTTGTGCCGGCATCGGCTTCAATAACCTAGAGTTAGTGAGAATGTCATGGACGAAGCCGGCGTTATACTTGCAGCATTAATGGGAATAAGCCTTGCTGCTGCTTCAGGATTTAGAGTATTTTTACCTCCTTTTCTTCTTTCTTTGTCTATCAGAGCTGATTTTGTAGAAGTGGACTTGGTTGGAACTAGTTTTGAATTTTTTGAGACAACTCCTGCAATTATTATTCTCGGGGTTGCGAGCATGGCAGAATTTGCTGCATATTATCTGCCATGGGTCGATAATTTGCTCGACTCAATTGCTAGTCCTGCCGCGATAATGGCTGGAATTGGCATGACTGCGATTGTGATGGAAGGCAGTGATCCAGTTGTCCAATGGGTAATTGCAATTATTGCTGGTGGTGGTGCATCTGCTACAATCCAAGGGGCAACAGTTTCTACTCGTGGTTTGAGTTCAACATTCACATTTGGATATGCAAATTCTCTAGTAGCAACCAGTGAAAATGTTGCGAGTGTTGCATTGACTATAGTCGCTCTATTGGCTCCTCTCGTCGCAGGGGTCTTTGCCATTGTAATCATCTTCCTGATGGTCCGACGATGGGTCAGATCAGAGAAACAAACGAATCCAGCCTGAGTCGTTCAAGGCATGCTGACCGTGACCGCAATCGACTTCGAAGTTGGAGTATTGCTGCCATCTGCAACGCTGTCCAATGGCACCAGCACATTGGCTTCTGGGAAGTATGTGCAGAGATTCCCTCTCGGAATTTCATAGGACACCACCTTCCAAGCCGCAGCGTGAATCTGCCGCTCTTCGAAATGACTGGTCAAGTCCACTTCATCACCGGCCTCAATGCCTAGTTCGGCCATATCGAGGGGATTCATCATCACAACTCTGCGAGCGCCATAAATGCCCCTGTAGCGGTCGTCCATGCCGTAGATCGTCGTGTTGTATTGGTCGTGGCTGCGAACAGTCATCATGGTGAACTGGCCCTCTTTCGCGACGGCGTTTGGCAACTTGTGAACGGTGAACTGCGCCTTGCCAGAGGGTGTGTTCCAAGTCGGTCCATCGTGCGGTCCGTTGGGCAGATAGAAGCCTCCATCTTCGCGAACGCGTGAATTATAATCATCAAACCCTGGAATCACCTGCTCGATGACCTCTCGAATCGAATCGTAGTTTTTCGCCATCTCGGCCCAGTCGAACGGCTCGGAGCCGAAGCAGGCGGTGCCGATGCCAGCGACGATAGCTGGCTCGGCGAATAATTGCTCGCTCGCCGGCGTGAGCGAACCTCTGCTCATGTGGACGATTCCCATGCTGTTTTCGACCGTGACGAATTGCTCACCTGTGGCTTGTCGGTCCACCTCCGTTCTGCCGAGGCAGGGCAGGATGAGAGCCTCTCTGCCTGTGACGAGATGCGAGCGATTCATTTTGGTTGAGACCTGAACGCTCAGGTCGACATTGCGCATTCCTATCGCGACCTGTTCTGTGTCTGACATCGCTGAGACGAGATTTCCACCCATTCCCATGAACAACCGAACTTTGCCTCCGAGCATTGCGCGAACCGCTTCGACCGAGTCGTAACCACCCTCTCGTGGGCTATCGATTCCGGTCGCCTGGCCGAGTCGCGAAATGAAGCCTTCACTCGGGTTGTGTTGGATGCCAACCGTCCTGTCACCCTGCACATTCGAATGACCTCTGACGGGACAAGCACCTGCGCCGGGCCGCCCGAAATGACCTCCCATGAGCAGCAGATTCGCAATCTCCTGGATCGCCGAGACGGAGTTCTTGTGTTGGGTCAATCCCATGGCCCAACAGATGATGAGTTTCTTCGATTCAGCGACCGCCTTGCCCAATTTCTCGATCCGCCCTCGGCCAATTCCAGAACCAGCGATGATTTCGTCCCAGTCGGACGCTTCTATCGCCGTTCTGAATGCCTCGAAGCCTATCGTGTGCTCATCGATGAAATCTCGGTCGAGTTTGCCAGATTCGAGAACGACTTTCATGACTCCTTTCAACAGCGCAGCATCGCCATTGATCCTCACAGGAAAATGGTCGTCGGCAATCTTCGTGCCCGAGCCGAGCATGCTCAGAATCTCTTGAGGATGTTTGAAGCGGCGCATTCCGGTCTCTTCGAGCGGGTTGATGCTGACGACAGAGCCACCATTGCGCCGGCAACCGGCAAGGGCAGTCAGCATGCGTGGATGATTCGTGCCAGGGTTCTGGCCGATGACCAGAATCAGGTCAGCCTCATCGAAGCAAGAAAGGCGTACAGTCCCTTTACCGATACCAATGACGGGGGTGAGTCCGTAACCGCTTGATTCGTGGCACATGTTGGAGCAGTCTGGAAGATTGTTGGTGCCGATTTGGCGAGCGAGAGTGCCCCAAAGAAATGCAGCCTCGTTGGATGTTCGACCGCTCGTGTAGAGCACAGCCTCGTGCGCGGAATCGAGGTTATTGACAGAATCAGCGATCATCCCAAAAGCATCCAGCCAAGAGATGGACTCGTAGTGCTCAGAGCCATCTCGAAGAACCATAGGCTCTGTCAGTCGACCCTGTTTGTCGAGCCACATATCCGGTTGTTGTGAGAGTGAGGTCACAGAATGTTCTGCAAAAAAGTCCGCCGTGACTCGCTTCGTCGTCGCCTCGGTCGCGAATGCCTTGGCACCATTCTCGCAGAATTCGAAGCCACTCCGATGACCATCGGGGTCGGGCCAAGCGCAACCGGGGCAATCGAATCCATCGAACTTGTTGACAGTCCGCATCGCACCCCAGGTTCGGCCTAGACCAGCCTCGCTCAATCCGATGGAGAACGACTTGGAAACCCCAGTTATACCGGCAGCGACCTGTTTGGGCTTTCCGACCTTCAGCCTCTCCGCAGTTTTTAGTGGTGTAGCCCGAGTTGCTCTTTTGCCCATCAGAATCTCCTCCCATCAGAGAAGTAGGCTACAGACACAGCGACCACTATGTGTTCGAACCTAGCACCTGTTTGTGAATGTTCGTTGGAGAACTTGCTAACCTATGCTAATGGCTCTAGTATTTCTTGACCACCCATGTAAGGTTGCAAAATATCAGGAATTTTTACTCGCCCATCTTCCAATTGATTCTGCTCAATGATGGCTACAAGCGCTCGGCTGGTTGCAACCGCGGTCGAATTCAGCGTGTGAACCGCTTCATTTCCATCCGCGGTCCGATAACGCATTCGAAGCCGATTCGCTTGATAATCAGTGCAATTCGAGCAAGATACGACCTCTTTGTATTCGCCAACTCCTGGCAGCCAAGCTTCAAGGTCGTATTTTTTGGCAGCCACACTTCCCATATCGCCGGTACAGATGTTGACAACTCGGTAGTGCAAACCTAGACTATCCCAAAGGTCGACGGAGTTTTGGAATAACTCTTCGTGATGTTTCCACGATTCTTCAGGTTTGCAAATAATAATCTGCTCAATCTTTGTAAATTGGTGAACTCGCCAAATTCCTCTGTCAGACAGCCCATGCGCCCCAACTTCTCTGCGGAAACAGGGGGAGATTCCAACCTGTTTTATCGGCAGTTCTGCCGGTTCGATGATTTCATCCATTCTCATCGCTGTGAGTGGGTGTTCGCTGGTTGCGACGAGATAGAATTTATCAGGCTCGACACCGTACATTACAGTTTCAAAATCTGCTAAATCAGTGACGCCTTCGTATGCTTTTCTATTCATCATTAATGGGGGTTGGACGAGCGTGTAACCACGCGCGATTAGGAAGTTTGCAGTATATTGTTGCAATGCCATTTCCATTCGCGCAAGGTCTCCCTGCAAGAAGTAAAATCGTGACCCGGTAATTTTTGCTGCTCGCGACAGGTCAACCCATCCATTTTCTTCGACCAAATCATTGTGAACTTTCGGCTCAAATCCGAGTTCGAGTTTTTCGCCGTGAAGGCTGTGAAGTGTATTCTTTTGGTCATCTTCTCCAATTGGAACCGATTCGTGCAAAATATTTGGAACGCGCATTCGAATTGCATCCCGCTCACCTAGACAATCTTCTGCTTTCTTTGTCAACACATCAATTTGTGCTCCGATGTTTTTTACTTCAGCCATTATCGTATCAGCAGCCGATTTATTACCTGATTTTTTGGCTGCTGCAATACCTCTAGCTGCTTCATTCCGTGCCTTTCGAAGCAGGTCGGCATCGTAACGTGCTTGCCGCCATTCTTCATCGAGTCGAAGAACCGAATCGATGTTATCATGAACTATCTCACGCTTATCGTGATCTGCGCGAATTATGTCCGCATTTTCGCGGAACATCATGATGTCAAGCATATCTATCAGCCCTTTGGGCTGGTTAATCATCCTTCAATGAATCGGGTTATTCTGTTTAGAAAAGCGTGATATTTTGCCATAACTCTGGGAGGCCGACAGCATAAATCCCACTGATTAGATAACCGAGAATAGATCCACCATTCAGTAATGGAAGACCGGCTTGTGGTTTACCGAGTGCAACTTGAGTCATCAAGGCAAAATATCCAACCAATCCACCGATTAGTGTACCTAGAGCGACTATTAGAGGGGCGAGGTAAATCGTTCCGAATAATGTGTGAATTTCAGTGCCCCAATTTGGCAGGAATGACATAGCTGAAATCACTAACATTCCGGGGAAAATCACATCTCCAAGGCCCATGAAAAGTGCATCTCTCCCTTTCGCTCGCTTTGGAATCTTCACATTTGGAGCAGGATCAGCCCAATTTTCTTCGTTTGGTTCAAGTATTTCTGCCTGCATAATATCACTTTTTTCGTCGAGGAAAGAATAGCCTTTTTCTTTAGGTGCAACGAGCAAGATCGGTAATTTTAGATTGATCATAGTATCTGCTAATTCTAGCATATGCTTACTTCCATTGACTGCCCAATGGTCGTAGATTGCAGCGAGAATCATGAATAAAATAATCAGCACCGGAACGAAACTAACTCCAATCATTGTTATCACGCCAGCTCCAACTAAAACTCCCACTAAATTGACGATATACCATTCTGGGTATCGCCAGAGAACAATCATCAAACCGGCGCTGACTAATAATGCAAAAGGTAGGATGACATTTGTTGAACAGGCACCGAGCAAGCAAGGAATTATTGAGATGTATGGGAAAACGACATAGAATAATGAAAAGAATAATGAGAGCATAATGAAACCCTTGATAAAAGCCTCTAAACCTCGTCTTGCAAGCCAAATAATGACGATTGTGAAGACTCCAATCAATGCTAATTCAAGGAAAATATAGCTGCTTTTCGTTGCACCTTCAGATCCAAAGGCACGCAATTCATCGATATTGTAGAGAGGTTGAATCGACATGCCGATGAAGATTGTAGTCAGGAACATCCCGGCCATCCCGGCCATCGACTGCCATTGCTCGAGCATGGCTTCCTTGATCTCACTCACTTTCTCCACGGTGTCTTACGAAGTTCAAAGACCATATCACCTTGACCCGTGACCGCTTCTACACGGGACGCGGAGATGGGCAGGTATGAGTGTCAGAGAATGGCTTGAAGAAAGGAAATCAGCAGGAGTCAAACTGGGGCTCGAAAACTGTGAACTTCTATTGCAACGACTTGATAATCCTCACCTAAATTTCCCCTCTGTTCACGTTGCTGGAACCAACGGAAAAGGCTCACTGTGTGTACAATTATCGGCGCTGGCAGCGGCGAACGGTTTGAGAGTTGGTTTGTTTTCGACGCCGCATTTGGTCATAGTCGAAGAGCGGGTTAGAATTGATGGTCATCCGATTTCAGCAGAGAAATTCGATGAATATCTTACTCAGGTCAGGTCGGCTTCAGAAATATTACCATCATGTAGTCCTACATATTACGAGGCGACATTCATTGTTGCAATGATAGCTTTCGCTGAAGCCGGAGTCGAGCGGGCAATCATCGAAACAGGTCTTGGTGGGCGACTCGATGCAACACGATTGGTTGATGCAGATCTTACCGTGATCACGACAATTTCGTTGGATCATACAGAATTTCTTGGTGATACATTAGCACAAATAGCTGCCGAAAAGGCAGCGATTCATCGAGATGGTGTGCCATTAATCGCATTGGAGCCGAGTGATGAATCAGTACTTTCTGTGTTTGCAGAATATGCAGGCGATGACCTTTGGTTACATAGCCCTGCAGTCAACTTACCGCCTTGGGAAATATGGAGCGAACTTTCACAAAAAATTGCTCACTCTTTCGGCTGGAAAAATCTGCAATATAATGCAATTTGGCCGGGTCGTTCCCCTAATTGGCCACCGAATTGGTTTGAAGCAGAAGTGGTAATTAGTGCAGCACATAATTCCGAGAGTATCGATGCTGAATTAGCCTTAATCGATAATTCTGAAAATTTTCAACAGAAGCAGATATTAGTTCTCGGTATGAGCCAAAAATCGAATTTGCTAACCGCCCTCGGTGATTTACCCAATCCTCAAAATTTCAAATCGAAGTTTTCTCATGTTTTTTTCACCGAACCTACCAGTGGTCGAAATTCTGCCGTTCCAGCAGAAGATTTACGAGGCATTTTTCCTGTAGATTTTGGCAATTCATACTCGATTGAAAAAGAACCTGGACTCGCCGTCGAAATGGCAGCAAATTTAGCAGCAACACAACAATCTAAAGTACTCGTTATTGGAAGTGTCTATTTGATTGGAGATATTTTGAAATATGTAGTTGAGAGTTCGGATCTTAACCTTTGGAAAGAACTCACAGTTCACTGAGAATCAAAAAGGATGACCCTACTCGAAGTGTTACAGATGTCAACGAGGGGGAGCGACAAAGTCGAGGTGAAAGTCGTCGTCGAGTCGAAAGATACGGGTTCGAAAGTAATCCTTGTCGCACTTACATTGGTACTCTCCGGCGTTCTCTTGGTTTTGGTCACAGGAGGTGGAGCTGATGGTTTCCTTTCACCAAAAAAAGGCGATGCTGCCGGTAATTGTGGTGATGGAATTGACAATGATGGGGGTGGTCAAGCCGACCGAGATGACCCTGATTGTTATTCAAATCCAAGTGTTTGGGAAGGTTATGATTCCACTCGTACCGAGGCAAATAGAGATAACGACCCTCCCGGAGGGCAGGCCTGAGGAATTACTATGAGTGAAAAGTGGGATAAGAGATTTTTAGACCTTGCATTGCATATCTCCGGCTGGTCAAAAGACCCGTCGACAAAGGTTGGTTGTGTCGTTGTTGGTGAGGATAGAGAAATTCGTTCCACAGGATTCAATGGATTTCCACGCGGAATTGATGATTCTTTCGAGAGATTAAATGATCGCAACCAAAAATATCCAATGATTTGTCATGCAGAAGAAAATGCAATTATGCATGCTGCTAGAATTGGATTGTCACTGAAAGGCGGCATTGCATATGTCACCTGGCCGCCTTGCTCGCGCTGCGCGCGTTCACTAATTCAAGCCGGAGTCAAAGAGGTGATTTACCCAGAAAAGATCGAGATACCAGAGCGTTGGGCAGAAGATTTTGACATTGCTACCGGGATGATGAAGGAAGCGGGCGTCCATGTCCGTTCCGCTTGAGCGTAATGGATTCATTTGCCGAGAATCAGAGCGAATTCTAATTTTTCACCGATGATTAAGTCCGGTTAAGAATAATGAATAGTTCATCTAAATTTTTGTTTAATTCATCGATTGAACCACTATTATTTAGGGTGATATCAGCTAATTCAGCAGTCGCATTGAGGGCTTGACCAGCATCATCTTTAGCGGTTGCTTCAGCTTTTTCTTGTCGCTCGAAGGTCACTCTATCGAGTGGGTCGCCGGATCGAGCCCTCTTCAGTGAGCGCTGCCATCGCGCCTCCATATCCGAAACGACATCAATGAGAGTGAAATCACTGCGCTGGCGAAGGGCCTCAACCTCTCCCGGCGTGCGAATCGAATCGATAACCGCATCTTCATCATCGAGACTTTTTAGCAATAATTCTGCGAGAATTCCCGGACCACCTTGGCGGCGTAATTCTCGACCTCCTTCGATTAATGCATCCCGAGTTTGTTCGATATCTTGTTCGGCGAGCCATGTTCGAATCGAATCTGAACAGGATACGGTTCGCAAACCCTTCTCTGAAAACCAAGCGACAACTGTCGATTTTCCAGATGCATTTCTGCCGGTCAATCCGATTAACATGAATTACGCCAATGGTCGGATGTCCATATCGCTTACTATTCCCTCAACTCCAATATCGCCGAGTGCTAGCATACTTGAGTTCCGCGAGATGAATTGATCTCAGTAATTTTACTCGCTCTCCAGCAACGTGTCCACGGAGTACACGTGTTGCTGTCTCTTCGGCAATGCCACGTCCCATCAAACAAATGATTGCCTCTTTGCCATGAGTGCGAACAAGTTCTGCATTTTTCTGCATTTTCCCGGATATTTTTGGATCCTTGCTTGCAACCCAATCCGCAAGCATTGTTTCCATTCTTTCTGGAGAACAGGCTTGCATAGTTCCAGAACATGTTGTGCACGCTTCAATTCTTTTAGAAAATCGATCAACCCGCCGACGCTTTTTATTGCCACAATTCAGGCAGATCAGGACCGCTCTCTCGTTCAACAAACGCACTTCAAGATGCTCGCGTAATTCTTTGTCCGACCAAGATGGAAGCAAGAGATCTCGTTCACTTTTTGGAGATAGGCCGAGTGGACCAGGTGCAGTATTAATCAAATCGATATTCTCATCTTGGATGTCTTTTACCAGATCGACAGTTCCATCAATATCCATTCGTTCATGAAATAATTTGTCGAGGGCTTCCTCGATAACGGGAGTTCCTCGCCAGCGCTTCATTAATCCTGGAAGATTTACTCTGCGTGGGTCCACACCTTTCTTCAATACACCCATTTTTCTTGCAACTTGCACAACCCTCCATCGAACTGCCCTGCCATGGGGAATTGTCATACGGAGGAGCGAGGGGATGGCGATAGGCGGTGTTTCATTGAGCCATTTGATGACATCAGCCGAGGTTGTTCCCGGGATTTGAAATGCGATTCGGTACGGATCGATTACGGCTCGTCCCATTTTACCTTCTTTTAGCGAGCCCAAAGCTTGGATTAAATGCGCTAATGTTTCATTGATTTTTGAACCGGCACAGGTGTTCAATACGATTGTTCCGTGCCGATTTTCGATGGTGATCAAGCGGTCGCTTGGTAGGTTTCCAGTTGTGTCCAAATGTTCAGCGATTGTGGTCATCAATGTGTCTCTGGCCGATTCAGATAATGGATATTCATCGAAATCGACAAGAGAATTATCAGCTTCCATCACTCCCATCGAAATAGCTGCACTTCGGCGCATTTTCCCCACTTCGTTGGCAATTTCTTTCGGTACCGGTGGTAATTCTCCTGACCACACAGGTGCCTCCCCAGTCTCTTGGACTGGAGCAACTAGAAGTTCTGCTTTTTCCGGATCAGCATCGATGATTTGCCATGTTCTACCGGCCATAACGAAACGTCGTGCTCGGCCGAGAGAATCGTCGCTGGCATCATTGTTTAGAGTCAGGACGAAGGCTTCGTCAACCGAGCCGAGAACGGTTCTAGTCACCGCATCTCGGACTCGGTATGAAATATCGTCAGGTATCATTGATATGTGCTCAACACGGTTTCTGCTTGAACGCCCGGCTGGAGAGAACCAGCCATTTTTGAGAGGCTCAGGAAGAACTTTGACCATAGAGGCTCTCCATTTTTTAGTATCGGATTCTTTCTGTTCCTCGTCCCAAGGTGGTCTTTCGGGCGGAATGTCACCTTTTGCGCGTGATGCTAATTCACGCCATAATTTCGCTGGCCAAGTCATCACGTCAGAATCTGCTGGTTCTTCGATTAGGCGAATCATCCAGCGATCGTTGAGGATGTGCAAAATTGCCAGGGTTGAATCATGATTCCACTCATGAAAAATTGTGCAATTTTGAATAATTTCTGTTGCAAATTTGAGAGGAACTACGCTTCTCTCAATAGCCATTTGAATGAATTGATTAGCAGCAACAATACCTGGGTCTGTACGCCATTCAATGCCTTCCAATTCACCGGCCATCGCACGTCGTGCGATGACACTACACTCTGAGATTCCATCTACTTCCCAAGCAAGAATTTCTCCTCGACCAGTTCCTCCGAGGTAATGCTCTGCACGTCCCATTCGTTGTAATAATCGGTCGACGGCGCGTGGACTCTGCAATTGATGAACGCGCCGAATTGAACCAATATCAATTCCAAGTTCGAGACTGCTCGTACAAATCATTCCGTGCATATCACCTTCCCTAAGGCGATTTTCCATAATTCGACGAGTTTCTGCAGCTAAACTTCCGTGATGAACTCCTAATATGATTTCGGGTGCGATTGCGCTCAGTCGTTGAGCAACTGTTTCTGCAGTTGAGCGTGAATTGACGAAAACGAGGGCTGGTGAATCAGCAATCAGTGAATTAGCAAGTCGTCGAAAAGCCGCGATGGATGAAGCTGAAACCGACCATTCAACAGAGAGAATTTCATCTTCAGGGTTCGGTATTTCATGATGAACTATTACATCGGTAGTTCGAGGTGCGGGGCCGAGAATATGTGTTGCTGTTTTTGACATAAATCCAGCGACTTCAGCGGGATTCCCTACAGTCGCTGATAAGCCAATTCGCTGAAACGGTGCACCGCATAAAGCTTCGATTCGCTCGAGTCCAACCATCAATTGAGCGCCCCGCTCGCTCGCCGCCAAGTCATGAACTTCATCGAGAACAACTGCCTTTACGCAGGATAGATGTTGTCGTAATCGAGAACCAAGCAACATTATCTGAGCTGTTTCTGGAGTAGTTACCAACAAATTTGGTGGATTTTTTGATTGACGAGTCCGCTCTTTCTGACTAGTGTCCCCATGCCGTAATCCAACGCTTAATCCAAGCGGTTCAAGCATAGAACTCAACCGACGATTGATATCGCGGTTGAGAGCGCGAAGTGGAGTCACATAGAGGATTGATAGCCCTTCCCAATTCTCTTCTAAGGCTCGAGTAACTAGGGGTAATATCGCAGCCTCTGTTTTTCCACTTCCAGTGGGTGCAACGAGGAGACGATCCTTTCCATCACAAAGTTCGGCACTCGACTCCTGTTGAATTGGAGTCAAATCCCATCCTAAACTGCTGATCAGTCCACGGACTTTCGGGTGAAGTGCGTTAAGCGCATCTTCCGACATAGTTCATCGGTGAGAGTGATGTGAAGAAAACCCTCCGTTAGCAGCATGTTCAACTGAGCGTCACAGCATAAGGGACTAAGACGCGAAGCATTACCCATAACTGGTTCAAATGGCAAGTCGAGGGGGGAAAAAAGCCGGTCGTTTTGAGTCCTGGTGGGAAAGCAAGAGTGATTCGCACTTCCAAATCATCACATATGTGACAATAATTTCGGTTGCATTGCTACTCTGGAGCATTATTTTCTTCATCATATTCTCTGGAGCTAGTGACCCAACCAAATCTAATTTGAGAAATTGGACTTGGTTAGGATTCTTCTTTGGCTCTATCGGAGCATTCTATGTTCTGCCTGAATTTTTTGTTTATCTGGGCGAGCGTCAGATTTTAGAAGATATTTTGGCGCTTGATTCACGCGCCGAAATCCTTCGCCGCCGAAAAGAAGGTGAAGATGCGGCAATTATGCTCGGCACACCGTTTATGGCAAGATTCCGTGGCTTGCTTGAATTACACGAGATTCCAGTAGGAAAGAAACTGGGAACGGAATCTCGCGCGCCGAATCGCTCAAGCGAAGGCAGTGATTTTATGTCAACCAACGGTTGGTGGAATGATTCCAACTCAATCCTTGCTGATAAATTACCAGGAATGAAAGCACTCGACAACATTAAATTCCACCGTTCAGCAATTATCGCTTCAGCTGGAATTGTTGGTTTTCTCATCTTCAATTCGCTCAGAGGTCTAGCCGTCAGCTCAACCGGCGCGCGGGATCATACAATCGATTTGACTGCGCGATTAGGCGGCGAAGCGAGTTTCCACGAAATTGCCCCTCACTTCGATGCTGTCAGCATGTTATTGATAGGATTCTTCGGATTAATTCTTTATTCAACCAAACCTGCATTCTCTGATGAAGAGGAGGAATAGGATGACTGCCTCGCAGGATTGGTTGCGTGAAGGAATGCTGGCTGCAGGTTTAGTTGGACTGCTACTCGGCTCGATGTTTTTGGCGACCGGATCTTTTCCCCCTATGGTAGTCGTAGAATCCGGTTCGATGATGCACGATTTAGATGACGGCGCAGTCGGCTCAATTGATCCTGGCGATCTCATTTTGGTAATGAATCCAGATCGTGTAGAAATCATCACATATGTCGAAGCGAAGCAAGTTGGAAATGAAAATTATGGTTACGAATCTCTTGGTATGGAGGGAGATGTGATTATTTATCGAAAGAATGGGGGCAGCGATACCCCAATCATTCACAGGGCTCTGCTCAAAGCGGTTGCTGAAACTACTGCACCTGCGCAAGGTGGAGCTTGTACGGCGGGCGTTTACGATGGTTTGGAGGATATTTGCATTCTAACTTGGTCAGTCCCTGGAACTGACATTAATGATGTCGAAGAAATTTCAATGACATTAGATTACTCATGCACTCCGCATGGTAATTTAGTAATCGATCGTTGGGTTCCAAACCATGAAGGATACCTGACAACCGGCGATAATTATCGGACAAATGGTTGTACGATTGATCAATTACGTGCGACTTCGAGCGATGCTGATGAGCAATGGATAAGAGGTCGAGGATTGAAAGATGAGAATGGCAATCCAGTAACGGCTGTTCGTGATATTTGGATTGAAGGAATATCTGCGACAGAAATCCCATGGATCGGTGCGATTAAACTATTTTTTTCTGGGACTTCTTCATCGGTGACCAGTAAATCTTGGAGTAATTTAGGCTTGTTATTCGCATCTGTAATTGCGGTACCGATGCTGTATGAAGCTATTTTTGAAAATCGGAAAACTGATTCTGATGAAGAAGAATGAGTTTTTCGAAGAGGCATAAATTAGATTAATTTTGGTAATAGAATTGGAAATAATACGATTATTAGCATGCCAATACTGCTGAAATTACTAATTTTTCCGGCTAAAGATTCAATCTGCATTGGGTGCATTTTTTTACTTAACATTGCAATCGTAGAGTGAATCGTATCGTGAACAATATGACCTCCATCGAAGGGAATCATTGGAATCAGGTTTGCGAATCCTAGGATGAAATTTATCCAAGCAAGCCAAAAGAGGAAATCGAACAATCCTAACATGCCTTCTGTGCCTAGACTAGATGCGACGAAACCATCTCCTGCTTTGATTAAAGCGCGCTCTTCTAGAGCCATAGTTTGGCCGTCATTAATGATTGGAATCCCCATTATGCCGAGCGGGCGCAGTAAGAATGAGAGGGAATTATAGACCAAGCCTGAATCTCCAACAGTCGATAATTCATAGTAATCGACTCCGCTCGTGCCAGCAGAAAGCCCACTTACTCCAAGGAATGCATTGCCTTCGTAAATCCCCCACAGGTCTAGAATCTCTGCGGTATCATCGAGGCAAGCCTGCTCTCCTTCACACATTCCGAGATAATATTGGCGTTGATCAGTAAGCGTCACACTAATCCTTCTCGCTTCCCTTTGCCCATTCTCATTTTCGTGAGATAGTACCGAAATCATCACCATATCCCCTGCTTGACTTTGATCGAGAGCATGTGAGAATGAATTGAAATCAGGGACCCATTGGCCATCGATATGGGTGATGATTTCGTATGGCAACAAACCGGCTTCAGAAGCACCGGTGTCATCAATAATCGCTCTTGCATGAACCCCTTCTTCTTGGGCAACAAAGCCCGATGCTGTCGCGGAGAGAATAATCAAGATCAGATATGTTGCGACAATATTGATCGACGGGCCTGCTGCATAAAGTCGGATTCTTTCTCGTCTAGGTGCTCGAACAATTTCTTCTAATTCAGGTTCAGCAAAGGCCCCCATCGGCAGTGGGCCAGCGAGAAGTAGGCCGAAACTTCGCAATCTCATGCCATGTACACGGGCTTGAATGCCATGGCTATATTCATGAATTACGAGAGCGACAATCAATGCTATTACCGGCCACCAAAATGGTACAAAACTCGTCACTCCAGGAATCAAGAGTAGATCCTTTGCTGGCAAACTTTGTTGTGGTGGCTCGATTACAGCAAAAACTGCTGTCGCCACCAGCAAGAAGATTACACCAAACATCATCAAAAAGCAAAGCCAAATTGAAAACTCACCAAATCCTCGCCAAAATTTTCGATACTGAGAAATTTTGTCAAGCAATATTTTTCCACGTTGAGTCCTAATCATCAGGATGAAACCCATTGCTCGAGTAGCATTCCAATCGTCGAGAGTTCCATTATTTTCGAGATGAATCAGCAAGAAATACCAGGCTGCTAAAATTGCAATTGCCCAGATAGGCATACCTAAAATATTGAGGAACCATAGAAAAACAATTGGTCCAAGGTAATCGAAACCTGACGATTGCCTCTCCTCCATCGGCTTTAGGCCGCGGATGATGTTCTTCAACCTGTGTGGCTCGATGCGCAATCAAAAAGACGGAGAGTCTCTACGGTCATTCATGGTCGATGCCGCGGATGATGATAATCGGAGCGATAATCGTAAACTTGATTCAATTAGACGAGAGCGTGAGAGCATCGAGAGGTTATTGCAACAAGCAAAGATGTCGAATCTTGTTGAAGAAGTGAAGAAACTGAATCAAGAATTCGATAGACTCGACGCCTTTTTATCGGGTGAACTGGATTGATGTTGTTCTGTTTCAGTCTCGATAATATTGCTGTAAATTGCAGCACTCGCTTGTAATGATTCAATCGAGCGAGCGCCATCAGAACGGCAGACTAGCGCGATGAACTTGTGTAAAGGAAGGCCTTTTTCCCAATCTAGGTGCGGCGTTCCGTTTCGAGTAAGTGGAAGGGCGGGGACACGTGAAGCGAGTCGGCGAGATTTTCCAGTCAAATTATCGACATTAACTCGAAATATTCTCCAACTATCCCCGCGGACACTTTTCAATCTATATGCATAAAATGGTTGTAAACCACACTTCTCGCCGATATTTACCAGAGCTTGATATTGTAACACGGTTCTACCAGAGAGGTACAATCGAGATTTTTTCGAGGATTTCACCTCGATTGGAAAGCACATGTCGCCGCGCAAGACCAACAAATCTCCAGTTCCTTCAGAACCGCTTCCTGGTGCGCGAACGACAAGAAATGGCCGTTGGCAAACCTGCATCATTTGTGCGCGTTGAGATTCTGTACAAGATCTTGTAACCGCGCGGACACCTTTCTCTTCACCAGCGAGAACCGAGCGTAATTCACGCTCGTAAATGCTGCTCATGCATCGAGCCAATTCTCAGGGTTATTGACGACATCGCTTGCAATCTCTGATTGGAGCGAATTCCGGCTGGTTCTGAGAATAGCCGGAATCAACTTTCAAGGGTACTTTCCTTTTCGGAATAGTCGAGTTTTATCAACTCCAGGAAATTGATCCTCAGATTCTCGATATACTGTCTTCATGTTATTCAAATAAGTATTATCGTCGGTGACAATCAATACCATATCAACTCCAGGGTCTTCTCCCTCGTCCATCCAAGCAAGGATGATTTCCATTGTCTTTCGGGCGTTTTCGCGATTAGGATAAGCGTATACATCGGTGCCGAGAGGTGGTAGAACTACCGTACTTCTGGGTTTTAATGCCGAAACTTCCTCGAACATTGCATCATATGATTTTTCGAGTAATTCTCGACGGTATTCATCTTGAGTCGGACGACGACAATCAGGACCTACGACATGAATTAGGTGCTCTGCTGGTAAATTGTAAGCAGAAGTAGTAACTGCATTACCTACTCCACAAGGTTGTGTATTCGTTTTTCTCTTCTCTTTCGCTATCTCGATACAGGCGGCGCGAAGTTCAGGCCCGGCTGCAAGTTGCATCTTTTCATCGAGGCCTTCACGGCCTGCTAGCCGATTATTTGCTGGCAATACCATGACATCACCTTCGACTCGAATAATATTTCCGAAGCATACGCGAACTTGGCCATACTTACACTCGCGGACTATGATGACCTCTGCCATGCAATCACAGAGCAACCCATATGCTTTGTATTCTTCTCAATACGATTCTCTAACGAGGGGGGCGAAGGTTTGATTGATGGCCGCGCTCACGGAGTGAACAATGTCAGTCGGTTATGTGCTCATCAATGTTGAACCAGGTTCGGAGATTAGTGTCTTCAATGTCACTTCTGCACTCCCATTTGTTAGCGATGCGAATCTTCTATTCGGTGACCACGATTTAATCGTAAAATTAGAAGCAGATAATATGGGATCAATCGCCCGATTAGTTGTTGAATCTATTCGATCAGTCCCCGGTGTTTTGAACACAAAAACACTCGCTTGTGCTGAGATTGAATAAAATACTTGAAAAAATTGATGATTTTCTTCACCTCGGTATTTTTGAAAAAGTGCCAATAGAGGCGCAGTATGCCGTTTTCCGCCCATACCTTCATAATCTCTTTGAATAGGCGCGCGAATGGAGGATTGCTTTATGTCAGATAAAAAATATTTCGTATTGATGGAGAATGGAAAAGATACCACACAGGTGTTCGTAAGCAAGCAACCACGCGGCGCTGCCCTCAAAGCAGCTACGCGTGGACATACCGACATCCAACTGCGTGAGCGCGGCACAAACCGTGTTCACAACTTTGACGGTTGGACTGAAGTTGTAGCTAAGCCAGCGAATGGGCCTGCATGGTTACCGGCCAAGATCAAGAAGGCTAACGTGAAGAAAAACGGCATCACTCGTCTTTGAGTGATCATTTTTCACGCGCGACCTTGAATCGCACGTTTTACGGATTTACACAACCCCCCCGCCGGGCCTGCTCGGCGAGGGTATAATTCAATCAATTTTCTTCTAATTCGAAGATGATTTATTCAATTAGTTAAGGCGGTACAAAAGCGCCATTATCAACCTAGTTGCCTCATTCGCGCAAACCAAGTTTGCGAGCGATTAGAGCAAGAGGGTCGTAATATTCAGTAACGACTCTTTCCTTTAGTGGAATGATGGCGTTGTCAGTGATATTGATTCCAGCAGGGCAAACTTCGGTGCAACACCTAGTGATGTTACAGTAACCCAATCCGAAATCATCCTTAATTTCTGGGATACGGCTTTCGGTGTCGAGCGGGTGCATCTCTAATCCTGCGAGGCGTACGAAGAATCGTGGTCCAGCAAATTCGTCGAACTTCTGATGTTCTCGGAGAACGTGACAAGTGTTGACGCATAGCATGCATTCGATACATGAACGGAATTCTTGAATTCGGTCAGCCTCCTCTTGCTTGAATTCCCAATCGAGCCCTTCTGGGCCCTTGATTGGAACCATTTTCTTATTCATTTGATATGCCCAAGACATATCCGTGACGAGGTCCTTTGTCAGTGGAAATGCCTGCATTGGCTTAATTACAACAGGCTTTCCATTAGGCGTTTCTGCCATGATATCTTCCATTCGAGTCATGCACATTAGTCGCGCTATTCCGTTGACTTCTGCTGAGCAAGAGCCGCACTTTCCAGCCTTACAATTCCATCTGCAAGCGAGATCGGATGCGTGCTCGGCTTGGATTTTGTGAACAACGTCGAGAACGACCATTCCCTCATCCATCTCGACGGTATAATCCACCATCTCACCGAATGGATCGCCATCGTTATCTGGTTCTCCACGGAAGACTCGGAAAGTTACATCTTCAGACATTTCATTCCTCCTCGTGTAAATCGGCCTCATCTAGTAGTGCCTTCAGTTCTGGATTGATTGATGGGTATCTGCGGTACTCGATATTCATTGCGCCCGCCTCATCCATAGAGATAACTGAGTTGATTTTACCCCAATGGCTGTAATCAGGAACTGGGAAATCATCTCTTGTATGCCCGCCGCGCGATTCTTCTCTGTGTAAGGCTGCTAGAGCGCACATTCGACTAACATCGAGCATCGCACTGAGTTCGAGAGCTTGATGCCAGCCAGGATTGTAGATTCTGCTTCCTCCTGGGCTGGTTGCAGTTGCTCGCGATTCTAATTTATCGAGGTCACTCAATGATTCTTCCAGAAGTACCTTGGTTCGAATGATTCCAACTTTCTTTTGCATCATTTCACGAAGATCTTCGACAACCTTTGCTGGGTTCTCTCCACCTTCGCGGTTGAATGGGGCGAGGGTTTCAGCGATGACGTCAGCGATTTCGGCCTCGTCGATTTCAGTAAATCCATCGATATCAGCTGCAACTGCGGCTGCATTCTCTCCAGCAATCTTTCCGAAAACGAGTAAATCAGTTAATGAATTTCCGCCTAAGCGGTTTGCTCCGTGCATACCCGTCGCGGCCTCACCTGCCGCGTAAAGTCGGCCGACAGTGGATTCTTGAGTTTCAGGATGAACTTTGACTCCACCCATCACATAATGCGCAGTAGGACCTACTTCCATCGGAGTTTTCGTGATGTCAACTGCTGCCAATTCTTTGAATTGATGATACATTCCTGGTAATTTCTTCTTGACTTGTTCCTCATCTCTCCAAGAAATATCAAGATAGGCTCCACCATGCTCACTCGCTCGACCAGCATCCTTCTCGGAATTAATCGCCTTAGCGACGACATCACGAGTAAGAAGTTCTGGTGGTCGGCGAACGGTCGCCAACTTGCCAGCGATAATTTCGTCGACCCACTCAAGAGCTTCTTTCTCGGTATCTGCAAATTCGCTCTTGTACATCTCTGGGACATAATTGAACATAAATCGTTCACCTTCAGAATTACGCAATATTCCACCTTCGCCACGAACACCCTCAGTGACGAGAATTCCTTTCACGCTTGGTGGCCAAATCATTCCAGTAGGGTGGAATTGAACGAATTCCATATCGCCCATTTCTGCTCCGGACCAATATGCTAGCGCGTGTCCTTCTCCGGTGTATTCCCAACTGCCAGAGCAAACCGCCCAGCAGCGAGTGATTCCACCGGTGGCGAGAATTATCGTTTTTGCCTTGAACACGTGAAGTGAACCATCGTTTCGGTCGTATGCGAAGCAGCCGGTGACATGTCCATCACTTTGGAATAGTCTTCGGACGGTGTATTCCATATAGACATCCATTCCCATGTGAACACCTTTTTCTTGTAAGGTTCGAATCAGTTCAAGTCCGGTGGCATCGCCGATATGTGCTAGCCTCGGATAGGTGTGTCCCCCGAAATTTCTCTGGTTGGTTTTGCCCTCTGGAGTGCGGTCAAAGACAGCCCCCCATGTTTCTAATTCGCGAATGCGGTCTGCTGCTTGCTGAGCGTGAATTTTTGCCATTCGCCAATCATTCAGGTACTTTCCACCCTTCATCGTATCACGAAAATGCATCTGCCAATTATCGCGTGGATCAGCATTGCCAAGAGCAGCAGCCGCGCCGCCCTCAGCCATTACGGTATGCGCTTTGCCGAGCATCGATTTACAAATCATCGCAACACTAGCGCCATTCTGACTCGCTTCAATCGCGGCGCGTAATCCAGCACCTCCAGCACCGATAACAACAACATCATGCTCGTGGACGATATAATCGGTGTTAATTTCAGACATTTCACAATCCTCCCCAGAGCATGATATCCGACCAGCCAAACATAGGATCAGTACAGGCATAGACGTAGAAGTCGGCGAACATGACCCAAAAGAGTGAGTAGAGTGCCCAATCCTTGTGGTGTTCGTTTAGTATGGTTGAGAATTTCCAGAGTTTGTACTTGAATCGGTTCATCGGAGTCGAAGTCCAGTCGTTTGAAGCACCTCCTACAAGATGGCGGAAGGCATGGCAACCCAAGGTGTATCCACCGAGGAGGATAACGTTGAGTGTGAGGACCAACGTTCCAACGCTAATGCCTAGAGCCGAAGCATCGCCGAGGTGGAAATTCATCGATAGCCAAACATCGTAGGAAAGGATTGGAAGATATGCGAGAGCAGCGTACATGAAGTAGCGGTGAAGATTTTGAATCAGTAAAAGTCCTGTTTCGCCAGAGTATTCATCCCACGGTTTTGATACCGCGCAGCCGGTCGGTTGTTGCATAAAAGCGCGATAATACGCTTTACGATAATAATAGCAAGTTCCTCGAAATCCGGCCGGGAAAATGAGGATAAACATTGCCGGACTCATCCACTGAAATTGAGGGGGAACCCAAGAATTCTCACCTGGTATGATTAGGGGACTAAACAGAGGGCTAAGGACATGAGAATGATTGTTCTCGATGGCCATAGTTCCATTACCATGGCCCACTCCTGCTGAGAGTCCAAAATCAGAAAAAATCCAAAAATCAGCTTCCATAAATCCTCGCCATGTAGAGTACGCAATCATGATACCAAGATAGGCGGCCATAGCAGTGGGTCCTTTCCACCATGCATCGACTCTGTCTGTGGCTCCGAAGCCTTTCTTCATTGGAAGTTTCATTCCGCTCGACATTGGGAAATCTCCTGACGCTCAAAGCGCAATGCCGATTGTCCATAAGTGATTGCATCGAAACCGTTCATCATGTCGAGCGATGGATTCAAATTAGTTCGGTATATTCCCTTATTGATATAGATGGATGGCTTAGGCGGCATGGGTGGAATCGAATCTTCAATTTGCCCAAATTGTGGTCATATGCCGGGTGCTTGGCTCCCCGGTTTTCCTTGTCCCGAGTGCGGCGAACTCTTTTTGTGAATCAGCGACTCGCTTCTTTTTTTTGAAGAAAAAGCCGTAGAATCCTTTCTTAAGCGAGGGAGGAATAGTCTGCATCGGCTTCTTCGAGTTCGATTTCATCGACATCCATCTGAGCGAGTTGCAACTTACCAGAGAGCTCGTCGTTGACTGCGTGCCAGTATGAATAAGCTTCAATAACCCAAATTCCTGACTCGCGAGTGCCGTTTCCGCTGCCCTTGACCCCACCGAATGGAAGGTGAGCCTCAGCGCCGGTGGTGGAGTTATTGATTCCAGTCATTCCAGCCTTGATTCCAATCTTGTAGCGGTATGCTTCTAGGCGGTCGTTTGTGTAGATCGCCGAAGAGAGACCGTATGGGCTAGCGTTAGCGAGGTGAAGCGCATGATCGAAGTCCTTTGCCTTGACGAGGGTTACAGCTGGTCCAAAAATCTCTTCGTGGAAGCATTCCATATCTTCTGTGACGTCTGCGTAAACATGTGGCCAGACATAGGAGCCTTCCGAAGGGTTCCCAAGGAAGTTGAGAGGTTTGTTGTCTTCTGTAATCATCCCTTCACCCCAAAGTTTGGTGGCGCCGCTGGTCTCGCACATCTGTAGGTCTCTGAGGAAATCCTTTGCGTATCGTGCAGACAACATCGGTCCGTAAAGCACGTTCTCATGAACCATCGAATCGCCGATTGTAGTCGATTTCACTTTTGCCATAAATTTCTCGATAAATTCATCGTAAATATCCTCGTGAATAATTAGATTGCCGAGGCTTGTGCAGCGTTGTCCCGCTGTTCCAAATGCCGACCAATAAGCGCCTTCTACAGCGTTTTCCATATTCGCTGACGGCATGATGACGAGTGGGTTTTTTCCACCGAGTTCGAGTGAAGCACTGACTAGGTTTCGTCCGCAAACTTCACCGATCATCTTGCCGACTGCGGTGCTGCCTGTGAATGAGATTTTATTGATCATGCCAAGGTCTACAGCATCGACCAAGTCTTGACCTGCACCGCTACCCTTTCCATGAACGAGGTTGATGACTCCGTCTGGAAGTCCAGCCTCGTGCATAATGCGTGTGAGCATGAATGAGAGAAGCGGGGCATCTTGCGGAGATTTCCAAACACAGGTGTTTCCGCACATGATTGCTGGAATCATCTTCCAGAATGGAACTGCAGCTGGGAAGTTACATGCATTGATGATTCCACAAACACCGAGCGGTCGGCGGTAGGTGAAGAGTTCCTTGTTTGGAAGCTCTGAATTGACAGTCTGACCGTAGAGTCGGCGCCCTTCACTTTGGAAGAAAAGACAAGTGTCGATAGCTTCCTGAACCGAGCCAGCGCTTTCTTTCAGCGTCTTGCCTATTTCACGAGTCTCAACCCGAACAATATCGTCTTTATATTCCATCAAAAGTCTACCCATGTTACCAATAATTTGTCCACGGGTCGGTGCCGGCGTTGCAGCCCAAGCTGGGAAAGCAGCACGGGCGGAGGCGAGTGCGTTGTGAACATCTTCTTTTGTAGAAAGTGGGAATTCACCTAAACAGTCTGCGAGAATTGCGGGATTTAGGCTCTCGAATGTAGAGCCGTCACTCGAAAGTGAGATCTCTCCGTTAATGATATTGTATCCTCGAATTTTTGGGCTTCCATTCGGATTATTTGCCTTCATCTGCTCAAATCCAGTCTCCAACACATGGGTCATAATGCGCGCGACTCGCAATCCTTTGATGAATCCTACTGAAACGACTGCCTGTTTCCGATAACGTGTCCAGCAATTCGACATCGGGCAATTAGTGGGTTTAACTACCCCCGATAACGAGAAGTCTCTGTTCAGGGTGATGTGATGTCGGACAATTCAGATGAAGACCTTCAACTTAGAGTTGCAAAGGCTATCCCAAGTGATGTAGGCCACGGGCGTGCTCGCGTTCCGTTTGATAATGAGTTGAATTTGAAACCAGGCGATATCATTGAGATTGCCGGTGAGCAGAAAACCGCTGCAATTGTTTGGCGATGCCGCCCAGAAGATGCGAATCTTGGAGTGATTCGCGTCGATGGAATTATTCGAAAAAATGCGGGGGTTTCTCTCGGAGACAGGGTTGCTATCCGCAAGGTCGAAACTCAGCCGTGCACAAGGTTGGTTCTGAGTCCAGTCATGGCGAAACAGCAGAAGGTTCGCTTCGGCCCTGGAATCGAAGGATTTGCTCGACGTGGACTAAACAAGAGGCCCGTCGTTGCTGGGGATCGGATATTTATTCCTGGAATGACTCTATTCGCTGAGGCTCTACCATTCCAAATCGTTCAAACTAATCCTAAAGGTATTGTTCAGGTTCTTCCCGATACTGAGATAATCATCAAGGAAGATCCAATCAATGAAGAAGAAGATGTAGGAAAACTATCAATTTCTTCGATTTCTTACGAGGATATTGGCGGAATTAGAAATCAATTGCAGAAAGTTCGCGAAATGATTGAATTGCCATTGAAGCATCCAATCTTATTTCGCCGTCTTGGAATCGATCCACCTCGGGGAGTTCTCTTACACGGACCTCCAGGGACAGGTAAAACTCTCATTGCAAAGGCGGTTGCCAATGAAACGAAGGCTAATTTTACTTCGATAAATGGCCCTGAAATCATCTCGAAGTATTATGGTGAAAGTGAAAAGCAACTTCGAGAGATTTTCGAAGAGGCTGCTGCGAATGAGCCAGCCATTATTTTCATCGATGAATTGGATTCGATTGCACCAAAGCGTGAGGATGTCAGTGGCGAAGTCGAGCGACGTGTCGTCGCTCAACTCCTGACTCTACTCGATGGAATGCAAGGACGGGACAATGTCGTCGTCATTGGCGCGACAAATCGCCCCGATGCAATCGACCAAGCTCTTCGCCGCCCAGGTCGATTCGACAGAGAACTAGAGATTGGAGTTCCTGATAAAAATGGCCGCGCTGAAATTATCAATATTCACACACGCGGCATGCCGATTAGCGATGACTTCGATATCGATTGGATTCTGGACAATTCTCATGGATTCGTCGGCGCTGATATTTCGGCGCTAGTGCGCGAATCAGCAATGAAAGCACTGCGCCGATACCTCCCAGAAATAGACTTGGAAAAGGAAGAAATTTCGCCGGAAGTTTTGGAAAAGATGGAAGTCAAAATGTCAGATTTCCGTGAAGCAATGAAGGAAATCGAGCCGAGCGCACTACGTGAAATTTATCTCGAGATACCTGAGGTTTCATGGGAAGATGTCGGTGGATTGAACGAGGTTAAAGAACGTTTGAAGGAGAGTATTGAATGGCCGTTAACAAAGCCTGAGCTGTTTGAGCATTTCGGTATTAATCCACCCCGAGGAATCGTTCTTTTCGGTGCACCAGGGACTGGTAAAACTTTGCTTGCAAAGGCGATTGCGTCCGAAGCGAAAGCTAATTTCATCACTATTAAAGGCCCTGAATTGATTTCCAAATGGGTGGGTCAATCCGAGAAAGCAATCAGAGAGGTTTTCAAGAAAGCCAAGCAATCTGCTCCCTCGATTATTTTCCTTGACGAGTTTGAAAGCATCGCAAGTATGCGAAGGAGCAATTCTGGGGATGGCTCTGATGTGATGAATCGAGTAGTCAATCAATTACTCAGTAGTATGGATGGTGTCGAGTCGATGGAAGGAGTCATTGTCGTTGCTGCAACAAATCGTCCTGAGATGATTGATCCCGCTCTACTTCGAAGTGGTCGTTTTGAGCGAGTTTTACACATTCCACCACCGGATAATGATTCGATTAAAGCGATTCTAAAAATTCACACTAACGATATGCCACTTGGAAAATTTAAGGTTGAAGATTTCTCAATACAATTAACGAATTATACCGGTGCAGATATTGAGGCTGTTTGTAGAGAATCTGCGCTTATCGCAATGCGGGCTGGTAAAAAATCAGTTTCGAGAAAGAATTTCGAAGAAGCAATTGGCCGTGTACGTCCAACTGTGACCGAAGATATGATGGCATACTACAATCGCATGGAATCTATGTTGACGAGTGGTCTTGAATCAGTTCGTCGTTCATCGGATACGTTATCTGGAATAGAATCTGTTTGAGGGAAAGAAATGCCAACTACGTTTGGACTTGAGATATTGAATCGAAAAGTCGAAGATGTTGCCGGAGATACGCTCGGTTTTGTCGCAGATTTTCGTATCGATCTCGATAGTGGAAATATTTTGGCATTGCTTGTCCGAATTGAAGGAGATCTCGATGCAGGATTACTGCCATGGCCAACGGTAGAAGGGCTTCTTACAGTCCCTGTAGAAGAGGTTATGAGTGTTGGTATCAAAATCAAACTCGCCCGATAAGCGTGATGCACCACCCTCTCATCGGCTCACAACGGTCATAAGTCAAAGTTGAGGCTCGTTTGATGTTCCTTTGGTGAGGTGGCGTTCAGCATGATAGATTTCCGAGATTATGCCCGACGTTTTTCGACGCCGAAGGCAAGGCGGAATATGCTGGTCGCTGCCTTCTGGGCATTACTGTTAATTCTAGTCTCAACCGTTGCGATGACTTACTTGATTGAAGGTGATACGCATCAATCCGCTTACGGTGATGATTGGAATGACCTCGGTGAATTCCGCAAAGACATCAACGCGATAGGTATCGAGACGACAGCGTTGGTTTCGAGCCCTTTATTGCTGAGTGAATTGGACCATCCTGATGAAGCGATTTTCATTGTTTCCGGTGTCGAAAAAGATACAATTTCATTACCTCGATTCACAGGTGATAAGGATATTGTCGAACTTTCTGAAGGATCGGGGTATACAACTTCAGAAATCGTTGCAATAAAGGAATTTGTCGATGCTGGTGGAACGGTTTTACTAATGGATGATTTCGGTTATTCAGCAACTCTGGCGAAAGAATTTGGTTTGGAATATTCAGGCCATCGACTTTACGACGGTGAAGCATATGCTGCCGAATTAGATTACAATTTCATTTGGGTTAACACGACATCTGCATTCAATTTCACAACTAATTCCGGTTCACTTGCAAACATTAATCCATGCCTGAAGGATATCGATTTAGATGGGGTTATTGATCTTCTAGACACCGATCCATACGACCCGAATAACAAACCTGCTGGCATTACAGAGGAACAAGCAGGTCTTTGTGCTCACCGTTGGATTTCTGCGACCGAATGGGATTTCTCCGAAGGCTATGACCTGTTAACCAACGGCCCTTCTGCCTTCGAAAAAGCTTCATCCTACAATCCGGTTGAGAATCGCTATGCAATCGGAAAATCAACTCTTGATTCATATCTTGATGTTGATGATAATGGCGAATTAACAATCGGTGCAGAAAGTCTCGGTATCGCCGGGGATGAACAAGGTCCGTTTGCAGTTTATGTTCGTTATTGTGCTGACCGACTTTGCTACGACTCAGATTCGGGTCGCGTTCACTTTGTCGCCGATGGTTCTGTTTTAATCAACTCGCTTTATGACGAGAACTTCTATGATGGTACCCTTATTGATGTTGCCAAAAATGATAATCGAAAATGGGCTCTTGACATTATTGCTGAGGCTTTGCTGATTGGAAATTCAAGCACTCATGGTAGTGAAAATTCGATGGTAATTTTCGACGAATCTCGTCATCAGCAACCTACTTTATTCGGTGATACTTACAATCTAATGTACTATCTTTTGATCTATTTCACCAATGATTGGATGGCAATGCTAATTCTTTTCCTTGGGCTCTTCATCGCTCTTGAAGCAGTTCTAATACGCAAGGAAGATCCTGAAAATTGGCGCCATGTATTCAGAATTATCTACTATGGTTTCGGTGACGCTAGACGTTACGAATACTACCAGCGTCCCGAAAAAATTCGACAAATTTTACTCACGCGCGTAAGGAATTTGAACACCCTATCACGTGAAGAATTCGACGCGCTACCCGCTGCTGAGTTACAGAGTATGGTCGAGGACCCGGTCCTCGTGCGTTTCATTTTCGAGGATCGTCGATACAAGCCAGATGAATTGGTCGGTCTCGTTAAGCGAATCAAGGAATGGGGCAGAACGAGTATAGAGGAGGATGATACCTTTGTGGACGCGTAAGGCTGCAATAATGTTGACCAGTGGGCTCAGTTTGATCCTAATTGGTATGATGATTGCAAATTTCCAACTGATGATTATTGGCCTAACTTTCATGGCTTTCTTAGCGATTAATGGTTGGGTTGAGGGTCATTCTGAGCTCGATGTTTCTCGAGAAATTTCTGCTATAAATGTCTACAAGGGTGATGATATCAATGTCATTCTTACAGTTCGTAACAATTCCTATCGCCGGACTCAACAATTGGAGGTATTCGATAACGTTCCTCATGAAATGAAGATGCGAAAAGGTGTGAATCGAATGCGCATGAATCTCGGTCCTGGTCAAACAGCGAAAATTCACTATACTATCCGTTGTCCTCTTCGCGGTCATTACACGATCGGACCGATATCAATCCGATATCGGAATGCGTTCAATCTCTTCGTTAATGAAACAAAAATTCAGGATCGATCCGATATCACAGTTTTCCCTCAAGTTCGTGATATCGAAGAATCTCTTGTTCGCTCTGATGTTCCAAAAATGTATACTGGAGCGACGACATTGAAAACTCCAGGACAAGGAATGGAATTCTACGCATTGCGAGAGTATCATCCTGGCGATTCATTCCGTTCAATTAACTGGAAAGCATTCGCTCGTACGGGTGAGTTGATGGTCAACGAAAAAACTCGAGATGCGGTTACCGATGTTTTCATCATTCTCGATACTCGCGATGTTTCTCGTATCGGAACCGTTCTGAAAAATCCTCTAGAAATGGGAACAGTTGCGGCGGCTTCGCTTGCAAACTATTTCATTCATCGCCGTGATTCGGTTTCTCTAGTCACCTATGGTGAGCGTATGGATTACCTACCACCAGAAACCGGCGATAAACAGCATTACAAAGTTCTGAGCCAACTTGCAGCGGTTTCATCGAAGGGCAGTATGCCGCTGCAAGCAGTAACAAACGCTCTCTCGCCGCGCCTTTCGCGCGGCTCACCCGTTTTCATCATCAGCAGTCTAGAAGGTGATGGCACGACACTACCAGCGATTAGAAATTTAGCAGGAAAAGGCCACGAAGTCATCGTACTTTCACCGAGTAGCATCGATTTAGAGCGCTTGGTGAGCCGAATCCCACGGATGGCCTATGAGGTACTGAAACTCGAGCGTCAGAATCGTCTTACAGCACTCTCGGGATACGGAGCGAAGGTAATCGACTGGACTCCAAATATTGAGCTTTCAGAGGCATTATTGCAGGTAAGGACAGTTTAGGAGTTGAATGAATGGTTATGGAAGTAGTCCCAGATTCGCAAACTCTTCACATAAGTAAATTGAGGAAACGATGGCAAATATTGTTTCTTCAAATTATCGCAACAGGCTCTTTATTGACTATAATGCATCGTATGAGCGATCTGTATGGTTCATGTTCTGAAACTTTTATCGCTGGTGCTGGAGGTGTAAATTACTGGTGTCCTTCCTACGAACATACACGTGGATTACAATGGATGTCGCGGAATTCCGATTTGGTGCTTCCAGATTTCTTGAGCGGCATTAATGAAACTGGATTCGATGCCTTCATCGCACCGTTAATTCTCTGTTTTGTCATCACTGTCGCTTTCGTAATTCTCATGGGTCGGAGTGCGAAGATTCAGAAAAATATCAAACGAGTAGTGTCGATAGCAATCGTCGCTTGGATAGCCCTCCCTTTCCTCTTGTCCTGGTTAATAGGTATCGTTACCTATGGCGGATTTTACTTGCCAATTGGTAATAATGATCCAAATCTAGATCATGTGGCATTGATTTTCCAACCTCTGAAATTCATCTTCGAGTTGGTGTTCTTGGGAATTGTTTTTGCTCCAGTTTTGGCTGGACTAATAGGCATTTGGGGACTTTCGAAGAGAATGTTAACTTGGGCTGTTGGATATTTTTTGATGATAATCGGCATCCATGCGATGCTGACCTTCGAAGGCATCACACAAGCTGTTGATGTTGGGCTTAATCCATTACCTGCACAAATTGGTGAGGCTACATTATTCGGTGGATTAATTTCACCATTAGCCTTCGAATTGCTATCTATTGCTTTGCTCCTTCTGGTTTTCTTAGAGGCAGGTCTTGCTGTGATTACTAATCTGGAATATGCCTCATTGCTCCCTGAAGGTTCGAAGAAAGATCCGGAATATGTCAACCAATTCAATAATGTTCTGAACGGTCATCTATGGCATCTTATCGGAATTATGTCTCTAGTTGGTTTAACGACCGCGATGGCTCTCGAATTCGATGATTTCTTGATTGGATTTGTCGGTGCTCTTGAGGGTTCACAATGGTCAGGTCAAGTCCGAGAATCCCTCGAATTGCAATTGACTTATGGAAAGGTGATTTCCGCAGGTCTATTCATGGTGGTAATCGCTGGTGGACGATTCGTTATTCCTTGGCAGAGATTTACTGGATTCATTGAGACAAATATCCGTAAATTGGTTTCAAGAGATGTTTGAGTGTTGTCTCAATTGGGTTCTATCGGCGTTCGATGATTTTGTGAATTGTGCCGATGACGATTAGTACAGTGATGCTTAATCCACATACCGAAGCTGGAAGTGCGAATTTCCCCATCGACGAAAATTGTGATGTGATGGTTGGTTCAATGTATATTGCACCAGCGAGTGCAGCAGCGAGAATGGCGCGATGGCGCCATGGTCCTGATGTTTTGACTCCGGGCGAATGGTCGATTGGTAGAGCCTTCGTCTTGGTCATGGTATCCTCAGAAGGATTGAGTCAATGAATGCACCGTTTGTTGGGTTCCTCAATAAAATGATCTTCGAAAGATATTTTTGAAGCTGAATTTGAAGTGATATACTGCCTATTGGGTTCAAGCAGATGAGGCTGGACGCGAGTCCATGGTAGCGGCGAATGGGGGACTTGTAATCGAGACTTGTTCTCGTTGTCCCAAACCCTCGGTGCTGTTTCAAGAATATAGCGGTCAGCACCTTTGTGGCAAACATTTGTTCTCTTCTATACGCCGAAGGGTCGCAAAAGAACTCCGTGCTCAACTTGAACTTCCCAAAGATGCACGTCATCAGGATGGTTCGTCTTACCGAATTTTTGCTGCTATTTCGGGGGGTAAAGATTCAGCCGTTCTTTTATCGATGCTTGTCGACATCATCGGTAAACGCCGTGATGTCGAAATAATCGCAGGATGTATCGATGAGGGAATTGATGGATACAGAGCCCCCTCACTCGAGCTCGCACGCCAACTCGCAAATGATTTAGGCGTGCAATTCGAAACATTATCATACGAAGAAATGGGCTACGAAAGAATGGATGAAGTAGTTCGTCGTATGCCGATTATGGCAAAAAATCATGATGATGCAAAAGGTATGATGCCATGTTCTTATTGTGGGGTTTTCCGTCGTCAAGGAATCAATGCACTAGCTGCAAAAGTCAATGCAGATGTGATGGCACTCGGGCATAATCTCGATGATATGGCTCAGTCAATTTTGATGAATTTACAGAAAGGTGATATCGAACGTTCGGTTAGACTCGCTCCTCACACTGCTATACCAATAGAAGGTTTAGCACCTCGAATCGTGCCACTACGCTGGATTCCTGAGCAAGAAATTCATGCACATGCGGTTTGTGCTGGCTTGCCTATTCATCACGGCGACTGTCCGCACGCCCCTGGTGCGATGCGTCAATTGAGCCGTGGTATCGTGGCTAACCTTGAGTCGATTACTCCTGGTGCACGTCACGGATTATTGCATTCTCTTGATCAAATTAGAGTCCTACACCGTGCCGTGCACCCGAATAATTCCTCTGAAATTTTGAATTGTGAAAGGTGTGGTGAAATAACCAGTCGAAAGGTTTGCCAAGCCTGTACCATGAAGGATTGGCTAATCGAGTCAGCTTGAACTTTGAAAATTTAAAACTGGGAATTTAAATTCAGATGAAATTGACTTCAACTTCCACCTGTTCATGAATTGAAAGGCAAACTGGACAGCAGCAGCCCTGCTCAATCAGCCAAGATTTATCCTTGATAGAAATTCCATCTGGAAGAAGAATATTGATTTCGAGTTTCCCAACTCGTCGAGGATTTTCTCCCATTATTTTTTCGACGTTACCACCCAATCCTGTTATGTTGATATTCCGCGATTCGGCACGAATCGCGATGATTGTGATGATACATGTCAACATCGATGTCGCCAACAAATCGGTTGGTGAAAATGATTCGCCTTTGCCATGATTGTCTAGGGGGGCGTCAGTAATCAGAGTTCGGCCTGAAGGTTCATGAGTCGCAGTGCAGCGGAGATTACCGTCGTAGGAAACGTCAACTCTGACCATTAGTCCAACTTCCTCAGAGGATATAGTCGGCGATTTCGTCGATATCCTGCTCTCGATTACAATAGGCACAGCGGATTTCAAGAGGATCTGCAGAAATCACTCGCAATTTGTGCGGCAGTGGTTCATTGGGGTTTTGCGTAATGCAATTTGAGAATGAACAGCGAGCGATATTTACTAATTCTTCGCCTAAATCGATGCGGCGTTTTTCTGCTACCGCATAATTTCGAATAATTGCGACCGACGCTTTCGGTGCAATCAATGCGAGTCGGTCGAGTTCTTCTTGATTCAACTCACGATCCTCGATTTTCAAAACATCTTTTCGTCCCATCTTTCCACTCGGTACATTCATCACCAACGAGATTGGGTTAGAACGTCCAACATCCAATCTTAGCATTTTCAACAATTGCAGAGCATGTCCAGAAGGGATGTGATCGATTGCAGTTCCGTTGCAAATTGCAGTAACTCTTCGCATTTCAGCCATTATGTCACCTTCTTTGGAACTTTTATTCCGAGGCTTCGACATAATAATGCCATTCTTGTCGGCACACCGTTGAAAGCTTGTTCAAAATATTTAGCGTGTTTTGTCGAATCGACAGACGCGCATAATTCGTTCACTCTCGGTAATGGGTGCATGACGATCATGCTGCCCTTCGCCTCACCTAAATCACTCGCAGTGAGTTTGTAAATTCCCGCCACTTTCGCGTACTCGTCATCGTCTGGGAATCTTTCTTTCTGAATTCGGGTCATGTAGATAACATCAGCCGAGTTTATCCCGGCCGACATATCTTCCGTCTCGGTGATATCTTTGCCGTTAGCGCGCAAATCCGAGACGATTTCGGCTGGCATCTGCAATGATTTCGGCGAGACGAGTGTCAATGTTGCGCCAAATCGAACCAAAGCGTGAGAAAGTGAGTGAGTGGTTCGACCAAATCTCAAATCTCCAACCAGCATCACATTCAGTCCTTCTAAATCCCCGTGAGCTTCTCTAATCGTGAACAGGTCGAGCATGGTTTGAGTTGGATGATTTCCAGCGCCGTCGCCTGCATTCAAAATTGGTATTTCAACGGCGTCGGCGCTGTATTGAGCCGCACCTTGTCGTGGATGGCGAATTACAGCGATGTCGGAATAGCCATTCACCATTTGCATAGTGTCGTAAAGCGTCTCGCCTTTTGCAACACTCGAGCCGATTGAACTGAGATTCAACACCTCGCCGCCAAGACGCTTCATTGCAGTCTCAAACGACATTCTAGTGCGGGTTGAATTTTCAAAAAACAGATTGCCAAGAACCTTGCCTTGAAGCAGCGGAGCGTAAACATCACCCTTTGCAACGGGGAGCAGTCTTTGTGCAATGTCTAATAATTCAATGATCTCTTCATTTGTGAGATCATCCATCGTGATGAGGTCCGCCATGTCTATCCTCCTTCAAATCCGGTAGCACGCCGGTCATAGGCATTGCCCTTGACAAAAGAGCGTTGAATCCGCGTTCCGTCGTTTTCATGAGTGATGATTGACCCCCCAAGGCTGATGATAATCAGTCGGACACCGGTTCGCGTGTCATTTTGTGGTGGTGGAACCGATACCGATCGTTTTGCTGAAAGTTCTCATACGGGAGGAATGGTAACCTCTCTTGCACTTTCTCGCTACATCCATGTAACTGTGAATCAGCGTTTTGACGACCGCATTCGCGTTTCGTACTCGCGCATGGAAACTGTCGATAATTTCGAAGATATTCAACATGAATTAGTTCGCGAATCCATGCGTCTCACTGGTGTAACCTCCGGAATTGAAATTACTACAATCGCAGATATTCCATCTCGAGGAACTGGTCTTGGTTCGTCCTCCGCCGTTACTATTGGTTTGCTTAATGCGCTACACCACTTTGCTGGGCGTGATGTTGGTGCAGCGCAATTAGCGGCCGAAGCATGTCGAATTGAGATTGACATTCTCGGCCAGCCGATTGGTCGCCAAGATCAGTATGCTACAGCTTTCGGTGGTGTCAATGCGATATCGTTCGGGAAAGGCGGGAAAGTTTCTGTGGAACCATTGAACTTACCAGAGGAAACGATGGCTAAAATGGCTGAAGAATTTACTTTGGTTTTTACTGGAACTAGCCGTTCTGCTAGCGAAGTTTTGTCTAAAGGTGCAGATGATTCGTCGATTGAAACAACTAATTTAGGTCGAATACGCGAGCAAGCAGATCAGGCGAGAAATTTACTCGAATGTGCTGATTTATCAGGACTAGGCACACTTCTGAATGAAGCTTGGCAAATGAAGCGAGGGATTTCTTCAGGAATCTCGAATGATACGCTTGACGATTTGTACGAGCGCATCATGTTGGCTGGCGCCACTGGAGCAAAATTACTTGGTGCTGGCGGCGGTGGGTTTTTCTTAGTTCATGGAAACCCCATGCTACGAGATAATCTTGCAAAAATATTGGGTGACGAGCATAGAATGATCCCATTAGGAATTGACCATTCTGGCTCGACGATAATCTATGATGATTCAGGAAAGTGAATTTATGACACGACGTATTTTGGCAATAATAATCATATTTATGATGCTATTTGGAGGATTGGCTTTACCTGTTAATGCAGACGATCCAGATGGAGGAGATGGAAATGAAGGGAATAATTCAGAATTTCTTGTTGATGGTTATTCAACACTCACCCTCTTCGAACCAATTGAAGAAAACTCAACATTTGATGCGACTTGGGAAGTCAGACTAACCATTTCAGACCAAGTCGGTAGCGATTTACTACCAAATGTCGAATACGGGCTTCGTGCTCAAATCGATATTAATCTGGGCAATTCAGATGGATGGGTTAACAAAACTGAAATCGAATCATTTGTCGATATTTTTTATCAGGCGAGAAATTGGACGAATGCAGAATCAGCTGGATGTTGTGCATTCGATAACACCCCGATGATTACTGCAAATGGGTCAACAATTTACATTCAAGAGCCAAACGTAGGGTCAATAGAAGATGAAAATCTGACGTGGGGATGGATTGAATCAGCGAATTTAGTTGGTGTGACTGATTCGAGAACGACGCGATTGCTAGACCTGCCTCGCGTCGGCGCACTAATAGAAGAAATTCCAATCCGAGTTATTCTTCCAAGTGGTTGGGAATATAGATATAGCGCAATGCGCGAAATAATCAGCGGTGAACCCGGTAATTTCACAGTAGATCGAGCCGCTTCTGGCGCTGCTAGCAATATCAGAATCACAATCGCAGAGAATCAAGCTCCAAATGCCTTAGGTCAGCGAAAAACAGGTGGCTCGATGATTCCCCTTAGCAGTGTAACAACTTATTTTGGTGAATGTGAAGATGGTGCTTTGGATGCGAACGAGCAGTGGTGGACAGTTTCAAATAATGGGACTGTTGTTTTAACTGAGTTCAATGAAACTTTGAATTTTATTCCAGAAGATTATGGTTTCATTGGTGGCCAAGTTGCGAGTGCAGTAATGCATTGCAAAGATTGGTTCAATTCAATAAGCACATGGTATGATAATGTAGTTATTGATTCCGTTTTCCCAGTCTGGGAAGCATCAATAAATTTCGAAAGTCCAAATGGTGAAATCACCACCCTCGATCCCAATTTGGATGTTTTCGAGGTACCTTCTGATAGTTACATTTCGTTCAGTATTTCAGCAGATGACCCGAATTCTCAGTCATCTACTGACATAGTTCTGACTTCAAATAAGACTGAAGGCTATCGTCATCAAGCCAATAATCAACTCGAATTTAATGACAGATTTTCACAGAGCGGAGATGTCAATGGTATGCATCTTAATTTCACAGAACGCCATCTTTCTCGAGAAAAAACCACTTGGTCAATTCATCTTGATGTCTCGGATAATGCTGGAAATACTCATTCCCGTGATTGGATAATTCTCGTCCTAGATGGAAATGGTCCAACAATTGTTCCAGATTTATTCATTGATGATGTGATAATTTCCTCAGAAAACGTAGTTCGAAACGGCGATTCCGTTCTATTCGATTTCACACCGTCCTACGATGACCTCGACGCGATTAGTGATATATCTTGGACGATAACTGTCGATGATGTCATTCTTGCAGAAAATGCCGATTGGTCAGAAATTGAGTTATTCACAATCGGTCCATTAGCAACAGGTACTCACGATATCATCCTCGAGGCTTGGGATTCATCAGGTAACAAAGGTAGTCTAGCTTTCCAATTGAAATCATTCCCAAATTTTGGCGTCAATATTTCTGTTGAAACCTCGAGTTATGCTGGCAAACTCATAGATGGAGAAATAGTTGTTTTTATGGCGACACTGCAAAATCACGGAGCAGATCCAGCGTCGGGAAGAATTTGCGTCGGAGGGGAGTGTGGAGCATATATTGGAATCCCAGGTGCAACGCCAAGTAGCCCGGGATATTTTAGTGCTGAAATAAACACCAAAATTGATGGAACCCAGCCGTTGGAAGTTTCGTTTGAATGGAGCAGTGAATCTGCGGATGATGAAGGAACAATAATCCTTGAATCTGGTTATCTAATTGAGCCGGCCTGGCAAGGACCATTGCAAGTCGTAATCGGTGTTTTTGCAATTCTTGCTGGAATTGTTTACTTTGCAAATCGACTTTGGGGGGCGGATTCTCTCCGTCCGTGAAGCCGCAGGTCTCATCAGTGATTCAATGGGTGTGAATACATGATTCTCCTACCTGACTACCCAGACAAGGTCATCCTTGCTCATCGTATTCGTGTGGAACGCTTGGCATTATTGGGGACACTTACATTGATTGGTACGGGAGCATGGTGGTTGCTTCCAGCGATGGATGGTAGTGCAGAATTGCTCCCAAGAATGGGGCCTGTAGTCGTGATGTTTACAGCAGCTTTACTGCTGGCAGATTTGATTGAATACGGGCCAGTTCAACGTTCTCGAATTGGAACTGCTGCGAATGTTTCTTGGCCGGCAGTACTGGTTTTTGCTGGAATTGCAGTAGGTGACTTAGGTGGTGACTTAGGTGAATATCTTGGAAAAAGTGATTCGCTAATTGCAATTTTGATAATGTTTTCAATCGCTTTGTTACTCAGACAGGTCAGTAATCGATTATTGGGTTCTAGTTTGAATGTTCGTCGCTATCGTGGTTTGACTTCTCTCGGCGCTCTAGCACTGTCTACAGCACTGATTTTTTCTTTAGCCGCTCCAATCGAATTATTTGCAATAATTTTGTTCACAGTATCGGTGACGATGGTTCCAGATTTGATAACAAAAGATGAAGATCATGCTGCTCGCAAGAAATTTGGGACTGCTCTTGATGCAGCAGAATCAAAATTGCTTATACTACGCGGACAAGGAATTTCTCTTGAACAGGCATCATCGATTCTGAAAACCGCGCGCGAAGAGGGTTGGAGTAACCCTGAGCGTGGATTAGAGATGATTGAAGATGCACTTATCGATGCAGAAAAAATTCAAGCAATCGCTCTAGATTTAGATGATATTCGTAAGGATTCATTGGCTGCAGTCGAGCGAGCGGAAGCAATTACAGTCGAGGCAGCGAGCCCGCGTAAAGCCTTCAAGTTAGGAGATCGAGAAGCCCAGCACGGAGCATTACGCGAAGCTGAATTGATGTATAGAAGGGCAAAAAATCGCTCGGCAATCATTATTGAACATTGGCAGGATGCATTGAATGCAATCGAAGAAGCGGATGCAGCAATCGGTTCTGAATCGGGTCAGCAATTGGATAATGTCAGAATCATACTATCTTCTGCAAGAGAAGCCATGGCAGATGAGAATCCCACAGAGGCCATTAATATCACCTCTTCAATTCAAGGTCACCTCGATAGTTTAACCGCAACCACGAGTGAGGCAGAGCAAGCAATTTTGGATGCACAGAATGCTATCAGTGGAGCCGTAGGGGATATTCCAATCTTCACAATAGATCGCTTAGAAGAAGCTCAATCAGCGATGGCTGCCGGCGATACCGCTCTAGCGAAAGGGTTGGCGAGCAGCATCATTCGCGATATCCGAGAAACTTCTGGTGCAATGCAGGAGGTACAGCGTGCACTTCGCCAACGGAAACAATTGCAGATAAGGTTTCCAAAAGGTGCTACTGGCGAGATTTGGGCAGCTAGGCTTGCTGAAGTTAGTGAAGCCGCCGAAAATGAAAAATGGTCGATTGCAAATGAAAAATTGCACTCGTTAAGCACTGATTTACAGGCCTATGAAATTGAAATTAAAGAGGCTAAGGAATTGCATTCTTTTGTCGTGGATGAATGGAAGGAAATGCGTCGTCGTCTCGATTCAGCGAATATCAAGGCCGACGACGAGATGAGAACATCTGCTGAGTCGGCTGTAGCAGCTACAACAAAAGCACTCGATTCTGGTGACGTTCAATCGACTTTGAAAGCACTCGGTTTGGCCGATAAGTTGATAGAAAATTTACGTCGGAGAATCTGAGTGATATCAATGAAACTACCAGCATTTTCTATAATTTTGATTTTATTATTTTCAATTCTTTCCGGTTGTGCGGGCATCGACGATGCTGATGATGATGGTGTCGCAGATGCAGATGATAATTGCATAAACACAACCAATCCAGACCAAAATGATCTCGATGCCGATGGATCTGGCGATGCTTGTGATGAGGATATTGATGGCGATGGTGTTCCAAGTGTTGATGATGCGTTTCCGCTCGATTCCAGCGAGACAATCGATAGCGATGGCGATGGAATCGGCGATAATTCAGATTCGGACAGGGATGGCGATGGCATCCAAAATAGTGAAGATGTCTTCCCAGATGATTCGACCGAATCTGCGGACACAGATAGCGATGGTATTGGTGACAATACAGATGCTGACGATGATGGAGACGGCATGGACGACGACGACGACCCGTTCCCACTGACAATCGCAACTTCCCTATACTCGTCCGGTCCATATTCGGTTGGAACTAAATCTTACAAATTCACTGGACCGGAAGGTCTAGAAATCACAGTACAAGTTTGGTATCCAACTTCCGATGATTCGGGGACACCGGTAATTTACGACTCTCTCTTTCAAGGTTATTCGTGGGATTCCGCACTGATTGATTGCTCCGAAACACACCCTGTCATGATGTACTCACATGGAAATACTGGCATGCGTTGGAATTCTGAATTTCTTATGCAGCGACTCGTTTCACACGGCTTTATTGTCGCTGCACCAGATCATGTCTACAACACATTCTTCGATGAGGATGAAGAGAAATATTCTGAATTGATTTTGCGAAGACCCGCCGATATAAGTGATTCTTTTGACTGGCTTGTCAGCGAATCAGAGTCCGGTGGGCTATTCGAGAATTGCTTGAACGAAGATGATGGATATGCGGTGACTGGCTATTCGTTTGGCGGCTATACTACCTTGGCATTGGCAGGTGCAACAATCGATACTGCTGATCTTTCTGAGGCGTGTGAATCAGGATCTTCAGAAGGCTGTCAGATCAGAGATATTTGGTGGGAATCCGAACCTAATCAAGATATAATCGATTTGAGTGATGATAGAATTTGGGCTGCTATTACCCTTGCTCCTTGGAATGGAGCAGTGCTCAAATCTGGACTAGTTAACATCTCGATTCCAATTATGATTCTCACTGGAGATTCTGATGAGACAATTGATTTGAATCATGTTCTACATATCGTCAGCGATATTGGTGACGAGGTTGATTTGACTTTTGGAATCATCAATAATACTGGACATTATCAATTCGCACCAATTGCTTGTGAAGTATATGTGGAATATTGCGTAGGCCAACTTACAGTTGAAGAAGTAGCAAATATTACCAATCGAGCTGCATTGGTTTTCCTCGCTCGATTACTCGGCTGGCCAGATTCGGATACACTGGAAATTTCTGATTCAGAATTTATTAAATGGTAATTTCCTTTGCTCCGATGCAATATGGACAAAATTCTTCGATTAGATAATTTTCAGAATTCAGATCATTTTCATCGAGTGGTTCACGGCAGGCGAAGCACATTTGGATGTCGGTTTCTTTCAAATTTTTGTCCAAAGCAACACGCTGGTCAAAGACAAAACAATCACCATTCCAGTGAGCACCACCGGTTTCTTTGAAGTAACCAAGGATTCCGCCTTTGATTTGGTAAACATTATTCCAGCCCTCATTTTCCATGACTACACTCGCCTTTTCACAGCGGATTCCGCCCGTACAGAACATTACCAATGGCTTGTTCTTGTCCTCTTTGGACAGGCCACGGATTGCAGCAGGGAAATCTCGAAAAGATTTGATGTCTAAGTCAATTGCATTATCGAAAGTTCCGACACGCAATTCGTAATCATTGCGCGTGTCGAGAATCAAAACTTCTTTTCCTTCATCGAGCCATTCTTTGAATTCCATTGGCTCGATGAATTTACCAGTATTTTTAACCGGGCGAACATCATCCATACCAAGGGAGATAATCTCATTCTTGAGGCGAACAAGCATTCGGCGGAACGGTTGATAATCAGTGTAAGAAATATGTATGGGAATGCCGATGAATCTCTCATCTTCCTCTAAAAACTGCAGATATTCCTCAATCATTTCTTGAGTTCCCGCTAAGGAAAAGTTGACTCCATTCGGGCTGAGCAAAATCGTGCCTTTCAGCCCTAGTTCCTCGCATTTCACTTGAAATGGCTTGCGTAATTCATCACGATCAGGCAAATCGACAAACTGGTAACCCGCTATGTTGACTATTTGCATCTTCGAATCATCCATGATTTCACCTCAATCAGATGTTTCGCCCGGGACAAGCGCTAACTCACCCGAACGGTTAGAGATTTCTTTAGAAATTTGTGAAATAAAGTCGTTGAGAGCAACACCCTTGCATTGGTCTCCATTCCTCGCCCTAATTGAAACAGTAGAACCTGTCACTTCCTCATCACCCAGAATCACCATGTAAGCTGGGCGCATCTTGCGATGCATACGGATCTTCTTTCCAATCGTTGCGTCCGAATCATCGACTTTCACACGAACCCCAGCAGCCTTCAGAGCAGAACCAACCTCAGCAGCATATTTTTTGTGCTTCTCTGAAATAGTAATCACCTGAACTTGAATTGGAGACAACCATGTTGGGAAATTTCCAATCCAATGTTCAGTCAGGAAAGCCACAAATCTCTCATGAGTCGAAAGAGGGGCGCGATGAATGACGAAAACCTCACCATTTTCATCTCCGTTTTCATCCTTGTAACTCAACTCGAAGCGATCTTTAGCAGCGAAATCCAATTGAATCGTCGACATCGATTCTTCGCGCCCGAGAGCGGTTGTGAATTGAATATCTATCTTCGGCCCATAGAAAGCTGCTTCACCAACGGCTTCAACATAATCAACGCCCAAATCATCTAGAATTTTCCTCAAATGATTCTGAGTCGATTCCCATGTCTCGTGTTGACCAATGTATTTATCAGTATTTTCAGGATCCCAAAGTGACAATCGGAAGTGATAATTGGTAAAGCCGAATGTCGCATAGTAATCCTGAACCATTCGAATATTGTCAGCGAATTCAGATGCGACCTGGTCGAGTGTACAGTAGATGTGCGCATCATTCATCGAAAGCATACGAACGCGGAGCAGTCCAGTCAAAGTGCCAGAAAGTTCGTTGCGGTAAACAGTGCCATATTCTGCGATTCGAATCGGTAAATCTCGATAACTTCGCTTCTTATTTCGGAAAACCAAGTGGTGCATCGGGCAGTTCATTGCTTTCAGATAATACGTGCCATCGTCCATCTCCATTGGTGGATACATACCATCCGCATAGTGGGGAAGGTGACCGCTACACTCGAAGAGTTGCTGCTTTGCGAGCACCGGAGTGGTGACGCGATCGTAGCCGTAAGTCTCTTCGGTCTCGACCGCAAAGCGCTGAATTTCAGATTTGAGAATCTCTCCATTTGGAAGCCAGACAGGTAATCCCTTTCCGATCAATTCGTCAATCATGTAGAGTTCCATCTCCTTTCCAATCTTCTTGTGGTCACGCTTGCTAGCTTCCTGAATTTGTTGCTGGCGAGCCTTGAGTCCTTCTTTGGTCGCATAGCACATACCATAGATTCTGGTTAGCGGCTCGCGCTTGCTATCTGCGCGCCAATAAGCTTGGCTGGTGCTGGTCAATTTGAAGAAACGCAGGTGTGAGGTGGATGGGGCGTGAGGTCCTCTGCACATATCGATGAAGTCACCTTGCCGATAGGCTGAGGAGCCAACTTCATCACCGATTTTCTCATCCATGATTTCGAGTTTGAATTTATTGTCTGCAATTATTTCACGAAGGCCAGCATTGTCGAATTCTTCGCGGACGATTTTGTGGTTAGCTCGAATGTGCTCATTCATCTTCTTCTCGACGACTCGCAATTCTTCATCGCCAATCGGGTCCATGTAGAAATCGTAGTAGAAGCCATGATCGATTGGAGGGCCTATTGTTGGTTTTGCATCAGGAAATAATTCAGTAACCGCTTGTGCTAGAAGGTGAGCGCATGAGTGGCGCAGGATGTAGAGTCCAGAATCCGAATCGCCAAGAATTGGCTCGACACTGCAATCAGTTTCTAATTCGTAGGAGAAGTCCCTCTCGATCCCGTCTACGAGGGCTGCGACAGTACCAGAGCGCTTGCCATGGACATTGAGGATTACTTCGCCAACGCTGATGCCGTAGGCGTACTCATGCGGCTCATCAGAACCAATTTCAACAGATATCATCGACATCTACGCTACCCTCAACGCTTTCGCGTAGAACATCTAATATCAAGCCCTTGGGGAATTATTCAGTCCCAAAGCGTCTATTTTTCAAGAACGAACTGTGTTCCGGCTTTACCTGCAACCATTGCTTCCAAGTCGGCTAGTGCTCCAATAACAGCACGCTGTCCCGTTCTTCTCACAAAATTTCCCGCAGCCTCGACTTTCGGTCCCATCGAGCCGGCTGCGAATTCAAACCGCTCGATTTCTTCCGGCGTCGTCTTCTCAATTTTCCGAGTATCCTCAGTCCCCCAATCGAGATAGACGCCGTCCGTATCAGTCGCCAAAATCAACAAATCAGCATCCAACTCAAAGGCGAGCAAAGCACTTGCTCGATCCTTATCGATTACCACTTCAACCCCCCGTAGATTTCTGTCCTCATCATAGGCTGTAGGGATTCCTCCTCCACCGGCGCAGATGACGATTGTGTTCTTCTCGAGGAGCCAGTGGATAGGGCGCATTTCGAAGATTCGGTGTGGTTCGGGTGAGGGTACGACACGTCGCCAATGTTCGCCATCAGGCTTCACAGTCCAACCTTTTTGGCGGGCTAATTCCGCCGCTCTCTCCTGCGTGTAAATCGGGCCGATTGGCTTGCTTGGGTTATCGAATGCTGGGTCTTCTGGGTCAACCTCCACCATCGTTAGAATTGTAGCGAATGGAACGGTTATTGGCAATAGATTTCCTAGCTCTTGCTCAATCATATACCCAATCATCCCCTCGGTCTGGGCTCCTAAAATATCCAAGGGATAGGCTTCTACTTGGTCATAGGCTTCCGATTGCAATGCGAGTAGTCCTACTTGCGGTCCGTTGCCGTGGGAGATTACCAATTGGTTGCCAGTTGCTATCGGCGCGAGGGCTTGTGCTGCGATTTTGACATTCTCGCGCTGATTTTCTGCTGTCATCGGCTGACCGCGGCGAAGCAGTGCGTTGCCACCGAGTGCCACTACGATTCGCATGAGGGTGTGGTGGCAGGCTGTGGTGATATTAACACGCGCCTAGTCCGACGAACATGCCTCGCCTCGGCTTGCTGGTCAATCCCGATGCTGGCTTGGGCGGCCGGCTTGGTCTGAAAGGCTCGGACGGACAAGCCGAATACGCTCGCTCACAAGGTGCAGAAGACCGCGCTGGTCCGCGAGTCCGCGATGCTTTGGCTCACTTTCATCGATTACATTCAGATTTTTCTACACTTGAATGGGTGACTTCTAGCGGGCGCATGGGAAGTGAATGGATAGATTCTGAAATTGGTGATGTCTCAACAGTTCACACTTCTTCTGGCTTGACAACAGCTGAAGACACCGCTGGTCTAGTTGCACAACTGGTTGAATCAGGTATCGATCTGTTAGTTTACGCTGGTGGCGACGGCACCACACGCGATATTGTTGCGGCTTTGGCTACTGCTGACCGCTCAGACTTACCAATCATCGGTGTGCCGTGCGGAGTCAAGATGCATTCAGGATGTTTTGCCGCCTCTCCCAAGGCGGCGGCAGAGGTGCTCTCTGCTTGGTTGAGTGGAGAATTGTTGGTGGCGAGTACTGAGGTTTTGGATTTGGACGAGGAGGTTTATCGGCAGGGCAAGTGGGTCGTTCGACTCTACGCTGAGGCGATGACTCCGGCTAGTCCGCGGTGGATGCAGGGGGCAAAACAACGCGTCGAAACTGCGGGTGAAGAGGAGGTTATCGAAGGGCTTGCTGACCACATTCGCGAACTGCTCATGGATGAAGGACGACTGCTAATCTGGGGTTCGGGTGGAACGCTGCGGACGATTGGAAATATTGTGGGATTATCGCCAACTCTGCTTGGAATCGATGCCAGCGTCGGCGACGAGCAGGTCGGGACAGATCTGAATGAATCCGATCTGCTCGAGTTGCTTGCCGGACACGATGGGCCGGTAACTCTTCTACTCTCCCCTATGGGTGGGCAGGGATTCCTTATCGGACGGGGTAATCTACAACTTTCTCCTGCTGTGCTTCGCGCTGTTGGAATTGAAAATGTGCTGGGTGTTTGTACACCGGCGAAGTTGTTGACTGTGCGGCGATTGCGAATCGAAACTGGTGATGATGAGCTCGATGCAGAGTTTGCTGAGAAACGCTATTTGAAGGTATTACAAGGATTTAGGACGACTAGGGTTCTTCCAATCGCAGTCGACTAATGTCTATATTTTCTGTCCGACGGCCGCCATAAGCAATCCGAGGAATGGCGGGCTTGGCCTGTCCGGTCGGGACTTGAACTCGGGATGATACTGTGTCCCGACGTAATACGGGTGTCCCTCGAGTTCCATGATCTCGCAGCGCTGGCCGGTCTCATCCTTGCCCACATAAACTAGGCCAGCAGCCTCGATTTGTTCAATGAGTTCTGGATTGACTTCGTAGCGGTGGCGATGTCGCTCATCGACGTGGGCAGCGTCACCGTAAAGACGGCGAATCTTACAGTCATCAACGAGGAAAGGGGTTGGTTTCGTGCCCAAACGCATTGTTCCACCCATTTGGGTTTTGGAGATTTCAGGCATGAATACAACAGCCGGGTTGGGGGTGTCTTCATCAAACTCTGTGGAATTAGCACCCTCTAATCCGAGTACATTACGGCAAAACTCAATTGTTGCAATCTGTAAACCAAGACAAACACCGAGATACGGGACATTATTCGTTCGAGCATAGTGAGCGGCGGCGATTTTTCCTTCGATACCACGTACTCCAAATCCACCAGGTACGAGAATTCCATCCGCAGCCTTGACAATTCTCCACGCTTCATCATGATTTTCTGAATCTTCGGTTGGGTCGAGATCAGTGGATTCGATCCAATCGATTACTAACTTTCTATTTACAACATAAGCGCTATGCTGCAGAGCTTTGATAACCGAGAGGTAGGAATCCGAGAGCCCTGTATATTTGCCAACCATGGCAATGTTAACTTCTTCTTCGAGATTATCTATTTTGTCAGCCATTATCTTCCACTCATCGAGTTTAGGCAGCGAGTCTGGAACAGTAAAACCGAGTTGTTGGCTTACCTTGCCAAGAACTGATTGTTCGTAGAGTGAGATTGGGATTTGATACAAATTCGAAACATCGTGGGCTGAGACGACAGCATCTTCTGCGACATGACAGAAAGCAGCTAATTTTGCTCGAGTATCCATTTCGAGAGGTTTCTCCGAGCGGCAGACGAGAATATCTGGAATGATTCCAAGTCCTCTTAATTCCTTCACTGTGTGTTGGGTAGGCTTGGTCTTTTGTTCACCAACTGGGCCCATAACTGGGACCAAGCTGACGTGTACGAAGCAGACGTTTCCCTTACCAACTCTAAACTGAAATTGCCGAAGTGCTTCGACGAATGGCGCGCTTTCGATATCACCGACGGTTCCACCTAATTCGATAACACAAACATCTGGAGTTTCTCCAGAACCGTCACTACAGACATTTGCAACGCGCTCGATCCAATCCTGAATTTCATTGGTAATGTGCGGTACGACTTGGACAGTCTTGCCGAGATAATCTCCGCGACGCTCCTTCTCGATAACATTCGCATAGACCTTACCTGTAGTGATATTATTTTCACGAGAGAGAGCAACATCGAGGAATCGTTCATAATTCCCTAAATCAAGGTCGACCTCGCCACCGTCATCCAAAACGAAAACTTCGCCGTGTTCAAAGGGCGACATGGTTCCTGCATCACAATTTAGATAGGGATCGATTTTGATTGAGGTGAGGCGCTGTCCAGCGGATTTTAACAAAACCCCAATGCTCGAAGCGGTAATTCCTTTCCCGAGTCCAGATAGAACTCCTCCCGTGACAATGACATACTTCATGTAATCAACGGGGTTTGAAGCCGATATATCTCTCCTATGAACATTGGCTTGTATTCAGTAAAAATATGGCTCAATTCGTCAACTTCACTTCAAACTTTGAACAAAATCTCTCACAACTCTAAGTGTCGCCTGACTTCCGAGGGCACGATGGAGGCTACTACTGGGAACCGAATCTTGGTTACTGGTGCCTTAGGGCAGATTGGCACGGAATTAGTAGAGGCGCTACGCGCTCGATTCGGGATAGATGCGGTAGTCGCTAGTGATGTCCGTGATATACCCGATCATCCAGTGGTTATCGGTGGCCATTATCGACATCTGAGTGTGATTGATGCCGATGCCTTCGATGCTGTAATCGTTGAGGAAGACATCGGATTGGTTTACCATCTTGCGGCAATTTTGAGCGCGACTGCTGAGAAATTGCCGGAGTTGGCCGAGAGGGTTAATGTGGGGGGTCTGATTACAGTTCTTGAGGCCGCTCGAAAGCATTCTCTGCGTGTCTACACACCATCTTCGATTGCCGTGTTTGGTCCAGATTCTCCAAATCATGCACCACAGGTTACGCCATTGAACCCGACGACCGTTTATGGACGTACAAAAGTGACTGGAGAGATATTGGCAAGAAATTACTGGAATCAATATGGAATTGATGTGCGTGGGATTCGTTATCCTGGTTTGATTTCCTACAAGGCCCCGGCTGGTGGTGGCACGACTGACTACGCCGTTGACATCTTCCACAAGGCTCTCGCGAATGGACACTACGACTGTTTTGTTCGCGCGGATACACGTCTTCCAATGATGTACATGGATGATGCGATACGCGCGACGATTTCACTCATGGATGCACCCGCAGAGAGTCTTGGCGAATCCCGGGTGGGATACAATATTGCAGGTATTTCGTTCACTGCTGCCGAGTTAGCCGATGCCGTGGCAGCCCGAGTTCCCAATTTTTCTTGTGACTTCAAACCGGATGTTCGGCAGGAATATGCCGACTCTTGGCCTGATTCAATTGACGATGAGTCGTCGAGACTAGATTGGGGTTGGCAAGCCGAGTATGACCTCGATGCACTCTGCGATGCGATGATTGCTGGCCTTCAATTATCTTCAATCTGATCCGACCAATCTGGTGTTTGTGGGCCCTGTTTTGCCCAAAGAACATCATCGATTCTGAGAACTGAGATCGCTGCTGTTGTCGCACCAGAAATTGCATGACTTACGACGAATAATGGGTCAATAATACCTATTTTATCCATCCTTGTAACAACTCCTTTGATCCCGTCAATACCTATCCAAGCACCGTTGTCTTGGTCATTTGCTTGGGCTGCTGAAAGTGCAAGAATTTCGTCGATCGGATTTCGTCCAGCATTTTGCGCGAGAGTTCGAGGAACGATTTCTAATGCAGCCGCGAAAGCTTCAATCGCCATTTGTTCGCGGCCAGATTGTGTTGTTGCAAAAGATCGAAGATGTCTTGCGAGATGGGTTTGTGTTGCTCCGCCTCCCGGTAGTATGCTTGGATTTAGATTGAGCCGGTGAGCAACACCTAGTGCATCGCTAAATGCTCTACTAACCTCTTCCCGAAGTTCGGGAGATGTACCTTTCAAGAGGACGGTCATCGCTCCTCCTTTATCGGCTTCAATTCGTGTGTATTTGGCACCTCCAATGACTCTCTCACTTCGTTTTGTATAGATGCCAACATCACCCATAGTCATACGCTTTGTATCGCGAACCAACCTTGCTCCAGTCATTCGAGCAAGCCGCTCTAAATCCTCTCGCTCAAAACGGCGATAAGCGGTAATTCCTGCCGCTGTTAACATTGGTATCGCCTCGTCTGCGATACCATCTCGAACGACGAGTAATTCGATATCTAATTCAGAGAGTTGGTCAACCATCGTTCGAAGATTTTCTTCGTCCCGTTCGTGGAATCCACGTAAGACGCCAGTGCTGTGAACCTCGATATGTGCATCAAATTCGAGTTTCGCAACCTCGAGCGGCCCATCGATGATAGCAATTTTTCCACCTTCACTCTCTGCAGCCGAAGAGGTGTCAGTTCGAGTTTTTGCGATGAATAGGCCAGGGATTAATTCACTTTCTAATGCAACTCCATCTGAGATTTGTAACCTCTTGATACGCAATCTCTCAAGGTCTTCACCACCATCTTCACCAATCAGAGTTGCTGCTGCTTCAAGTGCTAAATCAGTCAAGTGTTGAACTAATTTAGTATCGATTTTTCCAGCTAAAGAAGTCGAGACTACCGCACGGTGTTCAGCATCATTTTTTGGAGCACGAGCCAATCTATCCAATTCAGTAAGCGCCTCTTCATTAGCGATTTGAAAACCATTTGCGATTATTGTAGGGTGAACTCCTGTTCGGACCAATTCGAGTGCGTTTTGTAGCATCTCTGCCATTAAAATTACTGTTGTGGTCGTTCCATCTCGAGCATCCCTATCCTGTGCGCTAGATGCAGCAATCAACAAATTAGCAGTTGGATGTTCGACCTTTGCAGTCTCTAAAACCGTCACACCATCATTAGTAACAAGGACTTCTCCCGAATCGTCGACAAGCATTTTATCCATTCCGCGCGGACCGAGTGTTGATCTGACCGCGCCGGATAATGCGACCGCGGCAGCAACGTTTCGAACTAACGCTGTACGTCCCTGAACGCGATCGGTGTCTTCCAAAGCCACATCGTGGTCGGCTTCACTCATGCAAACTCGCCGACCGACCCGCATGATTTGAAACCGTTCATCATCAAATTTCATCCGATGTCATTTATTTTTTCAATTTAAGACTTCAATAAATTGTAAAATCGGACCACTAAGTAATACAAATTTAGAATTCTAGATTCCGTGAAGTTCATATATGCCCGCCGGCCCCGTCTATACAACCTCAAGTTGAGTAGTGGTGAAAATGACTGAATCTGGCAGCGATGATTGGGAGGAGCAAATCCTAGAGGAAATGGCCAAAATGTTCAGCGATATGGGTATGCCAATCGATGTTAAACTGCTCCAACAAATGATGGAACAGATTCGTGGGCAGTTTGAGAAAATGGGAATTGATCCTGAAAAACTCGCTAATACGGAGATGCGGGTCGATGTGAACAGCGACCCTGAAGAATTACGCAAACAAATGGAAACGATGATGAATGGTCCCGATGGATTTGCGAATTTATTCAAAAACATGGGGATTGATATTAAAGTCGACAAAGAAGTAAATGTTGTCGAAGCAGAAGCCGAGGAAGAAGATGAAGATATATTACTTCCTTGCGATGATATTTATGTCCATGAAAACAGAATGTATGTTACTATTGATGTAAGCCGTCAAGAAGGATTGAAACAATCTGAATTAGAATTAAATTTGAGTGATGGTGGTACCGTTGTTCAATTGATGAAGAAGATGCAACTTCGTCCATTTAGGCGATTTGATTTGCCACAAAAAGCGTCAAAAATAGTCGAGTGGGGCCTAAATAACGGTATTCTCGATATCACATTCGAACTCGGAAATGAGTAAGAGAAAATAAGGAGATGAAAAATATGAGTGCACCAGTAATTGGAATAGATCTTGGAACAACAAATAGCTGCGTAGCAACACTAGAAGGTGGCAAAGCAGTGGTCATCGCTAACTCGGAGGGTTCGCGTACGACCCCGTCCGTGGTTGCTTTTACAAAGGATGGAGAGCGATTAGTCGGTGTGACTGCGAAGCGTCAAGCCGTGACGAATTCAGCTAGAACGATTCTTTCTGTCAAGAGAGAAATGGGGACAGATTGGACCCAAAAAATTGACAAAAAGAATTACACGCCTCAAGAGGTTTCTGCATTTATTTTACAGAAGTTGAAGGTGGATGCTGAGGCGTACCTCGGGCAAGAAGTCAAGCAAGCTGTCATTACTTGTCCGGCTTACTTCAGCGATGCACAGCGAAAAGCGACTCAAGATGCTGGGCGCATCGCTGGATTAGAAGTTCTTCGCATCATTAACGAGCCGACCGCCGCTGCGCTTGCATACGGGGTCGACAAGGACGATGATCAAACGATTCTTGTCTTCGATCTCGGCGGTGGAACATTCGATGTTTCCATTCTTGAGATTTACCAAGTTGATGGTCAGCCACAGATTGAAGTCAAGGCTACTAGCGGTGATAATCGCCTTGGTGGTGATGACTTCGATGCAGTTGTAGTCGATTGGATTCTCGCTGAATTCAAGAAGTCATCCGGAATCGATTTATCGAAGGACTTGCAAGCGATGAGCCGCCTTCGAGAGGCAGCTGAAAAAGCAAAAATCGAATTATCAGGAACAAATACCTCTCAGATTAATCTTCCATTTATCACTATGGTCGATGGGCAACCTGAGCATCTGGATTTATCTCTTTCAAGAGCAAAATTTGAAGATTTGATTTCTGAATTAGTAGAACGCACGATGAGTCCAACTCGCCAGGCAATGAAGGATTCAGGTCTTGGTAAGGGTGGTGTCGACAAGGTTCTCCTAGTCGGTGGTTCAACTCGTGTACCTGCTGTTCAAGAAGCAATCGAAAAAGAAGTTGGCAAGGCTCCATTCAAGGGAATTAATCCTGATGAAGCAGTTGCTGTTGGAGCTGCTCTACAAGCTGGAATCATCATCGGTGATGAAGGTGTAACTGATGTTCTGCTTCTCGATGTTACTCCACTAACTCTCGGAATCGAGACACTCGGTGGTATTATGACGACGATGATTGAGCGCAATACGACGATTCCGTCACGACGCTCAGAAACGTTTTCGACGGCGTCAGATAATCAACCAGCGGTCGAAGTTCACGTCTTACAAGGCGAGCGTGAGTTCGCAAATGATAATATCACGCTCGGCCGATTCCACTTGATGGGAATCCCCCCTGCCCCTCGTGGATTACCTCAAATCGAGGTAACTTTCGATATCGATGCAAATGGAATTGTCAGTGTTTCCGCTAAGGATTTAGGAACTGGAACCGAGCAATCGATCAAGATTGAGGGCCAATCTTCTCTCAGTGAAGATGATGTTAAGCAAAAAATTGCAGATGCAGAAAACTTCGCAGAAGATGACAAGCGTAGAAAGGCTCGTGTCGAACTTCGCAACACTGCAGATAGTATTGTTTACCAAACCCGCCGAACTATTGAGGAAACTAAGGACAAGTTATCTGAAGATGTCATCGATCCGGTTATGGACAAATTGAAGGAACTTGAATCGATGATTATTCGTGACGAGGTTCAGGTTGCAGACGAAGATTTGGATGAGGCTGGAATTCAGGCCCGAATAAAGGAACTCGAAGAATTAATGCATGCTCTTTCATCAAAACTCTACGAAGCAGCTGCTGCTGAAATGGCAGAGAATGAAAGCGCTGAAGGCGGAGAGGAAGCTGGTGACGACGGTGTCGTCGAGGCAGACTTTGAAGTCGTCGATTCAGATGAAGAGTGAATTTGATGAGCGAATCGCTGAAGAAAATTAAGACGGGTGTTAAACCACTTTTCCGACCACGAAATGGTCGAATTATCTTCGGTGTTTGTGCTGCGTTTGCTAACCGATATGGATTCGATAATACTCTAACTAGAGCTGTATATGTGATTGGAACACTCCTTTCAGGGATCTTCCCAGGTTTGTTGATTTATGGTGTTCTTTGGCTATTCATTCCTCAAGAACCCCTTTCTTCAAAATCGATTGTCGTTGAAGAGGATGTAGACTTTGAAAATTAAATTACGCGATTACTCCATTTGCAACGCATGATATCAATCGTAGTCGTAATCTTGTTATTTTTCGGCTACGAATTGGTTGGCTAGACTCAATATTCTGTAATTAGTCGGTGCAAAGCGCGAACCTGAATTCCTGTTGCCCCATGTCCTACGAGGGGATTTGTTGTAGTGGCCCAAATGCCAGCAGTCCCGGCTATGTCCAAATGCGCCCAAGGAATCTGAGACTTAATCCCATCAGCATCAGGACGTTCCTGAACAAATTGTTTCAGGAAACCTGCAGCTTGACTGGCACCACCCCAACGGCCTTTGCCTTGATTTCGAACATCCGCAATCTTGGATGAGGTCATTTGCTTCTCAAAAGCCGGTAATAGGGGCATAGGCCAAGCGATTTCATCTTCAGAATCACCTACCTCTTGCAATCTCTTTGTCAATGAAGCATTATTGGAGAATAGTCCTGTTGCTTCATGTCCAAGAGCAACGACAATTGAACCAGTTAGTGTTGCTAAATCGACAATATATGAAGGATTTAATTCGCCTGCCTTCCAAAGACCATCAGCGAGAACATTGCGACCTTCAGCATCGGTATTGAGAACCTCGATTGTCTTACCAGAGTAGGTATCAATGACATCTCCTGGTCGGTATGCCTCAGCACTAAGCATGTTCTCTGCCATGCAAGCAATACCGTTGACTCGTCCATTGTAACCGGTTGCATGCAGTGCTTGGAATAAACCGAAAACGGTAGCAGCACCATGCATATCGAGTTTCATCTCATCCATACCAGCACTACCCTTAATCGAAATGCCACCTGAATCAAAAGTGATCCCTTTACCAACTATGCACGGAACCTGGTCATCTTTCTGAGCATTGGGATTTAGTCTGAAAAAGACCATGCATGGTTTGTGTATGCTTCCCTTTCCTACTGCAATAAGGCCGTGCATCCCTTCTTTTTGAAGTCGGGCATAATCCCAAACTTCAACCTCGACATTCGCTTTTCCTTCCGCCCATGCGAGTGCTCTGACACCATATTCTTCAGGGTAGAGTTTGTTCGCTGGCTCGTTTCCGAGGTCGCGAGCGATGTGAACTCCAGTTGCTACTGCAACTGATTTTGCAACCGCTGCAGCAAGCAATTCGAGGTGACGGTCTGAAGTTTGACAATCAAGAGACCATTCACCCTCGTCTTCTTTCTCTTCATCTTGCTTCTGATATTTGTCAAATTTGTAATCTCTGAGAATCATCCCTTCAGTAAATGCTGCCATCATATCGGTTTTCCAACCGGATGTAAAACGAATTGATACATTTGTTCCATACCTTTTTGATAATTTTGCAAAAGTTTTCGCGCCGGTGTCTCTAGCGGTTTTGTGAGTTAATTTTCTAGCATCTCCGACACCGACGAAAATCACTAGGCAACCATCGGTCCAAACATTGAGTGATTTTCCTAGTTTGCCCGAACATGCCTCACTTGCTGCCGCGGCTTTCACAGGGATACTTGCGCCGCGACCAAGGCCCGATGTAGAATGATTTGGGGCCTTGTTAATTCCTTCGAAAACGGGAATAATCATTATGTCTCCAGGTTTATTAAATGCGCTTACGTTTGTTTTCATGACTTCCACTAAACCTGCGGGTAATGGCCTGCTTTACAAAGGATTGCTATTGAAAAACTGCATTAATCGTATTTTTTCCTGAACAAATCTCATTTCCTCTCAGAAATATTGATTTTCCGATGGTTAATTACACCAGCAAATATTGCAATAATTCCATGAATATCGCCGAAGCCTCCGATTCGGTAGTGATATACAAAGAATTGCCTTTGAAAGATGAAGTTTCGAGGCTATTTTCAAAAATAAAATAAGTAATTATTGCTCAAACTTGCGATTTTGGCTGTTTATCACCGCTAGAGCGAAGGCGACGAAGACAAGCAGCATCGAAGGGGCCGGAAGCAGGCCGAAGTCGTCAGCCTCCATATCCACGACGCTCTCGTTGACCGCTTCACCGACCCACATCGAGGAATCTACCACTCTCTTCTGGTAGTACAGGACCCAAATTCCTTCGCCGCTGGAAATTGGAGCACCTGTAAAATCGAGTGTTGTGACGGTGCTATTTGTGGCATTGACTGCGAAGCCGTATCCTGGGGTGGAGAAGTTGAAGTCTGATTCCCTCTCCTGTATATCCATCGCCCCTGTCACTTCGATCGGTTCATCCGACCCAGGGAGCCAAAATTCCAGCGAATCTTTGTCCTCGAAGTACAGCAGTGTGGCATTCGACGTGCTCGCGTGTCCTAGGTTAGAAACGCTAAGATGCACTTTCCCATCTTCCACCTCTAGGGAATCGACAACAAGACGAGCCCTCCAGTACCATACATTCTGAATCAGATACCTCATCACATCGAGCTCCTCGCCCAATCTGTCCGAGAGGGCCTCTACTGTCCCCAGCAGGAATTGCTCATCATCGGTCTCGAAGGTGAATGTGGGGTACCCCATAACCCCGTAGCCGTAATCGCGGCTGGTCCCACAGTTTGGGTAGAGGCCTTGGTTCGCATTCCGAATCGGGATGTCGGATATGTTGGCATGCACATCATCTCTGATGAAATGGAACATCTCCCAGTCTGAGGGCTGCTCAGGCCACTTGCCCCATGGGTAGAGCATGATCCAGACTCCTGTGTGCATGGTGATGTACAGGTCGGCATGAGGAACGACCTCGTTCATGTAGATCGAATTCGCGAGAGTCTCTGATTCGCTGAACGCAGCACTCCCGGGCTGGGTCGAATCGCAGGTATTCCAGTAGTGATCGTAGTTTCTATTCAGGTCCACTTGGTTGACATTCCATCTAGTATCGAAGTCATTGCCGTCTGCATTCAACATGATGAGTATATGCAATTCCGTAGTCGCCAATACATCGAGTACCTCTTGCTCGCCATCTGCCCATCCCTCGATGTAATACTCGGCAACCAGGAAAGCAAGCTCCGTGCCCAGATGCTCATTCCCATGGTGCCCACCGTCGATGTAAACCACCTCTTTGGCAGTCCCATCGGGCTTGATTTCCTGACTCCAATCCGAGATCTGTAACATCCAGAGGTTTCTGCCCATTTCCGTTTGCCCCACGACGGACAAATTGACGATTTCCGGATAGTCATCAGCCCATGCATTGACATCCAAGGTCAGTGTTGCATAGGAATGATACCAGTGCTCCTGGATGATGTCCGGCTGACCAATCTGTGCTGTTGCAACCGGCGCTGCTGAAGCTAGCAACAATGAGGTGAGAATGATGATTGCTGCTGAGCGGCGCATAGCGCCGCTAGTCAGTGTTTGATGTTGAATCATTCGCCAATCTGTGCAAGAGTTGCTGCAATATGGGCTGCTAGAATTTTCGTTGCGACTAGAGCTGCAGAAAATTCGGTCAGATTAGTCCCTTCAGAAGTTGAAATTTCATTGACATCGGCTCCGATAACATTCGCAGATTTGTTCGAGAAGAGTTTCTCGATTATTTCAACAGCTCCCCAATGGGAAAGTCCACCCGGAACTGGAGTTCCAGTTGCAGGGACTAGGGAGCCATCGAGCCCGTCGATATCGAATGTTAGCCAAATTGCACCTTCGATATCACAAATTCGCTGGATCAAATTTTTCCATCCTGCTTTGTTATTTATGTTCGAGAAAAGATCTTTTGCAAACCAAGTTTCGACACGCTCATCTGATTCAATAAACTCAGCTTCTTCTTCACAATAAGCACGCACTCCAATTTGGATTACTTTCCCTACACCCGCGTCTAATGAGCGACGAATTACGGTGCCATGAGAAAAACTCTCTTCGTTCAATTTATCGCGTAAATCTGCATGCGCATCGATTTGAACGAGTGTCAATTTTGATAGGTCACCAGCGAGAGCGGGATGGCCTGAAGCAGCCCTCATTAACGGTGGAAGTATACCGTGTTCTCCGCCGAGAACGATTGGAAATTGTTCTCCATTCATCCAAGGTGCAACATAATCTCGAATAGAATCGAGTGAGTCTAATAATGTTGGAGACTCACTCGACCAAGGCGTAGTGGTATGAATTCTCATCCCACAAGGCAATTCTGAAGGCAAAATTGAATCAAAAAGCTCGACTTGGGATGATGCCTCGATACAAGCAGCAGGACCAAACTCAGTCCCTTCTCTGTAACTAGTCGTCATTTCGAACGGAATTGGTAAAAATACGACGTCCCAGGGAGCGAATTCGGGCTCCTCAAGCCCAAGAAACGTGAGGGTAGTTTCGCCATCCATGCGGCTGTCGAATCATTGGCTTCCATTAACCACTTCGGGATACTAAATCAAAATTTCAGGCTACAGTAAAGGATGGTTGATAAGTCACACCCTTGCATATATGCACTACTGGAGCGGAGTGAATGGGTCTAACACTAGCACAACTCACTCAGGCGATTCGTCGTAAGGTCGACGAGGACATGGAAGTGATTGTCGCCGAGTCAATCGCTGAGCATGCATTGGGATTTTTCGGCTTCTCAAATCGAATTATCGATAATGCTCTCGAACCTACAGATCGAAATTTGTTCTATCAATTACAAGATTATGATTTATTGACGACCGAGTCGGAAGAAACCACACTTTGGGATGGACGAGAATGGCGCATTCATTATTGGAAATTTAAATCATCGGCAGAAGCTTTCGCTCTTTCGGCTATGGAATCACGTGAGAAGAAGTCTGTAGATGTCGACCCTTATGCTGGAATATACAACGATATGCCTCGTGAATTATGGCGTGAAAGGTCCGGTCAAGACGACGATTGGGAAGAACCATTGTTCTAATTTTCTCATTTATTCTTGACTATTGTCGCTTGTTTCATTAAATCATCAATGAGTGTGATTGAAATTAGATGAACAAAGGCACGGCTTGTGCCTCGCCAATCGCTCACGCTTCTCGTGCTCTGCATGTTGCTTCTTACCGGCCCGGCAGGGATGGTGGCTGCGAACGATCATTCCAGTGGCCGAGAATGTACGATCTTTGTCGATTGGGGTAGAGGAGATTTGATTTCAGTTCCAAACGAGAACGGAGACATTCTTCATGCAGAATGGGAATTAATCCATCGATATCGTGTTGAATTTGAACCTGCATTTTCGAATGGATCCTCTCCAAGTGAGGTTAATGTGACCCTATTACATCAACGAGATGAAATAATCGTAGGTGACAGTAGCTCATCTGATATTCTCATTGCTGGCGGAGAAATAGATATCACGCTCGCTGAAGAACCAGAGTTTGGTGATGAAATTGAGATTTCTGTTATGACAGAAGGTGCTATTTGTAGTAGAGAATTGCGTATTACAAATTGGAATCAACCTATTGCTGACCATGAAATTACCCGAAATACAACTTGGAGTTCTGGAAACATAGATTCCGCTAACGATAGTGAGAGAACTTCCTACGTTGAACTTGAATTCAACGGCCGAGGTTGGCAACAACGCATCGGATCTACACTGATTTCTAATGAACTTGGCACTGGTTTTTTGTCGGTTAATTCGTTTGAAGACGACACCTCCATTCAACTCTATTTGGCTCTTGATAAGGTTTGGTTAAATGAAACCTATCTCGATCAAGAATTGCTAAATCAAGAATTCGAAATGGTTGGAAATGGTTCGATGTTTTTCACTGAAAACAACTCCCAATCCATTGCTGTTCAAATCGATGTTACTGATGCAATTTATAATCGAACATTGGCAAATGGTGATTTGAGTGAGCAACTGTTATTGAATGGAAATGGCTTGATAACCTTCAATTCCGATGATGGAAATGAGTCGATGTCCGGATCTGGAATAGTTCCAATATTTTTCTTTGAATATGAGGATTTTAATGGTGAGCGAACTTTACAAGAAACCAAATTAATTGCTCAAATGACGTTACAAATACAAATGGGAGATGGTGATTATGCGGAGCTTGAATTAGAAGAATTCCGCATGAATGACAAATGGGTTTACGGTGTTCAAGAAGAACGCCTTGTGAAGTATGTTGGAGAGGGCGAATTTGGATTTGTCGCATCAGAGTCCCAACCTTATATCGTTGTAAATGGGACGATTGATAAGGTACATTACGAAGATCGTAATGGCTTAATAATCGCAGATAAAATTCGTGTTGATGGTGAATATGATGGTGATGCGTCAGGTACTTTTGGGGTGATTCGATTTATCGATGATAGGACGACTGAACAGAATGCGAGTGGGAATTATTTTGAAGTTAACAAAATTTACAATGAATATTGGTTCAATGTTTCAGCAACCCCTATAGGGCCTATCGACCAAGAATTTCAGGCAGAACACAATTTGACATTCGAATATACAGTTCCACAATCCGATTGGCATTCACCAACAATTCGTTACGAATATGTTGAAGAAAACGGCACCTTTGATGAGTATCCCGAATACTCACCAATTCCTTCTGAACCAGATCCTCCGATTTCTTCCAGTGCAAATGCAACGCCAATCACCCGCGAATCAGGAGCTGCACCAGAAATCTTGATTGAGGGTGATACTTTTTGGCTTCTTGAAAATGAAATTAATTTGCATGTGACCGCCGAATCAATTGGTTCTTCAACAGTCGATGGACATCAGGTCGAGGTGATGAATTGGAAAGGAATGTATGATGGAAATAGTTGGGCTAATGGGACGGTCATTAATGAAGGAATACTTGCTGGTTTGATCGATGAAGTTAGGCGAGTAATAACAATTGATGATACGGTTGGTAGTTATCTTGTTGAAAATCAAACCCTCGAGAGGATTCACTTTCCTCTGATTATTACTTCCGACGAAAATACTGAACCGACATTAATCGAGTTACGTTTTCGTGAAGGCGTTCTTTACGCCGAAGGGGGTTTGGCTCACCTTGAGGCTGTAATCGAAGATGTCGATGCCGATGTTCAACAAGTAGAGGTGGATTTGACCACATATGGTATGGGCATCGTCCAACTTTCTGATAGAGGACTTTTTGGTGATCTTGTCATCCACGATGATATTTGGACAGCCGCAATCGAAGCAACAGGTTTGGTTTATGGTACCGAAAATGTTGAGGTCGAAATTCGAGATTATTGGACTCAAGTTTCTGAAATGGCGGTTCTAAATATCGAGAATCCTGCACCGCGAATGGTTTCATTGCAATTGAGCCCAAGTATTGTACATCGAGGTGATTCAGTATCGATTTCGGTTCAAGCCATCGATGGCCATGGAGTGGATTCAATTTCGGTTGATCTACTCGGTTTTGGTGGTGAAGTAATTTCACTAATCCAATCTGATGCAGAAATCGAGCCACCAATTTGGGAGGGAGAATTTACTGTCGCCAACGGCATGATTCCAGGAGATGTTTTCTTACCTATTCGCCTAATTGATTTGGATGGAGCATCTAGGCTTTCGCATTCTATTAGTATGTATGGAAAGATATTTGATGCACCTCAATTAACGATTTTGAATGAGGCACCTATAGCTGATATAATATCGATTTATCGAAACGGCGAAGTTCGCGAAAATATCGCAGTCCCAGAAGATGGCTCACCTATTTCCCAACTAATTGAAGTCTTAATCGACGACCCTGATGGAATATCCTCGGTCCAAGCAAAAATTGGCCGGCTTGCACCTATCGGCCAATCTGAGCAATGGCTTTTGATGGTTGACGATGGAACTGGTGGCGACAGAATTGCTTCAGATGGAATTTACACCCTATCTGTCGATGCGAGGTCGAGCTTGCCTGAAGGTAAAATGACAATTCTGATTCGAGGAACCGATATCTATCTCTCAACTACTGCTGAAGAAGACCAACAAGTGGTTTTGAATCTAGAGAAAACAGATTCTGAAACCAGTAGTACATTTTGGACAGCAAAAATGACAACAGCGCTTATTTGGGGAGTTTTAATCCTGCTCACAATGCTCGCAATTACCGGAATTGCGATTACTCTAAAAAATTCTGAATTAGAGTAAAATATAGGCTATTGAAAAGATAATATTTTTCAATTTTAAAATATTCGCGAAGTCCAAACCACAATATAGGTTGGGTGCTAGCAATATCACTGTGTTCCGTAGAATCTCCCACATTTTGATAGCCTTATTTTTTCTTTCGATGATGATCCCAACCAATGTTGTTGCTGATGATCCATTACCTCCTGAGATTGAAGTAAATCTCACCTGGACTCACGAACCTGGTGATTATGTTCAGTTAGATGGTGCACAAGTCGGCGCTTTGACTAAAGAAGATGTAGAGGAAGATGAATTCTGGGATCAAGTTATCCTGAATTCGTATCGCATCGATTCAGGATTCTACTATTTGTCTGACGAACCTTGCAATTTTGGAAACTATTCAGGTGATTGTCATGTTCGAGAATTCCGGATGGGTCTGGACTTCACTCTAATTAACACAACATATTCGGTTAGATTCGACATAAATCAGTCGGTCAATGAATCTCTATATCGACCTATCAGCGGCGATTGGCGAGAAATTGTTGAAGAATATTATGAAGATTCTGTCTACGATTATGGAATGCTTGGTGGAACAGAGGCAGTAGAAATTTGGGAGAATACAACGACTACGTTTTGGGAAATCGGTGCTCAAGATATTCTTCGAACTGGAGAATCATTCATAATTCAATCAGAAAATTGGGAAAATTCAACATATGTGGAAATCGATGAAAACGGCTCTAGATACGAAGATAATGGCATGGATTATTATTGGGAAAATGTTTCTTTCACCGGAGTTCAAACCTTTTGGAATGAATTTGATGGCTATAATGAAGCTGAAGGTGGTTCTTCACCGACCAGTATTCAAGTGATGGAAATCGATATTCACAATATCACAGATGATGGTTCCACTGGTGAATTACTTGGAAAATATCTTTATTCAGAATGGGGCAGTGCAGTTGGAATGTATTTTGATGCAGAAAACGGCACTGATTTAGTCGAGATGTTGATGTGGAATCATCAAGGTGTACCTATAGTCGATACCGATGGTGATGGTTGTCCTGATGAGACTGATTCATTCCCTGAAGATTCTACAGAATGCAGCGATTTTGACCTCGATGGTATCGGCGATAACGCAGATACAGATGATGATAATGATGGTGCTCTCGATGATGATGAAATTGATTGTAAAACCGATCAGTATGATCAGTCAAGTTACCCGATTGATACTGATGGCGACGGAACTTGTAATGAAATTGATTCCGATGATGACAATGATGGGTTCAGAGATTTGGAGGATGACTTCCCTCTGGATAGTTCGGAATGGGATGATTCAGATTCAGATGGAATTGGCAATAATGCCGACACTGATGATGATAATGATGGCGCCCTTGATACTCTAGAAACAGATTGTGGTACCGACCCACTCAATTCCTTAGAGTTTCCAGTTGACTTAGACGGTGATGGCGAGTGTGATGCCCTCGATACTGATGATGATGGCGATGGATATGATGACGGTGAGGATATGTTCCCCCGTGATAGTTCGGAATGGGCTGATTACGATTCAGATGAGATTGGCGATAATGCTGATACTGATGATGATAATGATTTGTGGCTTGATTCAGATGAGATTGATTGCAGTACAGATCAATTTGATGCCGAGAGTTATCCAATTGATACTGATGGTGATTCTTTGTGCAATGCTGTTGACATCGATGACGATGGTGATAAGTGGACTGATGGATTTGATAAATTCCCACTCGATTCAAGTGAATGGGCAGATGTCGATGAGGATGGAATCGGCGATAATGCAGATTTGGATGATGATGGCGATGGCTGGCTGGATACGGACGAGGAATCTTGCGGTGGCGATTCATTGGATGCATCAGTCACGCCTGCGGATAATGATGACGATATGCTCTGCGACGGAATCGATCCCGACGATGATAATGATGGATATGTCGATGATGAAGATGCATTCCCATTTGATGCAGGAGAACATCTCGATAGCGATGGCGATGGAATCGGTAATGAAGCCGATTTAGATGACGACAATGACGGATTGAGTGATGTCGATGAAATCGCTATCGGCACAAATTCTTTACTTGCTGATTCTGATTCTGATGGAGTTCTAGATGGAGATGATGCATTTCCACTAGATTCGTCTGAGTCAAAAGATTCTGATAATGATGGGACTGGAGATAATTCTGATGAATATCCAAGCATTTCTCGTTGGCAAACTTCGACCGATATGATCATCGATATCTCGTTAATTGCAATAGTATTAATCGGGCTATTAGCTGGAACAATCTTGATGATGAGAAAAGGCAAAGGTAAGTCTGCTGAATCTCTTCCACAAGATCACACTCACCATGTTGCGACAAATCCTGCAGCCCTTTACACTGATGAGCAATTGCTCGCTTCTGGCTGGTCACAAGCACAGATAGATCAGATGCGCTCTCGCTGATTATCTAAATTTGAATTGGTACGAGTGCCGGGATTTGAACCCGGGTTCAGGCGTTGGCAACGCCCGGTGATAACCACTACACTACACTCGTGTGTAATCCGGGAAACCTGAATCGCTTTTCTAAGCGTCGGTCTAACTTTGAGGGAGTTCATCGAGCAATGCTCGAATCCGATCTCGGGTTAATCGATAGACCATCATCGACTGACCAACTGGGTCTTCCAATTTCCAGTCTGCTGAAAAATGTAGAGAAGGACATTCGACTCCGCAACCCATACTAATAATTCGGTCAAATCCTTCAGAATCGATATCATTGATTGATTTCGGTGACTGCCCTTCTGCATTGATTCCTAATTCATTCAGAACTACTACTGCATTCGGTGCGATTCGCGTGCCGGGATGAGTACCCGCAGACTGAGCAAAATGGCCTCTGTCTCGCGCTAGTGCTTCAGCCATTTGGCTTCGGCAAGTATTACCAACACAGACAAAAAGTATCCGCATATTTTTTAAATAACGATGGGGATTAATGAACTAATCCAATAAATTGCGATAGGATAATAATTTTTAAGGATTTTTCTTCGTTTTTTACAGAATTAGGTTGAAGTAGTCCTCACCTTACCCAAGAATCAATGGGAGACATGCCGATTAGCCATCACCAAGGCGATACAGCTGAGGAAGTGCAGAAACCAGATGCATCTCATGAGCAGAAAGCTCAGATGGAACAAGCCTATCAACAGATGCAACGCAAAATGCGCATGCAGAAATTAGAAACTGATATCAAACATAAAATCATGGTTCTTTCTGGAAAAGGTGGGGTTGGTAAATCGACCGTTTCAGTCGGATTAGCACTATCACTTGCCCGCCGTGGCAAGAAGGTAGGGATCATGGATATTGACATTACTGGACCGAATGTTCCGAAAATGCTCGGTCTCGATGACGTCGATCTTCACGTCGAGGAAGGAAGAATACATCCCGCGATTGGAGCTTATGGAATTAAGGTCATTTCGATGGGTTTCCTCATCGAAGATCCGGATAAGCCAGTGATTTGGAGAGGTCCAATCAAACTTGGGGCAATCAATCAATTCATCGGTGATGTAGAATGGGGAGAACTTGATGCGCTGATTATCGATTTCCCTCCAGGGACAAGCGATGAGCCGTTAACGGTCACTCAGAGTTTGCCATCAATTGACGGCGTGGTGATTGTAACCACACCTCAGGAAGTTGCATTATTGGATAGTCGCAAATCGATTAATTTTGCAAAGACGATTTCGATTCCAGTTATCGGCGTGGTTGAAAATATGAGTGGCTATACTATTCAAGGTTCAGCCCAGCCAAATTCGTCGATTACAATTCAGGGACCGAGCGGCGTACCGATCGAAACGACCACTGATGCAGAAGGAAATTGGTCGCTGACATTAGACATTTTCAAAGCTGGTGGTGGAGCAGATGCAGCAATCGATCTTGAGGTTCCTTTCCTTGGAGCCTTACCATTCGATCCAGGAATCGTTCGTGGTGGGGATGATGGTGTTCATCGAATTGTCGCTGATCCCGAGGGAGAGACTGCAAAAGCCTTCGACAAAGTCGTTGAAAAGGTTCTGACTACACTTGAACAAGGTCGCGGTCCAACGGTTAATATTTCTTGATTGTCAAATCTTTAATGGGTCGGATTGATGATGGTCGGGTATCTCCGCAGAATGTGATACTATGGCCACGGGTAGCGGAATTTACCTGACTTGGATCACAGGTGCGATTATTCTAAGCTTGGCGTTGATGCCAATTTTTAAACCAAATTATGCTAAGATTAGTATCTCTGGCTTCATCGATATGTTTCGAAGATACTGGGCTCACATGGTCATCGTTTTCTCGGTATATCTGTGGAAAGATTTGCTCGACCAGTTAGACCGGATATTGATGGCGAATACTTACCTCGACCTTACTCCATATGTATATGCGGTCGAGGGGGATATTGTTCTGTGGATTCAACAAGCCAGCGAAAATACTCTTCTTTCTGTTGGCATGACTCATTTTTATGTGTTGGGATTCATGACAGCAACTTTCACATCCTTTATTTATCCTATTTATTTTGATGACAGGTACATGGCTGATAGGGTTTCCCTATCGATGTTTTTCGTTTATATTTTAGCAGTTCCTTTCTATCTTTTCTTTAATGTTCGAGTCACGGGTGACTACATTCCAATGATGGATACAATCGCTTATGATTTGACCCCAGAAATACACAATTGGTTCACGCAAATAGACCCTTTTACAAATGGAATGCCAAGCTTACACATCGGTCTACCATTCGCTATTTGGTTGACATATGAATTGTGGGATGAGGATAATCGATGGATAGTTTTCCGTCGAGCTTTGACAGTTTACATCGCTTTGACAGGGTTTGCAATTATTTATCTTGGAATCCATTGGGTTCTCGATATTCTTGGCGGAATAATCATCGGCGGGATAGCGGTCCAAATTACTGCAAAAGTCCACAAACCGTTCTGGCGCTTCGCCGATGAACGATTATTTTCTCGAAGATTGGCTCATGTTATTGATGATCCAACCGATTGGCTGAATAAATCTTGGAAAATGATTGCAGATAGTTTCAAGCCTATTCAAAAACCGAGTACAACTCAAACAAAGGCAATAATAGTTACTTTGATGATGATGACGGGTACTGTACTATTGTGGGATGCTACTCATCAGTCATTCCCTATTGAAGGTGTAACTCCGAGTCATGCAGCAGGATCAGAAGGCTGGGTGATAGGTGTTGAAGAGCCTACAACCGGAGAATTTCTAGTAACCATTTGGAATGTAAGTGAAGAGGTTTCGATAACTGCTGGTGGTCAAGACTGGGGAAGTATGCCTAATATTGAAATTTCAGGCGATTCTTTAGTATTATTTGGCCAAAATCGAATTGATTATTTTGAACTTAATGGTAATCAATCAGTAATAATCGAACCTAAATTCTCTCGGTTTGAAATAATCGCAATCAATGATTTATCGATTGGTCATTCTTCAGATGGAATTCCATATATCGCTTATGTGCAAAATAATCAACTTATGGTTATAGATGATAGAGAAGAATCGATTACAGTTACCATTAACTCAACTGATTTCACAATAATTGATGCTGCTGGATCAAAGATAGCATGGGCGATTGAAACAGAATTTGGGCCGGCAGTGAATATTTCTTCGCCATTCAACCCTAGCTTATCGATTCAAATCGCAATCGAAGAATTTTCTGATGAAATAATTGACCAACATCTCACTGATATTTACGGCATAGAAGTTGACTATAAACACTCAACAATCATTGATTTAGCGATGGATGGAAGATATATTCTAGCTGTAGTCGATGTTGGCCCACTAAACCGTGTAATCCTAATCGATACGGTGACCGGTGAGCAATTATTGCTCTCCGATCCAGCTTGGCCAGCGAGTTCACCGAGTATCGCTCATGGCCAAATCGTGTTTCTACAAATTCCTCGCTTCGATCCAAACCCAGATGTTGGTGCTTCATCAGCAAACGATGTTTTTTTACACAAGATTGCACTCAATATTACAACCCAAATTACACATGATGAGAATATTGATCAAGTCCAACCGAATGTCTTGATGAACGCAGTTGCTTGGATTGAAACAGACGATGAAGGGATTATTGAATTGAAAATACATTCTCTTGACATTACTTTCGAAGAGTATTCTTCTGTAATTTTACAATCTGCAATTGTTATGATGATCCCACTTCTTCTAGTCTGGGCGCATCAGATAACTATAGAGAGAAAGCGCTGAAATCACATTTCGGCGTAACGAAACATTTCGTCGAGGCTTTTCTTTGCTCGTACGATTACCTCATCATCGAGTTCAATGATTTGATCGGGCAACGGTTCTCTCAGTGCCTGTAAGATATCTTCGAGTTGTGTTACCTTCATATGACGACACATTACACATGTACCAATTAAATTTAATTCAGAATCAGTTTCAGCTCGAATTCGGTCCGCAGTGCCACACTCTGTTATTAGCATGATGTCATTTTTCCCTTCCTTTCCAAGGCGAATAGCCTCAGTCATCAAAACTTCGCTACTACCAATGATATCACTCTCTTCTAGAACATCAGCATCACATTCAGGGTGGCTTAGAACCATCAAATCAAAACCTGCTTTAGAAGCGCTTTCCTTCCATGACCGTACCTTTTCTCCTGTGAAAATAGCATGAACCTCACATTCACCATCATAAATGAGGACTTCTTTTTTACCTGCCAATGCGTTTTGCAGATGCTTTCCCATGAACCTATCTGGCACGAAAATAATTTTGTTTCCTGGTAAATTTTCACAAATTTTCAGATAATTACTACTGGTGACACAAACATCAACTTCGGCTTTCACCGCTGCAGTCGTATTGATGTAACAAGCGATTGGAACACCAGGATATTTAGCGCGAAGATCTTTGACATCCTGTGCGGTAATACTCTCTGAAAGCGAGCATCCAGCGTCGGGTGATGGATGTAGCACTAATTTGTGCGGACTGAGTATTTTTGCTGTCTCTGCCATGAACCGAACACTGGAAAAAAGGATAATTTTTTGTTCGGCGTCGCGAGCTGATTTAGACAGCGAATAACTGTCTGCAACTTCATCTGCGACACCATAAACAATATCTGGAGTTTGATAAGAATGTGCGATTAAATAAACATCTTTTTCACGCTTTAATCGATTAATTTCCAAGGTATATGGGGCGATGGTGTGGCATACATCTAATGTCCATCTCCTAGGCTGTTTTATCGCAGTAAATAAGCGCTGAGATTCATCATCCAATTCTTTGTCTGAGTAAGTCAGAGGTCTGACGGTTCCACGAGGCGCAGGGGCCGCAGGCATGTCCATTGGCATATAATTCGAACTTTCGTCAGGTTGAACCATTTTCAAGGTATGTCCTCTCGGCTTGACATGGTTGGCGATGCTATTCCCATGTGGATCGCTGACAAAGTCATACACCACGGCGCCGAAGCAACCGTGACTTCTGGCTCGTGGTTAGGCAGATCGGCGGCCTTGAAAATGCGGACTCCACGCGCTTATCGCCACCCGGATTTGGATCGAAGGTTGACTAGACAACGACTTTCAGTCGAGGCACGAGTTTTGACGAAATTGTATAACTCTAATATTCCTACGCCCTCTTTATTGGATTTTGATCTCGATGAGGGCTGGATGCTTCTATCATTGATCAAAGGTCGACCGTTGTATGAGGCTCTCAATGATGGGTCTGCAGGATTGGATGAAATCAGTAAATTTGGTGTTTTGATCCGCCAGCTTCACGAACAAAATTTTTCTCATGGTGATCTTACTACTCACAATGTATTAATCGATGATGAGGGGCATCTCACACTTATTGACTTCGGCCTTGCAAAAATTGTCCCCGAAGTAGAGCAACTGGGACTCGATTTACAAGTGCTCAGCGAGTGTTTAACAGCTAGTCATTATAGAATAGAATCAGCTTTAGATGTAATGATAGATGGTTACCACTCAGCTGATTCCGGTGGTGTAGATGGACTAAGTGCGAATGAAGTAATCAATCGTTTTAATTCGATTAGAAGCCGTGTTAGATACCATGCCTGAGGTGAGACATTGAGGATTTTATTTGCGACAGGAAACTCAAATAAAATTCACGAAGCCAAATCGATTCTAGAACCGCTTGGGCATACGGTTGAAGGATTGGTTATCGATGGTAACAGACCGGAATTTATCGAACCGAAGGAGTTTGGGTTGGAGCACGTTGCTGAATCTAAGATTGAACAGGCTCTGGAGTCGATTTTGGGAACTGAATTTGAGGGGAGTTCGATTTTAGTTGAAGATTCTGGAATTTTTATTGATGATTTTGATGAATGGCCTGGTGCAAACTCATCGGATATTGAAGCTGAAGTAGGCCTTGATGGAATTCTCAAATTGATGGTGAATTCTAAATCACGAGGGGCAGAATATCGCGCAGTCGCCATTCTTTCCGATGGCGAAAATGTTTGGAGAAGCATTGGAATATGCCGAGGCGAACTCGCTTTGGAAATACGAGGGATAAATGGATTTGGTTATGATCCAATTTTCATTCCTAAATCCGGCGATGGTCGGACATATGCTGAGATGAAAGAGAGCGAAAAAGATCTGACGTCCCATCGAGCAAAAGCTATGATGAGTCTCATAGAATCTCTCAGCGCCCCGTCAAAGTGAAGGCATAGTACCGTTTCAGAGGACTCGATAAGATGGCGTCTCTGCTTCGGCTATTCGGGTGGTTCTCAATATTTGGTGGAGGATTTATGTTCTTAATTTTGCAAGGAACTCTTAACCAAATTAGCCAAATCGCTAGCGCTGTCGTGCTTTTAGCCATCCTCGCAACTCTAATGTTTTCTGGGAAATCTAGAGCACCTTTACCAAAAAAGTCTAAGATTCCAGAAACATCGATTGAGGAAGTAATAGTAGAACAGGAAATACCACCACCCGTTGTTGAATTGGAAGGTGCTAGCGAGCGCCGCCAAGAAAAGATTGAGCGAAGCCGTGGAAAAATTGCTCAACCAGCAATCCCAGCACCACCAGCAATGCCAGCACCACCTGGAATGCCAGCCCCTACACAACAAGCCCCCCCTCCCCTTCCGCCATCACCTGCTGTAGCTCCACCTATGCCTCCACTTCCTGATCCAGTCGGAGCTCAGGCCGCTGAAGGCACTAAATTAGCTGAGAAATTTGTTATCTCCTCAGACGCTCAGTCAGAGATGGAAGCTGAAGTCGAGTCTTTCGTCGAAGAGCGCAGGCAGAAAAGAGCAGCAATCCGCGCATCCATAGAACGCAAGAGAAGGATGGCCATGGCCCACCGACGTGCGGCGAAAGCAAGAATGTGGGCAGATGTAGAAGATGGAGAGGATTTAGCTACTCTGCTGGATGACCCTAATCATGGTTTGACAGTGCTTGAAGGATCTCAAGAAGTAGATGATAGCAAGCCGATTGGCATAACTTATGTTCGCATCGATGAAGAAAGAATTTTGAAATTAAGAGTCCCACTTGAAGTTGAGAAAAAGTCTCAAAAAACTGAAGAAAACTCTGTTGATCTACAGCCATTCCCACCACCGAATCCTGCTGAATTCCCTCCTTCTGGTTCACCTCCACTACCTCCACCCCCTGGTCTTCCCCCCCTGCCCCCTCCCCCCGGATTACCCCCTCTGCCTCCTCCACCTGGACCGCCTAGTGAATGAGTTCCCGACCTTGAATTCCAAGTTCGCTTACGCGTAAATTGAAGCCCGAACGCCTCTCCGTCGATACGATGAGCGAGGATGTTTTGTTGGTAAATGATATACTGGTTGAGGGCTCTAGCCCTGCAGGTGGAGTGATTTCGGTATGGACTCTCAACCGACCTAGTAAACTGAATGCTCTTAATGCTGAATCGCATGAGTTATTGAGAGATGCTTGTTCTCGTGCGGAAGCCAACGACAATGTTCGTGTGGTTGTTATCCGTGGTGCTGCGCCGCTACCAGCTCCGGAAGGAAAGAGGCCTAAACCAGCTGCCTTTGCAGCGGGTGCTGACATTTCAGAATTTGCTGGTAAAAGTTCTGACGAAGTTTTACCATTTTTTGAAAATAATGCTTGGGAACGCGTGTGGAATTTGACCAAGCCAACCATCGCGATGGTAGATGGATTCGCTCTTGGCGGTGGAGCAGAATTAGCACTTTCTTGTGATCTTCGAGTCGCTTCGACTAGAGCGAAATTTGGCACACCCGAAATTAATCTCGGCTTGATTCCTGGCGGTGGAGGTACCCAACGATTGTGTAGATTGCTCGGCTATGGAAAAGCCCTCGAAATGGTGATGACCGGAGAGATGGTCGATGCTGAAACAGCCCTTCAAAACGGCCTGGTTAATGCTGTTGCAACTCCAGACGAACTTGAGGCGACGACGATGGCATTGGCTGAAAATATTGCAAAAAAATCACCATATACAATCAAGGTAGCAAAAAGAGCGGTTCGCGCAGCATTGGATTTACCATTTAGCGAAGGAGTTCTCGCTGAGCGATCTGAGTTCGTGGCACTTTTCGATACGGAGGACAAGGAAATCGGTGTTTCCGCCTTCCTTGAGCGTAAATCGGCAGATTGGGTTGGTCGCTGATAGCATCTTTGAAAACCTTTCAATCGAAATTTGATTCGATTAACCCAATCGGATCATTTTCAGTCGTGACATCGATTATCATCCAATCAATTTTTTTTGCTAGAGAGATCAATCGATGATTTATCTCTCGAATCCTATCAAAATGCCTGAGATAATGTCGCGCTGGTCGACCATTATGCTGTTGCCGACGTATAATCATCATCAGGTGTTCATCAGAGTCTTCGACGACCAATAGAACACCACATGCAGTGCCTCCATGAGCCCGCCAATCATCAAGAAGTTTGAGACTAGGCGCGATGTGAACCCCTTCGATAAGTAAGTCCGAACCACGCTTTTTAGCGCGTTCGATTACTGCAAAAATTGAAGCGGAAAGTGGGATGATTGTATCATTCCAGTCCGCAATTGTATCTTTGCCGCCGGGTTGGAATGATGAGCGGTGCAGAGCAGGTGATTCCTCTACTGAGATTTGTGTGCGTAGTGTTTCTCGAATTGTATCAGTCGAGACGACTTTGTCGAATTCAAGTGAAGCAGCTACCCGAGCGGTCAGTGTCGATTTCCCGACTCCACTCGCCCCTGCAATGACCAATAATCGGCCAACCATTCGCTCACCTCAGCGCTGAATAGACTTGATTTCAAGGAATTCATCAAGTCCGTGTTCGCCTAATTCTCGGCCATTTCCTGATAATTTGTAACCGCCAAAAGGAGCGTTCGTGTTGAACGCGCCACCGTTGATGCTAACTTGTCCAGTTCGCAATTGTCGAGCAACTGCCATTGCTCGCTCTTCGTCTCCTGACCAAACTCCACCTGATAACCCATAATCCGAATCATTGGCTAAATCAATCGCCTCTTCGATACTTGAAAAAGTGGTGATTGCTAAAACCGGGCCGAAAACTTCCTCGCGGAAGAGAGTCATTTCTCTAGTGACATCAGCGAAGGCTGTTGGTTTGACAAAATATCCTGAATCTAGTCCCTCTGGGTTCCCCAAACCGCCAGCGATTAGTGTTGCTCCCTCATCTATTGCGGTTTGGATATAATGAGTCACCGTGTCTTGTTGCTTTTTACTTGCGACTGGCCCGCAGCGATTCGATTCATCAAGAGGGTCTCCTACACTATAGTTCGCAACTTTCGCAGCGACAATTTCAACGATCTCATCACGATTTGATTCTGGAATTAATAATCGCGTCAGCGCTGAGCATTCTTGGCCGGTATTAGAGAAACATGCATGGACAGCTGCTGAAGCAGCACGTCCAAAGTTTGCATCATCAAGAACAATATTTGCGCTCTTTCCACCCAATTCAAGGGTGACGCGCTTGACAGTCGGTGCTGCACCTTCACTGACGCTTACACCGGCTCCTGTAGAGCCAGTGAAACTAACCATGTCGATATCGGGATGAGCAGATATTGTTTCACCGATATCTCGGCCGTGGCCAGATACAAGATTAAAAACTCCGGCAGGTAAGCCGATTTCATCTAAAATCTCAGCTAAAATGAAAGCGTTGAGAGGTGCTTCTTTTGAGGGTTTGAGTACCATCGTACACCCAGCTGCAATAGCCGGAGCGACTTTGCCAATAATTTGGTGAAGCGGAAAATTCCACGGGGTAATCATGCCAACCACACCGATAGGTTCCTTGACAACTAGCGAATTTCTTACTTCGTGCTCCCATTCATAGGTTTCCAAAATCTTCGCATAAGAGCGGGAAACAACTCTCGGCGTGCCGACCATCGCCATTCTGCAGTAGTTAATCGGTGTGCCGACTTCGGCAGTAATCAATTGAGCAAATTCTTCGCCACGATCTTTGATTGCTGCCGAGATTCGATTTAAAATTTCGATTCTCTCTTCAATTGAACTCTGTGACCATTTGGGAAACGCCCGACGTGCAGCAGAGACCGCCTTGTCAATATCTGTAGCGTTTCCAACGGGGATAGTCCCAATCAATTCTTCATTTGCTGGATTGATGACTTCGATGATGCCTTCACCACTTGCATCCACCCATCGACCATCGATGTACAGCTTCTCACGTGCGAACATGACTTAGGCGATTAAGCCCCGACTTATCACATTCATGCATTTCAAGTAGAGAGCCCCCAACCCACAATACATGACCTTCGCCATTGACCATCTCGAAAACGGAGTTGCTTTGGTGACTCTTTCCGCAGTATCTAGTCGGAATGCATTTTCGACAGATTCTATGCAGATGATGGCTGAAATATTTGAAGGCTTGTTAGATGATTTAAGTGTTCGAGCCATCGTCATGACCGGCACTGGGAGGTTTTTTTGCTCCGGAGCCGATATCGATGAATTTGCATCTTGTATAGACGACGGAACCATCGGTGAAGTCGTCGATAACCTGACTGGAATCTTACACCCACTGGAATTGAAGATTCGCGGATCTGAGACTGTGTTTATTGCCGCAATTAACGGTGCCGCTGCTGGTGGAGGACTTGGGCTTGCTTTAGTTGCAGATTACCGAGTCTGCGTGCCACAAGCAAAGTTAGCTCCGGCGTTTTTCTCATTAGGACTATCGCCTGATGGTGGCACTACCTGGTTACTTCCTCGGCTTGTTGGCTCGCAACGAGCAAAACGATTTTTCTTCGATAACAAGCCATGGACTGGTGAGCAAGCACTCGAATTTGGCGCGGTTGATGAACTGGCTGAGCCAGATGATTTAGTCGAGAGGGCTGTGTCGATTGCAGCTAAATGGGGTAGTTGGGCTGAGATGAGTCGCCGCTCTACAAAGCAACTTCTCGATGCATCGACATCGACTTTCATGGAGACGCAATTAGAGTTTGAGCGAGCATTGATCACTGCATCTTCTCTTACACCGGATTTCGCCGAGGGAATAACTGCTTTCCTTGAAAAGCGGAAACCGGTTTTCGGTGTTTTCGAAGAAGAATAAGTCATTTTAACGCAGTTTTTTGACACCAATTATTATCGATAGAATACAACCTATCGCAGCGATATTTGCGAGAATCATCGCAATCGATTCAATCAATAATCCGTAGATCAACCATAATGTTAAGGCTGTAGAAACCAAATAAAAAGTAGGCAGTGATATACCTTCGTGGTGTTTCTCAATCCAGACCTCTCGAATTTGTGGAATCCAAGCGATCACGCCAATAATTCCAGCAATAATTCCAATCGATTCGACCCAAATTGCTTCCATTCAGCTCACATCGGTAAATCGCTTCGCTCAACTTTTTGACCAGTTGACCAATCGTAAATCCCCTTACCTGATTTTTTCCCAAGACTCCCCTCTGCTACAAGCGCATCGAGTAGTGGGTGAGGGCGGTAGGAATCATCGTTGAATGCCTCTGCGAGGTTGTTCAGAATATCTCTGCGAACATCCAATCCAACTAGATCACTCAACTCGAGTGGTCCCATTGGATGCCGATAACCAAGATGCATTGCTGTGTCGATATCAGCAGCGCTCGCAACACTATCAGCAAGCATTTTGATCGCTTCATTACCTAGTGTGACGCCAAGTCTACTAGTTGCAAATCCAGCCACATCATTTACTAAAATTGTAGTTTTACCCATTGCTGAACCGATTAACTGCGCGGCTGTAATGGTTGAATCAGAACATTTGTCATGGCGAATAAGTTCGAGTAAATTCATGATCGGAACTGGATTAAAAAAGTGCATTCCAATGATTCTATCAGCACAGCCGGTTGCTTGAGCAATCTCCGAAATTGGAAGCCCTGAAGTATTGGTAGCAAGTATTGCATGCACGGGTGCTAAATTTTCTAATTCACAGAATATATTCTGCTTTAACTTGAGAATTTCGGGAACTGCTTCGATTACTAAATCGGTGCCAGTTACCGCTTCAGCCATATCTGAATACGCACTCAAATTTGCCGACCACTCGGCCTTTTGCTTAACCGTAGTTTTTCCACGAGCAATACCTTTGTCCCAGAAAGCATCAATAATCCCCATACCTCTTTCCAATCCCTCTGGAAAAGCATCGAAAAGTCGGGTTTCCCAACCTGTTTGAGCACAAACTTGTGCTATACCAGCGCCCATTGTGCCAGCGCCGATGACTGTGACTACACGTACGTCCATGAGTGGCCGAGGCGAATATGCAACATAAGCCAAACTCATTGAACAGAAAGAAATGCTTGAATTTAAGTTCGTCCATATGCTGCTAGTGCGGCTTGGAATAACCTCTGTCTTGGTACATCATGTTCCAGGAAACAGGTGAAAGGAGCGACATCTTTGAGCAATTCAATTGCAGAAACATAAGCGCCGTAAATGAATGGGTCAGCGACTTCGGTCGCTGGAATTTCAATCCCTAACTTAGCCAATCCTAGGCGCGTATCTTCATCCCAAATCGCGTAGGTATGTTGGGTGAAGTGAAGGTAAGCTGAAAGTCTCGTTATATCGGAGCGGGCCTTTTCTGTGAACGAATCGAGAAGAAGTGTATCCGGATATCTAATTGCATACATTGCTAATTTAACTTCACGAGTGGTTTCCTCTCGCCAATCACGCTTCGGTAATCCCATCCATTCATCGATCAGGTCCAACATATTATCGTCGTAAGGTCGGTGAACTTTGTAGAGTAGAGTTTCGTATCCATCGGAATTTTGAGATTCAGAATGATGATGCTCATTGAAAAATCCCGTCAAACCATCAAAAAATGGTTTACATTTTTCTTTATCGAAAGCCAATAATGCTACGTGTTGCATCAAATCACCACAATATGAACTCAGTTGCCCTTCCATTCACGGTATTGAATCCATTCTTGTTGCATGTAATCATTCATCAAACGATCTTCGTCAGCATCGGTTGGAAGATTTTCTTCAACATATGCTTTCCACTCTTCTTCATTGCCTTCAAATACCTCACCTTCTAATGTGAATTTCTTTCCAAAATATTTTCCAATACTGCGATTGAATTTGTCGGATGGGATGAACAACTCTGGCTCACCATCTTTACGCGGAGCTGAAATCCGTCGCATTTCTTCGTTCAATTCCTGAAAGTAAATTTCACGGCTCGCCTCATTAAGGTGAAGTCGGTCCGCTTCCTCATCACTCTCTCTCTCATCATAGCGTCCTTTCACGCCATAGACATAAGCCCATTGAGCGGAACTCGAATCATCGGTTCCGAAAAGATCGAGACCTGTGCTTACCCATTTGTTGATGTATTTCTGGAGTAATGAGCATGGAATCACTCCTTGCTTGACGATTCGGCGTAAACCGTTAGCACCGGTGCCGAGATGGAATGATTCTTCCTTCAGCATTGGTCCCATAGACGCTGCAAGAGGTTTGAATGAGGAAGTGCTCAACATCTTCAATTGATATTTACCATCTCGGTCGATGAAGTGAGTGAAACAGAAGAAATCCAACCAATGGTCGATTGGAGCATTGAAGGAGCCGAGAATTCTTGTTCCTTCCTGAGCGTTTCGCTCAAGCAATTTTGAAGCTTCACGAACACCGTGCTCACCGAAGAAAGTGCATAGCAGGTAAGCCATTTGCCAACCGTGTCGTTGTTCTTCGCACATTATCCGTAATGCAGATTTTTTGTCGTATTCGGTAGGTGCGGTTTCGAGCAGGTGATGTTGTTGTTCAACACTTGCGAATTCGGTATCGCCTTGGACACTAACCATGCTGATGATCGCATCGCGAATGCTCTGTTGTGGGATTTGCATACGGCGTGACCATTTTGGCATTCCTTCAAAATCTCCAAATTCGATTCTTTCTCCTGCGGTATCCCAATCGAATTTGATATCAAATCGATAATCGCCTAACCAAGAAGGATCAAAACCAATACGAGTCTGCCATTCACTGAAATCTTTAATCCATTGTTCGAAGTTTGGTGTGTAATCTTCAACTATTTCTGTTTCTGTCATAATTTCACCAACTGTTTTTTACACTGTAAATATGAATCTCAGTTACCGACGAAGCGAGGTGTTCGGCGCTCAGCATATGCCGCGATTCCTTCCTTCGCATCGTTACTGTGGAATAGTGCTGCTTGCAACTCTCGCTCGAGTGCGAGGTGGTATTCGAAAGGCATTTCTGGGCCGGATTGGCATGAGCGCTTGATGTTTCCAACAGCCATCGTCGCCTTGAATGGCAGAGTGTATTGACTTGCATAATCGAGGATGTCTTTTCGGAAATCTTCGAGTGACCCGTCCCATACATCATTGACAAGATCGATTTCCTTAGCCTTTTCAAAAGCCATTAATTCACCGCTAACCATGTATTCGAGAGCGCGAGCCTTGCCGATGAGGCGGGTTAGGCGAGCGGTTCCACCAGTTCCGGCGAGAACACCGAGGTTAATCTCTGGAAGTCCACATTTCCCAGAATCTTTACGAGCGATACGAATATCGCAAGCCATTGCGATTTCTAATCCGCCACCTACTGCGTGACCGTTGATTGCACAGATAACCAGTTTCGGTGTCTGCTCAAGGCGGGAAAGGGTCTCGTTCGCGTGTAGACAGAAATTGTACTTGAATCCAGGAGTGACTGAATTCAACATCTGAATACTTGCCCCAGCCGAGAAAAATTTCTGACCATGACCGGTGAAAACGATGACGGTTACATCGTCATCGAAGCGAGCCTTGACGACAGCTGTGTCTATGTCTCGCATCATTTCATGAGTGTAGGTATTCGGGCCAATCTCGCCATCTTCGAGAGGAGCACCTGACGAGTTCGAAGCGAGTTCGATAATTGCTATTCCATTTTCAGTAACACCGTAATTTACGAGGTTATTTGGCATTGGTTCAAGGCTAGGCCATGATGTCATAGCCGCGCCACTGAGGATTCGTTAATGAACAAAACGGAGAGTTTTGAAAATAAAAATCACACATCAGTTTCGCCGAAAGACAGGTTTCCCCCATCCTTTCTTGCATTTTTCCACTGATTTCCTATGGCATTTGCACCCTCACTCGGCTCCCAAACATCCCTAGCCAATGGCTTTCGAAAGGGCATGCGATGAACGGTTCTACCATCGGTTAGAGTTTTTTTGCGGAGCATGCCGAGTTTGACGATTGGCCAGAGCGCTCGACGAAAAATTCCGGGCTGGTAAACCCATTTCATGAATGTCAGTCCATCACCTGTTTTCTTCTGGTTTCGCATCCAATGATTTGCAATTTGTTTGAATACTCTATCTCCCACGCGATTCATCAAAAATCGGTTGGTTGCACTAGTTTTTACTAAGGGTAGGAGTTGTTTACGAATCTCCTTTTCATAATCGCATTCACCAAGGATTGATTTTGCGGCATAAACTCCGCTTGTTATTGCATAGCGCATTCCGAATCCCCACATAAAATCCTGTAATCCCCCTGCTTCGCCGACGTAGATTTTGCCATTGTGAACATATTTGCTAGGGATTACAAAATCTCCTTTACCGCCGACTCGTTTAATCGGCTGCCGGTTGAGTTCGTAGTGCTCATCATACCAAGCGATGGTTTCGTTGAGGTAACGACTAGATTTTTTTTGTTGTCGCCACAAACAAGTGCAAATTAAACCGACACCATCGATAATAATCAGGTATGAATATGCTCCTGGTGCCAATTTGTCATTGAGTTGGAAGGCGACATGATTTGGATGGTCTGTGTGGAAAATTTCGCCAAATGCGATTGCGCTGGAATCTTTTGGTCCGGCGGCAATGATTTGGCACTCATCTGGGTTTTTTTTCACATTGTAGTGAATGTTTACTCCCGCGGAGAGTGCCATTTTCTTGAATCCTTGATCAATGCAGTGCGGATCCGTCCCACGCTCGACGACTCTGAAAGCGTAGCCATCAGTAATCGGTTGAGTGATGACATTGTCTGGGTGGATGAGATCAATGATTCCAAATCCGTTTGACTTGAATTCATCTGGATCTAGGCCCCAACTTCGCATCTCATCGAAAAAGTCGATTTCACTAGTCCAATTTTCAATTCCTTGGAAATCTCCATCGAATCTTGCTCCACTATCTCCTCGAATATCGTGAACGTGAACTTCTTTGCCTTCACGAGCCAGAATCGTTGCAGCAGCTAGGCCTGACAGGCCAGCACCGAGAATGTCGATTCGCTCAGGCATGGCTTAGCGAATATGCAGTCCTGTTTGAATGGTTCCTCAGCCCCGTGGCATTGAAGGGCGATGCTGGGTTAGCCGAATCATGACCAGCATCGCCGTCGAAGTCCTCTCTACTGACCTCGACCCAGCACTTTTACGCAACCTGGTAAATTTGGATGGCTGTGGTAGCGTAGTTTCCTTTGTCGGCCATACTAGGGGTGAGGATGATGGGATTGAGGTAGAACGCCTCGTATTTGATGCATGGGAGGAGAAATTATCGATCGTTCTTCAAGAAATTTCTGAAATCGCAGCAGAACGATTTGGTGTGTCATCGATTGTAATCGCTCACAGAATCGGTGTTGTTGAGCCTAGCGAGCCAATCGTTTGTATTCATGTTGGCAGCCCTCATCGAGCTGAAGGGTTCGAAGCTTGTTCTTGGCTTATTTCTGAATTAAAAGCTCAAGCACCATTATGGAAAAAAGAAGTTCGGTCAGATGGTGAGATTTGGAAATCAGGTTTAGGATAATTGACCGGATTTCATCAATCGACTGACTTCTCTAACTGCAGGATCTACGCTAGAAGCAACCCCTTCAACCATCATCCATCCATGGCCCTTAACTCCATCACCGACAAGCCGGATTCCTTCGACACCAATGTCTCTGGGTAATTCAGCACCTTGCGGCGCCCGATTACATGGCCAATTTCTGTGATAGGAATGAACGGCAATTTCCTCCCCGTGATTAGCCAACCAAGGGATTGAATCATAGAGGTCTTCTCTACCTTTCACAATCTCTGATTGAATGTTGTTATCTGGCACGAATTGGTGAGTTATCATCATGTGTTTCCCTTCCGGGGCCAAACTTGGTTCGGTAAAGGTTGGGATTACGTAACCACCAACTCTCTCTAGATTAGGAATCATTGTCACGCCACTATTTTGATGAGGGATATTTTCATCGAGGGAAAATACGAAACCTATTCCTCCCACAGCTTGTGTATTTTCTATTTTACTTGTTATTTCACTATCGATTTCGAAATCATCTGAGAGGGATTTTAGTAAGTTAGGATGACCTCCATTGTAGATGATTGAATCTGCTCCTATCCACTTTGCTTCCTCTCGACCTCTTCTGCGAATCCCGATGCAAAAACGATGTTTCTTTGTCGACTCCTCTGCATATCCTGGTAAAATTTCCATAACTTCATTAGACAATTTCACCCTAGTCCCATTTTCTTTCAAATCACTCCTCAATCCATCTATTATTCCTTTACAACCTGATTTCGGAACACAAGGCCGTCCACTCCAAAATGCGTTTTGCATTATTTTGACTACAGCCGATGCTGGCATTTGATCGAAACGCAGGCTTATGGCAAAGTTTGAAAATGCGTCCATGAAATCGATAAAATCATTTGTGAAATGTTTTTCCATCCAAAGTTTGCCGTTATTCAAGTCTCTCTCTCCCCACGGCTTATTCGCGCGAGTAGCCAACAATCGTGGTAAATTTAGAGTGTTTTTTATAGGAAACCATTTCATAATTCCTAGGGGAGATTTCGCGCTCATCACTTTATTATTTTTTATTTGGCATGCATAGGCAGATGTTGGTAGAAATTCGACTCCGTGTCGTCCAAGATCTAATCCACCAGCACTTTTCTTTCCAAGCATCAACTTGGCAAAAGGTCCCCTTAGGCCATGAGGTATCATGTGGACTGCCCCGGTTGGAATTTGAAAACCATCGTGGTCGTGCTGTGTGAATCGTCCCCCTGCAAATGATAGCCGTTCGTAAACGGAGACCTCGAATTGGCCGGTTTGAGCTAATTTTGCAGCAGCACCTAGGCCACCAACTCCTGAACCGATTACAATTGCCTTTGGTTTACCCATTACAAATCCTCATTGATTATTTTTCGTAGACCAGCGCCCCAGTCGGGCACCAAAGAAGACATCTCAAGCAATCTGTGCATTTTTCATGGTTTACTTTACACAATCCAATTACTTCCAAAGCATCATCTTGACAAGCCATTTCACAATAGGAACATCCGACGCACAGATGATCGATTACCTGCAATTTCAGACCATCGGTAATCGGCCTATCATGATTGATACCAGACCAAAGTTGAGGTACCTCCCCCGGTGTTGCTTGGTCCCGGAAGGATTTAGACATGTATGGCCTATGTTGGGCTACTATTTCAGATTCCTGTTTATTTTCGACCATATGTGTGAAATCCGCTTATCTGAATAGGGGGTGGTGACCTCGAGGGGTTGTTGGTAGGTGAGAGGGTGGAGAAATCGTGGACTGGAATTATCGATGTTGGTGCTAAACCTGTCGTGGCGCGTGAAGCTATTGCAACGGGGTTACTTATTCTCTCCGAAGCAGGAATAGATGTCGTTGAAAATGGGCGCTCACCAAAAGGAGATATCCGTGAGGCGTCAACCATCGCCGCAATTCAAGCGGTGAAAGAAACACCTCGATTGATTCCCCACTGTCACCCAATTCCTATTGAAGGTTGCACTATTAATTGGGCGATCGAAGAGAATGGAGTTCGTTGCACGGTCAGTGTCCGCACTCACTGGACAACAGGTGTTGAAATGGAGGCACTTTGTGGTGTAAACGCAGGATTACTCTGTGCTTGGGATATGTTAAAATCGATAGAGAAGGATGAAAATGGACAATATCCAACTTCTCAAATTGAGGATGTTCGGGTCATTAAGAAGAGTAAAGGCGAGTCAAAATAACTCCGGTTCTGAATCTTACATTGAACTCTAATCACCCGTATGATTGAATGCTGATTACATCTCGGCCGCTTCATGGCAACAGCTGATTTGGAACAATACTTCCTCGAAGCGTGTGAAGCGGCCGCTGTTGCAGCAGCAGCTTGGCGAGGTAAAGGCGATGGCAAAGCCGCTGATGGCGCTGCAGTCGAAGCCATGCGCACAGTTTTCGATACTATCCCTTTCGATGGGCGAGTCGCAATCGGTGAAGGTGAGCGCGACGATGCACCGATGCTTTGGATTGGTGAGCCTCTTGGCTCCCTACAGAATGATTCGAATGCCCCTTCAATCGATATCGCAGTCGACCCTCTTGAATGTACAAATCACGTTGCATATGATTTGCCAAACGCGATGGCAGTTCTGGCTGCTGCTCCCCGAGGAAACCTTCTACATGCTCCAGATTGTTACATGAACAAAATATCTGGACCCGCTGAATTATTGGGAAACATTTCACTAGATGAGCCGACCGCTTACAATATCGAAGCTGCCTCTGATGGACTTGATAAATCTGCGAGCGAATTGAATGTTGTCGTCATGGATCGACCTCGTCACGAGATATTGATCAAGGAGCTACGTGACCTTTCAGTCAATGTCGTGCTTATCGGTGATGGGGATGTTTCGGCAGCGCTAAATGCTGCCGACCCTAATTCGGAAATTGACATGCTGATGGGAATTGGCGCCGCCCCAGAAGGCGTAATCACTGCAACTGCCCTTCGTGGCCTCGGCGCTCCATTCGAGGGGCGTCTTGTCTTCAAAAATGCCGGCCACCGAGAACGCGCCGAGCAAATGATAGACGGTGATATTGAGAGATTATGGTGCCGAGATGACCTCTGTTCTTCCCCTGATGCGATTTTCATCGGAACGGGTGTTTGTGACGGTCGAAGTAAAGGAGTAGAATTGTTAGAAGATGGGCGATATTCGGTTGAATCAGAAGTTATCGATGTGGCGAATGGCATTCATAAATTCGTTTCTAACATTCGATGAATGTGCTATTACTACGGAATAGTTCGGCGATGCCTTCATTTCTGTTAGTCCCTACGTGAGGCTGAGGTTCTGATATGGACACTGCACTTCTTGAAAAAACCGCGAGCGAACTCGTCTCTGCTGGCAAAGGAATTCTTGCTGCTGATGAGAGTAATGGCACGATGTCGAGTAGACTTTATGCGGTAGGAATTGATCCATCGAGTGAAGCTCGGCGTGCATATCGAACTAATTTATTCGAGTCGAATGGCTACGAATCGGCAATTAGTGGAGTTATTCTCTTCGATGAGACGATTCGACAAAAAATGGCTGACGGCACATCTGTGCCAGCAGCTCTCGCCGCTCGTGGTGTTCATCCAGGAATAAAGGTGGACACTGGCGCGAAAGAACTCGCGCATCATGATGGTGAGATGGTCACGGAAGGATTAGATGGATTGCGCGAGAGGTGTGCTGAATATTTCTCTATGGGCGCTCGTTTCGCAAAATGGCGGGCTGTAATCGCAATCGGAGAAGGTTTGCCGAGCGCTGCGAACATTTCGACAAATGCGCATGCACTCGCAAGATATGCTGCAATCTGCCAGGAACAAGGTCTAGTCCCGATTATTGAGCCGGAAGTTTTGATGTCTGGAGATCATAATGCACAGCGTTGCTACGATGTTTCAGCAGAAATACTAGAGGCGACGTTCATCGCTTGCTCAATTCAGGGAGTTCATTTACCCGGCGCATTACTCAAACCGAATATGATTATCGCAGGCAATGATTGTGCAGAACAAATATCTAGGGAAGAGGTGGCAATGATGACTGTTGATTGCTTGACTGCTAATGTGCCTCATAATTTAGCTGGGGTGGTATTTCTCTCAGGCGGTCAATCAGATGAAGATGCAACTGCTCATCTGAATTTGATGAACTCTATGGATATAGAGCACCCATGGCAACTATCGTATTCATACGGCAGAGCTCTTCTTGCGAACGCACTTAATTCTTGGGCGGGTGATCATGGAAATTCGGCCCAACGAAGTCAAGAAGTTTTCAATCACCGTGCGAAAATGAATAGTTTAGCGCGCAGTGGTAATTGGTCTGTAGATCTTGAAAACTAATTATTTCTATTTTGATTTTTTGATAAATTCAGGGAATTCAACTGCAATGAGGGGAGTGTTCCTCATCGAGGTTTTGCTTTAGTTGATGTTTGTTGAAAACAAATCAATTTTCGTCAAGAGCACCAGGTCGAAGTTGCCAGACGCAAATCTCGTATCGGCCAGAAAGTGCACCTCCACGCTTGGTATTCCCAATCTTCATGATGTCTTTATCTTTTGAGAGCACATTCCCTAGTTGTTGTGGGGTTGTGCCGTGTCGCATCGTTGAGTTGACATGCTCAAGAATTTCAGTGGTATTTGCCTCTCCTCTTACATCGAGGAACTTCTTTATTTTCTGTCGTAGTCTTGTTGTTCTCACTTTCATCACTCCTTTTTTACAGACTGGTTTCGCTCATGATGAGCTACCCACTCTTCGGTCGCCCATTCCGAAAGTGGTGATTCATGTTCTATCATGCCGCTTTTTCTGACGCGGCCGATACGAACGATCGAAGCGTCTGATTCAAGCATCTTTGCAAGATCAAAATCAATAGGATTAGTTCCATCCCGGAGGTTAATCCACTGGCTAATCTCAGTTGTGTTCCGCGGTCGCTCTGCGAGGTATTTTCTGAGTAGGGTTCGTATTGATCCCGCGTTCATTTTTCTTGTCCTCTGTAAGTAATCGAGCGCGGAAACCGGTCCGATGACCACAGGACGGCGGGGGGTAATATAACCATTCTGCAACTCTTTGACTCAATTAGTTACATATTGTTGTATAATTAAGTGTATTTTCCACACCTTTGAGTGGTGCGGAAATGAAAGTGTTAATTTTTGCATAAGAAATGTGTAATGAAATGTAACTTCAAACGATAATTTAATACAGGAGGAGATGCTAGATTAATTCGGGGGTGCAGAATGGTGTCGAACGAGTCTGATATCGAATCAAATCAAGAAATCGCTTCAGCTCCGATGAAAATACGTAGTCGCCACCGTCGTCGACTTCTGAATCGATTAACTGACGGTGGAGATACGGTAAGTGCTCTAGCAAGGGATGTAAATTTACAAGTCCCTCACGCATCAGCGGAGCTTAGACGGCTGAGAAACGAGGGACTGGTCTCTAGTGATGCCGCTGTCGGTAGTAGGGGGGGGAGGCTTCATCTAACTGAGTTAGGTTGGGGTGTAATCCGCTCTGATGAATTGGCTAGGGCACTTGAGGCGTTACCATTACCTCGGGAAGAGGGTAAATTCTGTTTATTGGATCGAGATGGTGAAAATGTTTTAATCGGCTTAACTTCGTCTTTATTCGAGCCGATGGTCTTGATTCCAAATCGTCCTCCTGTCAGATTGAATGAAGATACTAATTCCAGTGGAAATGAAGGGGTTCGGTGGAATTGGGCCATCCTTCGTGAACGTTCACCTCGTTGGTTCGATTTGGAATCGAGGGAAATATCGGAATCAGCACCGCCTACTTCTGATCCATCTAGAATCGAATCCTATGTTGAAACGCCGACTGTAATCGGCATTATCAGGGCGAAATTAGTTCAACCGGATTTGCCTATTGCGATAGCTCCAGGGCATTGGTTTGATCCACCAAGTTCTGGCCAATCACCCCCATTGCCTGAGAATTCCTATCATAGAGGAGATTGGGTTTTAGGAGCAGTTCATGAATTAACCCAAGATGTCAGACCTAAGGTTCCGATTTGTGCAATCTTAGCAGACCGACTTTCAAAATCGATGTTGTTGAGGACGGCTAGAATTAATTCTCTCGTCATTGCCGATTTGTCTGGCATTGATGCCGAAGGCGATGAATACCCATTATCTGCACTAGATTTTTGGATTCAACGTGCCCATCCAAGATTATCAGAAGCAGAGCGACGAAAACGCGTTCAATCTCTTCGTGATAGAATTGTTTCTACAAAAAAAATTCGAACGGATGAATCAACTTGGAGACGATTTAGAAGAGATTGGGGGAATTCAACATTTACAGAAGCCGAAAGCGGAATCAGAATTTTAGAAACTAGAGGAATAGAAAATTCAGCTGTTGAATCTTTGATTAGATGGTCTTTAGCAGAAGAGGACAAACCGCCATTAGTTTTGGAGTTGAATTCTGGGCTACCTGCTGATGTATTTTCTTCAATTTCTATTCATCCGAAATTAAGATTGATTATTTCAGAACAAAAAAAATCGCAATTTGAGGCCATGGATGTACTTGAAATCGACTCATTTCGCCCACTTCCTTGGTTGAAACTCACTTCGACTACTGGATTATCAATTCCAATTCGTCTCCTCGATCAACTTTCTCAAACCACTCCAATTTTGGATGAAAAGATTGGTACTGCACCTACGCCATGGCAAATTGTCGGTCTATCTGAAAAATATGATTGTGAGGCGCAGGAGCTCAAATCAGGCTATCTCTCGATGGTTAATTCTGCTGTTGCCCAATATCCGAATGGTAACGAAGATTGGGCGAACCAAATGGAGGCGGCATATCCAATCGCAGCTTGGATTGCATCACCACGTGGGACGAGATGGCCACGATGGCAGAGATTGAGAACTCGATTGGATGCCGATTGGATGATTTTATTCGATTTGGATTTTATACCATTAGAGAGGTTGTCTGAACTAGCCGATGAGGCCCCAGAGATGGTATTGAATCACTATTCTATAGAGATTCAACGAAAAATAAGAGAAAAGCCTGAGATTGCATTAAGGATTCGACCCGCTGTTGATCCATCAGCAGCTTCGAAGGGTGCTGCTTGGGTCGCTGCTCAATTCCTTGCAAATGCACCTTGGATTCCAATTGAAATGCATGAGGATTTGCTCAAATGGGCAATGGAAGCATGGTTAACTCACCCTCCAAGTCGTTCGTTGGCTGCTCTAGAGGGTGTATCGTGGATGTATTCACCAAAGCGAGGTAGAGCGATAGATTTTGGTCCAATTCTCCAAGGAATTTTGTCTACAAGCAAGAATCTACTCGAGGGGCACGATTTACGCCTTTGGTCAAAATTGGTGGATAGGATGTTGGACGACGTGCCATTGAGTTTGGATGATTTAGAAAGAGTTGTCGAGCATTTACCGAAGGACTGGTGGGCTCCAGTTGCCCCTGAATTTTTGAAGAATATTCTAGAATTTGATGACGCAACTGATTGGTTGATAGAAAAATCCCTGCCTTGGTCAGCGGTAATTCTTCGGCCAATAGGGGAGCCAAGCCAAGCACCTGGTCTGAGCGGGTTCGAACATCCGGGTTGCGATTCAGAACTCTATTCTTCTCTGGCTCGACAATTAAGGGGTAGGAGGCAGCGAGAAGGATTGTCAGTGTCTGCAGATTCGTTATTGGATTTATTAGATGCAATAGAATCTGTCGTCGAGAATCGTTCACCAATACCTGGACGAACCCATCCATTGGTTGGATGGTTAGCTCAACCTCTTGACCGCTGGCCCGATATTAGTCCTGAATCGGCGTTGATTGGAGATTCAGCGGTCGGTGAGAGATTATTAGCAAAAAAGACTGGTTTCCATCCCGAATTATTGTCGATTAATCTTTGAAGAAAGGTTTCTAATATGATTTTTGATTCATTTTTACTGTTTTTGGACAAACGATGCCTTCATAGAGAGGACTTGGGAGGCGGCGTTGCCCAACTGGCAACTCCGCGTCGACGAAATCTCCATGCCGGAAGATGAAGGATGACACTCGGTACCACAGAATTGGGCCTGCCGTCCGTCGAAGACCAGTGTGACCCTCGGGAATGACTACTGGCGCAAAATGGGCGGCTAGGATTGTGATAGGTCCCCTGTTGACCAAAAGGGATGATTCTAGGGACTACCACACAGTCCAACATACGTCCTGGGGTGGGGTCAGGAGCCGGAGCATTGCTGTGAAGGAAACCGTTACATCCCGGGGCACACTCTTTTTTCGACTCAGCAGTGCTTTTCTTAAAATTCGAAGACCTCGCGCTTCCGCAGTCCTCAAGATGGGCGAGTCTTGCTGACAACCAATGCACAGCATCGGCCTCATCGGAGGGACCTTCGACAGATTCCATGCTGGGCACCATTCACTTTTGCTCGCAGGTCTTGAAAAATGCCAGAAATTAGAAGTTTGGATGACTAGCGATGGGTTAGCTCAGGCAAAGGATTCTCGAATTCTTTCCTGGGATGAGCGTGCTGCTGAATTGTTGAATTTTATCGGTGAAGATTTGAGTTCATCCCTGAGTATTAATTCACTCGAAGACAATGTCGGACCAGCACCAACTCATTCGGAAGCCGGAGCAATAATTTGTACTTCTCAAACAAGGGCAAACTGCGAAGAGATTAATTTACAACGTCAGAAAAATGGATTAGGAGTGCTTGAAATTATTCAGGCTGAATATGTAGAAGCCCATGATGGTAAACCAATTTCAAGTTCGAGAATTCGAGCTGGTGAAATTGATTCTGAAGGGTACCCTTGGATTCCTAAGAATTCTAGGCAGGGAGTTATCACCCTCACAAAGGAAATCGAATCTAAGTTGAAAGATCCATTTGGCATTCTTTGTGAAGGACCAGAGGATGATTTATCGGTTGCAATCCTCAGTGCCTTAGAGGTGGCAGGAGATGGTGCAAGCCCAATCATAGGTGTCGGTGATGTTACAATTCTAGGGCTGCAACTGGTTGGGAGAAATGCCGACATAGGATTAATTGATGAAAAAACGCAGAGGCAAAAATGGCATGGATCTGATGATATTAATCAATCTGATTTCGATAATATTCTGAATTGTATCAATCCTCCTGGAAAGCTCACACCATCACTTCTAGACGCCTGCGAAATCGCGATGGTGAATTATCATAACGATGAATCAACTCTAATCATTGTCGATGGAGAGGAGGATCTAGCTCCACTATTCTTACACCCTCTTGCTCCAATCGGTAGCGTAGTTCTCTACGGTCAGCCTCATCGAGGAGTAGTTCTACGGTTGACCGGAATCGATTCTAAAACAAGGTGTCGTAGATTGTTAAATGCCTTTGGTTCAGAATAAATCACAACGATTGAATATTAATCGTATTCAGTTTTCTGCTTTTGTCATTACGCGCAAGCCAAATCCAAATGTGACGAAGACGATCATCACTGAGTAGACCCCAGGGTCAACCCAAGTTATCATCACGAATATATTCCAGTAGAAGTAAAATCCAATTCCAAGAATCACTAACCAGGATGCGATTGTGTTGGTGAATCCATTTTTATTTGAGAATAGGTCGGCGATAAATGCGCTCTGAAAGAAGCCGGAAATTGCTGCTGCAGCGCCATCATCACGTGAATTTTCCAATCCTTTGTATCCTATACCGATCAAAGCAGCACCAATGATGCCGAAGAAGGCGTCATCGAGAACAAAAGCCATATCTGTTGAATTTGAAACTCCACCAGTCAGAAAACCGAACCACAATACCTTATGATCTGGTGAATATGCACCCTGAACGATATTGATAATGGTGAGTAGAATAACCCAAACTCCAATCAAAAGAGCGGCTGTTGATGCAGTGCAACTAGGGCGAGTCAAAGCATCTTTCCAGTCGGTTTGAACCATGGTTATCGAGGTCGGCGACCTACCCTTTCGGTATAACGCTTTCAGGAGTGAGTTAAATTCACAATTTACCTTGGAGCATATATCTGCCTTGACTTGCTTCGTCGATTAGAGGTTCATTTTCTCCCATAATAGTGATTGCGTCAATCGCTTTTGGAATTGCAGAGTTAACTTGTTTACTTCTTCCGCCACGGCCTTTGCTAACATTTCTAGCCATGATGAGTCCGAGCGTATCCAATTCATTGAGGAGTGATGATATTCGCCGTGGCGTCAGAGGCTCGATCTCAATTTTCATACAAGCCTCTGCATAGGTTCGGAAAATTTCTCCGGTCGAGATATTCCGTAATCCATTTTCTTCATTCAGCCGAATGGAGAAAAGTACAACTTTCTGATGAAGTGGTAAAGTTCGAAGAATTGGTGTAACCTGATCGTGTTCTAATTGGCTTTGAGCTAATCGTACGTGACGAGGGTCGACTTTTGTCTGTGAGCGTTGCTCAGCTTTTTGAACCGAAATTCGTAACAGGTCGAGAGCACGGCGAGCATCTCCGTGTTCTTGAGCTGCTAGACCCGCACAAAGTTCAATCACACCACCATCCAAAATATCGGTTCGTAATCCTGATCTAACTCGCTCCTGTAAAATATCTTTAATTTCAGGAGCACCATATGGATGGAACACAACATCCTCTTGACTCAATCTTGAACTAACACGAGGGTCGAGTTCTTGAGTAAAGTGAAGATCATTGCTGATACCTATAATACAACATCGTGCGTTGGTCAAAAGAGTGTTCATGTTAGTTAGGCTGTAAAGAAGGTCGGAGCCTGCTTTAGCGACGAGATTGTCGATCTCGTCGAGAACAAGAATATGCACGCCACCTGCTCTGTCCATACGATGAAGCAATGTTTCGAGAACGCGATCAGTTGGCCAGCCAGTAAATGGGATCGGAGTATCTCCACGTTGGTGAAGTTGCGTAGCAAGGGTTTGAACAACCCTATATTTTGTGTCAACATTTCTACAATTAATTTCGTAGGTATTTACTGGATGTCCCATCTCCTTACCCTTTTCTAGCAATTGACCGAGGACGAATCTTGTCACAACTGTCTTGCCTGAACCAGGGACTCCATAGAGTAACATGTTCGATGGAATATGGCCGTTTAGAGCATCGACTAAATTGCGAACAAGAGCTTCGACTTCATGATCGCGGTGAGGGAGTCGAGAAGGTTCGAAAGCGTGATCAAATGCTTTTCTATCGATGAAAAGTGAATCTTGTCCGAGAATCTTCTCGAAAATATTCCCACTCATTTTTTAACACCAATTTCTAACCCAATAGTAAACCATCACTCATTCCTCTCAAAGAGAGGTGAGCCGGATTACACGGATTACTCACGAAGGACTTCGGGATAATAAAACATTCCAATCTCTCTCTTTGATTGACGAGGATTGCGCATGGGTTTAATGTGTGAATTAACCCATGGTAATCATGGGCTACTAACTGGTAATTATCACTTTAGTGACGGTTTTTAACATTTTCTTCCAATGAGAATTTCACACTAAAGCCCGATGTTTACAGTATATGGCCCAAAGGACATTAATACTCATAATATTCACTTTTGAATGAAACAAAATATGTTATAATTTTGGTCGAGGTTATAATTCAATATGGTGATTGTAATATTGTTGATTATAACCATTGTAAATTCTCAACGGCTTTTTTTAACAAATTTTATTTCGCTATTTTCGCTGATAATCATCTCGTCACCATCTTCTAACTGTATAATCGAATTGGCGAGTTTTGGTTTTGGGAAACCAGTTGCTTCCGATTCAGAACTAGCAAAATTATGAGTCACAAGAATCTTTGAATTGGGGAATCTTTCAGCGAGCGCGGCAATGTCATTCGGTGTGTGGTGGTGAGGGCTTTCGACAAAATTTGGTACACCCATTTCGACGAGAATCACATCGGCCCTACTGGCTCTAGCTTCGATTTCTTCACACGGGCCTGAGTCGCCAGTGTGAAGAAATACAAAACCATTCGAGTGTGTTAACTCGTATCCATGAGGGTCTGTTTCAGGGGTATGGCAAACCTTGAATCGCTCAAATTTCCAATCAGAATTTTCTAGATCAGTGATTTCACTTTCATTCCATTTGATAACTGACAAGGTTCCTTTATCAATCGAGCCTGGAAAACCTAATTCAGTAATTGATTCAAGTAATTTTCTTCCTTCAGGCCTTAAGTGGACGGTTAGATTTCTCTCTTGGCTTGGATCTGAGACATGATGCCTGTCCAGCATCAGAAATGGAAAACCGAAGACATGATCCGCGTGCCAATGTGTAATCAATAGGTGCTCAATTTCTGCAGGTGAAATATTTTCTTGCCGCAATTGAGGCATTAGTGTCGGCGGCGCATCGACGAGAATTTTCTCATCGATTAACACTAATGCATTCATCCGGCCAGCGGGTGAAAAGGCATTGCCTGTTCCGAGGAACTGCAGTCGCGCCATAGGCTGTGATGAGGCGGTCATGACTTGACTTCATCGCTGTAACCTCATCACTTGATAGTACTAATTCCGCATCCTTTCATAAATGGTCTACTATTCGCCCAACTCAACAGGAAGATGATTTCATGTCGAATTGGAGCGCTAAGAACCCATATAATTCGAAACTCACCAATAATTATGTTCTAAATGGAGAGGGTTCTCGAAAAGAGACTCGCCATCTGGTTTTCGATTTAGGTGATTCTGGGCTTGAATACAAAGCAGGAGATGCTCTAGGGATAATTCCTACCTGTCCATTGGATATGGTAGAAGAATTACTATCTATTGGGGGATTCACTGGCGAAGAAGAGGTCGAGACTCATCTAGGCCCTTGTGAATTACAAGATGCGCTGACCTACCGTTACGAAATACACCGAGTTTCAAAGAAGTGGTTGGTCGGACTCGGTTCTCGCGTAGCATCAGGAGATGGAAGGATATCGATTAGTATTGTAAAGCGTGTCAGAACTTCGACAGTAGACGGATCCTCCATCCTTTCCTGGGATGGTTCAGGAGAGGGCGAGGATGTCCCAGCAGGATACACAGAAATTTGCTCACCAAATGATGATGCAGAAGAATTGTGGAATAATTTGACTTCCGATTCGAAGGAAATGGAAGATTACATGTGGACTCGCGATTATCTCGATGCTTTGAGCGATTTCGGGCATATCGGTTTCACTCCACAAGAGTTCATTGAGGGCATGAATCGTCTCAAACCTCGTCTTTATTCGATTGCTAGTTGCCCAGAACACGAAAAAGGCACAGTTCACCTTACCGTCGGCATCGTTCGATATTCCTATCACGACCGCGACCGTACCGGATTGACTACAGGATTCCTCGCCGAACGTTGTACGGCCGGCGAAACTTCGATTGGAGTTTTCATGTCACCCACCCGATCGTTCATCCTCCCTGAGGATGGCAATACTGATTGTATCATGGTCGGTCCTGGGACTGGAATCGCACCGTTCAGAGCTTTCTTACAACAGCGAGATATTAATGGCGACCAAGGTAGAAATTGGCTATTTTTCGGCGACAGAACCGAATCTGGCGAGTATTATTACAAAGAAGAAATGGATGATTGGAAGGAGCGTGGAGTCCTCGACAAGCATGACCTTGCATGGTCTCGGGATGGTGAAGAGAAAGTATATGTTCAACATTTGATGAAGAAACATGGAGAAGAAATTTGGAATTGGTTAGACAATGGAGGATACTTCTACGTCTGCGGTGATAAATCTCGCATGGCTAAAGATGTTCACAAAACCCTGATTGGAATTTGTGCTGAATATGGCGGCATATCTGAAGATGAGGCGAAATCCTATGTCGAGGATGGCATGATGAAATCAGAAAAGCGCTACCTGCGCGATGTTTACTGATTGATACATCTTTTCTACCAATACCCTGAGGGAATCTCTCATAGGATTGTTGCTCTTGGATTGAATCGATGTTCAGGCGGGTTCTGATTGCAAATCGCGGAGAAATCGCGTTGCGAATCCTCCGCGCATGCCGAAGTTTAGGAATCGAAGTTGCAATTGTTTACGGTCAAGAGGACCGACTCTCGATGCCAGTTCGATTCGCAGATGAAGGCGTATTCATACCCCACGCAGATCCTCTTGCAAGTTATCTCGATATCGAAGCGATTGTTTCTGCAGCGAAAGAAATCGGTGCAGATGCAGTTCATCCAGGATATGGTTTCTTAGCAGAAAACCCAACCTTTGCTGAGCGTTTGGCCGAGGAAGGAATCACTTTCATCGGCCCCAGCCCAGATATTCTGAGGGCGCTCGGCGACAAAATTACCGCGAGAAAAGTTATGGTGAAAGCTGGATTACCTGTTGCGAAAGGAACGGATGGTCCAATCTCGGATTCCTCGGAAGCAATCACGATGGCCACAGAAATCGGTTTCCCAGTCATCATCAAAGCTGCCGCTGGCGGTGGCGGCATTGGCATGCAAGTGGTCGAATCTGCTGATGAATTTGAAGCAGCTATGAGATTATGTCAAGGGCGTGCTCTCTCAGCTTTCGGAGATGAAAGAGTATTCCTAGAAAAATTCATTGAAGGTGCGCAGCACATCGAATTTCAAGTTCTTGGCGATGGAAAAAGCGCTATTCATTTCGGCGAGAGATTTTGCTCAATTCAGCGCCGACATCAAAAAATTCTCGAAGAAGGACCATGGCTATCAGAGGAAGTCAGAGCTGAAATTGGTGCGAAGGTAGTCGCAGGAGCTGAATCTGTGGGATACCAAGGTTTGGCGACCTTCGAATTTCTCCGAGATGTTCACGGTGATTTCTATTTCTTAGAAGTAAATCCACGAGTTCAGGTCGAGCACACGGTGACCGAGATGATCACTGGTACCGATTTAGTTGCAATGGGGATTAAAATTGCAGCGGGTGAGTCATTGAGTTTATCTCAAGAAGATATTCACATCACCGGTCACGCGATTCAGGTAAGATTGAACGCAGAGAACCCTGTGACTCTAACTCCATCTCCAGGAAAAATATGGGAATGTCATTGGCCTGGTGGCCCGGGTGTTCGTGTCGATACTCATGCTCATACAGGCTATGATATGCCTGCTTCCTTCGATAGTTTACTGGCGAAAGTAATCGTTTGGGCACCGAGCAGAGACGAAGCAATTTCGAAGCTCGACGCCGCTTTATCAGAAACACTTGTACTCGGCGTTGATACATTAATTCCGTTACACCGGGCAATTCTTGCTGAACCCGATTTCTGTCAACGAGAAATTACAATCAAATATTTGGAAGATCATCCAAATTTACTGCACGGGGTGAAATGATGGAGATGGTAATTGTTGGCAGCATCGGTTATGATGATATTGAAACTCCAGAAACATCCGGGTCTGATCTATTAGGCGGGGCAGCAGTTTATGCAGGATTATCCTCTTGTTTTCACATGCCCAATGTCAGAAAAAATCAGGCAAGAATAGGTATAGTGAGTGCTGTAGGTCGAGATTTTTCCAGCTCGGATCAACTCAAATTAGAAGCATCTGGAATAAATCTTGCTGGAGTAGTGATGCGGGATGGTGAAACGTTTCGATGGTCTGGTAAATATCATGGTTCAATGGAAGATGTCGAAACGATTTCTACCGATGTGAATGTTCTTTCTGATTTCAAACCGGAGATTCCGGATACTTGGACTTCCCCGTCTATCTTATTTTGTGCGAATACGCATCCTGCAACTCAAATCGCGGTACTAGATCAATGCCCTTCGGCCGAAATTACCGCACTCGATTCCTTCATGTTGTGGATTGATAATGAGCGCCCTACCCTTTGCGAAGCTCTTCGTAAAGTCGATATCGCAATCTTGAATGAAGAGGAAGTTTGTGCGATTGCGAGCGATGAAAATTTACTCCGAGCTATCAAGGGGCTTCGCTCAGGCGCCGCTCTTCACGGTGGTGAAGCGGCTGGCCCCGGCCCTCGCTGTGTCGTTGTAAAACGTGGGAGCAGTGGGGTTCTCGCAGTATTCCCATTCGGTGCAATCGCTCTGCCTGCTTATCCGACTGATGATATCGTAGACCCCACTGGATGTGGTGATACTTTTGCTGGAGCGTTCCTTGGAAACTTGGTTGGAAGAAAAGGCGCTTTGAATGAAATCGAAACTGTCAGGAACGCATTGATTCATGGTACAATTACTGCATCTTTCACTATCGGAGGAATCGGCTCATCTGGTCTTGCTGGAATTCGACGCGGACCATATCATGCCCGATTAGACCGATACCGTAGCATTGTAGGATTGTAATTAGTCGAGCCGGCGTATTTGTCTTAGATGAACTGGCTCTTCCTCATCAGTGGTTCGTTGTAATTGATTAAATCGAAGAGTATTACTTGGGTTTTGGATTTGTCGAGGCGAATGTTCTTCGCCTCGTGAAACACGATTCACAACAGCACTCAGTGCGTCTCTTGCGGTTGAGGGTTGGGCAGAAACAATTTCTTGAACATTTGAAACGGTATCTGCCTGGTGCGTGTGGTCTGAGCGAAGACGAAGATGTTGGTTCGTTTGGAATCTAGATGATTCATCGGAAATGGTCCCATCAGAATCGCCGTACTCAGCAGCATAAGTTTGTGATCGGACACGAATGGGTTTTGCTTTTGGTCGGATCAAACTTTCAAACCAGCTGACCCTTCTCTCAGATGATTTGTTGCGAACTTGCACTCGGCCATTCACCCACGAACCCGCCAGGTTAGTAATTCCGGGAAAATCACCCATGTCTGTGGGCTCAGGTAAAGCCGCTCGAATATTTTCACGGACTGCTAATGCCTTCTGTGCACGAGCCTGTTTAACCAACCCTGGCTTGCATTCATCTCGAACGGCTTCTTCTGTCGGGGCGGGTAATTCTTGTGGGATGTATGGTGTGTTTGGAGCCCCGAATTTGTTTGCAGCTCGTATCATCTGCGAGCTCGATACCGGCTGTCTAGCGACTGGTTGAGAATATTCATTATTGATATTTTGATGATTATCATTGTTGGGCTCACTTACATTGTAGTTGAAAGCTGCTGGTGCAGGTGTAGACGGTGTCGAGTAATTTGTCGGGGATGAAGCAGGACTTGGAGCGGGATAACTTACTGGTTCAGCATCAAAGATACCACCTGCACCGAATAGGTCCATCGAATCATTGGCTTCAGATAATGCACTATCGATTCGGGAAGGTTCCTGCTCTGCATACCAATCTGGTTGTTCCCTGCCCCAAGTTTTCTCGTATGCTGAAGATTGATCTTCATGCGTTTGATCTTCAAGATTCGTTGATTCTTCCCAAGCCGGCCGAGAATAATTGTTTGTTTGGCTTGGTGTGACACCGGGAATAATTGGAGTATGATTCTGGACAGCATGTGCGATAGGGGGGCTTGATGAATAAATTGGAGTAGGTCGCTGCTCGACTTCATTTGGTATATGGCCGAGATTAAATGATCCGATTTCATTTACATCATTCTCAATTTTGGGTGCAGAGAGCAAACCTTTGGTTTGAGGTAAGAATCCACCGGCTTCAGTGAATGAAGGGTATGGTGGGATTTCTCGATCGATATCTTCTAGACCGATTTTCGCTTCTTCGATGGTAGCACCGTGTCGAACCTTATCGACCATCATGCAGATTCGAAGTAATATTCCCTCGCTACCTGAGATGATATGGCGATCACCTGCACTAGTCTCGATAACCAAGACTGAGCGTTTGGAGGTGAAGAAGTATGCCATCGAAAGCACACCTGTTGCAGCTAGGATTTGACCGAATGGAGCTACGAGAACAAATGCGCCGAGATATGCCGCAACTCCTCCTAGAGGAACGATGCTTGAAGGCAATCTTGGAATCTGTATATTTCGCAATCTTGAGATTGCGCCAAGGTCGAGTCGAATGCCATGGCCATCATATCGTTCTAGCGTTAACTGACGTTTGGTAAGAACAGCGACAAATCGCCCACTCGACCCGACCAGAGATAGATTGCCGAATAACTCCGACATCCCCTCATCCGGTCGGGCATTACGCCCAAGACCGTGCATCCGCACCGTCAGCCAATCTTGTACGATATAACAACTCGCCAAGTTGAGTAGGTTGAGGAACCTCTTTTTGAAGTCAAAATCTTACGCCGAATGAATCGACTTTGCGACACCAATAATCCTCATTGGAGCCGCATCTAATTGGGTGATGAGAACTGGTGGACTCGACTTAGAACGTAGCCATAGAGGGCTCTCCCATTCTACTGTGATGTCTTCTCCGTTCACTGTTTTTACGCGACCGACTGTGAATTGCATATCAACGGCCGCGTGAACGATATCTTCCTCGTGAAGGTCTCGGTTTTGGAAAGGTGCTTTGATCAACTTGAAATTTGAAATTTTGTGCTTTTCCAAAGCATTGGTTTCGAGATGGATAATCATACATCCTCGATGAAGTGCCTCCTCTCTCAAATTACGTAAAGCAAGACCAACACGATCTCCAGAAACTGCAGCGTCGACATCATCGTCCATTACCTGTAAGGAACGGACGATGCCATTCTCAGTAGCCGGCAAAATCTGAACCGTTTCATGCTTGTTGACGGTTCCGGATTGAACGTATCCAATGGCGACCAAACCGACTCCTTTGACATTGAAATGTTGGTCGACTGGAATAATTAAATCTCCCTCTGAATCATTTTCAACCTCGTCTAAATGAGCGAATAATTGCTCTCGTAAATCATGTTCATCCGGTACAGATTCATGTAGTTTCCAATTTCCAAGTCCTGCTTGAGATAGAATGATTTTCACTTGCTCAGGATCGACCCAACCTCCCTGTTCGGGATTGATAATCACATGCCCAACCTCGATTCCCGCACATCCGAATGCAACGAGAATTTCTCCGAGTGAAGCATCGACTTTTGTTACTTCAACGAGGCCGACCTTTGCAACATTCAGAACTGAGAGCAAAGGTCGTAATCGCTCAGGGTGTTTCAGTGGTCTGAGTAAAGAGATGATTTGAGTAGTGCCACTTCTGACCTCTTTGTAAACATATGATTCGATATCTCTAACATCGCTACGTTTCGCAATACTGCGAGCCAATTCTTCAGTACCAGAGAAAGCGATATTGAGTACGGGCATGAATCGCCGACCGAACTACCCCTGTTGAATCGATTGGTTCGGTCGAAGACAGAATTTTAGGTTTTATCCGAAATTAAGTTGATGTTTGAGCCTATATTTTTCATCACATCATTTCGCGAGCTTTTTGAGCTGCATTCCACATATTTTGCTCTTCATCATTCATAGGAGTGAATTGTGGAATTTTACTTGGCTTCATATTTTTATCGACTGCAACCATAAAAAAGAACCCAGAGCAGATTTCTTCACCAACCCATTCGCTTCGAGATAACCTGCAAGAAATCACGTGGACACCTGCAGTATGGGGGGAGGTCCAAACCACTTTCGAAGTCGTTCTAATTACATCTCCTTGGTATGCTGGTCGGCGGAATTTCAATGAGTCGACTGAAATAGTGACAAATTGCTGGTGTGCGTATTTCGACGCTGCCATACCGGCAGCGGTATCCATAATCGACATTAATCGCCCACCGAAGAGAGTATCTCGTGCATTTGTGTGGCTAGGAAATACTTCGTTCAATTGTATGACTGGCTCGAGAGTGTGGGGTTGTTCCATGTTCCTCAAACGGTCTCGGGAAGGCATCTGCCTTCAATGCATCAGATTGAGAATGAATGAAATTAACGATTCTTCGACCGTTGAATTGAACCGAAGGGGGTGATTGGGTGTGCCATGGACATACCTCACCTGACTTGGGACTCAGTGATTTTTTCAGATCCAGATGGAGGGGAAATCGTATTATGGCCACATTTGCCTTGTGTACGTATGCCGAACGCTCTTCGTCCACGAGAATCCTGGGATGGCTTGGCTCTACTAGCATCATCCAATGATTTAGCCGAGTGGAGAATCGAGGAAGAACAAGAAAGAGATAGCCCTGGAATTCATCGAGATTTTGCCTTGACTTCAGGAACTGCTTTTGGTAGACTCGTATCGGATTTAGTAGAATTGGAAATCGATGGCCCAAGCATTCCAGATCCAGAGCAAATTCGATTGATAAAACATGCAGAAAATGCCCGTGGTGGGATGCCGATTTATTCTATCGAACCAAATCTCGATGACAAAATTTGGGAAGATTATCTCACTAGGAGTGCAGATGAACAGGTTCGATTAGGCAATTTATTGGCAACGCTTCGGACATCGAAGCGTTGGAAAAATAATCGACGAGCAGCACCATCAAAAATCGAAAAGAACAATTATGTTGATGTCGAATTGGGTGCAGCTTCAGCATCCTCTGTAACATGGTGGCTAGAAGAGGAGCGCTGGAATTCAGATGAGCTTAATCGTGAACGAAATCTCCGTTTTGCCTCTAGATTACGCGGTGCACTTAGAGACCTGTGCGATAGTAGGGTTGATGACGGCGGAGCACAGGACAGAACTCTACTGGTACCCATCCATCAAGCTTGGCTGCCCTCGATGTCGGAGGCGATTTTGTCTTGGCCGGATGTGGAATTGGTCGCCACGGAGGAATGAAATTGGCTGATGAGAGGATAAGGGTTGAAGTTGAAACACAGACCTTTCGCTTCACGCCTTCAGAACCTATTGACCACGATGAGGCTGTAACTTTGGGCGGCGGCTCGAAGAGTGGAGAATACGTCGTAATCTCTCACGAAGAACCACACGCAACTTTCGTTGTTGAACCAGAAGGAACCGTGCTTGTTCACGGAATTTCAAGAGGTGAGGTTGCCCGGTTAGCAATTGAAGAATTATTGTATAAACTCGGGATGACCAATGAATGGCTAATGATGGATTCGGGCGGCATGATAGTGCAATTTAGTATCGGCAGAGCGGTCTTGTTGGAATTAGTAGCAGATAGATTTCCTGATGCTAATATAGACTACGATATCAATGCACTACGGATTGATGCTAGTCGCCACGGCGCGCAAATTATTTTGTTCAATAATGGACATGGAATCATACTCGGCCAATCTTCGAAGCGAATAGCAGAGATGGCTATTCGGTACTGGGTTAAACGATTCGAATTAGAAGGCGCACTGGCGTGAGGCCCATGTTGAAAGATGGTCGTTGGATTGGGCCGATACTCGACCAACATATGCATCTCGATCGCTCAAATAGATTTCTTGATGCGGTCGAAGAATTCGTTCGAGTTGGGGGTACGGCAATCAACTTGGTTCACAAACCAAATTTTGAGAATTTGCCAATTGATATCGATGAATATCGAGCCGCTTATCTTGATACATTAGTGATGGCGGATGAGGTTCGAGCAAAGTTTGGCATTCAAGTATCGGTGATATTAGGGCCACATCCCGTCGCATGGGCTCATCAAGTTTTGACAATAGGTATGACGAAAGCAAGCGATTTACATTTGCAAGCGGTAGATCTGGCGCTAGAACTCTATTCGAGTGGTGATTGTGTTTGCTTAGGTGAGGTCGGCCGACCACATTATCCAGTTTCAGAAGAGATTTGGGACGCTGCGAACGAATTACTCGTCGAGATTTTGAGTCGCGCTACTAAGGTCGGTGCGAGCGTTCAACTTCATGTTGAAGATAATGGCTCGACTACATATCAGGAATTAGCTGAGATTTGTGGAAGGGCAGGTATGCCTCTAAATCGAACAATTCGTCATTATGCTCCTGCTGACGTGAGTGCTCAATTTACCAATGGACTTGCCTGCACTGTAAGTGTTGGAAAAGGGTGTATCGAATCCTTGGTCTCCTCGATTGATGAATCATCTTCGCCTTGGGGTATGGAGACTGATTTTCTTGATGATCCTCGTCGCCCAGGAGCAGTTCTCGGACCCAAAACAATTCCAAAAAGAACTCAGGAACTTTGTCGAGCCCTTCTTGAATTTGGAAAAACCGAATCTGAGGTCTCGCAAATAATGATGGATATTCATTTAAATTGGCCGACCAAACTCTATTCTTGAAAGGGGCTTTTTAGTTTTGGAGTGAAGGTCATAATCCCGCCTAGGATAAAAAGAATAATCGAGAGAATAAAAAATTGAACTTCGTCGATCTTTAACGGGAAACCAGCGATTTCAGCAAGCATTCGCCAGAGTGGTCCGTTAATTGGCAAGAAAATAATAATCAATGCAATTCCAAGCCTCTGGCGAAGCAGCATGACATTGCGAAAAGCACATCACATTTGAACGGACATGCACCGAATCGGTCATATCTGAGTCTTAGGTCGAGCGACCAACGCGCCTGTAGTGAAGGGGTTATCACCTGAGGTTTCCAACCTCATGTCCCGGGTTCAAATCCCGGCGGGCGCACCAGACAGTCAACTGATTCCAAATATGAATGGTTTTCTCGTATTCGTAAAGTAATAGAATGATTTTCATTGAATTTTGTGCTAACAATTTTTTTATTGTTTAGATTCAAATAATAATCGGTATTAGTAGTCGAGAATGGCTCCACCGTGTATGAAGCATTCAAAGAGGTTTGGCAGGACGGGATTATATGACTAAGGCGATGGCTGTGGGTTTGTCTAAGGATTCTTCTGATTTAGATGAGGAAAAACAGATTCTTGGTAAGAAAATTTACCGCGTTATTCCTTATATCAAGAACTATTGGCAACGTGCATCTTTAGCGGTAGCAGCTAATGCTTTAGCACGTGCATTCGATCTCATTCCATTCATCGCAATCGGGATGGCAGCAGATTATTATTCGAGTGGAATTTTTACAGATTCTCGTATTGAAGCATTGGTAAATTCAAATTTCCTCCCTTCGATTGAGGTCGGATTCGGACTCTTGATTTTCTCCGGATTTTTATGCCTTGCAATTTCTCAGGGAATTGGCGAATTTCTTTGGCAATCTACTGCTTATCGAGTCCAACACGATATTCGAATGGATGCAACACAGAGTTTGATGCGCATGGAGGCTTCATATTTCGAAACACGGCAATCTGGAAATTTAATGTCGGTACTGTCTGCAGATGTAGCTCAACTTGAGGATTTAGTTTCTGATGCAAGTACTAGTATAATCCGTATTGTGATAACGTTTTCAGCTTCGTTTGGTATACTATTTTGGATGTCACCAAAATTAGCCCTAATTCTTTTTGCTCCACTTCTACTAATTCTCCCGATGGTAGTTTGGTTCTCGACACGAGTTCAACGCCGGTACAAGAAACAGCGAGAGAGTACCGGCGGTATCGTCGCTATTTTGGAGAATGTATTGTCAGGAATTATCGTAGTCCAAGCTTACAATGCGACTGAATATGAACAATCTAGAGTGTCTGGCGAGAGTGCAGAATATCGAGATCAGGCGATTCAAGCTTCTGCACTTCGAAATCGCTTCCTTCCAGGGATTTATGTCGTTGCTGGAATTTCATTTGGTTTGCTAGTTTCCGCCGGTGGATGGTTGATGAATTCTGGCGAAATTACCGTAGGTCAATTCGTCACATTTTTATTAATTTCAACCAGAATGACGATGCCTATGTTCATTATGGGGATGTTGCTTAATCAGTTACAACGAGGTGAGGCAGCTTCTCGCCGAGTCTTTGCACTCATCGATTTGGAACCATCAATTGTTGATGAGCCTGGTGCGATTGAACTAGATGGCCCAATCGAATCCATCGCTTTTAATGATGTGACATTTGCTTACCCAAATACAGAAATAAATGTCGTAAACAATGTTTCTTTCAAAGCGGAATCTGGAGATTTTCTCGGAGTTATGGGTCATACTGGCGCGGGCAAGTCCACCATTCTCAAACTGGTAGAGAGATTTTATGTTCCAGGTCAAGGAGAAGTTCGTATCAACGGGCGAAACATTACTGATTTCTCAATAGAATCTGTACGTAATCGTATCGGATTCGTTTCTCAAGACCCATTCCTTTTCTTCGGCTCAGTCCGTGATAACGTCGCCTACGCTCGTGAAGCTAGTGATGCAGAGGTGCAGGCTGCTTTGGAGACTTCAGGTGCTTGGGAATTCATTTCGGTAATGCCCGATGGGATACACACAGAAGTTGGAGACCGCGGTGTGAGATTATCAGGAGGCCAGCGTGCTCGTATCAGTTTAGCTCGTGCACTATTGATGAATCCAGATGTTCTCATCCTCGATGAGGCCTCTGCTGCTCTAGATGCTGAAACCGAAAAGCGAATTCAACAATCTTTGTTTGGTGGAGGAAAAGGTAAGAACCGAATTACAATTGCAGTTGCACACCGTTTGGCGACCATTCGTAATGCGAATGAAATTATTGCAATGGTCGATGGGTTCATTGTCGAGAGGGGAATTCATAACGATCTTATTACTAATGACAATGTATACGCATCACAATGGTCAATTCAGACTGGACAAATTGATAATGAGGAATGAGCATGGAAATCGAGTGGATCGGGGTTGATCCCGGGCGCGCAGAGATTGGCAGTCAGAATCGCTCAATTCTATTTGGTGATGCCGGGCCTCGTCACATGGTCGAGTTGAAGTATGATTTTGAGATTAGCAGAAAACCTGTACATATTGACGAAGCAAAACCTCTGCTTGAATCTAATGAATGCGAAGTTGCTTCGGAATCAGAATGGAAATTAGCATTCGAACAAGGTGTGGTTGAGGGAATTGATGAACTTGAGAAATTATCTGACCGATTCCGAGGTGATTATTGGGGCAAAGAACTCGATGGTCGCCCAATATCTCTTGAAGATTGGACTTTCCGAATTGCAAAAAAATGGAAAGGTGGAGTACCTAAAACTTGTCTGATTAACTCCCAACAGTCAGAGCCAGAATATGTTCGTCTGAAGCGATTCGAGGAATTGAGCGAGCGCGATACTAATCCACCAAGATTACCTTCTCAGCGTGATACTGCCAAACTTATTCGTGAAGAAGTATCAGTCGTGATTATTGCAGGCGTGACCCCCTCATTTATTTGGGCTTACTTCAATGCCACAGAAGGCTACATTCAGACGGGCTGGCCGGGACTGATTCTTGGAGGGATAATTCTTGGATTGTCGACAGGTATTTTTTGGCGCCCGAAAACAACTTCATATCGTATTGGGCGAAATTGTGGCAAAGTAAAACCGAATAACTGAATGTATTCTAGTATACTAATTATAGATTCAAGAATGGGTGGCATAATTTTATTAGAAAACCACTATAGGCGAACATGAGTATTATGGATGAAGATTTACAAAAAGAATTAACTTGGGCTTTTGGAGCATTAGTGATTTTTGTCACCTTTTTACTTTTTGCGGGTATTTCTGAAGTAAGTGAAATAGCGATTTCAGTCGGGGCTTTCGTAATAAGTTGGATTGGTATAAGTTATTTTATCAAGAATTTTGGTCCAGGAGGCACTTCGAAACAGGATTTGGAAAAAGAGCTCAAATGGTATACAGCTATCCTCATCCTATTCCTTGCAATTATGACATTTATTGGAAAAACAGATGGGGAATCGGAATTAACATATTCAATATATGGCATATTGGTCTTTGGTTTTAGTTTAATATGGATAATTCGTAGTACTGCAATTAAATATTTCAGTAAATAAAATCAGCCTCATATCTCGAAGTAAAGGGATACCTCATTGGCGATTTGATATTGATTCAAAGGGCCCCCTCATATTCATTTTGATTCAATCGATAGATTAGTTTATTTCCTGAAGCAATGACTATGATTCATGAAAGTAGTTTGCATTGCAGTTGTATTGATTTTTTTATGCGGCCCTCTATCTGGATGTTTATCTGATGATATTCCGGAAAAGACTTACATTGATGAGGACTCAGAATTAGATCTACTTGAAGCTGATTTCTGTGGAGATTTAGATGGAGATGGTGAACTAGACTGTCCTCTCAGTGGCTATGTCCCTGAGACCACTCCTTGGTGGTGTAATTCTTCTGGAATCGGTGGACACCATGTCGATCCTGCCTATGATGGTATGACGAAAGAGCCTTTATCGAATTCCGATTGTGAAACTCTTACTGGGGAATTTCAAGAAGCAATAGAGTGGGCATCTCAATGGCCGACTCTGGGAGATGCAGAAGATGCGGGATTCCATATGCTAGTTGGCTACACTGAGGGAATGGGTACACATCATGCTCGTCTCGGAGATTTCAATATGTCTAACGAGCTATTTGATTTTAATGACCCTGAGTTCATTGGCACTGCAATCGATGCAGATTTCGACTACTCACAACCAGAGTTTCTGATGTACTCAGGCGAAGATCAAGATTCCGAGCTAGTTGGCTTCGCTTGGTATGTGCAGGCACCTACTGACTCTCCTCCTGCTGGCTTCACAGGCGATAACGACTGGTGGCATAGACATGATTCGCTTTGCTTCCAGGTAGATGTGATGATCGTAATGGGAGAGAATATTGAGGAAGAGACATGCTCCAATAGAGATGGACAAAATGTGGCGTTGCACGAGTTTTGGATGTCTCATGCGTGGATAGTGAGACCATGGCTCACTCACGAAGATGTATTTACCAATCACCACCCGTGCCTAGCTAAAGAAGGACAGATTGAAGACTCTGAAGACGAATGTTGGGGTGAAACCATGGGTCATGTTGGACATGATATTGAATGAGTCTGCTTACTCTTTGGTCTTTAGGTCACTTTATCCAATGGTCATTTTTAGGCAGATTTGTATTTACTAACTGGTATCTTTTCATATTCCTTTCTGTTGGTTGGGAATTACTTGAACTTGTTCTTCCCTATGAATTCGCTATAGAGTCTTGGGAAAATAAAATATCAGATATAGTGGTGAATAGTTTTGGTTTCTACCTTGGATTAAGTCTCAGAAAGTGATGAATACTACCTTATCCGTTTTCACGGCGGGGTGAGTCTTGAATCCTCGTGAGTCTAAACCCACTGGTTCACTTTCGATGAGAACAGTGGTTCGTTCGTAGCCCTAAAATGGGTAGGCACAGAGGGTAGGCACTGAAAAGACCCACTGAATCCCCTTTGCATTCCATACCAATGATTTAGTTTTCATAAAGAATAGAACTATTTCTTTTCAGAAGATCTTTTTTTCTTGATTCCACTCTTTCTTCAGCAAAATGATAATGGCTAATTCGGCTAATTTCGTTATAATGCCTAGGTAATCTTCGATAATGTAGTGTATATCATGATTGGATACAAAATATGCGGCGAACATGACAGTAACGCCCATTCCCAACCCTAATCTCGCAATTTTATCCTGCCATTGACTAAAATTAACGAATAAGGATAAAACCAGAATTCCAATGACTCCAACTCCACCAAGCAGTAGCAGATAATCATTCAAACCCAACAAGATATGCACAGAACCTGTGAATGATGCAAGTGCGAATACCAATGGACTTGATAGATATGTTTGAATTTCAAGGAATCTAGTAATTAGGAAATATATGGATGCAGAAATAACAATTGAAATAAGCATAATCTGGAAATTTGTAGGGCCGCCAGAACTTTCGCCATCATGGGCAGAAACTAATGGTACAGACAAAACTGCAAGTATCCCTGATAATATTAGACTGAGCGTACGGTGCTGCATATTTACTCCTATACATGATATAATAATAACATTTCACAATGGTTTCTTTCCGAGACTAGGGCCTACACGACCCCTTTGCTAACCCTATGTTCACCTGTGGATGGAAGGATACCCTCTGACTCGTATACGAGTCAATGGGGTCTCAGTGGGTTAGTATTCAGATTCCAACACGGGGTTTATGCTGCACAACCCCACCTGGGGGTCATGGACCACAAGGCGACACTGATGGCACTCGTCCTCGTCAGCAGCGCGCTGGCAGGGTGCACAGGAGACCCCGATGCTGGCGGCAACGACGAAATTGATGCGGAGACCCTTCAGAGCCTGCAGGACTTCATCAACGGCACAATGGCAACGGAGTGGATCAATGACAGAGGGGATTCTGGACACCGATGGACTCTATCACTAATGGACTACCAATGGCTAGAAGTCGGTGCTATCAGGGTTGTATTGAGCGATAATTCGTCTGGAGAGAACGACTGGAGTCAACCTGCATACATCATGTCCGATGAGGGGTATGTAATCGCCGATAGTTCGATGCGCGATGGGCAATCAAATTCCCCCATTTTCGGAGGAAATTATTCATTTTGCTCACAGATCATCAATTCCCTAACTTGCCTTCTACACCCCTCTGATAATGACCGTTACATGGTCGAGTGGAGTGTCATATACAGAATCCACGATGTTTCCGCTACTAACTACTACTACACTGGTGTCACTTTTCCAAATCCTCCTCCATTAGAAAATCAGAATATCACCCTAGAGGTCTCTTACATTCCTTGGAACTCGACAGGGGAAGAAGATAGTAGAATCTATGGCACCATTGTGATCGAACTCTTCCCTAACGAGGCGCCTCTCCATGTGGACGGTTTCGTAAACCACATCGAGAGCGATGGATACAACCACACACTCTTCCACAGAGTTATCGACGGTTTCATGATTCAAGGAGGCAACATAAACGGCGAAGGTGGGTATGCTGGCGACTGGTATGGCTACTGCAACGGTGAGCCTGCCACAACTTGCGATACTGCGGATATGACAATACCTAGCGAAGCCGACAATGGACTGACGCATGGGCCAGGAACCCTCGCTATGGCTAGGACCAGTGACCCTGATTCGGCAGGTAGCCAGTTCTACATCGTGCCCAGCGACAGCATGCCAAGCCACCTAGATGGCACGTACACCGTGTTCGGCCAAGTCATCAGCGGAATGGAGCATGTTGATGCTATCAGCGAGGTCGACACCGACTCTTCAGATGCTCCCATTGATGATGTGATTATCGAGGGGGCTTGGGTGAATTAGATGAAAACTACTGAAGCCCCATTGAAATCCCTATGATACGTATGTGAGTCAAAGGGTTCTGCTTAGGAACCCTTTGACTCGGATATGACTCATTCATACCGATTGACTGAGGGGCGACTCATTCGCTACCCTTTGAATGAGTAATTAATTATCTTTGACTTGAAAAATAATATTTTCTTCAAGCCTTATTGGATATTCCAGCGACATACCTTCTTCAGAAATAAAACTAGAAC
>Ga0302135_10000005_pt1 | contig 150475 bp, 134 predicted proteins | sample CBN3_surface_MG_FD_203119 | JGI IMG/M metagenome (GOLD analysis project Ga0302135, IMG submission 203119) | Marine microbial communities from Western Arctic Ocean, Canada - CBN3_32.1 | ecosystem: Environmental > Aquatic > Marine > Oceanic | place: Canada: Western Arctic Ocean | collected...
CAACATACGGTCAGCCTCATCCAGTACCAGCGTCTGCACGACATCGAGCTGCAGAGATTCCTTCTCGAGATGTTTCAATACGCGCCCGGGCGTTCCCACCACAATGTGCGGATCTCGCCTCAGAGAAGCCAATTGTGGGGCCATTGGGTTACCACCACACAGAGTGAGCACCTTAACATTGGGAATAACGCTGGCAAGCCTACGGACTTCTGCTGCTACCTGACCTGCGAGTTCTCGGGTAGGGCACAATACAAGCGCCTGTGTACGATATGAGTGCGCGTCGAGTTTATGCAGCAAGCCGATTGCAAAAGCAGCGGTTTTGCCACTGCCAGTCTTGGCCTGCCCTATCAGGTCTTCACCATTGAGAAGATGAGGCAGCGTCTGCGCCTGGACCGGTGTCATCGAATCATAGTTAAGCGTCGCAATACTAGCGAGGAGCTCGGGTCTGATGGGCAAAGCTGAAAATGGCGCAGAGTTCATTTGAGTTGCCTGATTATGCTGGGCGCGCATCATAACAGAGTTTTATCGGTGAGATTAACAAGAATCACAACTACACTGGCTAATTGATTGCTTACCCCATTGATTGCTGAGCTCATTTGCCGCAAGCTGGGCAACGCAAAATCCACAGGCTCTGTATGGCATTAAAACCGACAATCTATAAGCTTAAAGTTGCTTTAAGCGATCTCGACCGACAGGTCTATGAGACATTAAATTTGACCATTGCCCGCCATCCCTCTGAAACAATGGAGCGAATGATGGTAAGAGTGATGGCTTTCTGTTTCAACGCAAAGGAGCAATTGGTGTTTTGCAAGGGCCTAAGCGATACCGAAGAACCGGATCTCTGGATGCATAGTTTAGAGGGAAACCTTGAGCTCTGGATTGATGTGGGAGAACCGGCATCTGATCGAATCAAAAAAGCGACTAGAGTGGCCTCTTTGGTGAAAGTCTATTGTTTTAATAATAAAGCCAGTACCTGGTGGGAGAAGAACCGTAGCAATCTCGCCGAATTATCAGCCTCAATATTTCAATTTCAATGGAACGAAATTCAAGCGCTAGCGGACAAAGTGGAGCGCACCATGGATGTTTCAATTACCATCACAGAAAACTCAGCCTACGTGGCCACAAAACGAGGTGAATGCGAAGTGTCATTGCTGACACTTCAGCAACACCAAATCTAACTACAATACTTTCAAAGATAATAGAGCATGAGCAAACAAAAAAACAATTCACTCGCCGAGCTACCAGTTGGATTTCGAATGGTTGAAGTATCAAGAGAGCCAATTGAGCTATTTAAAATATTGAAATTTGAAGGCTTGGTTGGTAGTGGAGGTGAAGCCAAAGTTGCAATTGCTTCTGGCCTAGTATTATTGAATAGAGAAATCGAAACTCAAAAGAGAAAAAAAATTGTATCTGGCGATACTATTGAGTTCGGCGAAGAAAAAATATTCATTAAACTTTCACCGTTCACAAGCGACAACGATTCCCCTCAAAAAATTGAAGTCAAACCAACTGTGAAGAAAAAAATAACCAGAAGAAAAGCAATACCGGTATTATCAAAAAAATAAGAGCCTGCTAAGCAACTAGAGAAGCCAATACTCTACGCGAGCCCGAAAAGGGTCTGCGGCCGTGCATCACCAGAAAATTATCCACCAACGCGACATCCCCGGTTTGCCAGGGAAGATCAAAACTTAATTTGTCTCCCAACTCGATAGTCAGAGCCATCGCCTCGGAATCGATAATTGAATCGTCACCAAAACGGATAGAGTTTTCAGCCTGATTGCGCACATCTTTCCAACCGCGATAGGCAGCAATAAGCTGATTGAAAAATACCCGCCGGCCATCACTAAGAGTACGAATTGCAGGCAAGACCGGCGTGGTCACACGCAGACTATCATCCGCTTGCCACTGCCACTGGTAATTCAAAGCCCGCAATTTTTTCCCTGCGGCCTCACGACTTTCAACACTCAGGGTACTACGCCAACTTCGCCCCTGACCAGAATCCAGATCATCATCGGCAGGCATTACATTGGAATAGCGCACACCTTTATTCGCACAATCAGCAACAAATTCCGGCGCTGTTAGTTCTAACTCGCGAAGCAAAATATCGGAGCGACAGAGTGGAGTTGCACCTCCCTCTTCAGCAGCTTGCTCACAATAAAAAAATAACTTAGAAGGGTATACCGGTGTCTGTGCCATCTCGTGATGCAAATAAATGGATACTGACGAGGGGGCCTCGTTAGCGGTAAACACGCGCTCAGTTCTATTATTTCGCACTGCATTGGAAAGTGAGTCCGCGTAAGTAAAACTATCTAGACCAAAGGCTTGAATAAAGCTGTCAAAATCGGCACCTGAATACACAGGAAACCCCCTGAAAAGGATTGCTCCATGCAACGATAAATCAGACAACAGCCGTGCTCTGTTCTCAAGTTGCCAGCGTTTAACCCCGGCCATATTCGTCTCAGATAAATTCCATCCAAGTACTAACGGGAAAACCGCATCGAGCTGTTGCTGGTAGCCAACGGTCAGTTCTTGTGCTGGAAAAAAGCTCATAGTGATTAGTCGTAAATAGAATAAAATTTATCGAATGCTAGTTCGCAAAAATCGCCTGGGTCATTAAATCGGCGATTTTTATTCAGCGCTGATATTGCTGTCATTTCAGCCTCGCTCAATTCGAAGTCAAATAATGCTAGGTTCTCTTTTAGTCGATCTGGGTTTATGGTCTTGGGTATTACGGCAGTACCTCTTTGAATGCCCCAGCGAAGCACTACCTGAGCAGGAGATTTTTTGATTCGTTCAGCCGCAGCAATAACTACTTGCTGCTGTAATACTGAGTCGTCAACGCTTGCCATATGCAAAGCGACGTAAGACAAAGCGCCCAAAGGTGAGAAAGCAGTAACTCCCAAGTTGTAGTCTTGCGCAGTGCGAATTAATTTCTCTTGGGTAAGGTAAGGGTGAGATTCAATCTGCAACATTGCCGGTTTTATTTCTGCATAGGCCATCAAGTCATGCAATAAAGCGGCAGAGTAATTACACACACCTATCTGTTTCACCAGCCCGGTCTTTTGCAAGTTTTCCATTGCTTTCCAAGTTTCACTTAAGGGGACCGGATCGATTTGCATCGAGGGCCTCTCGGCCTGTGAATCATAAAGCCACTCAGGCGGGTAGCGAGATTCAATATCAACATACTTCAATGAAATTGGAAAATGAATCAGATATAAATCGAGATAGTCTACTCCCAGATCACTAAGTGATTTTTCGCATGCCGCTTGCACGTGTTGCGGACGATGATAAGTATTCCAAAGTTTGGATGTAATCCACAGTTCGCTACGAGAACACAACCCTTTGGCTATCGCAGCAGAAACTCCCACTCCAGCCTCCTTCTCATTACCATAATCCGCTGCGCTATCAAGATGCCGGTAGCCAATCTCAATTGCGCTACACACCACTTCGGCTGTCTGCGGCTTGTCGACCTTCCAAAGCCCCAAGCCAACATCAGGTATTTTCGATTGCACTGATTCCATATTTCCTTTCCTATTTACTGTCCATACCTAGACTTGAACTACTAGTCAGAAGTACCCAGATAATTCTCTAGATTGTTGTGTCTGAGAAATTCTTCTATTTCCACCGCTTGTTTACTCGCCATCGACTTTTGCGCCGCACTCCCTACAATCATTGCCCATAAACCCTGAATTACGGTCGCACTATTAACCACCTCTCCCTCCAAGCGATCCATGAAGGCTAACTGCTCATAAAAAGTAGCGCCATGATGCCCGCTTTGTTCGATTAATCGCGGATAATTTACATCGGCTGTTCGCGAAGCACCCTGCTCCCCTAGTTCCACCGAGAGTTTAAGTTGCGTTGGGCCTTGCTGCTGGAAGTTTGATTTTTCGCTTGCTACTACACGGCCGTTTGCACCGGTAATCACCAATTCTTCGGAAAAATCTGCACAGAACATATTCAGCGTGAAGCTTGCGCGTACTCCATTTTTATAGTCAATAGTTACGAAGGCGTGGTCTTCAATATCCGACTTCCTCTGATCCACTTCGAAATCCAGAAAATTACAAGCCTGGCCCCCGGATGCATACACCCGTATGGGCTTTGATTCTGCTATCAAATTTATTAGATCGAAGTAATGGCAACATTTTTCCACCAAGGTGCCACCAGTAAATTCATTAAATTTATTCCATTGATTAACTTTGTCCAAAAATGGTGGTCGGTATTCACTCATGCTCACCGTTTTCACATTCCCTAGTGATTTACGTAAAAGCACCTCTTGCAATGCTTCGACATACTGCGCCTTATACCGATACTGCAAGCCTATCTGAATAAATGATTTATAAGCTGCATCAATTTCTACAATTTTTGCCGCGTCGACAATTTTTGTTGCCATTGGCTTTTCCAGAAAGATGGGCTTTCCAGATTTGAGCGCTGTTTGCAAAATTTCAAAGTGTGTATAGTTTGGTGTGCAGATCAGCACAGCATCTGCTGCAGGTTCCATACAGGCTGACTCAAGGTCATCGTATCTAGTCAGCGAATCCGATGAAAATTCTTTGAAGTTTTCTTCGGCGGTATCGAGACTGCGGGCATTAAGATCGTAGATTCCATGTATCCGAGCACGGCCTAAAAGAGCCGCCACACGCATATGTTCTTGCCCCATTGTGCCTGTACCTATAACAACTAACTTATGTTGTGGCTGCTTTGGTTTATACAGGTATCGATCTTTTTCAGAAATGTGTTTCTGGCGAGAAGCTGCTTCGTAAGTCCGCAGCCGTGGTTTATTTGAATCAGTCATAGTGCGTTATGTGCTCTCTCATTGTACGTATCAAGCAAAAACTGCGTTTAATCATCAATCATTATTATGGGCACCGAATCTCGCCGGCTTGTCCACCACCACGCCAGGGCATTAATAATTATTAGAACCCAAATCAGTGGCCAGAAACCAGCACTGAGTCCATCTACCAATCCAATCGGTGAAAATAAAAGATATACCGCTATCACCGAAGACATCAATGTCACCGCGCAGGGTATCGCAAAACGCCAGGGACTCATATCCACTTTATTTTGCGCCTGGTAAGTCCAGGCTTGCGCTCTTGGCCGAAAATGCCCGATTACCAGCATAATACCCACTTCTACAAAAAACAAAATCGCGTACAAATGCAAAAAATGGATTGAAATAATATCGCTGAGAACAAATTGAAATAAGCCGTAAGCAATTATGTGGAATACAATCACCACTTTTGGACCCAGCGCCGGCACCTTTCTGGTAAACAAGCCCACCATTACAACTGCAATAACAGGTATATTGTAAAAGCCGGTGAAGATACGTATTATCTGCCAAAGACCATCTGGGGCAAATTGTAGCAACGGTGCAACGACAAAGGAAAACAGCGCAATTACGACACTTGCTATTTTTGCAACCTTCAATAAATGCGCGTCATCCACTTGATGTTTTTTTAGTGGCAGATATACATCTAGACAAAACAGTGTAGCGGCACTATTCAAAAGGGAGTTGAAAGAACTGAATACTGCCCCCAGCAATACAGCAAGAAAAAATCCGGTTGCATAAACTGGCAATACATCACGAATTAGCCTTGGATAGGCAAGATCAATGGAAACCAGACCATCTCCGTAAAGATGGAATGCGATGACCCCGGGGATCATCATCAGGAAAGGTACTATGACTTTGAAGAACCCCGAGAACAGTACTCCCTTCTGCCCCTCTGCCAGATTTTTTGCACCGAGTGTGCGTTGAATAACATATTGGTTGGTACACCAATAGAACAAATTGGCAAAAATCATTCCCGTAAACAAAGTAGCAAATGGTGTGGGGTCATCAACCGAGCCAATCGCATTGAGCTTCTCGGTATTAGTGCTGGTTAGTATCCTCAATCCTTCACTAACACTGCCATCACCAAGAGCCGAAAGACCCAGCAGCGGTACCGCGACTCCGATTATTAACAAACCGATTCCATTTAAAGTATCTGATACGGCAACCGCTTTCAGACCGCCAAAGATAGCGTAGATGGCGCCGATACTGCCTATCCCGATAATAGTAAGCACTAAAGCCTGAGCATAGGGAATTTGCAACAGCCCAGGCACGTCAAATAATTGCAGCACCGCGATCGAGCCCGAATACAATACCGAGGGAATGGTTACTAAGCCATAGCCCACCATAAACAGAACCACAGACATCCTGCGTACGCCATCGTCGAAACGGTCATTTAAAAATTCTGGCAGAGTTGTAAAAGCGCCAGCAAGATAACGCGGCAGAAATATAAAGGCCATGCATATGGTGGCGAAAGCAGCTGTTACTTCCCAGCCCATACTACTCATGTTGAATCCGTAAGAGGATCCGTTCAAACCAATTAGTTGCGAGGCCGAAAGATTTGTCAGCAACATGGAACCAGCGATGAAAACAGCGCTTAAACCACGGCCTGCTAAAAAATAGCCATCCCGGGTGCTGGTCTCGCCCTTGGTCTTTCGATAGGAAATCCAGGCAACCAGTGCCATGAAAAACACGCAGCTAACAATAGTAGAAATAATTTCGCCGGAATTCACTAAACAGTTACCCCTGCCACTTGGCAACCTGCAAACCAAGATAATTTACTGGTCGGATTACAAGGGCAATTACAGTATGATCGATATCATGGCAGACTGGCGATTCACCGTGAATCGCTCGGCGGATTTAGCTCGCGGTAAGACGCTAACTTTGTCCCTGTTCCTGATCAGGCCATGACATACTATCGGCCTGCTCCTTGTCTGCCTGATTTTGCAGGCGTAACAGGCGCTCGAATTGATGTAGGGAGGTCAGGTGGGAATAAATAATCGATATCAGTCCGCGTCCACGAAGCTCCATATAATCCGCATCACTGAGTTTCTCAAGCACATCCTCGTCGATACTGTAAACGCCTTCCACTTCATAGCGCGGTGAGTTCTCGCTGCGCTGTAAGGTAAGGAGACGTGTATGGAATAGATTCTTGTCCACCATGAACTGACAAAGTGCCGCCGCCTGCAAAGATTGCCTGGTAACGGTTACCACATGCTTAATGCGCGTCTGCAGATACTCGGTTAAGTCGCCGTTGGCCTCAAACAGTGGTGCACCGACCGAGTCACTCAGTAACGGGCTCTCTTCATCAATAGCCATGACAAAGTCGTCTTCGCCTGCCCCCAACTCCTTCACGGATAACGGTGCCAAGGTAAAGGCTGTTGGAGTGAAAGCCGCTGGCCAGCTCGGTTTTTGACAGTAAAGGTTTTTGCCCTTGCTCAGGCCCATCATGGCGACAGGCACAAAATCACCAGTCTCACCATTTCTGACGAAAACGATGGGGAATTCTGTCGCCAACGCATAAAGCTCTTGCAAAACTACAGGGACCAGGTGCTGTGATTTGAACTGTGTAAAGTCGCTACTGTCACTAAGACGAAGCTTGCCATGTTTTTCGAAACTGAGAAGGACTGGTTCAGCCATTGTACTAATACCTTGATGTAAATAAATTTATGTCACGCCAGCGGCATCGGAATATTCGTTTTCGCCCCGGCGCAGTTCTGGATCAAGCTGGAAGAAAGAGGCGACAGTCAATCGTCCCATCGTAACGTCCTTCTCCAGTCTGGCTGGTGAAGTCAGCAATGCGCAGTGCAATAAGTTCGCCGGATAAAGTACCAGTCGATTAAACTTCGCCTCTACAGCCAGTTCCTGCTTGTAATATTTCGTATCCCCCGCAAGGTAACCCACATGCTGTTCCGGATCGTCTTGGGCCTGCTGCACCATTTCCGCGACTATATATCGATCACGACTTCGCAGCTTGACTTTATTTCGCGGAAGATAGCGATAGATAGCCGTACCGCCATGGGGTGCGCCGCAAAGGTAATGAACTGCGCCATACTGGTCATCATCGAAAGCATCGACATGAGGTATTTTTTGTGAAGCGCTTAACTGCTGGGGTTCCAGAGTAGTCAGCGACAACATGCTTCGGTGGATGAGCGGATTACTGACGCCATAGACCCGCTCAATCACCTCTCCCTTCAGCCGCTCGTAAGGCCTGGGAAGACGGTCACGGATACCAGGGTACGCGGTTCTATCGTCACCCACATTACCGAAATAAGCTTTGCTTCTCGCATACTCCACCAGCTGTTCAGGGTTGTTCAGGAAATCATCAACTATGTAGACCGATATCTCTGGATCTTGGTGCTTGACCTTTTCGACTTTAGCGGCCGGATTCAGCACATACTCTGACATCTGTCGCGATTCCTGATTATTGATCTGGCAAAGGACTATACCAGATTCTGCGCAAAAAACATCACTCACGCGGCTGACTCAGGCGCGATGTGTTAGTGACTTCCGCTCGAAATATTTATGTCAATCAACGGCCTCGCCTGACGCTAGGCATTTGCGGCACGGCAGCACGATAAAACAATTTTCCCTCGAAAGGCAGTGCAACACCATTTTCCAGGCGCGGGCGGAAATGTAGCACTTGTAGCCGCCGATTGAGATAGACAAGGTCGATTGCCTGGGTGTCTGGCTCACTCAGTACCTCGAATTCCGCCACCACACCAGCCCCGGTTCGGCGAGTCCCATTCACCCAGCGCGAAACCCTATCCAGCGAATTCATGCGAAAAGACAAGTGAATATCAGTGTAATCAGCTGTCAGCGATTGGCTCAACTCAGGAAAAGTGGTTGGGAAAGGGACAAAGGACATGTAGCCGAACCAATCCTGAAAACTCAACGGGTTACCAGTCCCGACACTGGCTACATTCTGCTCTGAAAAATCACTGGATTCCAAAGCTGACAACGCCCTCCCCACCGAGTCGAAGAAAACCGGGATCGGAAGTATTTGTGGCCGGGCAAAAAGTCGGTCAAGTTCATCTGCTTCAATCCAAGCATCAGATAATTTCTGAAACGCCTGTTGGTAGGCAGCTTCGGCCGCGTCGTGATTAAACAGCACATGCCAGTCAGCGCGGTACAGGTCTATCATAGCCAGCGTCTCGGTGGGATTATCACTCCCCGCGGCGACTATCTCGCGCATTTCATTAAACAGTAGCAACCCTTCCTGGTGGAGGTTAGATTGCACAACGCGCTCCTTTAATACCCAGCTTGAACCCGGCACCACTGCGCGCAATTTGTAATTGGTATCGCCACCGCGCTCTATAGCAGATGACTGCAAGTAAAGCTGTTTGATTAGATTGTAATATAAATCAAATCGGCGTGAATCAAACCTACCCCAGAAACTTTCGCTGAGCTTCAGTGCCCGAACAGTCAGCTCTTCAGCCTTTCTATAGTGTCCCGGTTGTTCCTCCACGGCATCGCTGGCCACAGCCCAAAGATGGAACTCACTGAGCTGCAACAGGTTGTCGATAATCGATTCCCCGCTAACGACTTGCTTTTCCACCAGCAACCAATACAGGTAGTTCAGGGAGTTGTTGACCGCAGTCCAATCGCCGATTGTGGCATCGTACCCCGTCAGGGTGAGGTAGAAAGGTACCTGATCGGCGGAAAACAAGCCGAAATTCTCTCGATGAATCTGAATTACACGATCAAATAACGAACTGCTTTCGGAAGTCAGATTAAGCGCGTCGGCAGCGTCAGCAAGTGACACCAGCACCTCGATCAGGGCAGGATCATACTGCCCAAGTGTCTCCTCTAGATTCGAAATATCCTGTTGCAGGCTATCGTACCGATTCCGTTGCTCCGTGGCATCGCGGTTTTGCCCAAAAGACGACGGCGAATGCAGCAAACAGACGCAAGCTGCCAGCAAAGCCAAAAACGGAATGGACACAAGGTTAAACCGGATCACCATAAGCATTCTGCTTTTTCCTGTAGGAGCTCCTCGAGTTAATTTAGCACTTGATTAGCATTCTATCTGTTATTTCACGCTTACTTGCTGAATCTAGTACAGCGAACCAAAGCTGGCGATGCGGCAACTGGAATTGCAGTTGTTTATTAGCCAGTATGAAGTTTTTCTTCAACATAAAAAAGCCAGGGCAAACGAGTTGTCCTGGCTTTTACTCTGGCAAAGCTGAAACTAACCTCAGCTTAGCCAGACGTTAATGGCGTATTAACCGCCAGGGGTCCAATCAAGGGACACGTAGAACTGTCGATAAAAGTTATTGATCAGCCTAGACTCAAATCCTCCTATCTGTCCAGTTAACGTCGGTTTGTAATTCATGAGGTTATTCACTCCAACGCTAGCAGTAATCTGACTGTTAAAGAGATCATCAAACAAATACGTGTAGCGTATATCGATGATTGCATCCTCACTAATTTCACTGGGGGCTACAAACTGACCGTCAAAAGTGTAAAGGTCCACTATCTGAGCGTCATGATCAACAGCGCTGAACCAGGTTATAGATACCGTTGCACTGTGATTATTCATGAACCAGTTGTTATTCCACGCAATTTTAGTTTCCGGAACTGGCGGGGCGATATTGGTCCGTGCATTCTGCTTACCAAGGACATCAATCACTTTACCGTTTTTGTCCGTAAAGAGATAATCCGAATAGACGGTGGCCTGCAAGCGCGAGTTGATTGTTCCCCAATCAGCTGTGTTATAGGTATAAGCTGCCTTGAAGTCCATCAGGCTGACATCAAATGTCGCCACGTTAGCAGACTGGACCAACACGAGCTCTACATTACCAGCAGGACCACGGAAGATGTTTCCGGCCGGACCACCAACGCCCTGTGTCGCCAGCCAACTATTGGCCGCTGTTCTGGATGGTGTCCCGGGAGTGGAATCATATCCAGCTTCCGACTGCCCTGTTGCTAGGAGCATGGACGTAAACTGATTCCTCGTCACGTCATCCTCGCTCAGAGACCGGATCCGGTCTGTGTACTCAATTTCCTGATAGTCCATGGAGAGCTCTAAGCCTTCAAGCCTGCCAGATGGCTGCCAAGTGAGTCCAACATTCATAATATCCGCCTGTTCAGGGCCCAGACCTGGGTTACCTGATGCACACTTTAAGCCGCCGAGCAGCAAGGTGCCGGTGAGATCATCTGCGCCGCTGTACATATCTTGACAGTTTTCGTTTGCAACAGCCTGCCGGGTCTGGAACGAAGTGGGTGCCAGAAAGCTTTCGCCAAAGGACGCCCGGATTGCCAGATCAGGAATTATCTCGTAGCGTGCGGAAATCTTGGGTGTCGTAGTCGCCAGGCCCTGATCGGTGAATACCTCACGTCGTATAGCTCCCTTGACAGCCAAATTATCCAGAATAGGTACTTCTATCTCGGCAAACAAGGATCTGACTGCAGAGGCATACGATTCATCACCAGGTACGGGTTCGCCCACTTGCCCCCAGATGAAGTTTTCTCCTGAAACTTCGAATGGCTCCGAAAACGTGTTCTCCCCCAGGTCGCGCCATTGAAAGCCAAAAGCTACTTGCACAGGACCGGCCGGTACATCAAATGCCTCGCCTGTAAGTAAGGTTTCAAAAACATCCAGCGAATTTCGCCTAGTTTCTTGGTTTGGATTGAAGTACGACAACCAGTTATTCAATTCTCGAGTGTTTTCAAATCCTGGCTGATAGTATGGAGAACGCGTATCTTGAGAGCCGAACGGGTTAAACCACTGATTGCCTTCAACGCCACCTTCACCACGCAAAGCCAACTGCAGGCGTGTTAAATATACACCCCCACGGTCATACATCAATTTGTCTTCCTGTTTGCTGTAGTAGGTATAGCCGGACCAAGAGGTGTTCCCGAGATCATATTCTGCATTTAACTTGACGCGGTTGAGCGCGTAAATCATTCGGTAATCGCGGGAGGAATCATCATTAATATGTTTAGGTAAGGTGTGTGTCTCGGGATGGGTATACATCCGCCACAAATCGGGAGCCACGTCAAAACCAAATGGGTTAGCGGGGTGCTCCTCAGGGACCACCAGCGCCCTCCGGTTATTATTAGGGTTTGGCGAGGCAAAGGTGCCACGGTCGTCATTGTGACGAATGTGATTATTCATCATAAAGCCAAATCGCAACCAGTCTGTCGCTTCCCATTGTAGGTTGTTATACAGGTTGTATTCCTGCTGATGCTCCGCTACCTCGGCCTGTGCACTGTACTCAAAGGTGCAGAAAGGTCCGGAAGATCTCGAACGATTAACGCTACCTGATGGCAAGGGGTTGGGACCATAGCCATGAGTAGGCGAGTTTTGGTTAAACGTTCCACATGACGGGTCCAACAAGCGATCACCAATCAGCGTAGCACCACTCGCTACACCTGTGGGTATTGTTGTGACGTCGTCAGGAATACCCGTAATCTGCTTGAATGTTCCTGGATTGCCGGAACTGGAAGTACCACGAGATACATTGTGCTCACGGCCGCGCTCGTACCACATCAGAGGTGTACGCAAATAGGTTTCGAAGGAGCCTACATAATTAAGGCCATTATCGAAGGATTTGCCCCAAAGCGCTGACAAACGCATTTCTTCAAATTTCCCATCCTCTGGGGTTTGATAAAAACTACGAAATCGGAGTCCATCGTATTCCTTTATAGGAATCAGGTTCACTACCCCTGCTACCGCGTCAGCCCCGTAGAGCGCTGAACCACCGTCCAACACCAGTTCCATGCGTTCCATGGCGATGTCCGGGAAGGCTGTATTCAATCGTGAACTCAGTGTACGTACGCCATCTACCAAAGTGAGGGTGGAATTTTCACCCAGTCCGCGAAGATTAAAGCTGGCGCCATTACCACCTTGAGTACCGTCCTGGCCGCCCAGCACAACATTGATAACATCAACATTCTGCACGTAGGTCAGGTCGCGTATGTACTCTGACATGTTAGGCGCACCTGAATTTAGTATATCTTCACCCGTTACAGTGTCGGCTGCGGTATCTTGCGCGAAAGCACTGTTTCTAAGGTAAGAACCGGTAACAACAACCTCCTCAATGTCATCATCATTTTGAGCTTGAGCGACTGTGGGCGCTACAGCTACAAATGAGGACACCAAGGCGGCGTGGATAAAATATGCAAGCTTTTTGCGATGAAAATTGTGGGTCATGATCAGGAGATCTCCTTGACAGCCGCCCTACCAGCCGAAAATCGACATCTGCAGGCGACGCATTGTTTTTTTAGGGTTAAAGCCATTTAGCGGAGTTAGGCACCCTCCCTTTACAACAACTTTTCAGTCGTCTCTACACGGCAGCGCAGAATACTAGCATATGAGTTGTAAACAATGAAGAGCAAAACAAGACTTAAAACTGTTACTGCGGGGCAGAGATACGCGCAAAAAAAATGGCTTTAGAAACCCTGTTGGTAGGTCTGGCCCGTTCAACACCAGTCATCCGGCGGAGCTCCGTCAATTGGCCTCCATTGGCTCTGCGGCAGCAGCTGCGCAGTGCTCACGGATAAAGTCTTCATGCAGGGGCATGGATGTTGCACAGCGCTGAATGACTTCGCGGGTATCGCGGAGGATGCCGTCTAATTTTTCCACTGGAAAGGTGTCAACCAGAGGGCTGTAACCTCTGGCATGCACGTGCTGGCCATCGAGCACCGCAAGCCAACTAGCCTCGCCAAACAGCTCTCTGCTATCACGAGCAAGCCACGACCCGCTGCGATACAGATCGAGTTTTTCCAGTAGCGAGTCGGGAATTTCCATGTTGCGACAGTAATTCCAGAACTCACTGTCATCCCGTTCCGTCGCCTTATAGTGCAGTATAAGAAAATCTCTGACACTACGAAATTCATTGTCTACCAGACAATTGACGCGCGCCTGTTCGACCTCAAACCCGACGCGCTGAGGGTAATTGGCAAAAAAGCTCGTAATTGTAGATTGAATCAGGTGGATACTGGTGGACTCCAGCGGTTCCAGAAAGCCGCTCGACAGCCCAATGGCCAGACAATTTTTGTTCCAAATTTTTTTGCGCTTGCCCGTAACAAACCGCAGTTGCCTAGGCTCTGCGGTTGGGTCAGTGGCAAGATTGGCCAACAGAATCTCCCGCGCCTGTTCGTCGCTGCCGAATTCATTACTGTAAACGATCCCGTTGCCAGTCCTGTGCTGCAGCGGGATACGCCATTGCCAGCCAAAGCTCTGAGCAGTCGATTTCGTATACGGGGGTTTAGGGTGCATCGGCTCACTGGGGACAGCCTGGGCGCTGTTACAAGGCAGGTAGTGCGTCCAGTCCTCGTACCCGGTCTCCAGGCATTGTTCTGTCAGCAAACCACGAAAGCCCGAGCAGTCAATAAAAAAATCACCTTCGACAATCACCCCATTCTGTAAAGTGAGGCTGGTGATAAAGCCCGATTCTTGATCCTGCGCGACATGTTCCACCAATCCCTCGACCCGCGTAACACCAAGCTTTTCACTGAATTTGCGGAGGTAGAGCGCGTACAGGCTGGCATCGAAATGGTACGCGTGGGGAATACTAGACAACGGCGAATTAGGCGCATTGTCAGCACGCCGAAACCGATACTGTTTGGCTGCGGTCCAATTTAGGGAATAGGCGTCCAGTTTCGGCGATAGACCAAGGTCGTGGGCCTTTTTCCAGTAATGCCAGAAATTAACATTGCGAATTGTGCGCCCGAATTCGCCAAAAGGATGCAGGTACAGATCGCCCAGCCTGCCCCAGTCGGCGAATTCGATACCGAGCTTAAAAGTAGCCTGCGTGGCACTCAGCATGTCGTCTGCGTCAATGCCCAGCAACTTATTAAACTCCAATATCGGTGGAATAGTTGCTTCCCCGACTCCGACAGTGCCGATCTGCTCTGACTCAACCAGCGTGACCCGGCAATTCTCTGTGCCGACAACCCGGGCCAGAGCGGCGGCTGACATCCATCCTGCCGTACCTCCCCCGGCAATCACTATGTGTTTTATGTTGTCCTGGTTTTTATTCTGGTTCATAGCGACATTCCCGGCGTTATAACTGAATCTGGTGCTTAAGCAGTTGAAGAAAGCGGCGTATCTGGTTTACTTTTTGTTGCGAAACAATAAATAACTAACAATGGGTACGCCACCATAGAGTAACAACAATGTTATTGAGCTGGAAGGTCGAGAAGTAGTTTCGACTAATTGGTTCCATACTGGAGCATCCCTAGCGGCAATAAATTTTAAAAGGCTTAACGCTCAATAATTTTGTGCCTTTTTGTAACTTATTGATAAATTGTACAAAAAACCTGATTCTCTCTATCGTATGAGGAAATTAATGATTGCTTAGACGCAAGGAAGCGTTTATTCTTTGCCCGCTAAGACATGCTCTAAAAACAGGGATATCTTTTACAATGGAACGTTTCATTTGCAGCGTTTTAATTACGCAATTATTGAGAAGAGGATAGTGAATATCATGCAGAACTGGACCAAAGTTCCACACCTACGATTTGGCATTGCGGTTATCACCCTTTTGGGACTCCAGGCAACTACTGCGAACGCTGCCAGCTTAGTAGATGACTCAGAGCCGGTAACCTACGCTGGCCAGGTAGCCAATATTATTAATGAGAATTGCGTGGTCTGTCACCGCGAGGGTGGGATCGGGCCGATGGAATTGGTCAACTATCAACAAGTGAGCCAATGGGGGCCATTAATTCAAATGAAGGTAGCAAATCGAGAAATGCCCCCCTATGCATATGATCATGATATCGGCATTCAAGATCTGCAGGCGGACTGGCGTCTCTCACAAGATGATATAAACACTGTCGTGGCGTGGGTAAATCAAGGCTCTGCCATGGGAAACCTGGATGAATTAGACCCGCCTACCGAGCTTCGAGATGTTGACGAGTGGAACTTCGCTGGTCAATTTGGTCAGCCGGACATAGTGCTTGGATCGGACCCTATCGATATCCCTGCCAATGGTAATGACATGTGGCACAAGCATTTTATGGATAGCGGCATCACTTCAGACCGCTGCATTAAAGCGCTACAAGTTAAGCCTCGTGGCGATGCGAAGGCTGTCGTCCACCATGCAAACACGTATTTTGCGGAGATTAACGACGAAGGTATTGTTGAGCGGAAGCCTGTAACTGAATATGCTATGGGCAAATGGGGTGAAGTAGTACCTGAAGGCGTTTGCCGAACTGCCTTTGCTGATGTTCAAATTCAGTGGGACATTCACATGTATCCAGGGGGGGTCGGTGGTGCTGCGCAAAACAAAGCGGTTAAGGACAACGTAGTAGAATTAGGCATTTGGCTTCACCCCGAGGGCTATAAAGCTAAATATACCCAAGATCTTGGAACCTACCAATTAGACCACGGCGATATGATTGTTGCACCGCACTCAACCGCTATGACTCAGGGTTTGCACTCCTTTGATCACCCGGTTCGAATCGACAGCTACCAGCCCCATGGGCACCTGAGAATGAATGCGGCTTCATTGGAGATTTTTTATCCAGAGACCGGCCGAACTGAAGTGATCAGTATGATTGATAATTGGAGTGCTACATGGCATCACAGCCATCTCTATGAGCCTGACTTTGCCCCATTAGTACCCGCTGGAGCTGTTTTGATTACTAAGCAGTGGTATGACAATACAGCTAATAACCCAAACAACCCCGATCCAAGGCAGTGGGTTGGCTGGGGTCAGCGTACGGCGGACGAAATGTCACATTCCTGGATAGCCATTACCCATCTAGATGAGGAAGGTTATCAAGAACTAGCTGAAGGCAGAGCAAGTCAGCAAGCGGGTGAGTAGTAAAGCAAACAATGCAGTTCCTCGGATTTAAGGATGGAGAAGGGCGTTAATGAGACAATTTAGATCAACCATAGCCAGCATTGCATTAGTGCTATTGGCCAATCTCACCATAGTAGTTTTCGCTGACGCTCAGCAAGCAAAAAGGGCACTCCGTCCTGCCCCTCCCGGAGGTCTACCGATCATTCCTTTTATGGAGGGTTGGTACGACAATGAAGATGGCTCTGTCACTATTTCGTTTGGCTATCACAACCGAAATGAGGAAGATGTCACAATTAATTTAGGTGCAAATAATCGCATCGAGCCGGCGCAACTGGATGGGATGCAACCTGAGGTTTATTCTGCAGGTCGGCACCCTGGCGCTTTTGGTGTGACAATTCCTGCATCAATGCGTGAAGAAACCATTTGGTGGTATATCAAAACCGGAGGCTCGGAAGAGTTTAAAGTGCCCGGAGAGCGCGGATCAGTTGCTTATGAGCTTGACAGAAACCCGCGACCTCAAGGCAGCGTACAGCCCGAAATTTGGTTTGAAGATGGCAAGCGTGGAACTGGCCCAGAAGGTGTTGTTGCGGCTAATACAAAAACGGTTCCTGTTGGCTCTCCACTGACATTGGAGGTTGAGACTGAAGACCCTTCTATGCGAGACCCTTCAGACCCGCGTTTTACTAAACCGCTTAATAGCCGTGTTATATGGTATAAACATCAGGGTCCTGGTGAGATTAATTTTACTGAGCACCCAACTACGCCCTTCATATCCTCATCAGCTCGAACAACTCGGGGAATGATTCCCGCTGCCCCTTCCAGAATTGCAGTTCCTGCTGGCAAGGGTCCAGCTAGGGTAATTGCTACTTTTTCTGAACCGGGAGAGTATTTGATTCGCGCCAGGTTAGATAATTGGAACGCTTCTGACAGTGACGGTCTCGATCAGTGCTGTTGGAGTAACGCTTTCCAACGTGTACATGTTACGCCTTGAATTAGTAAATTCGGGGCAAAGTTGTTGGCCAGGTATTTAAGTTAATCTAGGTGATAACTTGATTTACTTAGGTCATAATTCGTTAACTATCTTGTAGTAAAGAAAAATAACAGGAGAAAAATATGCTAGCTGCTAATGATCTGGGAATCTTTACCCGAGGCGCTTTGACGGCCCTTGCGCTTGGTATCGCAATTTTCGCGCTGCCTATATCGGCATCCGCGCAGGCCAACCCGACCTTCGCGCAAGATGTAGTGCCAATTTTGCAGGAGAACTGTCAAAACTGCCATCGCCCCGAGGGAATGGCACCAATGCCGCTGGTGACTTATGATCAGGTTAGGCCATTTGCAGCTCTCATCAAACTTAAAACCTCCAACCGTACGATGCCGCCCTGGCACATCGACCGGAATATAGGTATTCAAAAATTCCAAAATGACAGGTCTCTATCAGATGCGGAAATCGCAACTCTGTCGGCTTGGGCAGACACCGGCGCGCCCGAAGGTAACGTCGCTGACATGCCTCCACAGCTCTCGTTCGCAGATGCCGCCGAGTGGAGTATTGGTGAACCAGATGTGATTGTTTCCTGGGATTATACCGTGCCAGCCTCAGGTCCTGACCTGTATGGTGACATCTACACCGAAGATCTGATTGGAAAATTAAATCAAAATCGCTACATCAAGGCAATCCAGACCAGAGCGCCTGACGATGCCTCCAGACGGGTTGTGCATCACGCGCTGTCGTATCAAGAAACTGGGTCTGAACTCGGTAATGACACACAAGAAGGATTCCTGGTCGAGTATGCATCGGGCAAGAGTGCTGAATTTTATCCGGATGATGCCGGTGTATTGCTGGAAGCCGATGCCAAGATACGGCTTTCCTACCACATGCACCCAGTAGGTGTGGAAACAGATGCGAAAGTTGAAATGGGTATCGTGTTTCACCCAGAGGGTTATGTGCCCGAGTATCGTCGTTGGTCGAAGCAACTTGGGCAGCGAATGAGTGAGATTGATATTCCGGCAGGTGAAGTGGTGCGTACCGATGGCTATGTGTATTTCCATTTGAATGCGAAGATCACCGCGTTTCAGCCCCACATGCATGCCCTGGGAACCTATCAGTGCCTTGAGCTAATCTATCCCTCTACGGGGGCGACAGCACAAACAGAAATCGTCAGCTGTGCTCACTGGGACTATAATTGGCACACCATTTACAACTACGACCCCGATGTAGCTCCGCTGGTTCCTGCAGGAACGGTGGGTCATATGATTAGTTACTTCGACAACACCGACTCGAATCCCGGCAACCACGATGCACGCAACTGGACTGGCGACGGTGGCCGAACCATCGACGAAATGAGCTTTTCATGGCTGGGCTGGGTTGACCTGACCGATGAGCAATACAATGAAGAATTGGCGCAACGAAATGCTATCCGCGAAAGCGGCACTGCAGTTGCTGGACTTGATTGAAGGTGAAGTGCAAATGGAAATGAGTAAAAACAGTAAACTATTAGTAGCCAGTCATTTACTCAAGAAGTTTACCCCTGTAGTGGTGTCCGCGTTGTTGGCTGGATTCGCACTACAGGTGTCTGCGCAATTCGACCCCCAATCCAAACAGTTGCCCTATCAGCTGAGGTATAACGCTGGTCAGACTATACAGCCCATATTTCAGGGCTGGTCACGCAACGATGATGGCTCGTTCGAGATGCATTTTGGTTATCTGAATAGAAACTATGTCGAAGAGTTAAATGTGCCGGTTGGGCCGGATAACTTCATCGACATGGCGGGTTTGGACCAGGTACAACGCCAGCCCACCTTCTTCCACTCGCGTTCGAATAGGAATATTTTTACCGTGGCGGTTCCCGCCGATTTTGGTGATAGGGAGATAGTCTGGAGCCTCAATACCCAAGGTAAGACACTGCAAGCCATTGGCTGGTTGCAGTCAGAATGGGAAATTGAAGAATACGGTGGCTATGATCCAGACGAAGAAATGCTGGCCAACCAGCCGCCTGTCATTTCGCTGAATACTGCGTCGTCTGTGACACTGCCGGCCAAACTGAGCTTGACTGCGAGTGTGACCGATGATGGTCTACCGAAGGCAAAACCAGAGCCGACAGCAGAAGAGCTGCGACTGATAGAAGCTGCAAGTTCGCGGCCTACGCAGTCACGCCCGCCAATGTTAGTACCAGCTGAGGATGCACTAGAAATTCCAGTGAACGTTCCCATGATGGCAGCATACACAATGCGAGGTGGCAAGATCGGAATGCAACCGCCTGAGGGCAAGTTAACTGTATCGTATTTGGTTTGGCGTGGTCCGGGAAACATCACAGCAGAACCACAGTTTACTGAAGTGGAGAACGGTTCTGCCACAACATCTATCACCTTCTCCGAGCCTGGGGAGTATGAACTTCAGGTGCGGGCTCATGATGGTGGCAAGTCCAGCTATGAGTTTGTGACGGTGAATGTGCGAAACTAAGCAAAATTAGCGATGTCTGCAACTTTGTAGCTAGTTGGTCTTTACCAGACCTAAGGTTGCAAGGTTGCAGCAGTCCTATTCGAACTACACCTCCGTAGTCTAAGCAATCACTTTCTTCCCTATCTTGCTGCAGCCATTCAGCAGAATCAGATTTACCCCTAACTCAACCTGACCCCTTAACTATTTCCTAACCCATTTCTGTAAGCAGCCACCCGATGGGCTTAAATCACAGCCTCCAGTTAGACCCGCAAAAATATTTCCCAGATTATCGGCAGCCATTCCTTCTGGCCTGGTTCCTGGTACAAAAAATTGCAGCGACCCATTAACACGGCCAATTCTGATACCTACCTGAAACCCAGGATTACGCGCGTTGCCAGCCGGACCACCCTGCGCGGGAGCAACACTTGGGCCAGGAATAGTTGCGCCAGATTCCGAATCGGCTACAACCATTGTGCCATCCGTTAAGATGGTGATGCCGCTGGGTCTGCCAAAATGTCTCCAGTCGTCGAGAAAATTAAGGTCTTCATCGAAGATTTGAACTCGATTATTTGAGCGATCGGCAACAAAGAGCCGATTTTCTGCATCGAATGCCAGAGCGTGAGGCCCCATGAACTCACCAGGACCAGCGCCCAACTTGCCAACGGACCTAATGAACTCGCCATCCGATGTCACCACAACCAGGCGGTCTCCGTCCTGCTGGGCATCTGAGGGTCTTGGCCAGTGCCCATCGGCGATGACTATATTACCTTCGGGAGTTACCGCACAAGCTGTAGGCCCGATGAACGTATCCTCGCCCGCCCTTGATACACCGGCTTGACCCAGGCTCATCAAATGCTCTCCATCCTGACTGAATTTATGAATCTGGAACCCACGTCCCTGGGTTGACGGATCATCGCGGAAAGAGCCGCTATCACCCGCCCACAGATTGCCGTCATTATCCATGCAAAAACCGTGAGCCTGCACGATCATCCCGTCACCAAAACTTTTAGTTATCTGCCCATCAGCGTTAATGTAATTGATGGGAGGTTCTGACCTGAACAACATCCACAGGCCTCCGGTATCATCAGGAATAAGACCAATGGCAGCTCCCCAAGCCTGACCGGGGAGTAATGTTGGCCAGTTTTCAATGAGGCGATAAGGATTCTCCATAGTGCTTGAAGGTCGACGTGATAGTTGCTGCGCTTTCTCCAATTCGGCTATTTCAGCACGCCCGTTCTGTGCTACCAGGTTTAGGCTGACGACAGGAAGTAACAAACCAACTATCACGGACAAGCCGATTTTCGATTTCAGTAACCACATTGTAAATACTCCTTAATTTTCATTCCTCGGGAACATTAAATACTTCTACCATATAATTCTGGTAGGGGCCATCAAGCAGGAAGTTGTTAAAAATTTCGTGCAGAAGATTGACCGCAGTTTTTGCTGCATCACAAGCGTCCTCTGGATCGAAGCCAATCCTGATTGAGATCTTCTGCTGCCGATTACGGCAGGTGAAATTGAAGCGGCTAACATCAAGGCGGCGGTGGTCAGGTAGCGAATCATCGCAGCGATCGACAATAAAATTTCGCAAGGCGATATCCATGCTCGATCGAAAAGGCACAGATGGCAACACATCCTTAAGGTCTAACTCAGGCTTGTTAGCATTCAATCGCAGATGAAACGGCGTCCCAGTTAGCCAGTTAAAGCGGAAATCGACAACAACCCCACCGGAATCGCCAACAGAAAAATTCCGGAAGATCCCCCGATCAGCATAATTTTGCAGCTCAGTTCTTATACTACCTATAAGCTTCTGCATAAGAACCGAATCCTTATCGTCTTATTTATAGTACGCCAGCGCACCCGGTGCGATATGCCTGGGCATAGACGGAGGATACTGATTAGTCCAGAATTCTTTCTTTCCCTGACAGTTAATCAGGCTGGGAATACCCTGGGTAGCTGCCAGCGCGTAGCTGCGATCAAGTGCTGGTGTAAATTGCTCAGGACTGGTGACATATTCACCATTAGCGCCTAATGCTTCAGCTATCTTGTCGTAACGCAAGTTCTCCTGGAACAGGTACATGTGCTGGGCACGAACGGCGCCACGACCGCCACCGGACGTCCATACTCCCCAGGCATTGTTGTTGTACACGATCATAATCGCTGGAATGCGATATTTACTCAGGGTTTCAAATTCCATGATGGAATAGGCGGCACCCGCGTCTCCGGTAACACCCACTACCGGCGCCCCTCGGTAGGCTGTCTGAGCGCCAACACCATTTTGTACCGCAGCTCCAACACCCACCAGGTAGCCAATGTCCGGGCCGATGGCACCGTACTGATACGCACCATTGCAGATCTGGCCAGGCCGATAAGCACGCAGATAGCGGCGGGTATAACGGCCGATACCATAACCACCGGATACCACGGTAGTCTGTTCACGATCCAAGTCGTCAGTGTAGAGGAAATCACCCAGCTGCTTGCCGATAACCGCCGGATGAATGGAGTCGGTGTCGGCGCTGTATTGCAAGCCCAACCGATAGTATTCCTCGCTCTGGTCATCGAAGACCTGGCGCGCCGCAGCCAGTTCATTGCGCCAGCTCTGCCGACTTCGGCTTGGCAGCGCATCAGCCAACGCTTCCAACGCAGCGTTTTCAGAACTGACTATGCCCAGATCGATCGGCACATTGCGCCCTATATCGCTGGCATCCGGGTCGATGCGTATCCATCTGGCATCAGGACCGAAGGCAAACTCGCCGATGGACGGCATACAATACTGACCTACCAGTATCACTAGGTCGGCGCTACGAATAGCATCCAAACCAGTACTGGCAGATAGTGGATGACCATCGGAAAAATGCCCTCGCTGGGGCGCCGATTCAACCACCGCTATGTCATTCTTCTCCGCTACTCGCAGCAGCGCATCCCAGGCCCTGTCGTAAAAAACACCCGTGCTTGCCACTATCATTGGCCGCTCTGAGCGCTGGATCATGTCCACCGCGGAACTGATGTCGGCAGGATTTGGATGGGCCTTGGACTCGGTACGATAACGAGTCTTGTCATGGTAGTACTGCAGCTCCCCCGGCTCTTCGAAACGAGCCCCTGATATCTCACCAGGAAAATCCAGGTGCACGGGTTTGGGAATACCGGTTTTCAATTGCCGGAAGGCGTAAGCGGAGTACTCGTAAATGCGGTTGGGGGTGATCATGCGCTTTCCCCATTTCTTCAAACCCTCGGTTTGCGACTGCTGATAGGCGGTCTGAATGCCATGTTCGGTATCGTCTTCCCCGATAGTCTTATTACTGGCGATAACCAATAGTGGCGTACGTGCCGCATTAGCGGCACCGATGTTCATGATCATATTGGTGAAACCGGGTCCTTCTGTGCCAGAGGTTGCAGCAATCTCACCTGTCACCCGAATAAAGCCATCGGCTGCTGATGTCATATTGCCTTCACAGCGACCGCCATAGCTTGGAATTCCTTCGGCGGCAATAGCATTGATCATATTGTAGTTACCGGGACAACAGAAGAATCCGGCTACACCTTCGTCGCTGCAGAACTTGGCAAACACTTCGGCACCACTCATTGGGAAGTTGGCTGGTTTCGCTGCCTCTGCAAGAGTGCGGGGTATCTCGTCAGGGATGCGGATATCAGCGTAGCCTTCATCCTGCGCCTCGCTCTGCTCCGTTTTCAATAGGGTTGCTGCGCCCGCACCGGCCAGTGCGCTTCCCTTTATAAAATTCCTGCGCGATACAATCTTCTCTGATTGCAGATTGGCTTGTTTCTCCTTCTCGACAGGAATTTCAGCGGCGTTCTTTGGAGTATCTTTATCTTTGTTAGCCATAAGGAAATCCTCGATGATTATTCTTGCGTGGGCCGGTTCTCTTTAGGCCCTATATTGAATACATGGGCAACAATCTGCCAGATAGTTTCGTCGTCAAGTGCATCTTTAAATGGCGGCATTTCCAGACCGGCGCCAAACTTGATGCTGCGAAAAACATGCAAGGGCTCAGTTCCGTAGTACCAGGTATCCGGGGCTGTTAGGTTTGCAGCGATGAAATCGATACTAGCCAATGCCCTGCCATCGGCATCGTGGCATTGCTGACAATTAATCAGGTAATAACTCTTGCCGCGTTCGGCAGCTAATTTAGAAAATGAGAGTGAACTGGCTTCGGTGGGCATTTCCTGTGCCAAGAGGGGTTGCCAGCAGAGCAGGAAAACCAGCACAAACAGCCAGCAAACCTGCCTCTGCAGGGTGATAGCCTTATTAATATTGACCACTGCCATACGCAAGATTGTACGGGTATTTAGCACCGGAGTAAAAGCTATCACCCTAGGGCATTCGCCTTAGCGAAATTAATCTAATGAGCAAGATGAAATACTGACAGAAATGACAAAAAAAGTGTATCTTAGCGGGCGTTATGAACCTGAACTCCAACCACTACGACCTAGACGACTCTTCTGATGTTCAAGAGTTTTACCACAGCCGGGGCTGGACAGATGGATTTCCAATAGTCCCGCCAACTCCAAATGCGGTCCAGGCCTGTCTCGACTGGGTAAACATACCAGCAAGCGAATTGATTGGCATTGAACCCGTACGTGAGCGCTCCATTACTGCAGAAAAGCTGGCTATTAATGCCGTAATGGCGGGTTGTCTGCCTCCACATTTTCCTGTGGTGATCACGACGTGGATGGCAATGCTAGAGCAAGAATTCCTATTGCATGGCGCCACTGCAAGCACCGGTGGCTGCGCAATTCTGGTTATTCTCAATGGGCCCATTAGAAAAGAGATTGATGCCCGAAGTGATTTTAGTGTGCTAGGAAGCAGCGACAGGGCCACTTCGGTAATAGGCAGGGCAATCCGCCTGGGTCTTATTAATATATTAGATGTGAGTCCTGGCGCTAGCGACCGGTCAACACTTGGACACCCAGGCAAAATCAGTTATTGCGTTGCGGAAGATGAGGAGAACACTGATTGGCAAACAGTGGCTGAGATAAGAGGTATTCCTAGTGACGCCTCGGCAGTTACTGTACTTGCAGCTGGCGCACCGCGACAAATAATGAATGAATGGACTACTGACCCAGAACAAATTCTGGACACCTACGCAGCTGAGATGCGTGCCAATATGCGCACCTATTCAATTTGGGCGGGCAACTATGCCATTGTGATTCCAAAACAGCATCGCGACCATCTCACTACTGCTGGTTGGACAAAATCAGATATTGGAGAATACTTGTTTAAAAAAGCCAGAATTAAACGAGCCGAATGGGCCAGGGTAGGGAAAGGATCGGTAGTCCGAGATAAAGGAGATACCGAGTACAAAGCACTACCTTCTCCTGAGCATTTACTGGTAATTGCTGCTGGCGGACCAGCCGGTGGCTTCGGCGCTATCATTCCGCCATGGCTTGGAACCAAGAGTCTGGCGGTCACCGCTGCCATTGGCGTCTGTCTAGACTGTGAACCGGGATAACTTAATAGGAACCAATACATGACAATTCGCGTACTTGATCCCACCAGTGAGAATAATCCGCAGAAACTGCAACTCGCGCCTCGCCTTAGTACCTTAAAAGGAAAGACTGTTGGATTTATTTCCAATGGAAAAGAGGGTTCGGCAGGATTCTTTGCGCATTTAGACAAACTATTAAGAGAACACTTCGACGTTGCCAAGGTTGTGCTGCATACCAAAACAAACTATAGCGCACCCGCGGATGAATACATCATCAATGAGGTTAGGAACTGGGATCTATCTATTTCAGGTCTAGGTGACTGAGGCAGTTGCTCGTCGTGCAGTTTGCATGACGCGATTAGCAGCGAACGTCATAACACCCCTGCACTGGGTGTTATGACCAGGGAGTTTGTCAGCGCAGCTGAACTCATGGCTCGAGTCTTGGGCATGCCTGACTACAAGTTTGTGATTATAGATCATCCAGTGAGTAGTGCATCTGATGCTGAGCTTGAGTCCCGAGCCCTAGTCACGCTTAATGCAATTGAAAAACTTATAGTAGCCTCTTAACTTCCGTCCTCATTACCAAGCCCTGCACTTGTGATAAAGAATCCCGTCACCGAGTAAGCGCCTCCCATCTCCCGAAACTCAGGAACTTCATTCGTGTTGGTTACTAATGGATTATCCGCACCCCCAGTTTGTCCCAAGGCCATATTCATCAAAACGCTGCGCAGCGCCATCCAAAAGCAGGTCAAACTGCAAATCCTAGGTTTTGCTGTCATCTTAATTCGCTCCTGAGTAGTTAATGACCATACCCCTTTTGCTAGATTCGGGTCGTTAGCCGGTAATCCAATATCATTTGCTCAGTAAGCGTTGTGCCAAAACCCGACTCGCTGGGGGCAACTACAAATCCGTTTTCCACCTTACAAGACATGGCATCTAGAATGTCTGAACCAACCGGGAAACTCTCGGCCATCGAACAACTAGGCGAATTCAAGGCAACAGGAAAACCCCAGGAAGAGCCCCCGCGATGAGGAATAATTTCCAGATTCGCCGCTTCCACAAGAGCCGAAATTCGACGCCCTGCCGTGGTACCACCACACCAGGTAATATCCGGCTGAAAAATCTCTGCCGAGCCCAGCCTGATCAATACATCGAAACCATACTGCGTGTACTCGTGTTCGCCGCAGGCAATTTTAGTCCATGCTTCACCTCGTCCCCCGATGCGGTTAACCAATTCGGCATAACCAAAAACGTCATCGGGTGAGAGCATTTCTTCCATAAAGTAGAGATTGGCAGGACGCAGGCGTTCAGCAAAATTGACAGCCCAGTCAACAGTGCCATCCCGCGAAACACAGTCAGTCATCAAGCGCACATCCGACCCCAACATCTCTCTGTCTTCCAATACTGAATCTATGAAGCTATCTAATGCACTTTGCGGCGTGCGCGGCCCAGCATTGGTAGTGCGTTTAAAGTTACGTACCCCCGCCGCCTTCGCCTGCGCAAAATCGCCATTGGTTTGATAGATGGGGATACTATTTCGTCCCGCTGTTCCCAGTAATTCATGCACCGGCTGTCCGGCAAACTTACCAACGATATCCCACAACGCATTATCCACCGCACTAAGGGCCATGGGGAATAATCCGCGACGGCCATATAAAACCCCTGAGGTATACATTTGATCCCACAGCTGTTCCACTTTCAGTGGGTCAGCGTCCATTAACAAATGCTTGAGATGTTTGTCTATAATCTCAACCGCTGCACCGCCTCCCGCACCCATCCCAAAACCGGTTATACCCTGATCGGTTTTAATGACAGCGATAATCGCTGAGGGCAGTTGTTCGAAAGGACCACCAAAACGCCAGCGTCGCGGATCCTCGTCACCGTCAAAACTTGGTGCGTCTAGCAGACCCTCTGAGCGGCTGTTGATGTAAATAGGGTAAGCCTTAACATCACGGATACGTAGCGAAGTTGATTGCGCGGTAAGTTGATTTAACGGCAGCGGAGCAACACCAGAAGCAGCGGCTAACATGGCGTATCTGCTAACATTGCTCAAGAATTGGCGACGGCTATTATTGCTGCTTTTTTGGGGCATAGTTGGCTTCTGCAAATTGATTAATTAGGTCTTTTCGTAAGATGCCTTAGATCTTAAAAAGTTACAACAAGCTCGCCATTTATCTACTTTTCATTTTATGTTTAATCGCCTAAAATTTACCTTTTTCGAGTAATGGCGATTTCTGGCTAAAAGCTATAGCATGGGTCCTATACAGTGAAATCAGGTAATTGAAGGGGGTGTCGTTGTGCGGAAAATCTTAATTAGGGTCATTCTGGGTTTATTGCTACTTCCCCTTTCCCCAGCAAATGCCCAACCACCCTTTCGCCCGCTTACCCAGGACATGTTAAATCAACCAAACCCAGAAGATTGGCTGATGTGGCGCGGTGGCTACAACAACTGGGGTTACAGCCCGCTGAATCAGATTGACCAGAACAATGTGAGCGAACTCCAGTTGGCTTGGTCGTGGGCTTTTTCCCCGGCCGCCATCGGCTCGAATGGTATGCAGGTGGAACCAACGGTCTATGACGGTGTTATGTACATACGCCACTCTGACGAGAAGTATTCCGCGCACGATGCGGCCACCGGTGACCTGATCTGGCAATATTCGCGTCCTATTGCCGCTGCGATCCTAGCAGGGGATACGCGTCTTACCGTACATCGGGGTCGAGGTGTCTTCATCTACCAGGATAAACTTATTTCCCATTCCACCGACGGCATGCTATTTGCCCTCAATCCGCGCAATGGCAACCTGTTGTGGGAAACGGCAATGACTGATTATCGCGCAGGTCAACAACCCAGCGGTGCGCCAGTTGCCTTCGGCGGATCTATTGTAGTGCCTTATAACTGCACCGCATGGACATCGGCTGATCCCTGCCACCTGTCGGCCTATGATGAGGCAGACGGCTCACTACTATGGCGCTGGTTTACCAGCCCTACGCCGGATAACCCCATGCACCGAACCTGGGGTGATGACCCCCAGGTTTATCCACTGGAACAACGCCGCAATATGTCACCCTGGATGACTCCGGCGGTAGACAGTGAGCGTGGGCTTTTTATCTTCGGCATTGGCTCCAGCGCACCGCAACAGCCAGAACTTGCTGGCACCAACGGCGAGTGGCCCGATCGATTATATCAAGGCTCGACTGTTGCACTTGACCATCGCACCGGCGAACTGGTCTGGTGGGCGCAGCACCATTCTGATATGTGGAACGACGATTCCGTATATGACCGAATTCTTGTTAATTCTACTTTAGACCCGGACCCGCCCAATTCCCTCGGAGTTAACCCCAATATTTCCAGTGATGAAACAAGGGAATTGGTAATCGGTTCCTTCTCTAAAGACGCAATCTTTTATGTGTATGACCGAACTAACGGCGAATTTCTCTATGCAAGACCAACCGCCTACCAGAACGTATTATCAGGGTATGATGGGACAACTGGCGCTTACACCACCAATCCCGACGCAATCATGGTGGCTGATGATAGCCGTGAGACGACTATTTGCCGAGAGAATCGTCAGATTCCGCAGGGTGCTTACAGTCCGTTAACTAATGCCTATTATCTGCCAGCCTTTAATGGGCCCTGCTCGGTAATGCGAGTAAGGTCCCTCGATCCAACTTTGGAAACCGGCTATAACACTTCCTACATGGCCACTGTGCCAAGCCCGGCTGCACAGCTCGGTCAACCAGAGGCAATAGACGTCACCACTGGCAAGACTCTCTGGCGGTTAGAGCGTGAAACACCACTGTATGGCATGCTGACAACCGGCGGCGGTTTGCTATTTGCAGCTGACACTAATCGCCGCTTCTATGCTATAGATCAGTGGACTGGGGAAACTCTGTGGCAAACCATATTAAATGGCGCCAGCGACATGGCACCGATATCTTATGGGGTGAATGGCAGACAATATGTTGCAGTAATTGCGCCAAGCGGGACTCAGGCGTCGGCACAACACGCAGGCCAATTAGGCCTCAGCGTGAATACAGGTGTCGGCAATGTAGGTCACACGCTGTTTGTGTTTGCCTTACCAGCGAATTAATCACGCTACTTAAACCTAATATAAAAACAGGAGCTCTACGCTTTTTATCTATCTGAAAGGCGTAATACGGCGGTGAGCATAAGTAGAATATAACCCACTTCTATTTTTGTTATGGGCTGCCGTGACAGCTTTCAAGTTCCGCAAAAAGTTTGATAGTGCTGATCTGCGTCATCAGGCGCATCCTGATACTGAAATGTTTGTGACGTTTCTTGATATGGGCTACGAAGCACTTTTAGAAATTTCTCTGCGGCTGTTGCCGTACCCATTTCCTCACATTCTTTAATCACCACCTCAATATGATGGTTTCTGGGGATGACAACAGGGTTATTTTGTCTCATTAACTTTTGGACTTCTTTGATTGAGTCACCCTGTGCATTTATTCTTTCTCGCCAGGTATCAAAATACTGACCAAGGTCGGTTTCCAGTTGCGAGGCGACAGCAGGAAACTGTAAAGATTTTGTTAGCAAGTCAAAGCTAATCGTATAGTCCATTTCCCGCAAATTGAATTGCTCCAGAAGCGAGTTTAAAAGTTTTTCATCCTCTTCTTGAACCGACAATAAACCAAATTTGTTTCCCATCATTTTGCTGTACTCACTGGCAAACCGATCGGGAAACCCATTAATCATTGATTCTAGTTGTTCAATTGTTTGGGCATCATCATTACCGACCATAACCAATAAGCAGTCGGCGAACCTGGCCATATTCCAATGAATTATTTGTGGTTGATTGCCAAAGGCATAGCGTGCATTACGATCAATCGAGCTATAAACAGTTTTGGGGTCATAAACCCCCATCATTGCACAGGGACCAAAATCAATGGTCTCGCCGGAAATAGCGGTATTATCTGTGTTCATGACGCCATGAATAAAACCGGCTCTCATCCAGTGGCTTACCAATTGAATCTGTTTTTCAATGACCTTGTCCAGCAAGAAAACAGCACGACTTTCTTCTTCCTCGAATTCTGGGAAATGCTGTTCAATGGCATAATCAGCAAGGGTTCTTAAGGCTTCTTGATCGCCTTGAGCTGCGAAATATTGAAAAGTGCCAACTCGCAAGTGGCTCGATGCGACTCGTGTTACCACCGCTCCAGCAACCGGCCTGTCACGGTAGACTGGTTCTCCTGTAACAACAACGGCCAGGCATCGCGTGGTAGGAACATTTAATGCACTCATAGCCTCGCTCATAATAAATTCTCGAACTGCAGGGCCAATGGCACAACGTCCATCGCCGCCTCTAGAAAAAGAAGTTCGTCCCGCACCTTTGAGTTGCAAATCCCAGCTTTTGCCATCTTGGCCGATTACTTCCCCCAGCAGGTGTGCCCTGCCATCTCCCAGTTGTGGATTGAAACTGCCAAACTGGTGTCCAGCATAGGCCATAGCGATTGGATCTGACCCCGGTAAGATGCGATTGCCGGAAAAGACTTGGGCCAAGGCTTCTGGGTCCTTCTGCAGCCCATCAGATATCTGAAGCTGCTCGGCCAGTTTGGAATTCCACAACAGCAGTTGAGGCTCTAGAACTGGAGTCGGTTGGGATTTTACATAAAAGCGCTCCCCTAAATCCATATACGTATTTGAAAAAACCATAGCGCTCTCTCTGTAAACCCTAATGCTGATTCCTTATTACACCTTATTGTGCAGTCAATGTCCCTTTTTCTAACCTGCCGCCGTATCGTGAATATTGACTATGAAATGCATGATTGCTAGGTTCTGGCACTTAGTCCGCGATTCGGGCATCACAAGCAAATCCCAAAAAATAGGTGATTTATGAAAACAATCCTGCTCGCAGCCGTATTGCTCGGCCTTACAATACATCCAGCGTTCGCCCAAACCGTTCCTGAGCTGCCTTTCGAATCAGTGCCCAATCCGTTGAAACTACCAAACGATATACACTTCGGTGAGATTGCTGGCGTGGCGGTTAACTCACACGGGCATGTCTTCGTGTTCTCACGGGGCAACTCGGTCGGACCCGCCTACATGGCTTCTGCCTCCCAGCTGCTCGAATTTGATCCGACGGGTAATTTCGTCCGTGAGATCGGCAAGAATTTGAATGCCTGGTCCTACGCCCATGCCGTTCGCATCGATCCCCAGGATAATATCTGGGTGGTGGACAAGGGCTCGAATATGATCCTAAGGTTCACTCCCGAGGGCCACGTAGACTGGGTCTTTGGCCGCAAAGGTGAGGCATCGCACATTCAAGTGCCACCTGACTACGAGACCGTGATGGCTAGAAGATTTGCCCGCATGGGAGTTGACGTGGATATTCCTGAGGAAAACAACCCACGCTGGCCGATTCCAGTGCATCGGGACAACGTTTTTAATCAGCCAACAGACGTAGCCTGGGATTCACAAGGCAACTCATACTTCAGCGACGGCTACATTAACTCGCGAGTTGGTAAGGTCAACGCAAGGGGAGAATGGGTAGCAAGCTGGGGATCACTTGGCAACGGCCCTGGCGAGTTCGATACGCCCCATGGCATCGCGGTGTCACCCGCTGACGAAATTTACGTTGCCGATCGCGGCAATCGCCGAGTGCAAGTGTTTGAGCCCGATGGCACCTACATAAGGGAATTCACTGTCGACGTCCCAGTAGATACAAGCCGAGGCAAGATAGTTTATGGTAGAGAAAACCCTAACGGGCTCACAGGTTCCCAATCACCCGGAGCACCCGATGCCCTCTGCATGACTCCGGGACCTAACCCTGTTCTCTTTATTGGCGACTTATATCCGAGCCGTATTTACAAGGTATCGCTGCAAGGTGAAGTACTCGGCGTCTATGGCCAGCCCGGCCGTAATCTTGGTGAATTCGGCTGGATTCATGGCATAGCCTGCCCATCAGAGGATGAAATCTGGGTAGCCGAACTGATCAACTGGCGCGTCCAGAAGCTTGTCACCAAGTGAACAGATAGCAAATAGAGAGAAGCAATCGGGCCTCCATAGGCACATTACATTCTTGTCGTGTGCAAATGGAGGCCGGTTCTGCTCAAGTCATTTCAGGCCCACACGAAGTTACTGTTTCACATACTTGCGTAACTGCCAGGGCGCAACATCTGCTGCATAGATTACAGAATCATCCGGACTGGAAGTAATCCCCGAAGCACCGGAGATTCGAGTTTGTTCTGTTAATTCCAAGTCAGGGTCCGGAATAAAATAGTGGACCACTCCAGTACTAGCACTCCCCACATAAATACCGCGCTGCACGCCCGGATTAGTTCTTGAATTTGACGTTGAATCAGTCACATAGAGTGTGTCCGTCACTCGATTGATATAAATACCACTGGGCCGGCCAAATTGATGCCACTGTTCGACGTATGTTCCGTCCGATTCAAATATCTGCACGCGATTATTGCCCCGGTCTCCGACAAACAAGCGCCCGCGAGAGTCTATGGCCAGGTCATGTGGCGTGTTGAATTGCCCTGGTCCTGATCCAGTTGTTCCCCATTCACTGATATAACTCCCATCTGGTGCGAACTTCACTATTCGGTTGTTAGGCCCCTCGCCATCTGCCACAAAAATATTTCCATTCTGCGCTACAGCAACACTAGCCGGGCGATTAAACCTATCACGCCCCTCACCAACCACGCCAGGAATACCGAGAGTTAACAGTAGCTCACCTTCCGGACTCAGCTTCAGTACCACTGCACCCATTTTATTTTCAATCAGCGCTACATCGGTCAGCCACATGTTTCCCTCATGATCGACCGAAAACCCATGGGGTCTGCCAACCAATCCAGTACCGAACCCATCGAGAAATTCACCGAATGAATTAAATTTAAGAATGGGTGGGTACCCTGACCACCTTCCCAAGCAGTTTGCACTTAATCCATCCGAGTGGCCGGGGGCTACATTGGGATCGCCCAACACGACTTTGAAACATCGATGGTATACATATACGTTTCCATCAGGGCCCACACGCACTTGGATCATCTCCCCCCACCTCCCATCGTTCAAATGGGGTGGTGGGGAAGGGGCATCCACTTGCTGGTAAGGATTAGTCTGTGCCACAGCCACTGTGCTGAGCAGCATGCAAGTTAGAAAAGTGCAAAGGGCGGGGAAAAACTTTGAATCAATCATCTTGTCAGACTCCCAGGGTTGAAAAGTAAAGATACCTAGTTTACTTAGACAATTCACTTTTGCTTGATGGCCGTTGCTCACATCGATCGGAATTTCACTTAGCTCTGTAAATAGAATAAAGTATATACTCATGTGATATCTACAGGACTTCTCCAATGCTTCGAAGACTGAATTGGATTATTACCCTCAGTATGGCTGGGATTACAGCGATTCTGGCTCCCTCTATGGGTATTGCCCAGCAAGCTGGGTCAATCGCATGGCGAGACAACCTCACACCGGTATCAGCGGCTGACTGGAACTACGAAACAGCCGCTCACCTGCTCGAACGTGCCGGTTTTGGGGGCACACCCAAACAAATAGAGGCCCTCGCTGCCATAACACCAACGGCGGCAGTCAGCAGCCTAGTTTATTTTAACGACGTGGATAACTCGCATCTGCTTCCATTTGACCATTCCGGTATCCATGATTCTGGCCTAGAACCGTTTCCTCCCAGCCGACCAGCAACCACTGATCTGGCAAAAGCAACTGGCGAGGCATTGGGAGTAAAGGTCAAACCCAATGGCAACCGCCGGCTACAACCAGTGGTCAACAAGTTCTTTTATTGGCTGCGTGCCAGCGTGCTCGAAACCAACCGTGTTGCCTATTGGTGGGCAAACCGGATGGTGGCGTCCAACAGCCCGCTGCAGGAAAAGATGGCTTTGTTCTGGCATGGTCACTACGCAATTAACGAAAGCAAAGTTCGTGATTACCGCAAACTACTTAATGAGCTGGAACTGTTTCACGCAATGGGGACCGGCAGCTTCCGCGATCTTATGGTGGCTGTGGCGCAGGATCCAGCAATGCTGTCTTTCCTCGACGCAGGAGTGAATGTAAAGGGCGCACCCAACGAAAATTTCGCACGCGAAATCATGGAATTATTCACCATGGGTGTAGGCAACTATACCGAGACGGATATCCGTGAAGCCGCTCGCGCATTCACTGGTTGGAACTACGTCGATCTTGAGTTTGTTATCAATGCTGATCTGCATGACAGCGATCCAAAAATATTTCTCGGCCAAACTGGGAACTTCGATGGTATCGAAATCATCGATCTCATTATGGAACAACCGGTGACTGCCGAATACATTGCAAGCAAAATCTACCGATTCTTCGTACGCCAGGAGGTCAGTGCAGAGCTTGGAGCTAAACTGGGTAATATTTTGCGGGATGCAAATTACGAAGTGGCTACATTGCTTGAAACAATCTTTTTGTCCAAGGATTTCTACAGCGATGCATCTGTCGGCAGTCAGATCAAGAGCCCCGTGCAGCTGGCAGTCACCACATATCGAAAACTTGGAATCGAAACCGTACCTGGAGTACCCGATTTCAACCGAGCCACTGGTGCGCTGAGTCAATCCCTATTCCGCCCTCCAACAGTTGCAGGATGGGCCGGTGGTCGCAGCTGGATGACACCCGGTTTGTTGCTCGCGCGAGGCAATTTTGCCCGGGATGTACTGTTCCCAGATATCAATTTTATTCCTCCCGATCGGCGTAACGGCAGCTCGGAAATTCGCAGCGTTGCTGACCGAATCCGCAGGGGGCTTGACATCACTTCGGCGACCCAGCCTTCCGCATTAGGTGACGGCCTTATCATGGCCGAGTCCAACATGCTTGCCGACCGTGACGAAGACTTTAATACCCGGTACGGCAGCTTCCGTGGATGGCAGATGGCCATCGAGCGGGTAAAACCTATACCGCGCCACACCGCGCAGATTAACCTGAGCGCGATGATATTGGAGCAGGGGCTGGAGAGCACAAGCGAGGTCGTCGACTATTTCATTGCCCGTTTCATGCGAGTCAAACCGGGAACCGATTCACGCCGGATAATGGTTGAATTCCTCGATAGGGATCTTGGCACATCGGATATTGTATCCGCACAGTCTTACATGGAAGATTCTCTGAGGCTGGTGCTTCATCTAATCATGAGTCAGCCAGAGTTCCAATTGGGTTAACCTGGCAAAGCAAATTAGCGAGAACAAGCCTTATGAAAAAACAAGCGCTGTTTCCAAACAAACTGAACCGCCGCGACCTGCTGCGAAATTCTATGACTGGGCTTGGAATGGGCGCCGGTGTTGGCGCTCTTGGCTCCATTATGGTTCCCTCGCTATTTGGTCCTGCAGCAGCAGCGTCTGAGGCCGCAGCCAACGGTAAAATTCTGGTGGTGTTGGAACTGTCTGGCGGCAACGACGGACTCAACACGGTGGTGCCCTACGGAGATGATGCCTATTACCGTAACCGACCCAACATCGGTCTGCACCGGAGTGATTTGCGGATACTTGATGATCACTTTGGACTCAACCCGGGAATGGCAGGATTTGAACGGCTTTATAAGGATGGCAAGATGGCCATCGTTCACGGCTGCGGTTACGATAATCCGTCTTACTCACACTTTACGTCCATGGCCTACTGGCATACTGCTGCTCCCAACAGCGGTGAAGAATACGGCTGGGTTGGACGGCTCGCGGATTCAATAGCACCAGCGGCACCTGCCAATTTTTTAGTAAATATTGCTGCCCGTCAATCGCTGGCAGTGCGCAGTGAACGGCATGTACCGGTGGTGTTCGATGCCCCTGCCAGATTTATGCGTGAATCGTTTTATGAGGAAAAGGATGCGCTATCCGCCGTGCCCAATATCGGTCAGGCAGACAATCCAGCCCGAAATTTTCTGCTCGATATAGCCCGCAGTGCCAATGATGCTTCAGCGCTGGTGCGCAACGCTTGGTCGAGATACAACTCACCGGTGGACTATGGTGTCAATGGCCTGGACCTGCCCAAAGTAGTGGCACTTATAGACGCTGGTATGCCAACCAGTCTCTACTACGTGGCGTATCGGAATAACGCCTTTGATACCCATGTGTTCCAGAACAACTTGCACCGAAGATTACTCACTTATACAGCCGACGCTGTTTCTGCGTTTATACAAGATCTGGAACGCATCGGACGGGCCGATGATGTCGCCTTGATGATCTTTTCGGAGTTCGGTCGGCGAGTTCCCGAGAATGTCAGCCTGGGAACCGACCACGGTGCCGCCAACGTCATGTTCGTCGTTGGCAACGAAGTAAAAGGCGGCCATTATGGTGAATTACCCAGCCTGACGAATCTAGCAGAAGGCGACAACTTACCGTACACAACCGATTTCCGCCGGGTCTATCAAACCCTGGTCAAAGAGTGGCTCGGACACGAAAATAGCGCCGAATTGCTAAACGGCAATTTCGAACCGTTCGATATGTTCACGTGAAGAACAGCGCAACGCAACGCGCCTTCACCATTGCTCTTCAACCTATGGCAAACTAACGTGCTGCCCGCCCCAAATATTGCTGAAATGTTTGTTCTACATGATTATCCACACCGGGAACGAATAGAACTGCTATCACCGTAATAACCACCGCAATGGCAATAAGCCCGTAAAAAAATTTCATATTGATTCCTTGCTTTTCAGCTAATTCCGCGGTGCCGCTTCGAATACCCAGAACTCGCCGGCTTCGATGGCTGCTCTGGTCGTTTGAGAAGGGTACTTACTTTTAATTGCCGCACTTATACCATCCAATACATCACCTGACTGGATGCGCGCCAACTGGCGTTCGTAACGTACACCATTAATGCGGATCACCGCACGCCCATCCCGTTCGGCTTGAATCGGCCAGCGTTTCCACACTCGCCCGACAATCGTACCCATATAGCCTGACCAGACGTAGATTTTACCGGCAGCTTCCGCAATCCAAATGCGCCGTGACCTGACAGGGTCCAGTAGTTGCAATTCAATGGTTGTTATATCACTAACGAAACGCCAATCTGGATCTGCACCTATGTGCAACTCACCGGATTCCAGGGGGCCGCCGGAAAAAACGCGGTTGGGACCATCTGCAAAGCGCTGCTTTGCTGCGGCGGTGGCAATCGCAGTCACCGGTATAAGCAACAAACATAGTGCAATGACTATTGTTCTTTTAAGCAATTTCATAATATTCTCACAAAGATAATTCAAGTCAGCTTAAATCGCGCTTACTTTGCCCTGATTCTACACCCTATGCCTATAACAACACGAAAAGAAGAAAAAAATGAGAAACCTAATTTTAGTCTGCTTACTGCCAGCGATGTTAACAAGTTGTGGTCCGGGAAATAATGAAGCCGATTCAAGTGCTGTTGTTGGCCAATGGCATCACCATGGCGGTAATCACGCAGCAAACAAATACGCAGCCCTGGAGCAAATAAATGCAAGTAACTTTGCTAACCTGGAAATAGCCTGGCGTTATCAGTCTGCCGACTTGCGTATTCCCGAAGAGCTCTCCTATTTTACTGGTGACTACCGCGCCGTTCCCCTTGTGATCGATGACATCATGTACACCAATACCAATCATGGTCAGGTGGTAGCGCTCAACCCCGCTACTGGAGAAGAGTTATGGGTGTTCGATCCCGAGAGTTATTTGTTGGGACCGCCGCTGTTTTCACCAGCACAAACCCGCGGTATTGAATACTGGACCGATGGGGAAATCGAACGCATCTTCGTGGCGACGCTGGGCAAGCAGCTGGTTTCAATCGATATCGATAACGGACAACCCGATCCAGATTTTGGCGACAATGGTTTCGTCGACCTTAAAAACGATCTGGGTAAGCTCGAGTTTGAAATGAACAACATCACCCACGGCGCGCCACCGATCGCCGTGGGATCATCGGTTATTGTTGGCTCCAAGATATACGACTACACCATGTTAAATCGAAGCCCCCCGGGCCACGTGCGTGCCTACGATGCCTACACTGGCGAATTCAAATGGCGTTTTAACACCATTCCCCAGGCAGGAGAAGCATTTAACGAGACCTGGGAGGGTGATTCCTGGCGCACCGCGGGCAACACCAATGTGTGGACATTCATGTCCGCCGACGACGAAGCAGGCCTAGTCTATTTACCGGTGTCTACCCCAACCAATGACTACTGGGGTGGCAAGCGGCTAGGTGAGAATGTTTACGCCGAAAGCCTTGTGGCGCTGAATGCTGAAACCGGCGAGCGCGCCTGGCACTTTCAAACCGTGCACCACGGGCTATGGGATTACGATATTGCCTCGGCACCCAACCTAGTGGATATCGTGGTTGATGGCAACCCGATCAAGGCCGTGGCACAGGTTTCCAAAACCGGTTTTACCTATGTTTTTGATCGCATAACAGGCGAGCCGGTTTGGCCCATCGAAGAGCTACCTGTACCTCAGAGCACTGTCCCCGGCGAGCGCACGCATCCTACCCAGCCGCACCCTGCCTGGCCATTGCCATTCGAGCGTCAGGGTATGACTGAAGATGATCTAATTGATTTCACTCCAGAGATTGCTGCAGCAGCGAAAGAGCTGGCTAGGGAATTTGTGTTTGGTCCAATCTTCACCCCACCGATTGTGCAGGGAACCAACGGCAAAAGCGCGACTATCTACCTGCCCGGGGCCGGCGGTGGCGCCAGCTTTCCCGGCGCTAATATAGATCCAGAAACTAATATTCTCTATATCCCATCCCAAACTCGACCCTACGCTATGTCGCTTGTGGAACCACCAGAAGGCACGTCAGACTGGCCCTATGTCATTCAGGTGCAGCGGACCATTGGCCCCATGGGATTACCCCTAATTAAACCACCTTATCGTCGCATTACAGCAATCGACCTGAACACCGGCGAACATGTATGGCAAGTACCTTTTGGTAAAGGGCCAGCCAATCATCCGCTGTTGGCACATCTGAATCTGCCACCACTGGGAAGTATGTTTACCGATGTTTCACACGAGGGTGGTCTGCTGATCACCAAGACACTGTTGGTTGCCTATCTGGCGCAGAAAGATGAGATTGATCCCGAAGCACAGGGCTCTATTCTGGTCGCTCACGACAAGATGACAGGTGAGTTAGTCGCGCAAGTCATGGTGGATCAACGTCTACACGGGCCACCCATGAGTTACCTGCATGAAGGCCTTCAATACATTGTGGTTGCCGGTGGCGGCAGGGACAGCGATGACGAATTAATCGCGTTTGCTTTGCCCAAATAATAGATTTAGTTTCGGTGCAGAAACACTTCTCTGGAATTTGTTTATCTTGTGACACTAGATATTTAACTCTTGTTAGAAACGGATTTATTATTCCCGCTCTCCACCTTACTCGATTTATCATTCCTAAAAATCCATCCATCAACACTGATTTCATGGGACAATTACAAATAAATCAGTCAGCTCTGTAACTGACATAGCATGTAAGCAGGCGTTAAGAGGGAGTAACGAGTGTTCGCTTGGATTGAAAATACCCCGGTAGCTATCTGGGTTAGTGTGTCCTTATGGGGGTATCCGTTTCTATTGAGCCTTCATGCCGTAGGGCTCGCGGTGGTTGTGGGTATTTTTTCGGTACGCGATATGCGACTACTTGGGTTGTTTCGCGGGCTTCAACCAGCGGCGTTTTTATCTCTGACTAAATTAGCCCGAATTGGCTTCATCATCAATGCAATTTCCGGGATTTTACTATTCACGTCCCAAGCGGCGACATTCGTCAACAACACCTCATTTCTTGTAAAAATTGGTTTCGTTATTGCCGGCATGATTTTGGCACAGATGATTCAGTCTCGATTAAGTGATGAACTAGCAGGCGCCAGTGGTGATGTGATTATCGGGAAATCAACAAAACTGATCGCGCTGGCCTCCTTGTCCTGTTGGGTAGCCGCTATTATCGCCGGTCGTTTAGTTGCTTACACCTGATCAAGAGTATTCATAATGGAATCATTTGCACTATACATAGTCGACGGCCCACTGAATCAATGGATTCAGGCCACTTACTGGCTGTGGCCAATCCTAGAGATAATTCACTTCATGGGCCTTTCACTCTTGCTGGGTGGGTTGATTGTTATCGATTTGCGCATGGCGGGCCACATCAGAGTGCTGGACCCTGCAGCAACACACAAACTCTTGCCCTTGCTGTTCATCGGCTTTGGGATCAACCTGATAACTGGCGTTCTGTTTTTCTATGGTGACCCTTTGCGTTACTCAGTGAATATCGGTTTTCAGATCAAGATGATGTTGGTCGTTTTGGCAGGGTTGAATGCGGCGCTTTACTACTGGAAAATTAATCCGGTTATACAGAATTCGGAACAGAATGCCAAGTCGCCTTCGGATGCAAAGTTTGTTGCTTACACGTCGTTAACGCTGTGGTTCGGTGTGCTGTTATGCGGGCGCTTGATACCTTACGTTGGTACTGGGTAAATCGGGGTCGGAGTAAAAACACAGTAGTTCGGCTAGTCAAAATTGGTTCTGTGAAGGCAAGCCGCGCTGCCAAACACTCCTGCCTCCGCAGCTTGCACCCCTTCGGGTTTCCCTCACTCGGTCAGTGCTGCACTTTGATTGCTGATGCAGAAGAATTTGACAGCACATCGCTTGCTAGTTACTGCCATTCGAAGAAAATTGGGGTGAAAATTAATTCACTTATATTTTGAAGGAAAGAAACGCACTGAGGCTCTTGCTGCTTCGGGGTCACAGTCGTATGGCGCCAGCTTATAGCCTGCGCGAGCTGGTATCCACCTGGTGGTATACGAGGTTGGTTCGCGCAGAAACATGGGATCTTCGACCGTCAACGTTATCTGCAGATCTTCGCCTTCCATCCAATAGCGCTCTGTGACAATTTTTTGTGACGATGACGGTATACCGTTGTAATCGTCAAAGCCTGCAACGTCGAAAACGAAGTGTGTCGTTGTAACCAGTAACACGCCGTCCTCGTATCTGCCCACTGAGAATCCCTGCACGCTAAAATCAACTGCGGTAGGGTCTCGCCCGTCAAGCCACACGGTGCGCAGTTGGTCATCTTTCTCATATCTAAATAGCACGCGATCCGGCCACTGGGTGACTTCCATGTGGTATGGATCATATTGAATCGCTGGCGAGGAAGCTGGTTGGCAATCGTACTTGGGGGCGATGATTTCCTCCCAAACCTGCTGATAGGCGAGAGCTCGCTCATTCAGCACGGGAAAGTTGTCTTCACCCCAAGGAATATTCGTTCCGTTAACCGGTCGCGCTCGACGTCCACCATCCCAGGTGCCAGAAAGGTCCGGGAGGGCAATGTCGGCAGTTTGAGCACTTAGCTGCGTAATCGGATATCCCACTACCAACGATAGTGACACTGCATATGCAGCAGTTCCCTTTATGAATCCTAGTGCTTTTAATATGGGTTTCATAAATCCTCCTGCTGGCAAATCGGGTTTCATAAATCCTCCTATCCACGATACTGAATATTCAACAAATATCGAGATGGAGTCACTAGTTTCAGGAACTTAACGGGTTGGCTGACGTTCTTCGACCCGACCACCTTCAAGAATAGGGCTGTCGTCGGCTCGTGTCATACGAACGCAACAAACGCCTTGTGAACCTTCCGCGCGTGATGGCTGACCAGAAACCTTCACCACCATGCCGATGGGAAGCGTGTCAGGAGTCCAGCCTGTGCGTCGCAGACCCACGGGGGCGCCAAGCTCGACTTGCCACTCTGACGTTGCTCCGCCTTCATCGTTAACATCGAGATACAGAAACGCGTGTGGATTTCTAAAGACAAACCGTGTTACGGCGCCCTGGAGTTCGACTCGCTTGGCAGAATCGTAAAAAGGTGCGCTCGCGTGGTGCGCTATTACAGGCGCAATCATTAGTACTAGCCCTACCGTTGCGACAGCTGCTATCCATCGGCGAATGCTCATTCCTTCCTCCAATTACCTAATTGTGATCGGCTACGAAACTATGCCGAAAGGGTAATTACTATCTTTGGTATAGTCAATGCGATTTACATGAATTACTTCTACCAAATCGCTCTAAAAACGGCGGCATTTTAAATCAATCACAGTCCTGGTAAGCGGAGGCTATACAGCGACCCGCAATCTCTTGCCCTCTAGCTAGTTGATCAGGCTCGAGCATGCTTGCGGAAACATCTCTATTGGCACTTGCGGTTTCATGCCCTTGGGAAGCAGCTGCTAACTCCCAGACATAAGCCAGCACCAGGTCCCTGTCAACACCAACACCATTCGTATATTGCACGGAAAGATTAAATTGAGCATCGGCATATCCCTGTCCGGCCGATAACCGATACCACTTGAATGCTTCGCTAGCACTCTCAGTAACACCGTTACCATTAGAGTACATATATCCGAGATTGAATTGGGCGCCAGCATGACTCTGTTCGGCGGCTAATTCGTACCACCGAGCGGATTCAACCTCGCTTTTCTCAACACCTCTGCCAGTGATGGACATAAACCCAAGATTGAATTGCGCGTTGGCGTCACCCTGGTTCGCAGCCAATCGAAACCACTTGGCTGCCTCGATTTCATTCTCGATTACACCCCGACCGGTAGCGTATATGATCCCAAGATTGTACTGGGCGGAAATATCTCCCTGTTCAGCTGCGAGCTGAAACCACTTTATTGCTTCATCAGCATTTTCAGCTACACCTTCGCCGCTGGCATACATAATGCCAAGATTGTATTGCGCGTTGACAGCACCCCCTTCTGCCAGGGCCGTGATTTCTTCTAAGGACAAGCCCTGGCCAACGGCCTGACCAGCCGAAAGAACGCTAATAAGAAATAGTGAACCAAGAACTAATATCAATCTCATTTTCATTACCCGCACAATCCAATAGAATACTTTATCCACGCAACTGCCGCCTGTCACCTATTTGAATAGGCGTAGTAACGCTTTGCGCTGTCATTTCGAACTTAACACTTTCAAGGACAGATCCGTCCTTTCTACATTCGGCTTTTATCACCCCTTTGTGCACATGGACTCCAAGAGCGGTTGCACTTGCCTTCTGTGAGTCAGGGATGCCACTTGTTCCTTCTTGAATATCATCCAGTGTGCTAAATCGCCCAACTTCGGCTGCAACTATGATGGCGGTTTTGTAGATACTTGTGGCGAGAATAACTTCAGAAAAAGCAGCTCTATTTGAATATTTTTCGTACGACGGCAGCGCTGCAGACGCCAGAATGCCAATGATGGCCACTAAAATTATCGGTTGAATCAGCGTGAAGCCCTGTGGCTTTTTAGTGCTTTGCATAAGGATTTCCATCTGGATTATGCATTTTTCCACTAAACTTAACGAGCTGCAAGCCATTAAGCCCAGCTAATTCACAATGTATCGCTACTGTAGCTATGCAGAACTCCGAGAACATAGGTTGCTCGAATTGTCTTAGCAACAAATGGCGTATCTCATTATTCATTTTTGATTACTCAACCAAAGTAGGTTCGCGACTGACATTGCTAACAAATATCTCGCTGTAACCATGGAAGGTGGGTTTAGGATGCGCTATGCGAACAGTATCGCCATAACGGGTGATAATATTGGGTACATTGGATCCATCGCAGCGCAGGGAGGGATCAGGCATAGGCACTTCCTATAGTATGGAAGAGCAAGATCTGTATATTCCGGGGGCAGAAGCGAGCGCGCTGGGAACTTTTGACCTAGCGATGGTGTTGGCAAGCGTTGAGGACATCACCCAATTTCAGTTGGAAAGTGCATCGGCTAGCGGATTCAATAGTGGTAACAACAGCATTGCTTTGGATGCGGGAATTCTTACCCTAGCTCAATTGGATGTGCCTGATGGGATGGGTTCCATTACAAGCTATGTAATTGGTCCCAGAATCCAGCCCCATTCGATTCAACATAGTAAGCACAACCCAGTAAAAGTCGTTTCTTGGGTGGTTAAATATGTACATCCACAGCATTGGTTCTATGGCCCAATTGTCGATGGACAAAGCTTCACCCTTCCGGTAGCCTCTTAATTACGCCGCACTTACTACAGCCAGATGCCTCAGGCTATAACTGGTTGTTTTTATTATTTTTTTATGAGAATTAGATTTATATCTCGGAACAAAACTCTGGTATAAGTGCCAAGCGCAGGAACAAACTGAAGATAATTATCAACACCTCTGTGAGGAAAACAATGAGAACGCTATTTACACGCTTAACAAAGGCTTTGCTCTTAGCCCCGGTTCTACTCGGTGCTGGAATGCTGCAAGCTCAGGATACGGTTGAATGGACGACCCTCGGAAATGATTTCGCCCATACCCGGTTTTCACCGGCAAACGAGATCAATACCAGTAATTTTAACGAGTTAGAACCTGTCTGGGAATGGGATGGTTCGAGCATGGGTGCAGTGAGTGGGCGATCTACGCCCAGTTACATCAATGGCATGCTTTATACCGTTGCTGGCTCCCGTCGACACGTTGTCGCAATCGACCCTAAAACTGGCGAAACCGTTTGGTCCTATCGCCTACCCAATACCGGCCGCTGGGAATATTCCATGCGTTCAGACTACGGTAAGGGAATTGGCTATGCTGAATTTGATGGCCGCGGTGTGATCTATATGATTACTCCGGGTTTCTTCCTGACAGCTCTCGATGCCGAGACTGGCGCACCTGTTGAGGGCTTCGGTTCTCCAGTGCCTATTGATGGTTTTCCTGATACCGGTGTGGTCGATCTGTTAGCAGACCTTGGACATCCTTATGATGTGTATGAAGGCCTACCCATCGAGCGAGGCTATATCACTTCCTCCTCACCACCAATTGTGGTGAACGATGTAATAATCGTTGGCAACTCAGCCGAACAAGGTTACAACCAGGCCCGTATAGAAAACGTGCCTGGCGATATTCTTGCCTACGACGCACGTGACGGCTCATTACGGTGGAAGTTTAACGTCATTCCACAGCCCGGTGAATATGGACATGAAACTTGGGAAAACGATGCCTGGGAATGGACCGGTGATGTATCTTCTTGGGCACCTATTTCTGCGGACCCAGAAAACAACTTGGTATATATCCCAACTAATGGGGCAACCATCGACTACTATGGTGGCTTCCGACCGGGTGACAACCTGTTCAGTACCAGCCTGATTGCACTTGATGTCAGAACCGGCGAAAGAGCCTGGCACTATCAGACAGTCAAGCACGATATCTGGAATTACGATAACCCAACAGCACCGGTACTACTGGATTTGAATATGCCAGGTCAGGGTCTGGTTCCAGCTGTCGCCCAGGTAACCAAGCAATCCTTCGTCTATGCTTTCAATAGACTAACAGGCGAGCCACTGTGGCCTTTCGAAGAACGTGAAGTATTAGAATCGCTAGTACCTGGAGAAAGACTGTCTAGAACCCAGCCCTTCCCAACCAAACCGGCAGCTTTTGATATGCAGGGTGTCACTATCAACGATCTGGTGGATTTCACACCAGAGCTGCGTCAGCAAGCAATAACGGCAATGGCAGATTACCAGATGGGTCCTCTGTTTCTGCCGCCTCTGCATCGTGACAATGACCTTGGCAAGCGCGGTATGATGATGTGCCCAGGTGGCGGTGGCGGTGCGAATATCACTGCACCTGCAGTAGCAGACCCTGTTTCTGGCTACCTGTATGTCTCTTCACATACTGCTTGCAGTGCGGTACAGCTGATTCCAGGTGAAGAAGCTGACACACAGTATGAGAAACCCACTGGCACCACTTATTCAGCATACGCTAATGGACCGAGCGCAGGTTCGCCTCGTCATCCAGCTGACATTCCACTATATAAGCCGCCTTATAGCCGTATTACTGCTATCGACATGAATACTGGTGAACACGCCTGGATGATTCCAACTGGTGAGACTCCAGCCCGTGTTAAAAACAATCCGGCGTTGCAGGGAATCGATATAGGCAATACTGGTACCGGCAACCTGGTACCCATGGTAGTAACGCCTAGTATGCTGGTCTATTCAGACGTGGCTACCGATGGTACTCCAATGCTTTATGCAATTAATAAAACCTCGGGCAACATCGAAGCCTCAATTGAAGTGCCTGCTCGAAGCCGCTATGGCATGAGCACTTGGGTACATGAAGGTCATCAATATATTATGTTGCAGACGGGAGCGACCCTAACAGCCATGGCATTGCCTGGTGCAGCCCCAGCAGAAGCTGGTGGTCACTAGACTCTAGCTACCAAGGCTAAAACAAAAAGCCCGGTCACTTGTCTAGTGACCGGGCTTTTTGTTTGCGGATGGCATTTGCTTTTAAAATAATGAACTTCTAAAAAACTGCGATTCGTATCCTGAATTATTCCCACGATAAGTTAATCTTATTAGTTATCGCCCTGTTTCCAATAGCCCTCTTTCCTGTACTCGCGCACCGCTCAACCGGCTCTCCATGGCGTAGTTGCCTTCGTGACAGGCATACTCGTACTGAGTGTAGTCATCGTCTCGCTTATAGGGAAAAGCCACTGTCCACGGCTCCGTGTAGGTTTTGGGATCGTCGACGGTTAGCGAATATTGCAATGTATGCTCATCAACAATTGTGAAAGTTTCCACCATCTTCCTACCCTCATGCTGTGGCGCATTCTTTGGGCCGGGTGTGCCGGGCGCTCGCATGTTGCTAACGTGCCTGAAATTGGTTGATTCGATAATTAGTGTATTGCCCTCCCAATGGCCCCGTGGGTCGCCTTCCCATTGAGTGATTTTGTCATCCAAGTGTGAACCGACACCAATTGGAATGATTCGAGCATTGTGGATCATCTCACTATGAATCATCACATAGCCCGGAGACTGCACGATCAACTTCCCATTGTTATAGGCAGTCGGCATCATCATCCCAAATACACCTCGCGACAGGCATCGATCGCCAGATTCTACATAAGCGGCGGAATCGTGCTCATGTTCAAGGTTGTAGGCAGCCATGGCTTTAGCCTCTTCGGTCAATTCTGGCCTACGACCGTTTGGAGGAGCCACTATTAGCGCTGGGGCATCGATCACAGCATCCGACCAAAACCAGTCGAACCAGTAATTCCCATAGGCGCCCACGCCTTGACTGTTCTCGAATCCAGTCACAGTCAAGTTATCTTCCTTTCTAGCGCTATCCCGGGCTTGAATGAATGCCGCAATCTCTTCCTCGGTTGGCTCTTTGCCCTGGAACTGATCAGGCATCTCAAGCGGAGTAGCTGTAGCCCCTACGTTATTCCATGTGCCCCCTATGTCAGGCTGACCATCAGAGAGTAATTTTGGAGCCCAGTCAGACTGAGCATTGACGGTGCTAACAGTACCAAACATGACCGCTAGTGCCGCAGTCACTATCACCGGACCTATCTTAAATTTAGCTGAATTCAGACGCATTTTCATAATTCTCCACTTTGACGAGTAGGAAGACAGGATAAATGGGGTTAACACAAAAATACAGTTCTTTGATAGGAATTATGAACTAATCCCCGAGTGAGGGTGAGAACCAATCTCGCCTCAATCGAGGCAGCTGAAACGGTGCTGGCTTTAGAGTAACAGACAACCCAGAATGCAGAGCGATTATTGGAAAGTACCAACATTTTGTTTGCTGCCGGCTCAGTTCCTCAGCTGAATGTCATGCAGGCCGAAACTTTGTTACTGTAACAACAAAGAGTGGAGTTATTTGCCGAAGCTGAAATAGTGGATCCGGAGCGCGAATACTCCACGCTGACTGGTCTCCAAATACGTCCGGCGAATAGTTTTGTAGAAGTCAGGACCCTACAAAAGGTTATTGATAAAAATCATCCAACCCTGTGTTTTTCACAAGCAAGGATTGATCTCGCCGAGGCCAACGTGACCAATTTAAAGCGGAAAACCCCGGTAGCCCTAGTTCAAGCTTTGGGGTTAGCCGGGAAAGAGGAAATAATTTCCAGCTCTTTATGGATAGCTTCGGTGTCTCTTTCAGCAGTCCCTTCGGTGGCGGCGCTGCTACCTCCTTCCATGTCAGTCATGCTCGCCGTGAAAAGGTCGATGTTGATATCCAGTTTCTGGATACTTGGAGAAAATTGGGCGCAGACCTGCATAACCTTGGGCACCAGTTGTTTCTGACTGCCGAATCACTTAAGTTAAATTAAGTAAAATGGAATTTGAAATTATTACCGAGAAAGCTGTCGCGCAAAAAATCATCGTGGGACTAGCCAAAAATGTAAGGAGAGATATTGTTTACTGACAGCAGACAATCTCAAACATGGGTAGGGTTTAGCTGACCATGTTGGTCTGCAGGTCTGCAGCAAGAATTCATTTCTGTTACAGCGATCGGACATGTATCAAGACGAAAATAAGTAAAAAACAAATTTATTTAATTTACTTACTCTGCCCCTACCTTTTCCGCTGATTGTGTAGGCAGTTCAAGTGCAAATGAGGTAATAAGCCCTTGCTGTTGTCGATGAACTAGATGACCCTGATCAAGAATCCTCACAACTTTAGTATTGGTCTTCGGAAGAAAGTTTTCGGCAAAATCGAGATTACGTGGATGCACTAACTCATCCTCTTCGCCCTGCGTATAAGTCATCGGTATTGAAACTGTTTGCCACCAAGGCTCGAGGGTCTTGAGTGCATCATGTACGCCCCAAATTTCCGCATTGGCTTTGACTAGCCGCGGATTAATCATTCTGGAAATTGGCCAAACACGTGCGGCCCAGTTATACCACCTTGGTTTTCCTAATTCAGGATCAATCGCTCCAGCTGCCATTAACAGACTATCGACGAGCTCCGGGTGCATATAGGCTATATAGGGGGATATGGACGCACCGTAGGAGTGACCAACCAGAATCAGCGGCTGTCCACCTGATTCAGCCTTCACTTTACTTAGTAGGGGCTCGATCAGCGCAACCTGGGCGGCAAAGCTACCTTCAGTTTCCTTATCCATCAGCGGTGATCCTCCCCAACCAGGTCGATCTATCGAAATTAGACGGGTGCGTTGATTGAATTGAGGAGAAATCATTAAACGTCCGAGTGAACGCCAACTTCCAGATGTACCATGGATAAACACGATGGTTGGTTTGCCTAGATCGCCAGCCTCGGCATATTGCAGTTGGAAATCTCCAACCACCATAGATTTCAGCGTGATATTTGAATTATCTGTCAGGCTGTCTCTGGCCCGCTGAGTAGGAGTGATTTGTTGAGGTGCAGTGCTACAGCCACTCAATAAGCTGAGAATCAGTATTAATCCAAATATTCTCATTCTTATTGACCTTCAGCCTCTTAATCCCCGATGTTGAATTATCATGCTCAGAATAAAGTTGTTAGTCCAAGCCTGTATGCGCAGCTAAATTTTATCATCGAATCGCTAATTGAATTTTTAGTTTCATAAATTCGATCCTATCATGTTGATTTGACCGAGGGCACTGCTTGGTTAACGTCACCGCTTCCACTTAGTTAATATCAATCGATCACTTAGTTTTGCTGGCTATCTGTTTTGTCAAATTACTATTCGGTTGCAACAAACCCTTCCCAGGTGCACATATAATCTACAAACTTTTCCGACAGACCCTCGTCAAATAAATGCTCACGGGTAGTGGGAATTTCCACCGGAGTAAAATCCGGGTTGTCCCGGCATTGATTTGGGAAATCATGGTCCAATATTGCCGATCTGCCCAGCATGATCCAGTCCGCGCCTGCTGCCAGTGCTTTTTTGGCTTCTGCAGGGGTTCGAATTTTCCCAGCAACACCGAGCCGCACGCCTCCGCGCTCTAGATCGGTAAAATAGGACAACAAGCTACGGCCCTGCATTTCTTCTTCTACAGGTTCTTTGAATACATCCCATAATGACATATCCAGAAAGTCAATTTGCCGCTCATCCATCAACCGCTGAGCAATCACCAGTATTTCAGATAACTTCATGCCAAAGCGCTCTGGCGAGAGGCGTACACCAATCATAAAATCAGCTCGGCATTGTTTGCGGATACCTCCAATAATTTCAAAAATTACCCGGCTCCTGTTTTTCAAGCTGCCCCCGTATTGATCGTCACGCTGGTTGATCTCACTACTGAGAAACTGGCAAAGGATATAACCATGGGCACCGTGAATTTCGACGCCATGAAAACCAGCTTTTTCAGCTCTTCTCGCCGCTGCCACAAAATCCTGGACAAGTTGTTCAACCTCACCTGCAGTCATCGCTCGCGCCCCGGTTTCTTCATTGGAAGAAGGGCATATTGGCGCTTCACCGATTAACTCAGTCGGAGAGCGCATACCCGCATGGTGGAGTTGGCAGATAGAGACACTACCCTGGGCATTAATACCTGCTGCCAGACGAGTTAAACCGACAAGATGATTGTCAGAGAATGTGCCCAACTGACCTGCAAACCCCTGCCCAATAGCCTGCACATGTGCCGCACAAGTCATGGTTAGACCAAAGCCCCCCTCGGCGCGCATAGTCAGCCATTTATATTCTTCATCAGACAGAGTGCCATCATCATAGCTTTGGGAATTAGTGAGAGGAGCCAGCATGAAACGGTTTTTCATGCCAGGACCACGGGTAAAACTCAGCGATTCAAATAATGAACTCATATTGCAAAACACCTTGGGGTAGTAGCTGTAAAAAAGATAGAGCTGAGGATACTCTTCTCTCAATGATGGCGCGAATAGTAACGCATAATGTCCTATAAAGTAACATAAATACTCAAAATAATTAGATAGTGCGTTATAATGTGAAAAATTGTAACACATGGCTGATTATCGGAGGGAAACGGAATTTCGGAAGGCTAAAAAGGAGGGCTAGCCAACTAAAGCTGACTCGAGGTTGTGGATGCTGTTTTCACATTCCACAGAGCGGCGGCAAGTATTAAAAAAGGAATGGCCCAGAGCGTGCCTCCCAGCAACCCCTGACCGCGCTCATCAATGTAATTCCAGATAAACATTCCTAACGCAATTTGCAGTGTGTATAAGCTGGCCCATGGAAATACCCAGGGGCTCATTCTCCATAGCCCGATGGTTCCTCCAATATAGATTAACCAATGCAGTGGCTCAGTTATCTTCGCAGCCCAACCAGTCAGCAGTAATCCAAACCACACCTCTTCAGCCACAGCTACCGGTTTGAGAAAAAAGTCCCAGGGTACGTAGAAAAAGGCCATGAACGCACAAAATAACAATACGCCATTCATCCATATTGGACGACGTTTGAGATTTTCTCTCAGTATGCGAATCCACTTCATGCGTTACCTTCCATTATTCGGCGATAATTCCTTCATTATAGTCCCAATTTTCCTTTTGAGCCCTATTGTGAGAAGCCATGCCAAAAGCCTTGCTGTTTATAATTGGCCTACCCACTCAAGTGCTGGAAATCAGTTTTAGTTAAGCTTCGGTTCATTCAGTCTCTGTAGAATGTAAAACTATGACATTGTATTGCTGGTTTATTGGTTGTGTAGAGTAAGGTTTGTGATATGAAAAAATTACTAATAAGTCTTATTGTCATCAGTGCATTTGTAATCAGCCAGACCGCTTCAGCCGACAACCGTCATAATCGACGTGGTTACAGCAGTTATGGCAATGGTGGGCTTGGTTGTGGCAGCCGTTATTCCTCTCGCTCATCCCGTTACAACCCCTATCACTGTGGTGCATACAGCATGGGCTCATATGGCCGCCGCGGGAGATCTTATGCTGGCATCTCCTTTGGCAGTCACCGATATCGCCATTCTGATGCCGGTAGCTTTTTCGGCGTACTCTTTCTTCGTTCATTACTGAGTTATCCCTCCTATGATTACGCCCCAAGGCGCAATGCCACGATCTATCGAAATACACCAGTGAGACCCCAGGCACCGGCTAATGTAACTATCTACTCCAACACCCCGGCACTAGCGACTTCCGGACGACGTTTGCTAAGAGACCTACAAGGTAATTGCTTCGAAATAAACCTAGACGGTAAAAGCAATGAACTTCGTGTGCAGCTGGAAGCTGAGGCCTGCGAGTTTTAATAGTGTGATTCACTTCACATTCAGAACACCTCGCCAACTATCAATTTTTGCCAAATTAACCCAATATACCCTTGTCTGAACCACCTCAGCGTACACGCTTCATTTTCATAAAAATCAAACGGTTCCAGTTTGAATATTAACAAGGTAATGTCGCGAATCAGCACGTGATATCGTGCGGTTAACTGCAAAAATAAACCATGGTGAGCTCAAATCAGACTACCTTATTGGGGAAGTAATGACTGGGCACTCTATTAGTATTAATGCTAACACTGTGCTTGCCGATGCCCTTGCCATGATAAATAAGCGAAACCTTCGCCATTTTCCCGTAGTGGATCCTGCTGACACTGTTATCGGCCTTGTCACTCATACTGATATGGTACCAATACGCTAGGCAACGCCTTTCTAGACGATGAGGGCAAGCCCCTTCAAATACTCTCTATTGCAGAATCACTAACTGGTTTACCTAATCGTCGGGCAATGGCAATCGATCTACTTCATCAGATTCTCTGCCCAACCGGTTAATTTATCAAAGTGATAGCGCCGAACTTGGGTAGGGGATTTATGTTGTGATTCACTATATATAGTGGCAATATTGCCATCACAATACAGCATGATGGTGTTTTGTTGTTTGTATCACTACGCGCGCAGCCACCCACCATGGCTTCGTGTCGAATGCCCTTGAGTATTCCTGTCCTCTACTTATGAGTTCATAGAGGGCAGGAATACTTCTTTCATTTCCTTACTACGCTTGCCGCAAACTAAGCCATTTATCTTTTGACCGTTTCTGCCCGATATCTTTGGTAACAAGTGTGTTTAGTAGACGATATGCCAAATCCCGGCTCCAGCCTCGCAGAACTTCAGAAATGCTTGAACTGTAACTACCCACTACAGGGCGAATTCTGTTCCAACTGCGGCCAGAAGAATAAAGACGTTAGAAGCCTATTCATTGTCATTCTCATGGAAGCGCTAGAGGGGCTCTTTGCATTCAACTCCCGTTCCTACAAGACCCTATTTCTGTTGTTATGTAAGCCGGCTTGTCTTTCCCGCGAGTATCTAGAAGGCAAGCGTGCCCGTTATCTGCCTCCGCTGCGTCTGTTCATCGTATTTAGCCTCGGCTACTTTCTCCTGCTCTCAACCAAACTTTACTTTAATTCCTTCGACTCCACCTTTGGTACCAGTATCGAAGTGCAAACGACCAGTGAAGAAACTGCGGGCCCTGCCACCGAGGATGTGCCGGTCACACTGGATGGCGATGGGCTTACCCAGGAAGAAATAGACGGGATACTTGATTATATGAGAAGTTTTAGCCTGCCGTTCTTTTCACAACAGAGTAATGAGCGATTGCAAACAGTACTGACCTCACAGATGGAAGCCAACGTTGATGCAATCACAGAAAACCCGCTGGGGTTTTTCCTAGAGTTAGGTGCACAGCTACTGGAGAACCTGCCATTGCTGGTTTTGGTATTCATGCCGGTGCTGGCATTGATCCAAAAAATAGTATTCCTCGGTTCACGGCGATTCTATATAGAGCATCTAATACTCACAATCCACAATCACAGCTTTCTGTTTTTTGCACTCATACTAGGTGCCTTACTCCAATTTGTTGAAAGAACCGAGATTCCTATTTTGGGTGCATCCGCCGGTCAGCTCAATACGATTATTATGTTTTGGGTGGTGGTCTATCTGTATTTGAGTTTCAAGTACTTTTTTGAGCAAAGCTATATCGTCACTTTTTTCAAGTTTTTGACCGCCTCAATCATTTATGGAATTTGCCTGTTTATTGGCGTGTTTTTTCTGGCCATTGTCGCCTTTTTTACCTTCTAGAACCTTTGCCTTATAGAAAATGTCCCACCAGCATACAGACCAGCCTAACTAATTCCAGTTCGGGATTTCCCTCTTGCACTTCAGCTACTAGCCACCATTAATCAGGAAATGAACTGCAATACTGGCAAAATAACCAATTGCGATTGCCCATGACCATTTCAAGTGAGAGAAAAATGTATAAACTCCCCTGGCCTGCCCCATCACCGCAACGTCAGCGGCAGAGCCAATTAACAACATCGAACCGCCGACACCGGCGGTCAATGTCACCAGCAGCCATTGAAACTGACTCATGTCGGGATTCATTTCCAATACGGCAAACATTACCGGAATATTGTCTACGATGGCGGAGGCAAAACCGACCGCTATATTTGCAGTAGTTGCGCCTAAATCAACATAAAAAATTTCTGAAATCAGTCCCAGGTATCCGAAAGCGCCAAGCCCACCTACACAAAGGATAATCCCGTAGAAGAAAATCAGCGTGTCCCACTCGGCTCGCTGTAAATTGTGGTGGATATCATAAGGTTTCTTACCTACGGCGACTTCGTCCGAACCCATGGACTCTTCGAACATCGCATCATCACCACTGATCATATCGCCCTTTTCAAGTGAACCAGCCCTCTCCGCCTCCATGTAAGACGAATCTCGAAGCTGCAAATAGTAGCCAAACAACTTCAGGCAACCGAGCCCAGTCATCATGCCCAGCACTGGAGGCAGATAGAGAAAATTGTGAAACGAAACGGCCATCGCAATCGTTAATATAAACAAAGCGACTACGACCCAGCCACCAAATTTTACAATTGCCTCTTCAGTAATCGCATCAGGTTTCTCGTTGGGGATCGCGAAACTCATAATGCCAGCAGTAACCAACCAATTAACCAGAGAAGGAATAAACAATACAAAAAATTCCTGAAATTCAATAATCCCGGCCTGCCATACCATGAGGGTTGTGATATCACCAAACGGACTGAAGGCTCCCCCCGAATTCGAAGCGACAACCACGTTGATACAGGCAATGGATACAAATCTTATATTGCTACCCCCAACGGCAGTAACAACTGCCGCCATTAACAGAGCAGTTGTTAGGTTGTCTGCAATCGGCGACATGAAGAATGATAATAGCCCGGTTATCCAGAATATTTTCCTTAGTGAGTAGCCTTGGGAAACCAGTTTTGTGCGCAGCAAATTAAAGATGCCGCGTTCTTCCATCGTGTTAATGAATGTCATGGCGGCCGGCAGGAAAAGAAACAGCTCTACAAATTCCAGAAGATTGTGACGTACCAGTTCTTCAGCAACGTGAGTTTCGCCCTGCTGTATATAGGCGATAGCAACCAGAATCCAGATGAAACCCGCAGCCACCACCGCTGGCTTCGATTTTCTTAAGTGAATGTTTTCTTCACTTATAATAAGCACATAGGCTAAAAAAAGAAAAATATTGCTATATACCCGAACCAACTATCGGTCAGATCCATAGTGTTCAAAACTTCTGCCGAGGCAGCGAATGACAAGGCCGGCAGTATTGCAAGAAAGAGCAACACAAGAATTGGAAAAATTAAGACCTTCCGTTTTAAAGTAAACGAATTAGCGAACATCGAAGTATAAACTCCTGTCTGGAATAAATTTGACTAACAGTATTTAGGTTAGGCTAGTGAGCGCCACTGAACCGTGGCCGCAGGAATCAAAGAATTGCGGGGTAGAGGTGTAGAACAGAATGGAATTATTCTGACTGCTTTGCAGGTTATTGCCAAACATGATTCTTATGCATTCTCTGCATAATTAGCGTTGAATTATTTTGCCCTCAACCACCTATTCATTGCAAGCAAAACTCGCGTTCTTACAATGACTTCAAGAAAGCCAGCAACTGTTCCTGATCGGAGGCACCCAGTGTAACGTATACATCCGGCATTATTGATTCTGTGGAATCTGTGACAGATTTTACTCGATCTTTGAAATAGGTAACCCAGCGCCGGCCATCCTCGCTCTGGATCTGCACCGCCAGTTCAGCGTCGTTGCGAAAACGGCCACGAATAAGCGCGCCATCATTTTGTTCCACCACTTTAACTTCATAACCGCTAACGATGGATTGAGAAGGGTTGACCAGAGCCTGTAGCAATTGCTCATTGTTAAGCCGAGTGCTTAGACCATCCAGATTGGGGCCAACATTCCCCCCCTGGTCACGGTAACTGTGACAGGAAATACACCCCACTGAGCTGGCAAACAGCGCTTCACCCGCCAGCACAGCCGGGTCATCACTGACACTGGCATTTTGGTCCACTTCCGCCAGGCCGGTTCCGCCTTGCAGGACCCTGACATAGCCCGCCACATCAAGGATCTCCTGTTCGTTAAAGGATGACCCCCAGGCAGCCATGCCCGTTCCAGAGCGACCACTAGTGATTACTCCGATCAGCTCTCCATCGCTGAGTCGACTGGCAGGGTTATCAGTGAGGGGCTTACCCATAGCCTGGCCTTCTCCAATTCCGCCATGGCAGACCTGACAATACGCATCGTACATTTCTTGACCTTCTCCCACTCCAGCGAAACTGGAAAAGGATGCAGCGAACCCAAAACTCAACCCGGCTAAGCTACGGCAAATCACATGAACTAATTTCATAAAAGCACTTCTTCCCACAACGTCTACAGACTAAATAAAATATAGTTACCCGGCGCAATGCCGGTAGCCACGCCAGCACGACTAACGGGGTTTCTGGTTCCCGAGGCAATGCCAATGTATTGCCTACCATCTAGGGTGAAACTGGTTGGCGGGGCATACACACCACTACCGGTCTGGAATTCCCACAATACTTCACCGGTTTCATCGTTGAATGCACGCAGATAACCATCAGCGCCACCGGAAAACACTAGCCCACCCCCGGTAGCCATAGCACCTGCCCAATTGAAACTTCCAGGTAAGTCAAATTGCCAGTCTATCTGTCCGGTACGCAGGTTAAATGCAACGAGGTTGGCAGAACCTGCCGGATCGAAGCGCGGAATACCACCGAGATCCATCGTGCCTGGACGACCTTCGCCTTCACGACGGTCAAAGGTTGTGCCCCATTCGGTTGTAGGGACATAGACCATGTGGGTATCGGGGCTGTAGGCGGCAGGTGGCCAGTTCTTACCACCATACAGGCCCGGGAATACAACTGTTCCAGCCGGGTCATACAGCTCTTCCTTTAGTACAGGCTTGCCGTTTTCATCGCGCTCGGCCCAGTTCACCCGAGTATATTCCTGGGCATAAATAAAATTTCCAGTTTCCCGATCTAGTGCATAGACATGGCCATTACGGGATATTTGCACAATCAATTTACGCAGCTGACCATTAATCATTTCATCGATAATCATCGGCTCGGAAGTTGAATCATGATCAAACTCATCACGGGGTGAGGTTTGAAAATACCAGCGCAGCTGACCGCTATCTGCATCCAGTGCAACTACTGAATTAGAATATAGATTATCGCCCAACCGCACATTGTTATTTATATCAGGCCAGGGGTTGCCAGTTCCCCAGAAGACAAAATCAGTATCAGGGTCATAGGTCCCTGTTACCCAGGTTGGGGCGCCACCGGTTCTCCAAGAGTCACCCTCCCAGGTTTCATTGCCAGGCTCTCCTTCGGCAGGCGTGGTGTAGAAACGCCACCTGCGCTCGCCAGTATTCACATCATAGGCGTCGATGTAACCCCGAATACCAAATTCACCGCCACCCACACCGATCAACACCATGTCCTTGACGACAAGAGGCGCTCCGGTCACCGAAAGCGATTCACGGTAGTCGCCCACTTCGACATCCCACAACTGGATGCCAGTTGCCGCATCGAAGGCAATCAAATGCGCATCGAGGGTTCCCCAGAATACCTTGTCTTCATACAGGGCAACGCCTCTGTTATGGGGACCACAACACAGATCCACATTCTCGAAATCGTGGTCATAACGCCACAACTCATCACCAGTTAGCGGGTCAACAACAATTAAGTGGCTATTGGCCGTAGTCAGATACATGCGGCCGTCGTTTACCAGCGCCGTCACTTCGAAAGCACCGCCAGTAACACCGTTTTGCTTTATCCAAACCGGTCGTAAATTCGCCACTGTATCGCGATTGATCTGCTCATCCGGCATGTAGCGCCAGGCGCCATAATTCTTGCCATAAGTAACCCAACGATCAGAGTAATCCTGGGCATTTTCCAGTATGTCAGTGGTCACGTTCTGCGCAGATGCTGATGAAATGCTCAATACAGAGCCAATAAGCAAGGTGACAAGTGACTGCAAATATCTAGTCATTTCTATTTCCATCCAGTTTGAAAGCATTATTTGACGGCCAGCAACGCAGTCGGTTGCACCCTGGGTGACCGGAGGATAATTAAGCTATATCCAGTTCAGTGTGTCAATTCACAAACCACTCAATTCCCCTGATAAATCTGGGTGACTGACCCGAAACTGACGCACTTTGGTACAAATTGCACAAAAGTTTCCCGCATCATATCATCCCCCCACTGTTAGCAATAATCCATACCACAGCCTATAGGTTTAATAGGAAGGAAAATAAAAATGATTGTTTATGGTGTAGCTCTGCTGTCTGCGTGTTTGGTGTTAGGGATGATAGTCGGCGAGGCTTTAGGTGTCGCTCTTAATGTGGAAGCCAATGTGGGCGGAGTTGGCATTGCCATGCTATTTCTGGTTTTCGCTAGCAATTCACCACGGTTCAAGTCGCTTGTCGACGGTGCTTCGGGTAGTGGCATCAAATTCTGGAGCGCCATGTATATCCCTATTGTGGTGGCCATGGCTGCCAGGCAGAACGTTGTAGCCGCTTTCGAAGGTGGCATGCTGGCTGTGGTTGCGGGTGTAGCTGCAGTTATAGTGAGCTTCGCACTGGTACCGGTACTCAGCAAAATGGGTGGTGGTTCCCAATCCGCCACAGAGAATGACTCCAAAACAGATAACACAGAGCAGGGAGCAGCCTAATGGAAATCATAGAAACGGTCTTCATTAGAAACAATCTTATCGTCGCTTTCGCCGTAGTTGGAGTTACCATCTGGTTTTCCTATTTCATGGCCGACAAACTTACCAGCGGTCGCATCCACGGCTCTGCCATCGCTATTGCCCTTGGCCTGGTAGCTGCCTATTTCGGTGGTAAAGCGACAGGCGGTGGTACGGGACTAGCGGATGTCACGTTGTTAGGTGGCATTGGTCTAATGGGTGGCGGCATGATGCGTGATTTCGCCATCGTTGCCACTGCCTTTGGTGTGCACTTGAGTGAGTTAAAGAAAGCAGGCATCGTGGGCATTATTTCTATTTTCGCTGGCGTGCTCGTTTCATTTATTGTCGGTGCGGTGATTGCACTACTATACGGTTATACTGATCCTGTCAGTATTACGACCATCGGAGCGGGCGCGGTAACCTATATTGTCGGCCCGGTAACTGGCGAAGCCATAGGAGCCAGCGAGGCAGTAATCGCACTCAGTGTCGCAGCCGGTCTGATCAAGTCGATACTGGTGATGATCGGCACACCGTTGGTGGCTAAAACTATCGGCCTAGACAATCCTCAATCAGCCATGGTGTTTGGCGGGTTAATGGGAACCACTAGCGGTGTTGCCGCTGGCCTCGCAGCCACCGATCCCAAGCTGGTTCCCTACGGTGCCATGACCGCCACTTTTTATACTGGCGTAGGTTGTTTATTAGGGCCATCAATTTTATTCATTATCGTAAGCGCACTGGTATAACGAAACTTCAAACCCCCAATTAACGGATAAGTAGAAATGCAAGAAAATAGTTTTCCTCATTTAAACAATGAAAATACGAACGTAGCACTGGTCGAATGCGACAAGTCCCATACGTATTCCGAAGTAAATCGGCGCATAAATAAATTTGCCAGTGGCTTACTGGAGAACAAAGAAGATTTACAGGAGGAGCGTGTTGCCTTCTTTTTACCGGCCAGCCTTGACTACGTAACCACGATGCACGGTGTATGGCGTGCAGGTGGAATTACCGTTCCGTTAAATGTCGCATCTGCTGTTCCCGAGCTAGAACATTACCTTAGCTGTGCCAGTGTCACCCGCATGGTTTCCACAGGCAAATACCTAGAGTCTCTGCGAGGTCTTTGTGAGTCCATGTCCATCACACTAGTGGCTGTAGAAGACGTTTTAGCTGATGAGGTTGGTAGACTGCCGGATATCGACCCCAGCCGTCGCGGCATGATGTTGTTCACCAGCGGAACAACCAATAAGCCAAAAGGAGTTGTGAGCACTCACAAAACAATTCGAGCGCAGATAACCACACTAATTGAAGCCTGGTTCTGGAGCGAAGAAGATGTAATTCCACTATTTTTACCACTGCATCATATTCATGGCATTATCAATATATTGAGTTGCAGTCTCTGGGCCGGAGCGACTGTGCATTTGTTTGTAAAATTTGATGCGCCAAAAATTATGGAGCAGGTTGCAGCGGGTACCTACAATGTATTTATGGCTGTACCAACCATTTATGTGAAGCTTATGCAGTATTTTGAAACTATTGACCAAGCTGAAGTGCAGAAAATTTGCGATGGATTCAGTCCTATGCGGCTGAATATTTCAGGCTCTGCCGCCTGCCCGGTAAAACTGTTCAACCAGTGGAAAGAACTAACCGGACAGGTTTTACTAGAGCGATATGGCATGACCGAAATTGGAATGGGCTTATCCAATCCTTACGATGGTGAGAGAAGAGCAGGCGCTGTGGGCAAACCACTGCCAGGCGTTGAGGCCGCCCTTTTTGACGAAGATCACAACCTAATTAAAGAAGAGGATATCCCAGGCGAAATTCGTATCAGAGGCGACAACGTGTTTTTGGAATACTGGGATAATCCTACAGCAACTGAAGAGAGTTTTCACGATGGCTGGTTTTGCACCGGCGATATAGCCGTTATTGAAAATGGCTACTATCGGATTATGGGGCGATCTTCTATCGATATCATAAAATCAGGGGGTTACAAGCTATCTGGATTAGAAATTGAGGGCACCCTGCTCCTGCATGAGGGTGTATTAGAGGTTGCGGTAATTGGTGTTGAAGACGAAACCTGGGGAGAATCAGTCTTGGCTTTTATAGCGCTTAGAGACGGAGCAAGTATGGAGTATGCGGACCTCAAGACCTGGTGCGATGGTAAAATGTCCTCGTACAAAATCCCAAAAGCAATCAGAATTATTGACGAATTACCAAGAAATGCTATGGGAAAGGTGACAAAGTCAAAATTAAAAGACTTATTGTAATTTAATGAATCAGTTATTCCAATCCAGCCCCATCGCTTTACGCGCTAACTGGTTTTTTACTAACGGCAGATTATCCACACTCTTCATTCCCATATTTCGTAGCCAACGCACTGGCAAAGCTTGTTCAGCAAATAAATATTTGAAGCCTTCCATCAACCACATCATCCCCAGGTTGTGTCCAATACGCCTGCGCTGATAGCGGCGCAGTAATGATGGCTCATAAAAATGGCGCCCTTTCTCAAAAGCCAGCGTAATTTCTTCTGCCAGCACCTTTACATCAAGTAACCCAAGATTAACTCCTTGTCCTGCTAGTGGGTGTATCGTGTGTGCAGCATCGCCAACTAAAATCACATTCCCCTTAACGTAATCTGTCGCGTGCCTTTGCCGCAGCGGGAATGATAATCGTTTGCTGACCCAATTAATTTTTCCTAGTTTGTATTCGATAGATTCGGCCAACTCCAATGCAAACTCATCACAGGACAGGGATAATAAATACTCAGACCGGTCTGGTGTACATGACCAAACAATCGAGCAGTAGTGTTTATCGTCCTTACCATGTTTAGTGGCCAATGGTAAAAAAGCTAACGGACCAGTTTCTGTAAATCGTTGAAAAGCGGTAGCTCGGTGATCGTATTCAGTACAAACTGTACTAACAATTGCTGTATGATCATAGTCCCATTCTTTGGTTGCAAACTCAGCTAACTCTCGAATTTTTGAATTAGCTCCATCTGCAGCAACCACCAATTTGGCCACTAGTTTATTACCGTCTACCAACTGCAAGCACGTTTGGGTTGCGCCATCAGATTGTATCGATTGCATTCCCTCAACTTCGGCCGGCGCAATTAATTCGACATTGTCAAAACCCTGCAAAATATCGTAAAGGCCAGCTAAGGCAACACCATTTTCTACAATGTATCCTAAGTCTGCTTGGTTAATATCATTTGCTGAAAAATCGATAGAACCGGTTCCATCTGCATCCCAAACATGCATTCTATTGTACGCGCAGTAGCGTAATTGTTTGACCTTATCCCAAACTCCTATAGCTTCAAATAATTTCCTGGAGGCAGATGTTAAGGCGCTTACCCTGACATCAAAATTCAATTCTTTTTCTTCAAATGACTTGCTTTTGAAATCGAATCGGGTTCGATCGACCAATGCGATGCGTAAATCACCATCTCCTAGCAAACACGCCAGGCACGCACCTACTATGCCTCCACCAACAATAATCAAGTCAAAATCTATTTCGTTTGTAGTAGTCATAGAAACGTATTATAAGCTGAGTTGGCTATAATCTCTAACCAGTCACGTAGATTTGGTACCCTGTGTTTAGAATTACTGCTAGACTGCTAAGCTGCTTCACCGCTGCAGGTCAGATAAAGGAAATCCGAATGAATACAGTAGCTCCTAGCCAGCTTGCCAAGATGATTGGAACAGAAGTTGGTGTTACTGACTGGATTGAAATTGATCAGGAACGAATAAATAAGTTTGCTGATGCCACAGACGATCACCAGTATATTCATGTCGACACGGAAAGAGCTGCCGAAACGCCTTTTGGATCTACTATCGCCCATGGCTTCCTGACTCTGTCAATGTTAAGCCTGCTGACATCGATGGGTGGTGGCGTAAAATTGGATAATGCTGTTATGGGAATCAACTACGGCCTGGATAAGGTCAGATTTATCAATGCGGTCAAAGTTGGAAGCAAAATTCGCGCACGTTTTACATTACTTAGCGCAGAAGAGAAAAAACCAGAACACTATTTATTGAAGCACAACGTCACTGTCGAAATAGAGGGCGAGACCAAACCGGCCCTGATAGCCGAATGGTTAGGAATGACCATTTTGGCTTAAGCGCCAGGGCACCTCTGATTTCCCGAGAAATTTTAATGAAAAAATCTGTGTTTTCCATATTACCGCTTTTGACTGCCTGCGCAGGGGAAATACCCCAAAATATTGGCATACAGTCGGGACGGTTAGCCGCTTGCCCGGATTCGCCAAATTGCGTGTCGAGTTTCGAGGCCGATGAGACTCATGGAATCGAACCCCTTGCAGCAACGCTCTCAGAAATCGAACAAATTTTGCTTGGCCTGAATCAAGCAAATATCGTGGATGCAGGGAAAAATTACCTCTATGCAGAATTTACCAGCACAATAATGGGGTATGTGGATGACGTCGAATTTCTATATGATGCGGCTTCTTCAGTTACCCATGTGCGTTCTGCATCGAGATTAGGCTATAGCGATATGGGAGCAAATCGAAAGCGTATTGAGGCGATTCGAAACGCACTATCGTCCAACTGATTTAAAACTCACTACCAAACTCCTACCTCAGATAACGACAGCGAAACCTACAGGAATAACTAGCGAGCTTTAACTATTCCAATCTTAAGGCAAATCACACACAAGTTTGAATTTACTTGTCAGAAAGACCCATTGCCTGACGTGCAAATCCCTGTTTCAGACCGGGGAAAAAATCGATGGAAAACAAGCCGAATTTTCTAAGCCAAACTTTCGCCGTATTGTTGCTAGAGAACAAGCGATTAAGATGATGGGTAAATTCAATCGACCTGCCTTGATCATGGGCCTGAATATCCAGATATTCCTGTAGCACAGACATTGATCCTAATGGCTTACTCTGCCTGACTGCTTCTGTAAGAATGTTCACCAACGATTCGGTATCTCTTAGCGCCAGATTCAGACCCTGTCCACCAACTGGATGAAGTGTGTGTGCCACATTTCCCAGTAGTACCAGTCCGGGGCGTATTTGTTCTTTTGCGACAGATAAACTTAATGGATAAGAAAACCGCTTGCCAATGCGAGTTATCCTACCTAATCGATTCCCAAAACGTTCTTGTAATTTAGCCAATAATTCTTTATCCGAGGTGGACATAAGCTCATCGGCATCAGTTTGATTAATGGTCCAGACCAGTGCGCCCCGATGCCCGTCTTCAATACTCTCAAGAGGCAATATGGCCAGGGGCCCGGTGTCAGTGAATCTTTCAAAAGCAATATATTTATGGGGTTTTTCAAATGCAATGTTGCTGATGATTGCACATTGATGATAATTCTCTATATCGAATGCAATGCCCAGCTGATCGCAAATTGGGGATCGTCCACCATCGGCAAGCACAACCAGCGCTGCATTTACTGTATAACTCTCTTGATCCTTAACTACTTCCAGCGTCATCCCATCAGAATTTGGTTTTATATGATTAATCAATGCAGGACTTAAGACGTTGACTGATTTCGAAGCAGCCATAGCTGTGTTGAGGACAAAACCTAACTTGCGGTTTTCAAAAACGTAACCAAGCGCATCGGTGTGCTGTTGCTCTTGATTCATTTGAGTTGAACCAAACCTTCCTCTATCAGAAACATGAATTTCTTTAATCGGAGTGACTTGCTTACTTAGTGATTCCCACACACCAATTCGCTCAAGGAATTTACTGCTCCCATAAGAGAGTGCGGTGGACCTTGAATCGAAACTTGGTTGTGAGTTTTCATCAAGCGAAGATTTCTGGAATGCCTCCACAACCAATGCTGACATTGATGGTGCCAACACTTTACTTAAAGCGCAGGAAAAACTTGCGCCCACCATCCCACCGCCAACAATTACAATGTCATAATTTTTATCTGGTGAATCTATTAACATGACTCAAGCAACTGATTTTGACATGAGACTTTCAATTTCAATTGTTGTCTTGGGAATGCCTGTGCTTAACACCTTGTATCCCGTTTTTGTAACTAATACATCATCTTCAATCCGAACGCCTATGCCACGCCATTTTTTGGAAACTCTCTTATTATCAGGGGCGATATAAATTCCTGGCTCTATAGTGGTAATCATACCTGGTTTTAAAAGACGCCACTTGTCTTTGATTTTGTATTTGCCCACATCATGCACATCGATTCCAATCCAGTGTCCAGTTTTATGCATATAAAAATCACGATACGCTTCGGCCTTTATTAGTTGTGCCGGCCTACCTTTTAGTATTCCCAACTTGACTAAACCCTGAGTGATAATTTTTACTGCCACATTATGGGACTCATTATAGGGAATTCCTGGAGCAACCGATTCAATGGCCGCTAGTTGCGCTTTTAATACTAAGTCATAAATCGCTTTTTGCTGCAGGTTAAATTTACCATTGGCCGGGAAGGTTCGAGTTATATCCGAGGCGTAATGTTGATATTCGCAACCGGCATCAATTAGCACCAGATCACCATCCGCTACCGTGGCATCATTTTCAGTGTAATGCAGTATGCAGGCATTGTCGCCAGCAGCAACAATCGAGTTATAGGCCGGAGCACGGCTACCGTTTCTGGTGAAGGCATGCAGCAATTCCGCTTCCAGCTCGTATTCTTTAATCCCGGGCCTACAGGTGGCCATGGCACGCCTATGACCTTCTGCGGAAATTTTGCCAGCCTTCTCCATCAACTTCACTTCCTTCGTACTCTTAAACAGCCGAAGTTCATGCAGTAAAGGATCCAGCACAAGAAACTCACCCGGAGCATGGGCACCCAGCCTAGCTTTATTTCGAATCACTTTCACCCAGCCCATAACCCTGTTATCAAACTCAACATTTTTACCCATCAAGGAGTAAACCTTGTCCCGGCCATCGATCAGCCCGGGAAGAACCTCATTGATTTCACCGATTGTATAGGCCTCATCAATTCCCATTTCCTCTCTCACGGCATCAGGACCCATGAGCTTTCCAGTCCATAGCTCTTTCTGTTTGTCTTTTGCCTGGCAGAAAAGCACGGCTTCTCCCTGTTTTCTCCCCGGAATAAGCGCCAATATAGCGTCATCCTCAGTAAAGCCAGTCAAATAATAGAAATCACTATCCTGGCGATAAAGATACTCAGCATCATTGTTTCTCACCCTGGAAGGGGCGGAAGTAAGCAACGCAATACTGTTTGTTCCCATCTGAGCCATCAGCTTTCTTCGGCGTTGCTTCATTTCCTGGTAGTTGCTTCGCATTTATTTCTCTCAGTTAAATAGATTTAATGGCAAGCATATCGGGGTGTTAGACTATATCCAAGCCAAAATTTCGACAGATTGGCACTTTTTTATCGGATCCAATATTGACCCGCCTCAAACACGGCTCTATAGTTACGGAATTGTTAATGTAAATCCTAAACAGTATCCAATAGAGCCTTGCCAGTATTGGGAAATAATAATGACTGAAGAGAAATTTGAATCGCTTAACAATAAAGTCGACGCACTTATCAATCTGTGCGGAGAAATAAAGCAGGAAAATCAGGCGTTAAAGGCTAGTGAGCACAAGTGGCATTCAGAACGCAGTCAATTAGCCGAGAAAAACAAGGAAGCAAAAACAGAGTTAGAAGCGATTCTGGGCCGGCTTAAATCGCTGGGCCAGCCATAGGATATTGCCATGAATGATCAGAGCGCCTCTCTGCAAGTAAAAATTTTGGATAAGGAGTATCAGGTAAACTGCCCTCTATCTGAGCAAGACGCACTGGTGAAATCAGCTCGTTATCTCGATGAAAATATGCGCAAAATCAAAGGGCGGGGCAATATTCATGGGGTTGAGAAAATTGCAGTAATGGCGGCTCTCAATATTACCCACGATATGCTGCGTAAAAACCGTATGATTAATGAATCTCGTCAAGATACTGCGCAGCGGGTCAAGCACCTTGAAGACAAGGTTGATTTGGCCCTTGAGAGTAGTCGTCAGCTGGAGGTTTGACGTCGGCGAAAGTTAGGACACCTCTGAATAATATTTCGCTTGTTACAGTTATTCCTTCCTAGGCCCATCCTGTCCATATATACTTGATTGTGAGTTCCCTAGAACATTTGCCAATCAAAAGTGTTCTTGAGCCGATACCTTTATCACCGGAGGCAACTCGATAGATGTTGTTGTGCACGTCCGCACGTCGGAAAGCCTTATGCATCACGGGAGCCACCACCTGAACCTTTGGGTTCAGGGCATATTTGATAGCGGTGTTCCGGGGGGCCAACTCTATTTTGAGTATGACTGATACTGACCGCAATTCCTTACGCCAATCCCTGAGACAAGAGCGCCGGCAATTATCGTCCGCTGAACAAAGCCAGGCTGCACGTCTAAATTATGAATTAGTAGTTCGGGAAAGCTTTTTCATCGCAGCCGATCGCATTGCGTTTTATATGGCTAGCGATGGTGAGATTGACCCATCTGCCTTAATGACAATGGCTCTGACTCTGGGTAAACAATGCTTCCTTCCTGTTCTCGATAAAAATGATTCTGAACTGCTTGCTTTTGCCCCTTACTCTGAAGATACCAAATTGACACCTAATCGGTGGGGCATTGCCGAACCATCTGTATCCGCGTCAGAACTCATCAATGCAAAAAGCTTTGACCTGCTCTTCGTGCCTTTAGTGGGGTTTGATGAAACTTGTTCCCGGCTAGGGAGGGGAAAAGGGTTTTACGATCGAAGTTTTTCTTTCAAACCTGGTTTTGAGAAGCAAAAGCCGCTTCTGGTTGGTCTGGCCCATGAGTGCCAAAAACAGGATCAGATTCCAGTTTCTGATTGGGATGTAAGGCTGGATTTTATTGTTACTGACAAGAAAAGTTATCGCTCCGATACTACATAGGGCGGTCACACTGAGCTACTACCTATTCTTGACTTAATACGCCCTGTGATTGTCTAAAAATTCGGAACTTTCCCACACAGAATTATGAGAACGTTACATCAGAGCGCTTTGGGCAACATTACTAGCCAGCACACTTACTACGAACAACGTAATTACCACCATGACCATGTCAGGCTTCTTTCTCATATTCATTCTCGGTGAGATTCAACATTCAAAAACCTTAACATTCTACTAAAAAAAATTTTAGTTTTTAATTAATTACTGAACTTTCATACAGCACTACCTCACAAATGGCACTGTTTCTACAACTTATTACTTGCAGAAAATTAATCTTTGCATTACTGTATATTTATACAGTAATTGAGAGGCCTATCCAAAATGACAATAATCAGAAATTCCTCAGAAAATTTGGACGCTACAACTGGCGAGACCTATGGCCATATCGACCACCTTGTCCATGACAACCCTTATCTCTGGCGTGGCTGTGAAATGGCCGGCCAGGGTACCCATGGGCACCCAACCGGCTATCCCGAACTGGATGCTATTTTGCCCGGGCAGGGTTGGCCCAACAGAGGGATGGTGGAAATTGTCAGTTCATCCTGGGGCATGGGTGAATTGCAATTACTCATACCGCTCATGCGCTCAATCGCTGAACAAGGGAAATGGATCCTGTGGATCTCACCTCCTTATCTGTTGTATGCCCCGGCTCTGGTCCAAGCCGGCATCAATACCGAACAGATTCTAGTGCTTGACCTAAACACTTCTTGTAAAGACGCTTTGTGGAGTATGGAAAAAGCATTGCAGACAGAAAGCTGTGGCCTAGTACTGGCCTGGCAGAACTGGCTGCCAGGGAAAGTATTACGCCGTTTACAACTAGCCGCAGACGTGGGAGACACTATAGGGATCCTGTTTCAACGACATGTTAGTAAGCATTCACTTTCCCCATTATGCTTAAAAATAAAGAATCATTTCCCAGAAGATTCACAAAATCAAGCGGAGAGCCAGTACACCAAGATAGATGTTCTAAAAGCCCGTGGCAACTTCCGCCCCCTGTCAGCACACATCAGCCTTTACCAGTAGGCGTTCTATAAATTTAACTCACTAAGGAACAAATCTCTGTGGAAGAACCCGGTAAAAAACCTCAGAGTATAGCCAAAATCCCCCCCAACGCTCCTTCCGGTGCGGGTAATGACAAAAAACAACTGCGCTGTCTCTGGTATGCACTATACTTCCCCCAATTAGCAGAGCTAAATGCAGCACAGCAAACGAAATACCTGCTTGAGTTAGCTACTCTGGGTCAAACCGTTAGCTCTACAATCAGTTTTCACCCTTTAGCCCTAGTTTTTGAAATACGCAGTAGCCTGAGGTATTTCGGCGGCATTGATGTGATTCATGGCAAATTGGAAAAACTGATTTCCCAACAATTAAATGCCTGGCAACTGCCCGAATCTTTGTTTTACTCAGTCAGCCCCACAATCAATGGTAGCCTGTTGCTGGCTAGGTCTGGGCACAATGTTCTGGTCTACCAAAAAGATAATCTGCGCTCGGCTCTGGGCCGATTGCCAACCGAAGTGCTCCAGTTGAATAAGGAGGAGAGCCGGCGCCTGGTTAATATGGGCATTCGTTATTTAAGAGATCTCTGGCGCTTGCCCACCGGCGGTTTGCGCAAGCGCTTTGGTAGTGGCCTTATTAACCAGCTCAACAAAGCCATTGGCAAAGCACCAGAACCAACCAGAAATTACCAACCGCCACCTGCTTTTTCTATCCATTATGATCTGCCCTATGAAATAGAGAACCTAACGCGCCTCTTACCAGTCGCTGATGAGCTTATGGCCCCGCTTTGTGATTTCCTGCGTTGCCGTGATCTCAGCACTAGCCACCTAGTGGTCTCCCTGTTGCACGAAAACCGGAGCAGCACCGAGGTTAATCTGGGGCTTCGTCAACCTAGCCGTTCTCAGGAACACCTCATGTTGCTGCTCGAAAGCCATTTCACCAATCTAGCAATTCCAGCACCGGTCACCGCAATAAAAATTGAAGTAAAGAAGTTCGACGCCTTCCTCGGCCAGAATAGTGAACTGTTATACGAAGGTAAGCCCCGCCCGATTCACTACAGTAGCAACAGGCTCAACCAATTTATGGAGCAACTCCAAGCCAGATTCGGCGACCACTCTATTAAAAGTATTAATAATGTTGCTGCACATTGCCCCGAATATGCGAGCACACAACTGGATTACACAGAGCAGAATACGCTAAATGCAACACAGCAAACGGCACAAAATCCACGCCCGTTCTGGTTGCTCGCAAGCCCCCAGAAGCTCACAGTCAGGCATGGAAAACTTTATCACCATCACCCCATCACCATCCTCAGCGGGCCAGAACGTATCGAAACTCACTGGTGGTCAGGTGTCGATGTTCAGCGGAATTACTATGTCGCGATGGAAAGTAATGGTTCCCGTTTGTGGATTTACCGAGAGGGAGGTGAAACGCAAGCGTGGTATTTGCATGGGGTGTTTGCCTAGATCGAAGGACTCAGTGTCCACTAAGCAAAATCCCGCGACAACAACCGCATCGACCCAAGCCAATGCGTAAGATCAACCAGCTCGCTGGCAATTAGATGGATAACACCATCACTGATTTGCACATGCCCGACAATACCCAATAACACGGCCTGTCTGACAACAGGCCTGTATTTTTCACCGAGACTTGGCCATACGACTACATTCACAAAACCGCTTTCATCTTCCAGAGTTATAAATGTGACTCCTGACGCTGTTATGGGGCGCTGCCGACAAGTAACTATACCTGCAACCTTAGCAGAACTTTCATTTTCCAGACCCCCCAGCTCATTTGCGCGTGACACCTGATAGTTATTTAAATGATCCCGTAGTAGCGCCACCGGATGTCGTCTTAAGGTAAAGCCAGTCGCCGCATAATCGCCAATGATATTTTGGCTTTCAGTGGCTACTGGCAAAAGCACGTCAACACCAAAACCGCTGTCGGCGAAATCAAATAGATCAGGGCTCGGTAAATTCTTAACACCTGATGCTTGCCAGAAAGCACGATATCGATCGCCACTCAGCCCGCGCAAGGCATCGGCTGCCGCCAATGATTCGAGATCCTTCTTGTTAATACCACTGCGGAACACTAGATCCTGAGCCGTGGCGAATGCCTTCTCCCGGCACGCTTCGCTGACTCCAATAGCCCCCCCTTTGGATAGCCCCTTTACCCGATTCAAGCCAAGCCGGAGGTTTAATTCGCGTGAATCAGTAGATTCTAAGGTGCATTCATACGAGCTGACACTTACATCCACCGGCAACACTTTCACACCATGACGTTGGGCATCCTTAATCAGCTGCGCTGGTGCATAAAACCCCATAGGCTGACTATTGAGCAAGGCACAACAAAATGCCGCAGGATGATAATGTTTCATCCATGAAGAAACGTAAGCAATTAATGCAAAGCTGGCTGAGTGCGACTCAGGAAAACCGTAATCGCTAAACCCTTTGATCTGCCGAAAAAGTTGTTCGGCAAATTCATACTCGTATCCCCGCTTTAACATGCCCGCAATAAGTTTGTCTCGATATTGTTCAAGCCCACCCTTGCGCTTCCAGGCTGCCATAGTACGGCGCAACTGATCTGCCTCACCACCGCTGAACCCTGCAGCCACCATAGCCAGCTGCATCACTTGCTCCTGAAAAATTGGCACACCCAATGTGCGTTCTAAGGTTTCTTTTACTGCCTCACTGGGGTAGCTTACTGGTTCTTTACCACTGCGGCGTGATAGATAAGGATGCACTATATCGCCTTGAATAGGGCCAGGTCGCACAATAGCTATTTGAATTACCAAGTCGTAATAATTTCGCGGTTTCAATCGTGGCAACATACTCATCTGGGCACGGGATTCAATCTGAAACACGCCGACTGTATCTGCCTCTCCCATCATGTCGTACACCCTGGGATCTTCTGCCGGAATATTCTGTATCGTTAATGGTTCATCGCTATAACTACTTATCAAGTCCAAACATTTATTTATTGCAGTGAGCATACCCAAAGCCAATACATCAACTTTCAGTAGCCCTAATGATGCCAGGTCATCTTTTTCCCACTGGATTACCGTACGGCCTGCCATCGCCGCATTTTCAATCGGCACCAGGTGGGAAAGCACTCCCTGACTTATAATGAAACCACCTACGTGCTGAGATAGGTGCCTGGGAAACCCGAGTAAGGATTGGGCTAAAAAAATGAGCTGCTGAATAACAGGGTCATCGTAGTCCACTCCCGAGTCAGACAGCTGTTCTTTCAGATTCGATCCCCACCAGGAAATCGACTTGGCAAGGTGATCAAGCAAGGCATCATCCAGACCCAGGGTCTTACCAACATCTCTAATGGCACTACGTGATTTGTAGGTGATCAAGGTCGCAGCAATGGCGGCACGATGGCGCCCATATTTCCGGTAAATATATTGAATAACTTCTTCCCGGCGAGCATTCTCAAAATCCACATCTATATCGGGTGGTTCATTACGTTCCCTGGAGATAAACCGTTCAAACAGTACCTCGATGCGAGCCGGGTCTACCTCGGTAATACCCAGGCAATAGCACACAGCAGAATTTGCTGCCGATCCCCGCCCCTGACAAAGAATGTGTTGGCTGCGGGCGAAAGCAACTATGTCATGAACCGTAAGAAAGAAATGTTCATAGCCCAGCTCTTTAATCAGAATCAGTTCATGCTCAATGATGTTCCGTACTTTGGGTGCTGCACCCTCGGGCCAGCGCTCGCGTATGCCAGTCTCTGTTAATTCTCGCAGCCAGCCATGGGGGGTGTAACCGCTGGGTACTAATTCTCTTGGGTATTCATAGCGAAGCTCGTCCAACGAAAAATTACACTGATCAGCGATAACGAGTGTTTGCTTAAGCAAATTAGAGTCGAATAATTTGCCCAGTTGCTGAATTTTTCGTAAGTGACGTTGGCCGTTAATTTCTCCGTTGAATCCCAGTTCATTAATTTTCAAGCCCAGCCGAATAGCCGTCACTGTATCCTGCAAAATTCTGCGTCCTGGTGAATGCATATAAACTCCCCCGGCCGCACAAAGAGGTATACCGAACTGGTTTCCCAGCTCTTGTAGCCGGCCCAGCTTTAGGCTGTCATCTCCGCCCAATAAGAGCTGTGCAGCAATCCACAACTGCTTCCGAAATAACCGCTGGGCCCACACCAACTGCGACGCAATGACCTCGGGAGTTTGCTTCGATAGGGGTACCCATAACACGACACAGTCACTGGGGAAATTTGCCTCAATCATGGAGCGACTAATGCAATAGCTGCCTTTTTTTGACTCTCTCCTGGCACAGGTAATGAGATGGCTTAACTCACCGTAACCTGCCCGGCTACGTGCTAGTAACACCAGATGGCAACTCTCTTTTGAGCCTTCAGCCTCTTCATGAAAAATAAACTCGGCGCCTATAATCAACTTGATGCCCAGCTTACTGGCGGCCACATGCGCCCGCACCACGCCGGACAGGGAACACTCGTCGGTAATGGCAATAGCGTGGTAACCAAGTGCATCTGCCGTTTCCACTAATTCTTCTGGAAACGATGCCCCGCGTAAGAACGTGAAATTTGAAATGCAGTGCAGTTCTGCATAGGAAAATACAGACAGTGAAGGGTTCGCCCTGGAAGCACTTGAAGATCGGTGTCCGCGTTTTTCAGGAGTTTTTTGTGGCATGATGAAACTAGCTTCTGATACTGTATATTTATACAGTATCAGAAGCAAACTAGATGTCAAATATAGGGAGTATCTCTGTTTGGTGTTTTAAATTTGTATGTGAAATAAAAAGGCTCCCGCAGGAGCCTTTTTATCTAAATGCTAGATAAGCACCCTAAAAAGATTTGCCGAGGGTGAAAATAATTGCTTCACTCCTGTCAGGCTTGCCTGAGGAGGTGAGCTCGCCATTGACTCCGCCAAAATCATCGCTACTGAAAATTGTAGCAACACCTACATCAAAATCAGCAACAGTTGTGCCGTACCCAAATTCCACATGATCGCCAGCGAGCTCATCGCCGAAACTTCCATATTTGCCATAGAACCCACTACCAAAATCCAAAGTTAAGGCAAAGTAATCATAGTCCAGTGACGGACCAAAATTACTATATTCACCTACTGAGTACTCTACGCTGGCGAAGCCATAGCCAAAATTAAAATTAACTTCTTCATAGGTATCGTCAAACTCACCGGTGTAGTAGTAACCAGTGAAACCAACGCTGGCCGTAAAGCCAGATTCCAATTCAACCCCCAGCGCACCGTAAAGGTCATACTCAAGACCATCACCTACATCTGCAGACCAAGCGCCTACGCTAAATCCCCCTTCTTCATAGTCAATTCCTGCGCTGCCTGAAGAGTTCTTTTGTAACGCTCCGCGATAATAGTACTCAGATGCCCAGCCAATGTTATAGGACACCTCAGCTGCGGCGGTGGATGAAACTACCACGCCTGATGCTAATACGAGGCCTGCGGCTAGTTGAATTAGTCTGTTCATGTTTTCCTCCAAAATAGTATTTGATAATGCAATTTCAGCTCGTAAGTGAAGTTAAGTCACTTCCTGCCCACCTGTTTGATTGAGCAAAGAACGGGCCAATAGTTGTAAAGTCCTGTAATCACTGGACTGTAGGTGAAAATCAAGAAAATAAAGAGACGCTATCGCCACATAAAGGTGCAGCAATAGAGCCTCATTATAGTTATGCACCATAATGGGGCCGGTCATTGAGATTAGGTGAAATGGCTAGGCAAAATGTCAGTTAATAGCGCAGAATGTGAAATACACTGGTAATTCACTGTTGGCCTGAAAATTAGACCATTGATTAGCTTAGTAATTATTTGGGGGGCATTTGAAAACATCACAAATTCAATCAAGAAAATCAATTGCCTTGTTTTACGCCAGCTTAATCATTGTGGCTGCTGCCAGCATTTGGGGAGTAGAGCAACCTGCAGCCCAGCAACAGGCCAATCAAAGCTTCTTTATGTCCAACGCGCTTTGGTTTAAGGCAAACGGCGATGCCGAAAAATACGCGGAGTATATCCAGGCTATCAAGCCATTAGTCATTTACGCGCCGAAGCAATTGATGATTCATTACTAATCAGGTTTGACAAATTCTAGAAAATATTGAACAGGGAAAATACCGAAATTGATTTCTAGTACACAACTGATCAAGAACATGAAGCACCTGTTGCCGGTTTTGAGCACAGTTCTTTTAACTTTAAGCTTTTCGGCAACAGCTGACGAAGCCTGGCCCAGTCAGGCGGCCGGAGCTCAAGCTGCTGGATTCACTGCGCAGGGCATAAACCGGCTCGATGCTGCCATGGAAAAAATTGTGAATGACAGCGATGTTGCCGGCATGGTTTGGCTGCTCGCCAAAGACGGTGTGGTCGCCACCTTCGATACGGAGGGTTATAACGCCCTGGAAACTCAAACTCCCATGGAATTGGATTCTTTGTTTCGAATCTATTCCATGACCAAGCCCGTGACCGGCGTAGCTCTGATGATTCTCCACGAACGAGGCCTATGGAATTTCGATGACCCAATAAGCAAGTATGTTCCAGAGCTGGCGGATCTCAGCGTTATGACATCCTATGATGACAATGGTAAGGCCACTACAGTGCCTGTGAACCGAGAACCTACCATGCGCGAATTGCTCAATCACACCGCTGGTTTTGGTTATGGTCTGAGCGGCAGAGACCCAGTAAACACTGCTTTTCGAGAAGCTCGAGTATTAGCTTCGGAAGACCTGGAGCAACTGATTGATAAAATAAAAGAAATCCCGCTACTCTTTCAACCTGGCGAGCAATGGTTTTACTCGATTGCTGTCGATATTCAAGGATATATCGTGCAGCAGATTTCTGGAATGGCATTTGGTGATTTTCTGCAGAAAGAAATTTTTCAACCGCTGGCAATGCGCGATACGAGATTTTTCGTGAAAGAAGAAGACCATGAACGCCTTGCTCAGATACACTCTTGGGACAGCGATAGCAATAGGCTAGTACAGCGATATAATAGCCTTGATTATTTCGACCCCAATCGCATCCAGTCGGGTGGTGACGGTTTAGTTTCTTCAATTCACGACTACGCACGCTTCTTACAGATGCTCGTGAATGAAGGCGAACTGGATGGGCAACGCATTTTTACCCCTGAATCTGTTCGTATCATGCGCACCAACAGCCTGCGTGATGAGCTGAATATCCGCCAAACAAATACCAGCCCAGGCACGGCCGGAGAGGGGTTTGGCGTAGATTTCGCTGTCATTTACGACCCGCATGCTACCAATTCACCACATAGCGCTGGAACCTACTACTGGAGTGGCATCGCAGGCACCTGGTTCTGGATTGATCCAACTCAGGATATGTTTTTAATTGGCATGATTCAGAGTATGGGCACCGACCGACCAGGTGCGGCTGATATGCGCGCCATTGCCCGTGACATCATTTATGGGAGTCTGACTGATTAGTTCATAGATAAGATCGATAGTTGCAGTGGTCATGCGTTCTTCTGTTAAGGAAGCGGAATTGCTAAATTCTGGGGCACGGCATAGCCACGCTGAACCGCAGGCCGCGCAGCAATCTCAAGATACCAGCGATTTAAATTTGGAAACGCATTCAGGTCCATCTGCTGATATTCAAAGCGAGAGATCCAAGGCCAAGTGGCGATATCGGCAATGCAATATTCATTTACCAGATAAGCCCTGTCACGCAATCTGTCCTCCAAAACCTGATAAACACGAAGGTTCTCTTTCCGGTAACGTTGCTCAGCGTATTCGGATACGCCAGGATTGAATTTCACGAAGTGATGGGTTTGGCCCAACATCGGTCCAACACCTCCCATCTGAAACATCAACCACTCCAATTCTTTCCAGTGCTGCTCACCTTTCTGACAAAATAACTGGCCAGTCTTGTGCGCCAGATACATAAGGATTGCACCTGACTCCATTAAGGTAAGATTATTTTCATGATCGACTATGGCTGGAATTTTTTGATTGGGACTAAGCTCAGTGAATTTCTTACTACGCTGTTCTCCTGCTGTAATATCAATTGGAATCACATTATAAGGAAGACCAATTTCCTCTAGCATAATTGATACCTTACGCCCGTTTGGTGTGGGCGAGGTATAAAGATCAATTAATACATCAGCATTAGTTTGGTTCATGGTTTTTAATTTGTCTTCGCATCACTTTCGATTGCCTTATAATCGATGTCTTGGTTCAAATCAATTTTTGTGTGAACCGCATCCATCGGGTATTTCAAACCTGTGGCACAATTAAATAACATGACACTCTCATTCGATTTTATTCGGCCGGATTCCAGCTCCTGAATTAGCGCCGCCAACGTTGCTGCACCTTCTGGGCATAACAAAATCCCTTCCTCTATGGCGCACTCTTTGTGGGCCCGCATTATTGCGTTGTCGCTGACTGCAACGGCGAATCCACCACTCTCTCTTACCGCATCCAGAATTAGAAAATCGCCTACTGCCGCGGGAACCCGAATCCCTGATGCAATTGTGCTTGCGTCAACCCAGGGCTCAGCATGACGTGTTCCCTCTTCAAAGGCTTTGACGATAGGGGCGCAACCGTCGGCCTGCACTGCAACCATACGAGGGCGCTTGGGACCTATCCAGCCGATAGCCTCCAGTTCCGCGAATGCCTTCCACATCCCAATCAGGCCGGTACCGCCACCGGTTGGATACATGATGACATCGGGAACGGTCCAGCCGAGCTGCTCGGCTAATTCTAGCCCCATGGTCTTTTTACCTTCGATCCGATAAGGCTCTTTTAATGTAGAGGCATCAAACCATTGCATGACCTCTTTGCCTTCACCTACGATTCGACCACAGTCATTGATATAACCATTAACCAAAAAAGTATGAGCACCCTGAAAAGCGATTTCTTCAATGTTCACTTTTGGAGTGTCCTCCGGGCAGAACACAAATGTTTCAATATCAACGGCAGAGCAATACGCTGCCAACGCAGCACCAGCATTACCATTGGTGGGCATTGCCATACGGGTAATTCCCAGTTCTTTTGCCATAGCCACTGCCAGTGCCAACCCTCTTGCCTTAAAGGAACCGGTTGGTAAGCGGCCTTCGTCCTTGATTAAGATTTCGCCAGAGCCATATTTCTTTTGTAATCTAGCGGCTGGTAAAATCGGGGTCATTAATTCGCCGAGGCGCACCACATTCGCAGATTTTCGAATGGGTAAAAATTCTCTGTAACGCCAAAATTCGGGCGCTCTGCTTGTTAGCTCGTCCTTGCTAATCGATTTGCCAAGCGCTTCCAGGTCATATCTGACCAGTAACGGCTTGCCAGCTTCTGATAATCCGTGCAGTTGATCTGCCGGGTATTTTTTCCCCGTATAACTACACTCGAGGTGGGTTACAAAAGTTGGAAATTCTTTCACATTGATTACCTTGAAATTCAGAGTCGAAACATGCGCTCAATTACGCCGTCATTTAGAAAAGCGTGGTATAGCGCGGCACTAATGTGCACTGAGATTACCGCCAACAATAACCAGCACGCCCACATATGAATATCAGAAAACAGGATATTCAGCGCTTCGTTTTCTTCACCCCAGGCCGGCAAGTCAATAAACCACCAGAAACTGGTATCCCAGCCACTGAAGGAGGATGAAAGATAGCCACTAAGACAACTCAATACTATTAAAAAATAAACCACAATGTGATCCAGCAGAGCCAGCTTTCTAATCCACCCTGGCTGTTTCAACAGCTTGCCATTTTTTGAATTTACTCCGCTGGAAAATAATACAACCAGTAACAACAACAAGCTGATGCCAATGTTTTTATGCAATTGAAAAGGCAGTGCCCGATAAGTGAATTCATCAGAGGGTAACGGTAACGCCAGCATCCACCAGCTGGATACAAAAAGAAATAAAATCGAAAGGGCCAGAATCCAATGCGAAATTATTAATGTTCTGTTTGGTGTATTTCCCTTCATCAAATCTATCCAATTTTAGAGGCTAAGAAAAAACTCACTTCCTCAACTATACAGTTGAACCGTTTATCTGGCATCTTACTCAGGTCTCGTTCCGGAAACCCCATCAATAAATGAGTTTGTTGCCATGCAAAGGTGAATAAAAAACCACAGCAAGATATTCCAGAGATAGCGAGCTCTTAGCAACGGGCCGGTATTCACCATTGCAAAGAAACTGATTAAATCTACAAGTAGCAGTAGGCCAAAACAGTAGATCGCAACTTGACCTGCCCAGTGCTTGCGTCCTGCCAAACCCAACCCAACAAAAATTGATAGGACCGCGATCAGCGTCCCCGCTATAGAGGTTGGAATTAGCAAACCTCTGACCCACTCCGGCCTCGAAGCTAAAGTAATTTGCACATTGGCTACCATCAGTTCGCATTCACGCAGCGATAGATTTTCTTCTTCCAGCTCGTCTGGCCTACATGCTGCAGAAAGGCCACGATCTGCAGCCGAATCAGGTTCGATAACGAGCAGGCTCAACAATTCATTTGCCTGGGATGCCGCAAAAAGCAATCCGAACAGCACGACAACGATACCGCCCCAATTAATATTGCCCTGACTCTCCGTCGTTATTCCACTAACCAATGACTTCGCTCCAAAGTTTTATGCGCGCAACTGCCTTTATAACGATATTTGTATCAACAAATCACATTCCAATGGGAAGCATGTTACAGCCATCTGCCATCAAATATAAGAGCCTGTTTTTTCTCGATTCCTTACTTGAAATTTGATACTTCATAAAATATTTAGATACTGGATAAATTAGGTATACTCGCTCTTCAGTTAATTACTTGCGAAAAATGGAGGTAGGTAATGTCTTCCTATTTAAAGACGCTTACAGGTTCTGCGCTTGTAGTCCTCGCATCCTGTGGAACCGAGGAGCAAACCGGATCTGCAATAGAGCAGCCTTCCACCACGGATATAACCTCTACCCAGGCCAGCGCCCAACCCGAGCTGGGTAATTTTGGGATCGACCTCAGCCATCAAGATCCTGATACTAGACCAGGCGATGATTTCTTTCGTTATACCAGCGGCGGCTGGCTTGATTCATTCGAAATTCCTGCTTCTAGAAGTAACTACGGCGCCTTTACTGTGCTTCGAGACCGGTCTGATCATCGGGTGCGGAAAATCATTGATGACCTGACCGCTATTGAGCCGGCACAAGGTTCGATGGAGCAAAAAATCAGTGACTACTATCTCAGCTATATGGATACCGGGCGTATAAACAACGCCGGGATTAACCCGCTGCGCCCGGGTCTAGCCAAATTGGCAGAGATCGACTCAGTCCCGGAATTAACGGCTGCCTTTGGCCGCTCCAGAATTGAAACCACTGCCAGCCCATTTAGATTTGGCATCAGTGTAAATCGGGTCGACCCTGATTCCCATCAACTCAGCCTTTCTGTTGGGGGTATTGGCTTACCTGACCGTGATTACTATCTACTGGATACTGATCGCTTCGTTGAGATTAGGGAAGAATATGTGCTACATATTGCACGCATGCTGGACTTTGCCAATGTCGATGATAGTGCGGCAAAGGCTGAGTCCATACTTGCACTTGAAACAAATATAGCGGAGCACCTGTGGACCCGTGCGCAACGCCGCAATCGAGATCTAACCTACAATCCCACAAGCTATGAAGAATTCAAAATTACTTATCCGGGTTTTGACTGGGATGCTTATTTCAATGCAGCGGGTATTGAACAATTGGATGACCTCAATGTTTCATACCCAAGCGCCATGTCACCCATTATACAGCTAGTAACTGAGATCTCTGTTAGTGACTGGACCAGCTATATGACTTATCGTCTGATCTCCAGCAACGCCAGCGTATTACCGGAGGAGATTGACAAAGAGAATTTTAATTTCTATTCAACCACAGTAAATGGTGTTCCTGAACAGCGAGAGCGCTGGGAGCGTGGCGTAGGCAGGGTGGGTTCCTTGAACAGCCTAGGAGAGGCGATAGGCCAGGTTTATGTAAACCGGCATTTCCCAGAATCGGCAAAACGTCAAATGGAAGACCTGGTAGAAAATCTTAGAGCCGCTCTGGCTGAAAGTATTGCCGGGCTGGATTGGATGGGCGATGCAACCAAGTTAGAGGCTAATCTCAAGCTAAACTCCTTCAGACCTAAAATCGCGTATCCAGATGAATGGACCGATTTATCTTCAATCGAAATTACACAGGACGATTTGTATGCCAATGCCCAAAGCGTCAGGGAATTTAATTACTTGGATAACCTGAGCCGGCTTGGCAAGCCAACAAATAGGGAAGAGTGGGGGATGACACCGCAAACTGTTAATGCCTATTACAACTCTTCATTTAATGAAATTGTTTTCCCTGCTGCTATTCTGCAACCTCCCTTCTTCGACCCAGCGGCGGATCTAGCTGTTAACTACGGGGGTATTGGCGCGGTCATCGGTCATGAAATGGGACATGGATTTGATGATCAGGGTTCAAAGGTGGATTCCAAGGGAGTACAGCGCAACTGGTGGACTGATGAGGACCGGGCAAACTTTGATCAGTTAACCAATGCACTTGCCGCGCAATACGATCAATTCGAGCCTGTGACAGAGCAATTCGTTGATGGGAATTTCACCCTAGGTGAGAATATTGGTGATGTGGGTGGGCTCTCATTGGCCTATCGGGCTTACAAAATGGCACTTGCTAGCGAACCGGCTCCGATTATCGATGGATTAACCGGTGATCAAAGGTTTTTCCTTTCCTGGGCACAGGTATGGCAGGCAAAAATTCGCGAAGACGCGCTGGTATCACGACTTAAATCGGACCCCCATTCGCCAGCCGAATTCCGGGTAAACGGCGTGGTAAGAAATTTCGACGAATGGTATGAAGCTTTCAATGTGCAAACGGGTGATGCAATGTACTTGCCGCCTTCAGAGCGAATAAGAATCTGGTAGCTCGGTGACAGGCCGTTTCTACCGGGCAATGAGTTTTAAGGATTAGATTTGCTAGAGTTTGAGCACATAGTTCAGGTAAACGATCTGAGTAACACTACAATAACATCACTCACTCGCCATCAGCTTTGGGAGGGCTTGTTATTGAGAGCTCGCCATCCCGATAAATTCAACCAATCCCTGCAGTGTCGGACTGAGCCCGTGTCGGAAAACGAATTCACTCGCTATATCCAGGCCGGACAGGCTCTGTTTTGTGAACATGTAACCCTCTCCCTTGGGAAGAAAATCTGCACAAAAACCATCGGTGATGAGTCTTTTATGGATGCCGAAAGCACTGCAAGCATTGAGGAGCCTGAAAAAGGCGCATTGTTTGTTCGATTTTCTTATCGCCGACAACTCGAACCACATGATAGCCAGATCGATGTGGGTGAGCACCTGAAATCAGCGTATGTGCAAATTGACCGGGATGCCATTGCCATGATCAGAGTACTTGCTGAGAGTGATATGTTCGACCAAATGGTCAATTGAGCGCTTATTGTCCCTTATCTCTTTGATTGTGGGCTCAATATTGGTTTATTCTCTGGTGACTTCCTAGGATAGGCAAAACATGAAGAAATTTACTGACTTTTTTAATATAGTACGAAAGACTTACTGATCTTGCTGGTTTCGATTATGCTATTTAGATCTACACACGCTCTTGCGCGTTCACTTTTTGTTTGTGGTTTGGCCTTTTCCGCCATGCCTTTATCTGCTGCTGAGTCTGATAATTTCGACGCAGCGGAGAAATATCAGAGTACATGCTATGCCTGCCACACGGCTGGAGCTGCCCATGCTCCCATGATCAACGATACAATCGAATGGGAAATTCGCCTAGAAAAAGGCTTAGAGACATTAGTACAAAACACTATCAATGGATTGAACGGCGTGATGCCGGCACGGGGTCTTTGCACTGACTGTAGTGACAGTGAATTTAAAGTAATCGTGGAATATATGCTTAAAATGAGTCAATAAAACAATTTTTTTACAACAAAATATAGGCGGGAGTTGGGTAATGCTGAATCAAAACCTCATGATAAAAAACGTATTTGGACTGGTTGCAGCTGCATTTCTGTTTGCCAGTTGCTCGCAAGACAGTGACACAGCATCCATCACTGTCGCTACTGGCAGCGCCACGGGTGAAGTTGCAGTCTCTGCTGTGCCGAGCGCATTTGATACCAGCCCATTATCCACTGTTAGAGATATGGACTGGCGCCTACATAATCTGGACCTTTATGGTTCCAGGTTTTCTCCGAGCGATCAAATAACACCTGAAAATGTTGCTACATTGACACCAAAATGGCTGTTTCAACACGGGGTCATTGACGGGGTCAGTAATCAGACAACCCCCGTGATTGTCGACGAAATCATGTATGTTACAGATTCCCGCGGCAGCGTGTATGCGTTAAATGCTAACGACGGCCATCTACTTTGGACCTATGACGTGACTAACCTGCTCGGTGGTGGGCGCCGGGAAGGGTACGTCTTCAGACACCGCGGCGTCACCTATGAAGACGGTGTGGTCTATACCGCTGCCGGTTCATTCATGTTCGCACTCGATGCCATTACCGGTGAACCGCTCGAAGGCTTTGGAGTCGAGGGTCAGGCACCGGTAATCCTCGATGTCTTGCAACAACGTGACCCCTCAATTGAAACCGCAATCTCGGTGGGCTATTGGTTCACCACAGCGCCGCAAATTCACGACGGCGTGATTTATATCGGAACTACTCGCAGTGAAAGCCACATAGCAGGTGGCTATGTACTGGCTATCGATTCCAAGACGGGTGAGGTGTTGTGGAATTTTAATACAGTGCCTCAGGATGAAAATGATCAGGGTTGGGATATTGCAGGCCCAACCTGGGAAGGTGGAGAAAGAAATGGCGGCGGTATTTGGGAAACGCCTTCGATCGACCCTGAGCTAGGACTAGTCTATGTTGCAGTGGGCAACCCTTTTGGCGACAGCACCAAGCGCGATGGCGCAAACCTGTTTAGCGATTCCCTTATTGCCCTTACGCTTGATGAAGGTAGACTGGAGTGGTATTACCAGCAAGTGCACCATGATGTCTGGGATTATGACTCCGGCAACCAGCCCGTTCTGTTCGATATGGAAGTTGATGGGCAACCGGTTAAGGCGCTGGCTCAATCTAACAAGAATAGCTGGCTGTATATCCTCAACCGGGAAACCGGCCTACCGGTGCATCCGATTATAGAAACACCTGTATCTACAGTAACCGCATTGGAAGGCGAAGTACCCTATCCTACTCAGCCAATTCCCCATAAGGCGAATGGTGAGCGTATGGAACCGGTATCTCCGATCTTCCCAACGGACATCCCGGCACAGCATATGGAAGCAAATAATCTGGTGGAGCAGTTTACACCGATTGGCCCAAATCAAATCTTTTCACCTGGTATGGGTGGTGGTTCCAGCTTCTCCCCTATCGTGTACAATCCGCAAACGGGGTTGCTTTATGTGAATGCCATCGATCAGCCTTTTAATTCAGGGCGCGACCCCAAGGGCTATTTTTCAGCCTACGATCCAAGTACCGGCGAACTGATCTGGCGGCAAATATTTGAAGGGTATGGCCAGGCCGGCGCTGTAGCTACTGCCGGCGGCGTCGTGTTCGTGGGTGCAGGTAGTAATCTTGCCGGTTATTTTTACGCCTTCGATGCGGAAACTGGTGAAGAATTGTGGAAATTTAATACCGGCTCAGGTATCTTCGCTGCCCCAGCCGTTTACGTGATAGACGGAGTGGAGCATGTCACTGTGGCTTCTGGCGGCGGTTCAAGAGGCCGGCGTGGTGGAGATTTAATTCTTACCTTCACGCTCCCAGATAACAACTAGATAGAATAGGGACAGGACACTTCTTATTACCCGAAGCTGCGCAAGCAAAAATCAGATTAACGTGTGATACTTAGCAATGCCAAAATGAAAAGCAAATAATAAAGAGGATTCCCAATGATAAAAATAATTCGACTGAGTTTTATCCATTTAATAGCCGTTACCACATTACTTCTGATTAGCGCTCAGATCTTCGCACAAGCTCTGCCCAACCCCTATCGTTCAGTGGAAGTAGATACCTGGGCAAAGTTACCCGGTGGCAGAACAATGGGAGCCGTTGGCGGTGTAACCATGGATCCGGACGGTGTACACGTATGGGCGGTTATTCGCTGTGACAGCATTGCAGAAGGTCGCTTCGGTAACGAGTGCCTGGATTCAGATCTTGATTCAGTAATCAAGTTCGATGCTGACGGCAATGTGGCCGAGAGCTTTGGCGGCGGCTTGTTCATCTGGCCCCACGGTATTGATGTCGACAATGACGGCAATGTCTGGGTTACAGATGCTGTATCCGAGCAGCGAACGCCAGACGGCGACACCCGTGGTCACCAGGTAATCAAGTTCAGCCCAACCGGTGAGGTCCTGATGGTGCTAGGCACTCCTGGCGAGGCTGGCAATGGACGCGATCATTTCAATGCCCCGGCTGATGTTGTAATAGCTGATAATGGTGATATCTTCGTCGCCGACGGCCATGCCAATAACACCAACAATCGCGTGGTGAAATTTTCCAGCGATGGCACATTTATCAAGGCTTGGGGTCAAAGTGGTTATGCACCAGGTGAATTTCGTACCTTACACGCCATCGCAATGGATAACGAAGGTCGGATATTTGTTGGTGATCGATCTAATAATCGAGTACAAATATTTGATCAGGAAGGGACATTTTTAGCACAGTGGACCCAGTTCGGCCGTCCCAGTGGAATATTCTTTGATGACCATGGCAATATTTTTGTAGCTGACTCAGAGTCTGACGATGTGCAAAATCCGGGTTGGGAAATGGGCATTCGAATCGGGGATGCAAAAACTGGATGGGTCAATCATTTCGTTCTATTACTAACCGGTGATCCACGTAGTACCACAGGTAACGGTGCTGAATTTGTTGCCGTAGATCGAGATGGAAATATGTTTGGTGGTGAGCCCAGTACGCAAAGATTACAGAAGTATGTAAAGGTTCGACCTTAATCAGCCAAACTCTTGGTTCTGGTTTTAATTCGTATCCAGCGAGTGGTATGCTCGCTGGATACTTAATTTAGTAAGTTCAACTTTCTCGGCACCTATCCTAAACATTTAGAAACATATTTCAGTGGGGATATAAACAATGAACAAGAAATCAATCAGTTCCCCCAAGGATCAGAAGCCATCGCCTCGATCCTTGGCTCAAGCCTGCTTAGAACTCAACAAACAACTCAGAGACTCTAGAATTACGGTAGAGGAAATGGGCCATCCCATTCGCAAACATTGACCGCCCATTTTCCACCGTCCCGCAAGCGGTAAGTAGCGTTCATTGCGAAGAAATTACTACGCGAAAACCGATGGTCTCGTTGCGTACTCCGGGATCTACACCGCCACGAACGGCGGCTCGGATATTTGCGGCAGAGTCGGAGTATGATCCGCCGCGCATGACCCAGAGGGCGTCTTCAGACAGACCTTCGCGATCATCGTCACGGGTGTATGGATAATCCTGGAAGGGGCTACGGGTCAGTTCCCACACATTACCACTCATATCTGCCAGCCCATGGGCGCATTCGTTGCAACTAAAAGAGCCGACCTCGGTGGTAGCAGTGGAATCGAAATTTGCGTTACTGGACACCACTTGAGATCCCCATGGAAATATACGGCTATCCGTGCCTCTGGCGGCCTTCTCCCACTCTGCTTCGGTGGGCAGCACTACTTTCCCACCAGAATTTAATAGCTCCTGCAACTCGCTGGGCGTCTGTTCCCATACTCTCAACTTTGACTCCAACCATCTTGAATAGGCTAGGGCATCGGGCCAGGTAATCCTAGTTACCGGATGGTTTGGAGGCGCCGACATAGCCTGTTCATCAAATTGATGAACAGTGTCTTCTATAAATGTTCGGTACTGAGCTACCGTCACCTCAAACCTGGCAATATAAAAACGCGGGATATTCACTGTTCCCTGTCGGCGAGTAGACGACCAGCGTTCATTTTCATAGGCCTGCCTATCCAGCGCTGGATTACTGCCCATGGTGAACGAACCTGCAGGAATTTCAACGAATCCCAATAGCGTATCGTTTGGAAGGTGCCAGGCCTCACTGTTAAAGTTTTCTGCCGTATCCAAGTGCTGAATTGCCGGGGGCATAGATTGATCAAGTTGCAACAAACTGCTTTGGTAGTTCATCCAGATTGCCGTAATAACCACCAATGCGCTCAATATGGAAAACCCGGTAGTTCTACCTGGCGCTTTTTGGGATTGACTGAAATTGTCTTGGGATTCGGTCATTAAATATTGCTGCTCCGGTCACAGGCAAAAACCCAGTCATGCTCACAGGCTCTTGCATCGAGCTCCTCGCCCGATGCCTCCATTAAGTTTTGCCCCCCTTCCCTTAGCAGCAATCTAAAATCCAGATCATGGGGTATTTCTCTGCTAACGATTTGTGGATTCAATAAGTTCACACATCCCGCTTGAAACTTCAGCTCACAGGCTTTACTAAAAAACACCAGTGCCAGTTCAAGATCAGGTTCGGTGAGGCGCCCCTCGCTGTAGTGAGCGCCCAGCTCATTACAGGCCCAGGCTGCATTGTCAGTGCAGTAAGTAGACTCGAGCAACAATAAGCGATCACAAGCATTCGAAAGATCGCTGGCACAGGCCTGCTCCCAGAAAGGCAAACTGTCACCAATGTGCTTGCCATCAGTTTTGCCCAGGAAAGACATGCTGGAAAACAAAACTATCCAAATTGCCATATGAGCCAAATTGGCACGGCCGCCAAACCAATTCGAGCGCCAAACATTGAGTATAGATTCAGATTGGATTGTTCGAACCGCGCGATCGATGGCAATCACACTCAAATTCAACAGCGGAACAACCAGCAGCTTGTCGTAGAAAGTTGGAGAATCCAGACCCCCGAGAAGCGAATAAAGGCCAAATACTCCCACCCCATAAAGTACCCCGAATATAGTTTTACCGAGTGGGGTTCGGGGGGAAGTCGATGGATCAGTTATTAACAGGTGTAGCCCCAAAAAAACCGCCGCTGGAATTTCGGAGTCTAGAAAATAAGGCACCCCGGCCGCAGCAGAATAAAGTGCGCTTAATCCAAACAGGGTAATTGCCGCTAATCCCGCAACCAGCGTGATGGAAAAAAAGTACATCACTACTAGGCCAATTAGAAACAGAAATAAATAAATATTGGGTGCCAGCGTTAATGTTGAGGCGATTTCCGGGCCCCAGGTCAAACCAGTAGTGTTGGTAACAATCAATATGAGCGAGAATAATCCGAGGGCGAAGGCAGAGGGATTAAATATGTGAACGTTGCGTCCATCTCTTTGCCAACGCACATATTCTTTGCCCATAAATCCAACTGAAATCATCAGGAATTGCATATAGAACCAATCATCTCTGAACCAGATAAAAAGATTGATACTCAGAATAATGGGAAACGGCCCGAAGCCAAGTGTATAATCTCGGCGGCGGGACCAGGCCAATAAGATGTCGAAGCTATAGGCGAAAAGCAGCTGAGCTATTATTAACAAAAAATGGTCATAGACTGGCTGCCAGTAATATCCCCAATAGGCATAAAGAGAGGTCTGCACTATCATTTGAATATAGTGCTGTGGCCTCAATACCAGAGTAAGTGATCTTTCCTGCGGATCTCTCTGTAGATCCAGATATAAAACTAACTGCCAAATCAATAAAACCAGTACTGCTCCCCAAAAGGAGTACTGAAGAATTGGGTTGCTCTGTACACGCGGGAGCAACGACACGAACAGTATCGATATCGTAAGTATCAGGGGAGTTCTAAGAATGCTTAAGGGGGACCTTTCGCCGGGCTGAATAATTCCCTGGCTTTGATTCTTCTTATCTAGCCGTTGTTTGGCAGCTGCCATATAGATTTGCCTGAATAGCTGATATGCGGTGAGCAGGAAGAATAAACTACCTGTGTGTGCAATTCAATTTAGGATCTGGCCAATAGTTGATCACTAAACATTCCAACGGCGGTTTGTTGTGCCCTGGACTGCCCCTGCACAGGGCTCAATCATCTTGGTCACTATCTCGATGCGGGTCCGAGTCAGGGTGATCATGGTCGACTCCTACAGCCGCTCCAATCACTCGAATGGGTGTCGCGATAACCGCCCCCGTGGTATCCGCCGCTACGCCAAGTACCGTACCTGCGATAACAAAAGGTACTTTGATTATTTCTGTAGTTGTGTCTACAGCAACCCCAATAACGTTCCCGATACAGCTACTTAATGTAAGTGCGAGAAATAGCACACTCAACGATTTAGTAATTCTCATTTCGATTCCTCACAGCGCATTATCGTTGTGCCTTCGCTTACAACGCCGGCCTGATAAGCCAGAAACTTTAATCATCTACTCTAAGCTGATTAGGCTGAATGCAGACTGAACCAGTTGGACGCCCGCTTTAGCGAACTGTAATATCATTTACGGTTAATAAAATCCATATTAAATCAATTGCTTAATATTAAAATTTTGCATTTTTTTAGTTGCCCTCGACCAGCCCGCCAAAGTAATTTCCGCTTGAATATTAGCCCTAAAAAGCGTAATTTGAATCGATTACCCTTTAGATAAAAGAATATAGAAAATGGAGGATTCAATGACTAATCGGGTCATATCTAAATTAACTTTGGCAATGAGCGCTTTTCTGCTAGCACCAGCGCTGACTGCGCAGTCATCCGAATTTCCTAAAACCGAATATGGACAGCCTGATCTACAGGGAACCTATACATTTCGAACGCTTACTCCGTTGAACCGACCCAGGGAGCTCGAAACCATGGCCACTCTGACTCCCGAGCAGGCTGCTGAATGGGAAGCTTATGAAAGGCGCCGCCAGAACCGTGATTTGATTATCGACTCAATCGGCGGAGCCCAGTATCCACCAGGGGTAATTTCCTACAACGAATTTTGGTACGAGCGCGGGGTGGAAACCATTGCTGATCGCAGAACGTCACTCATCTATGATCCGCCCAATGGCCGCACACCATCAACTAACGCAATTGGCCAGGCACGCCGTGATGAGTACGGCCAGATGGTCTTCGAAAGCGCAGGTCCAGAAGGCAGAACCACGGTTGACCGCTGTATTACCGGTTTCGTTGGTGGGCCTCCGATGATTCCCGGCTCCTACAATAACAACATGCAACTAGTGCAAACCAAAGACCACATCATGATTCTCAATGAAATGGTTCACACTGCGCGCATAATCCGGCTAGACAGCGAGCACCATACCAAGCAACTTAAGTGGGAAGGCGATTCCATCGCCCATTGGGAAGGTGAGACGCTGGTTATCCACACCCAAAATTTTTATCACGATTACAACATCAGAGGCATGTCTGATCAGGCGGTAATTGAGGAACACTTCACGCGAGTAGATGCGGATACTCTCGATTATGATTTCACTGTTACTGACCCACTATCATGGGACGAATCCTGGTCCGCCAAAGTCCCAATGCGACGAGCAGCTGAACCAGTTTACGAATATGCCTGCCATGAGGGTAATCACGGTCTTGTTGGCATTCTTGCTGGTTGGAGGCGCTACGAATCCATGGGCATGAATGGTGACGGCACACCTAAATCCGAATCCGGCACAGTCGATACAGAAGAGCGTTAAGCTGCAGGAAAAGAAGAACAGCCTTAGCCTTGGATAATGAAAATTCGATTTAATAAATTCGGCTTTTTAGCGCTGCTACTGTGCTTTTGTTTTGGTGTGGCACCAAATTCTATGGCCGAAGTTGAATCGGTGAGGCTTGTTTCCAGGCTCGATCCTAATGCCATTATTATCACCGAAGTCGATATCATCTTTATCTATGACCAGCAAACAAAAGGCCGTTTCCCATCCACAAAATCAGCGTGGTATTCAGGTAAGCGAACGTTTACACAAAACGTCGATAACAGCCTGGATATTGTGAATATTTTTATTCCCCAGGGATTCGACTCAGTGCAGGCATCAATACCCGAGCGCGCTAGAGAAGCGTTGCAAGTCCTCGTATTTGCCTACCATGATGACACCGAGGCGGAGCCCATCGATATTACGGAATTTCACCAGGTGCTGGTTGAAATTGACCCTTTCGGCATCATTGTTTCAAGCCAAGATTAGCCCACGCTTAACACCAGTTTTCACTGAGCACTACTTGTTTAGCCCCAGCTTAATCGGTGGTTCTTCAATTTGGGCTTTTATTTCTATTGAAAAAGTTACCACTTTGGTTTGTATTGCCAAATCCGCTAGTTTATTCTAGTTGGCCCAATTAAATAGTAGAGAGTGATTCCCAAAGATGTCCAATCTTAAAATTATAAAATCAGCAATGATTGCTTTATTGGTGGCGCCAGCTCTGGTCTTCGGCCAGGCTGACATGCCCCCAACTAACGATTCTCCCAATCCTTATCTTACCCAAGCTGGATTCTTCAAAATGCCAGCTGGCAGAGGCTGGGGCTCTTCAAGCACAGTCGACATTGACCTTGATGGCGAAAGCATTTGGGTAGCCGAGCGTTGTGGGGGCAATATCAACGCCTGTGTACAAAGCCCTGATACGAACCTGGTCATGTTGTTCGACAAAGATGGCAACATGGTTAGAAGTTTTGGAGCCGGATATATTACCTGGCCTCACGGTATTCACGTGGATTCAGATGGCAACGTTTGGATAGCCGATGGCAGAGATAATCAGGGTGGAGACAATCCCCCCTCTAACGCTTATGGCCATCAGGTACATAAGTTCAGTCCTACAGGGGTGCATTTGATGACGCTTGGTAACAAGGGCGGCGGTCGAGATGCAGAGTATTTCTACACGCCAAATGACGTACATGTTGCACCTGACGGTTCCATTTTCGTCGGCGAAGGACACTCCAGTGCCGAAGGTACGCCCAACCGTGTGCTCAAGTTCGATGCGGACGGCAACTTTCTTTTCTCATTCGGTGAGTGGGGTGAAGAACCGGGTAATTTTCGCCAGCCCCATAGCCTAGCCATGGATTCCAGGGGTCGGCTATTCGTTGCAGATCGCGGCAACAACCGTATCCAGATCTTCGATCAGCAAGGAAACTTTCTCGAAGAGTGGCATCAGTTCAGCCGCTTGAGTGGCATCTACATCGACAAGAATGACGTGCTATATGGCGCAGATTCTGAATCAGGTTCCGTGAATCCAGACCATGGTGCCTGGACCCGAGGAATCCGCGTTGGCAGCGCCATTACGGGTGAAGTCGAATTCCTAATTCCTGACCCCCTGCCTGACTGCCGAGGCACCTGCACAGCCGAAGGCGTTGTTGCCGACGCCAATGGCAATATCTTCGGTGCCGAAGTTGGTCCGGTAGGCGGCATTAAGCGATATATCAGACCTTTAAAATAGTCTTCGCTTACAAAATCAAAAAAGGCTCGCCCCTTACCCAGGGCGAGCCTTTTTTGATTTTGTGACCGCTATTTATTATTTAGTTCGTCAATTAGTCGGTTTAGTGTTGCGCTAGGGCGCATGGCACTACTAGCTTTTGCTGAGTCAGGTTTGTAGTAGCCGCCCACATCCATTGCTACACCCTGCAAAGAAAGCAGCTCTTCGGCTATCTGGTTCTCGTTTTCTGCCAATGCTACAGCCAGTTTTGTGAACTTCGCCTGCAAGTCAACATCTGAATCCTGCGCTGCCAGCGCTTCTGCCCAATACAGCGCCAAATAAAAATGGCTACCTCTATTGTCCAACTCGTTGACTTTTCGTGATGGAGATTTGTTGGTATCGAGGAATTTTCCTGTGGCCTGATCCAATGTATCTGCCAGTAATTTTGCTCGCTGATTGTCAGTTACATTGGACAAATGCTCTAGCGATGCAGATAGCGCTAGAAACTCACCCAGAGAATCCCAACGTAAGTGATTCTCCTGCTCAAATTGTTGAACGTGCTTGGGGGCTGAGCCGCCGGCACCGGTTTCGAATAATCCGCCGCCATTCATTAGGGGCACTACCGATAACATCTTAGCACTTGTGCCTAATTCCAGAATTGGAAAAAGGTCAGTTAAATAGTCACGCAAAACATTTCCGGTTACAGAAATCGTATCCTCACCGGCATGAATCCGACTAAGTGAAAATGCCGTCGCTGCGCGAGGCTCAAGGATGTGAATTTCTAGGCCATCGGTGTCATGCTCAGGCAAGTAGTTGTTAACCTTCGCAATGATCTGGGCGTCATGGGCTCTTGCCTCATCCAACCAAAACACGATTGGTAATTGAGAGAGCCGGGCACGATTTATTGCAAGTTTCACCCAATCTTGAACCGGGGCATCTTTCACCTGGCACATTCGCCAAATATCACCCTCTGACACTGCATGTGAGAACAATTCATCTCCCTCAGAACTCACAACATTTACCTTTCCAGCCGAGGCTATTTCAAAGGTCTTGTCATGTGAACCGTATTCCTCAGCCTTTTGTGCCATTAACCCCACATTAGGGACACTGCCCATGGTTGAAGGATTGAAGGCACCATGCTGCTTACAAAAATCAATAACCTCCTGATAGACCCCGGCGTAACAACGGTCTGGTATAACTGCTTTCATGTCATGCAGCTCACCGTCCGGACCCCACATCTGACCAGACGTCCTAATTGCTGCCGGCATCGACGCGTCGATAATAATATCGCTGGGAACATGAAGATTGGTAATGCCTTTATCTGAATTCACCATCGCCATCTCTGGGCGGACTTTATAGCAGTCTTGTATCGCTGCTTCTATTTCTTCACGCTGATCTGCAGGTAAATCCTGAATTTTGGCATATACATCACCAATACCATTGTTGGCATCAACCCCCAGTTCCTCAAAAATAGCACCATATTTTTGAAAAGCTTCCTTATAATACACAGTTACTGCATGTCCAAAGATGATCGGGTCAGAGACTTTCATCATGGTTGCTTTCAGGTGCACGGAGAGTAAAACACCCTGTGTCTTGGCATCGTCGATTTCTTTAGCAAAAAATTGCCGCAGCTTTGCCTGGCTCATAGTGGAGGCATCGATGATTTCACCTGCCTGTAATGTTACGCTATCCTTCAGTACGGTGACCGCACCATTAGTTGCCACATGCTCTACTCTAACGGTAGTTGCCGCTGACAATGTGGCGGACTGTTCGCTGCCATAGAAGTCTCCCTCTTCCATGCTTGAGACATGTGATTTACTATCCGCCGACCAGGCTCCCATTGAGTGGGGATTCTTCCTCGCATAGGCTTTTACAGAGGCCGGCGCACGGCGATCTGAATTGCCCTCGCGCAATACAGGGTTCACCGCGCTGCCTTTAATTTTGTCGTAGCGTGTCTGAATATCCTTCTCTTCGTCTGTTTTGGCGTCCTCTGGATAATCAGGTAACTTGTAACCCTTACCCTGTAACTCCTTAATCACCGAATGCAATTGCGGAATAGAAGCGGAAATATTTGGTAATTTAATGATATTGGCTAGCGGATCCTGGGTCAGCTCGCCAATCTCGGCTAGGGCATCCGCTTGTTGTTGTTCAGGGCTAAGAAAATCGGAAAAACTGGCTATGACTCTGCCAGAAAGAGAAATATCCCGAATTTCCACATTGATATCAGATACTTCAGTAAATGCCTTGATGATCGGCAGCAAGGAATAGGTTGCCAGCGCTGGTGCTTCATCTGTTTCTGTATAAATTATCGTGGGTTTTTGATCTGACATCTTAATTCCTTCAATATTGTGCAACAGGTGTTCTTAAAAGGCTGCGGCCGTTTAGGGGCCTCCCAAAATGGCGCGTATTATAGCAGCATGCTTGAGGCCCGAATAGTAGGGCCAAGAAGTCAGCCAAACCCAACTCAGTGCATAACCTATCCTTGATTTTGAGGACTTTGATGAAAACAACGACACGCCTTGCAGACTTTGAGATTCGTAGCGCCAATGAGGCCGATTACGAACTAATATCCTCTTTTATTCAGGATTTAGCCGAGTATGAAAGGTTAAGCCACGAAGTCATAGCCACAGCATCGACATTGAAAGAAACGCTGTTCTACAAAAAAAACCGTTTGCCTATGCACTAGTCGGTGAATTTACCTTGAAGATATCTATGTCAAACCTGAAATGCGCAGAAGGGGTTTTGCGAAATTGATACTTTCCTTTCTGGCGAAACTGGCAGTAGATAAAAACTGTACGCGTGTAGAATAGTCGATACTTGACTGGAATAAGCCTTCAATCTAGTTCTATCGATCGATTGGAGCGATTCCTATGGACGGATCGACAACACAGCGACTTTTCTAGGACATTCTGTTAGAATTTAAAGAGAAATCTTAAGTATTACAAATTAATAACAACGACTTCACTGCTAAATACAGTTCAATTCAAGCGCTTGAGAGGCGCAGAATGAATCACATAATAGCCACCTCCGTAAACGCGATGATAATCCGAATAGATAAAACCCTATTTTTGCTAGCAGCTTTAATTATCTGCATCCACTCCAATCTTGCTATTGGGCAGAGCCGGGCAATAGAAATTATTGACAGTATGGAAACGCTCTATCAAGGCCAATCCAGTAGTGCATCTATGACCATGATTGTGGAAACGCCACAGTACCAGCGCACCATGGAAATGCAGGCCAGCTCAATGGGAACGGCGAATAGCTTTATTCGAATTTTATCTCCTCGAAAAGACAGGGGAATCGCTACGCTGAAACTGGATATGGAGATGTGGAACTATTTGCCCAAAATTAACAAGGTAATTAAAGTGCCCCCCTCGATGATGATGGGGTCGTGGATGGGTAGCGATTTCACTAACGATGACTTGGTTAAGCAAACCACCCTGACTGACAAGTATACTCTCACGCTTGAAGAAACCGACGAGCTGTACACAATAATTCTGATCCCCAAACAAGAAACCGTTACTGTATGGGGCAAGATCGACTACATAGTCAATAAACAATATATGGTTCCAGTAGCGCAAAATTTCTATGATGATAGAGGTGATCTAATACGCAAACTCGAGTTTACCCAGTTGAAAGATTTTTCCGGCAGGATGATTCCGTCACGACTTGAAATGATTCCGATAAAGAAGGAAGGTAATAAAACCATAATTATTTATGACGAACTTCGGTTTGATCCACCGGATGTTGACGAATCGATCTTCACCCTTCGAAACCTGAGAAGTCGTTTTTAGGGAATTCTTGATGCTGTTGTTGAAACTCGCCTTTCGTAATATATTCCGTCAGCGTCGCCGGTCGTTGTTGACTGCTCTAAGTTTGACCGGTGGGTATATCTTGTGTGTCTTCAGCTTTTCTCTTAGTGAGGGAAGTTACAATACAGCCATCTCTTTTTTTACACTGGATCATACTGGCCATATTCAAATCCATCAGGATGACTATCTGTCGCGACCAAAAATTCACAAAGCCATAGATGACCCACAAGCACTGAGCGAGTTACTCGATGCGAACAATGAAATTGAGAGTCATACCTCACGCGTTTTTGCGCCCGCCATTGCCTACTCAGATACGGACAACACGCCAACTCGGGTAATTGGTGCTGCCTTGGACAGAGAAAGAACCACCAGCACTCTGGCTGCAAAAGTATCAGCGGGAGAATATATCGACAACACGCTGGATGCCGAAGGATATTACTCGGCAATGATAGGGGCTGGCATTGCCAATAGTCTGAATATTACTCTGGGCGATGAGCTTATTCTTATTTCTCAGGGGGCAGATGGCTCGATTGCCAATGATATATTTATTGTCAAAGCGATTATTGGCAACCGAGATTCCCTGGACAAGACGACAGTTTTCTTGCCATTAATAGCGGCGCAAGAATTTCTTAGCATGTACGGTTCTGTGCATGAAGTTTCTATTCTACTGAAAGACGATAACGAAGCAAGGGCTGTAGCCGCTTCACTACAGGAGCAGTTGCCAGAATTGTCCGTGGCCCCCTGGCAAGTTGTAGAGTCAACCTTTTACCAATCCATGCAAACAGACAAACAGGGCAATAATTTTTCCATGGGGTTCATTGTTTTTATCGTATTCATTGGCGTTCTCAATACCATACTCATGTCGGTACTGGAACGTACTCGGGAGTTTGGTGTACTCAAGGCAATTGGCAGCAGGCCATTGAAAATCGCTATGATGATTACCCTAGAGACAGGCATTATGGCTAGCTTAAGTTTACTTGCAGGACTTCTAGTCTCACTCCCACTCATTGCTTGGTTTTCCTCGGCTGGAATTGAGCTTGCCGAGCCCATGGATATCGGCGGCATAGTAATGAGTCATCTTACCGGCGATATGTCACTGTTTGTTTTTACAACACCGCTGCTTCTAATCCTATTTTTCGCCATGCTTATCAGCGTTCCAGCCGGAATAAGAGCAGCAAATATATCGCCGACTGAAGCCATGCGGAGCAACTAGGGCAGCTATGGTTAATGGCATATGATTAAACTAGCGTTTCGAAATTTGTTTCGCAATACCCGCCGCACGGTTCTAACCGCCATGCTGATTGCGCTTAGCCTGGCTGCATTGATTGCTGTTGACGGCATTACGCGGGGCATGCTCACCCTATTGGTAGAAAATGTCACCAGCACGCTCAGTGGTCAAGCGCAGGTTCATCGGCTTGGGTTTCGGGAAAACCTTGACGTTGATCTTTACATGGAAAACTCTGCAGAGATTGAGCAGACACTTGAGCAAAATTCAGCCTTGGCATCCTATAGCCCACGCGTGATTAGCGGTTCCATGATCTCATCCAGTTATAACGTTTCTGCGGGCATGACTTATGGCATCGATGCCGAACGTGAAAAAGCTAATAGCAAGGTGGAGGCGGCAGTGGTGCGGGGGGAATATCTTACTGGTGAGGACGGAGAATTGCTCATCGGCTACACCCTAGCTGAACTACTGGAAGTAGACCTGGGTGACCGCATCGTGCTGACGCTATCCGAAGCGATCACCGGCGAACTTGCCCAGGCCTTGTTCAGAATATCCGGTATCCTAGATTTTGGCATGCGTGAGTTGGACGACAATTTTGTTTTTGTCAATATCACCTCAGCACGCAAAGCACTGGCAATGTCAGAGCAACAAACCCATGAATTCGTACTTACTTTTGTCAATCCACAGGACGCCGAAAATCCGGACAGTGAGATATTTCAACAACTTAACAATGAAGAGATCGAAACCCTGGGCTGGCTGGAAATAAACAGAGAGCTTGGAGCTATTATTGAACTTAGCGCCTATAGCTCTTTTATAGTTGGAGCAATACTATTCTTGCTGGCATCGCTGGGCGTTATTAATTCCATGTTTATGTCAATTTACGAGCGCATCTATGAATTCGGCGTGATTAAAGCCATCGGTACCCGGCCTGCAGAAATCACCAAGCTGATACTTTGCGAAGCATTGTTGCTGGCATTGATTAGCTGCGGCTTTGGTATGTTGCTAGGCTTTGCATTTAGCAGCTGGTCTGCTGCAAATGGGATTAGTTTAGGCGAAATGGAATTTTCAGGCGTCGCTCTTAGTAACAACATCTTTTCTGAATTTCACGTCTCGCAGTTCACCCAATTCCCGATTTATGTCGTGTTACTCACAATTGCTGCCGCCATCTATCCAGCAAGATTTGCAGCAAAAATTGTTCCCTCTGAAGCACTTCAGAGAAGCCTCTAGGAGTTCGTATGACCGCAGTAATTGCCACCAAAGCCGCTTGTCGTTATTTTGGCGACAATGAAGAAACTATAGTTAAGGCCGTGGACAGGGTTTCAATGAAAATAGAGCGCGGAGAATTTACTGCTATCGTTGGGCCCTCAGGCTCAGGTAAAACCACTTTACTGCATTTGCTGGGAGGCCTCGACAATCCAACTTCTGGTTCAATAGAACTATCTGGCATCAATATCGCGAAGATGTCGGGCGCGGCACTTTCAGATTTCAGGAGGGACCACATCGGATTTATCTTCCAGTCTTATAATTTGATCCCAGTATTTTCCGCAGAGGAAAACATCGAGTACATCATGTTACTGCAAGGTGTTGAAGCCTCGGAAAGAAAACGCCGTGTTGTCGACATGCTAAAACAAGTTGGCCTTGAAGGGCTGGCAGATCGTCGCCCTAATAAATTATCCGGGGGACAGCAACAACGAGTGGCAATTGCGCGGGCTATGGTTTCCCATCCAGCAATCATTCTCGCTGATGAACCCACTGCTAATCTCGATTCTAAGACCGGAATCGCCTTACTTGACTTGATGAAAGAATTAAATGAGCAACACAATATGACTTTTGTATTCTCCACCCATGATGAAAAAATCATGAACAGAGCCAGCCGACTTATTCACATACAAGACGGTGAAATAGAACTCGACCAAAGAAAATAATCTATGCGCGGCACTTTTGTAGCCCTTATATGTTTTTGCTTTACCGGTGTTAGTTTTAGCGCTTTTGGTGAGGCCAACTTCTCCGGCTACCTGAAAAATTATAGCGTAATGCAGGAGCCAATAGATAACGCACTACTTAATTTTGATCGTAGTTATAAAATGCAAAATAGTGGTCGTTTTATGCTAGATATTTTCAATGACAACCAGGTCTGGCAATTACATTATGAAATAGGTCTGGAGTCTAATTCTCGATTTTTAGCTAATGCCCCATCGCTTTCAGCTCCGACTCGTCAAAATTATAGACTGACCGACCTAAGTCAAACCATTGGTCCCAGTGACAAAAAAAATTATGCTCTTCAAAATATGGACCGATTCAACGTGCAATTTCAGTTTGAAAGTGGCGATCTTACAATCGGCAGACAGGCAATAACTTTTGGTTCTGCTAGAATAATCAATCCCACCGATGTATTTCTACCTTTCGACGTCAGGACCTTAAACACAGAGTATCGAACCGGTATTGACGCACTGCGCTTCCAAAAACCCATGGGCCAACTTGGTGAACTGGATCTAGGTGTCATTCTTGGTCCGGATGGTAATCCCGAAAATTCGGCCGCATTTCTTCAGTTACTAGCCAACGCATCTGGCAGTGATTATCAATTTACAGCCATACGCTTTGCTGATCAAACCTTGCTTGGCGCTGGTGTTCAGTCTGCGTTCGGAGTGTTTGGCTTCTGGTTAGAAGCGGCTTACGTTAGCGGTGACGACAACTACACTCGTGCTTCAATTGGCATGGACTATGCCTTCAGTGAACGTGTATTTGGCATGATTGAATATCATCTCAATGGCGCCGGTTCAAGTGACCCTGATAACTATCTCACCCAATTCGATGACACCGCCTATACGGCCGGTGGAGTTTTCCTGCTGGGTACAAGCTACCTGATTCCCAGTATCAGTTGGCAGGCAAGCACCCTACTCACTCTATCGTTAACATCATTAACTAACTTAGATGACAGCTCTGCATTCCTAAATTTGAGCGCCGATTATAGCCTTTCGGATAACCTGTATATGGGTATGGGCTATCATCACTTCACGGGACCTGATTTTAATGCCTTTCCAAATGCTAGTACTAGCATTCAGAACCAGCTTCAATTGGGATCGGAATATGGAAGCAATCCGAATTCAGTTTATGTGAGTTTACGTTACTATTTTTAGGCTGGTCTGTTCTTGTTTAAACAAGTAAAGTGTCGTGTCTTACAGAATACGCTTGATAACTATTGCAGAAAGGTTTGTCTACTGTGACTTCCCTTCCACCGTACAATTATTAGAGGTCAGCAGTTTGAATCGAATAGTGTATGTAAACGGCAACTATCTTGCCGAAGAAGATGCAACGGTTTCTATTTTTGATCGGGGTTTTATCTTCGGTGATGGCGTCTATGAAGTTGTCCCTGTAATCAACAGTAAAATAGTCGATAAGCAATATTTTTTAGAGCGCCTCGACAGCAGCCTGTCTAAGCTGAGTTTAAATTGGCCGTGCCCGGAGCAAGATTATTTGGCCATGATGGAAGAACTCATATTACGTAATAAGCTGGAAGAGGGTATAGTTTACTCTCAGGTAACCCGCGGAATAGCTGACAGAGATTTTTTATTTCCGCCTAACACCCCAACCACTCTAGTAGCTTTCACTTCCCCAATTCAATTGATCGATAATCCGTTGGCAGAAACTGGAATCATGGTAATTACTATCGAAGACATCCGCTGGAAGCGGCGGGATATCAAATCAATTAATTTGCTGGCTCAGTGCCTAGCAAAACAGGATGCAGTTAGTCAGGGTGCTAGCGAGGGCTGGATGGTTGAAGACGGCTATGTAACGGAAGGTGTTTCTTCCACTGCTTATATCGTTAAGAACAACAGGCTAATTACACGGCCCTTATCAAATTCAATTCTACCCGGTATCCGGCGGCGAACTTTGCTTGAAATAGCAAAGAAAGAAAATATTGCAACGGAGGAGCGATTGTTTACCGTAGATGAAGCGATAGACGCTGATGAAGCTTTTATCAGTAGCGCAACGACTTTAGTACTTGCGGTGGTGAGTATTGACGGCAATACAATTGGTGACGGATCGCCTGGCAAACTCACTTTGCGTTTAAGAGAGTTATACAAAGCGCGGGTTCTTAGTGAGGCTGGTTTCGGAGCAGCCGGATAGATCGCTCTGAGTTAGGGGTGTAAGCTGCGGAAACAAGGGCATTTTGTAGCGCATTGCGCTTTTTAAAAAACTCTCTAACCTAATGCCATCTATCAGATCTAAACCCTAAATACTTTCTGTTATTGCTTAGACAGAGCTAAAAGGAAAGGCGAGCACTTCATTAATGTTGGAACTGCCGGCAGCGATCATCACTAATCTATCCAGACCAACTGCCACGCCGGAACACGAAGGGATTCCGCTGTGCAATGCCGCAATCAATTTTTCATCTAGCGGATATTCGGTAACACCCATTTTTCGACGTCTTGCTAAATCTGCATTAAATCTATCGCGCTGCTCATTGGCATCGGTCAATTCATAATATCCGTTCGCAATTTCCATTCCGCTTAGAAACAGCTCGAAACGTTTCGCTACTCTAACACCTCGCTGGTATTCCTCTATCGCTGCCAGCGCTGCCTGATCGGCTGGGTAATCATAGATGAAACATTCGGAAGGCATTTTTGGTTCCACAAGATGGGTAAGTAGTAAATGAAAATACTCATCTCTTTGAAGATCGCCACTGCTAATATCCAATAGCTGATTGGACTTTATTGCTAACTCTTCAGTCGAAATTTTATGCGGGTCGATGCCCAGCGTATTCTGAAACAAATCTTTATAAGTAATACGTACTATCTTATCGCAAGCGAGAATTTCCCGCACGAGCTCTTCCACCTCATCCATCAATTGCAACATGGACAATCCAGGTCGGTACCATTCAAGCATGGTAAATTCTGGATTATGCTGTTTACTCTGCTCATCCTGCCGGAAAGCTTTACAGATTTGGAAGATGGGCCCGGAGCCAGATGCTAATAATCGCTTCATGGCGAACTCTGGTGAAACCTGGAGATAATAGGGTTGCTGATCAACCCCCGATACCGATACCGGTAAGGATTCTAAATGAGGGTCGGTTACGGTTGTGGATGTCAGCAGAGGTGTTTCTATTTCCAACACATCGTGCCGAGCAAAAAAATTGCGAATCATTGCCAGCATCCCGGCCCTGATTCGCAAGTTTTCGATTGTTGCTTTTGATTCCCACTCAACCATCAGGTGAAACCGTAAGATTATTTGTTGACGCGATTTTGGTATTCACCAGTACGAGTATCGACTCGTAGTATATCACCGATGTTTACAAACAAAGGAACCTTTACCACGGCGCCGGAGCTCAAAGTAGCAGGCTTGGTGCCGCCCTGAGCTGTATCACCTTTTAGGCCGGGATCCGTGTCCGTCACTTCCAACTCAACAAAATTGGGTGGGGTGACAGAAATCGGTGCCTCATTCCAGGTAATCACCTGGTACTGTTCCTGTTCTTTTAACCAGTTCTTGGCATCCCGAATCGCATTTTCATCGGCGGCAAGCTGCTCAAAACTGCCATCAGTCTTCATGAAATACCAGAATTCACCGTCTTCGTATAAATACTCCATCTCCGTTTCCATCACATCGGCAGCTTCAATAGATTCACCTGACTTATAGGTACGCTCCCAGACTCGGCCATTGATCAGGTTGCGAAATTTTACTCGGTTAAAAGCCTGTCCCTTCCCGGGTTTAACCATTTCATTCTCCATGATGGAGCAAGGCTCACTATCAACGAGTACCTTTAAACCCGATTTAAATTCACTGGTGGAGTAACTCGCCATTTTTTCCTCTCATTCTTTGCTGATATGATTCGAATTCAGATTGTGGATGTTCCACATTGCTTTTGCACTTTATAAACGGGGAAGACCGTGCCAGTTTCTGCTTTGTCAGTCATTAAATCCGACTCGCCCGAAAAATGGCAAGTGATATTATCCGATCTAATTACAGATCCAAAGGAATTACTGCAAATTCTTGAATTGGAGCCCCCTGCAGAAACACTTAGTAAATCAATTCTCAAGCAATTTCCTCTAAAAGCTCCACGTCCCTATGTGGCCAGAATCGAGAAAGGCAATTGGCAGGACCCCTTGTTGAAACAACTTTGGCCCGAGCACCTGGAAGATCAGAGTTCACCTGATTACAGTCTCGACCCGCTGGCCGAGCTTTCGAGCAATCCCGTGCCTGGCCTGCTTCACAAGTATGCCGGCAGGGTATTGCTGACCCCTGTATCGCATTGTGCAATCCATTGCCGTTATTGCTTTCGGCGCCATTTTGACTACCAGCAAAATACACCAAGTAAAGCAGGATGGACTGATGCGCTGGACTATATTCGTCAAGACCAGAGTATTGAAGAGGTTATTTATAGTGGCGGCGATCCGCTAGCCGCTGCTGATCGTCACCTGGCGTGGCTTACAGAACAGATTGAGCAAATTTCTCACGTCAAAACCCTGCGTATCCACACGCGCTTGCCCATCTTGATTCCACAGCGGGTGAATCAGGCGCTGATCAACTGGCTCACTCGCTCACGTCTCAAGGTGGTGATGGTGCTGCATGTCAACCATCCGCGAGAACTGGACCCGGCGGTGGCCCACGCAATTAACACGTTAAGCACAAATGGCATCACGATGTTGAACCAGAGCGTGCTTTTAAAGGATGTTAACGACAATTCGAGTGTTTTAGCTGAATTAAGCAAAGCGCTTTTCTCTATCAATGTACTACCTTATTACCTGCATACATTGGATAAAATTCAGGGCGTTGCCCACTTTGATATTCCCGAACCCAGGGCGCTCGAAATCATCGAGGAACTGCGGAAAATGCTCCCGGGCTATCTGGTTCCGAGATTAGTACGGGAATTGCCAGGTCAGGAGTCGAAGATGGCACTCACCTGACTACTTGGTGCCTGTCCACAAGTAAAACAAATAGAGACAAGGAATGTCCATGCAAAACCCTAAGAGTCATGGCTTACTACCGGCCCAGTTCTTTACCATACTAAACCTCTGCTCCGAGATCCCCTGACGGGCCTGTATAACCGGGACTATTTTATGGCGGTGCTCGAAGAACTCATCCAGGAAAAACTAACAGAGGCAGAATTCACCTCGGTTACGCTGTTACAACTGAAAAATTTCTATGAAATCAGAAGCTAGGTCGGCATCTCGAAAGCCGACCTCCTGTTCGGTGATATTACCCATTTATTGCAAGAATCACTGCCCCAAGGTGCCTTACTCTGCCGCTATCAGCACTATGGATCCACTTTACTGCTATTGGGTGAAAACAGTGCCAAAGCCCACCGTATAGTGGCAACCATTAAAAACGCACTACGCACAGGGGGTAACTGCTTCAATTCCTCCGCAGCTCGAATTGCAATGCGGAATTGGCGCGGCAAAGACCGACCACAAACTTGGTAAACTGGAAGTCCTGTTCGCAAGGGCCCGAAACCAGTTAAGTCTTTCCCATTCCCAGCGCAAATTTGGCAACAGCACGCTGGCGACAGCACCAATTGAGCCGAAATTAATTATCCATTTACTGCGGGACAGGGCGAAAAAGGCTAGTTTTAGGCTTCTCTATCAAACGACTCTTTGTTTCAAAAATGATGGCCTGAAGCACTTTGGAATTCGCTTCCAGCTACGAAATGAACAGGGTAGCCTGCCTTTAGAAAGGGTATTTGAATCGGCTATTTAAAATGCTCTGGGGGAGCAAATAGATCGACAGGTTATTCTGGAGCCCTTGGATTTACAGGCCTAGGCCAAGACTCAACAGCTCAGGTTCACTATTAATATTACGCAAAATTCCCTCGTAAGTGCCGCCTTCTTCCCCTGGTGAGAGCCCGAGCTACAAACCTACCCACTCATTCCGGGCAGTTGGTATTTCAGCTTAGTGAAATAAATATCCTGATTGCCCAACATCACATGGGGTATTTTTACCAAATGTTGGACAAACTGAATATCAAATTATCCATTCGCAATTTTCGCTGCACCATTAACCCATTTCGCTATTTGTCTTTACTGCACGCACATTATGTAAAGTTAGATGTGTCACTGTTTGATAAGCTAGGCAAAAAGCCAAACTGGTAGAGAGATCTGGCCCTTTTGGTCTGTGAGATTCACAAAAACGGGCTTGACGCGATTGGCCCTCTAGTTGAGGCAAGCACCCTCCTGCCAATTTTGTGGCAGGAAGGCTTAAATTTTGCTCAAAGCCACTGCTTCCACAAGCCGGAATCAAAGCTGAGTCTGAAACTTCTCGATTATGAAGAGATCATGCTTCAATAGTGAGCTCGTATTACCCTTGCCACTGTCTGGAGAGCTGTTATTCTTCGCTCAGGATATCTAATTCACTTTCAAGAGTAGTAACTTTGCAAGACGCGCAGCAACAAGATAATAATTCTACCGATGTAAAACCCTCGGCTGCAATTAAGAGCTCCAGCATCTCCCGAAAATTTTCTCTCACCGTCTGCAGCCTGCTGTTTCTGGCAATGTGCGTATTCTGGCTGATTACTAGCTACAACACGCAAAACATACTGCTTCAGCAAGCAAATAATCTGGGGCCCACTCTGGCTCAGCAAACTGCTAGCCTGGTTACGGAAATGGTATTAGCCAATGATTTAATCAGCATAAATGTTGTATTGGGAAATATAATTCAAGATTCAAGCATCGTAGAAGTAGCTGTTATCAATGTAGATAATGAAGTCATCGCTGTCGCTTCGGGGCAATCAGAGCCAAGCTCTTTTTTGTTACCTCTCCCACTTCAGGCAACGCACGCCAATCAAGAATATGTCTCAGAAATAGCATTAGTGGACTCAATTGCCGGTTATGTACGTATCACGCTAGATTTAAGCTACATAGAGGCTGCCATGGTGAATAATCTGTTTTTTGTAGTCGGCGCTACCTTCTTGCTCCTGATCGTCACCGCTGCGCTAACCTCAACCTATTTCCAATATCTGGTGATTTTCCCGGCAAAATTGCTGTCATTTTCCCTTAGCAATATTAGAAAGGGCGATATTGCCACCTGCCCTGAGCCGGATAACAATAATGAATTAGGAATGGTGATTAGACAATTTAATGCAACAGCCGAATTCCTTGCGCAAAACACATTTATTAGCAATATCGGGCAAAAGCTACCCATCAGCGAAAGCGAAAGCTTTACCGATAATACCGGACAGCAAGATCTAACAATTCTTTGCATTAAAATGGCAAATTATCACTATCTATGCTCCACACATAGCGAAGAAGATATTGTTAATTTATTAAACAAATACTATTTTTTCGCCGGCAAGGTTTGCCAACTTTATAACGGCAATATCAGTTACTGCGCTGAGGGTGAAGTGATCGTGGACTTTACTTCCATTAAGTTTGAAGACGAGCAATCATTTTATTCTATTTGCGCAGCGCAACTGTTTCTGCAGCTAATTGGTGACCTGCGCGATATCGGTGGGAAACACATCCCATGTAATTTCAAACTAGCCGTGCATAGCGGACAAACTGTCAGCGGCCTGTATTCACCCATCACTCAGGAAAGTAATTGTTTGATGGGAAAGACTCTGGACCTCACCCGACAAATATGTGACGAATGCCCCGACAATTCTCTGCTTATTAGTAACACCAGCTTTGAGCATGCTGGAGCAGGAACCAGGGTGACTGCAGAAAAGTTTTCTATAGTAGATGATGAGGGTCAGGTCATTACTTATCTAAGCGATGAACCAATGTCAGGGTTTAGATTCCTTCTCGAGCGCCAAGCGATTCAGCTTGTGACCCTCTACATCGGAAGTTAATCTGCGCTTTAGGGCACACCCCTATTTAATCCTTGATTACTACCTCAACACGGTCCACGTTTTGAAATCCTCGAGGTAGTTTGTTACCTCTTCTGCCCCGTTCGCCTCGATAATGCTCAAGGTCTGAAGGTTTCAGAATATGATAGCGCTTTCCAGCAAATACGGTTAACGAATCGGTAGGATCCAACACGGCAAGAGCCACTACAAATTCCAATCGATCCGCCACCCGTGCGGTGGGAATACTGACAATTTTATTACCTTTGCCTTTTGCCAGTTTTGGTAAGTTGCTGAGAGGAAACATCAACATACGCCCCTCATTCGTGATTGCGACAATACAATCCGTTGCATAGTTGTTGACCATCAAGACCGGTAAGACTTGGCTGCCTTTCGATAAATTAAGAATATTCTTGCCGGATCTGTTTTTACTGATCAAGTCACCAACCTTGCCAACAAACCCATAACCGGCATCACTTGCCAGCAGGACATCTTTGTCTTCCTCTCCAATGACGACGCCTTCAAAGGTAGCCCCTGAAGGCGGGTTGACCCGACCCGAGATTGGTTCCCCCTGCCCTCTAGCGGAAGGTAATGTATGTGCTGACAATGAATAGGCCCGGCCGGTGGAATCGATAAATATTGCCTGCTGGTTGCTCTTTCCTCGTACTGCGAATTTGTACCCATCGCCTGATTTATACTGCAACGAAGTCGGATCAACATCGTGCCCCTTCGCCGCACGCATCCAACCACGCTCAGATAACACAATAGTTACCGGTTCAGTGGGCAATAGTTCAGTTTCACTAAATGCTTTGGCCTCGTCTCGTTGCTTCAGCGGTGAACGCCTGGCGTCCCCATATTTTTCTGCATCCGCTACAATCTCTTTCTTGATCAGTGTTTTTAGTCGAATGGAAGATTTGAGTAGTTGTTCAATAGTCTTTCTTTCGTCGCTAAGTTCTTTTTTCTCAGTCCTGATTTTTACTTCTTCAAGCTTTGCCAATTGGCGTAGCTTAATCTCTAGAATCGCTTCTGCTTGCCGTTCACTGATTTTGAATTTTTTTACTAATGCCGGCTTGGGCTTATCCTCGGTCCGAATTAAAAGAATAATTTCATCGATGTTCAGATAGGCAACCAAGAGCCCTTCAAGAATGTGTAGGCGATCAAGAATTTTATCTAGTCTATATTGGAGTCGCCGTTTCACCGTGTTAGTTCGAAACTGCAGCCACTCCTTCAGTAACGAGACAAGATCTTTTACCTGTGGTCGCTTATTGATGCCTATGACGTTGAAATTAACGCGGTAATTTTTTTCCAGATCAGTAGTTGAAAACAGGTGAGACATGACACTATCCATGCCCACCCGATTCGATTTGGGTACGACGATAATCCGAGTCGGGTTTTCGTGATCAGATTCATCTCTAAGATCCACCACCATCGGTAATTTCTTCTTTTTCATCTGTGCCGCAATTTGTTCCAGAACTTTCGCACCAGAAACCTGAAATGGTAAGGCTGTTATAATGATCTCACCGTTTTCTATTACATAGATTGCCCGTGCTTTTAGCGCGCCTCTGCCCGTTTCATATAAATTCAGTATGTCCTGCTTGGGGGTGATGATTTCTGCCTCAGTCGGAAAATCCGGCCCTTTGATGTGCTTACAGAGATCCTTAACTATGGCTTTCGGCTTATCCAGTAAGTGAAGACATGCGCTGGCTACTTCTCGAAGATTGTGTGGAGGGATATCTGTCGTCATCCCTACAGCGATTCCACTGCCGCCATTTAAGAGCACATTGGGTAGTCTGGCCGGAAGGAGTTCGGGCTCGTCTAACGTACCGTCAAAATTAGGCTTCCAATCTACAGTTCCCTGCCCCAACTCCCCGAGGAGCACATCGGCATAGCCTTGCAAACGCGATTCGGTATAGCGCATAGCAGCAAAAGATTTTGGGTCATCCGGTGAGCCCCAGTTGCCTTGCCCATCAACTAACGGATAGCGGTAGGTGAAAGGTTGCGCCATCAACACCATCGCTTCATAGCAAGCAGAATCGCCGTGGGGGTGAAATTTTCCAATGACATCGCCGATGGTCCGAGCTGATTTTTTAAATTTTGAAGAAGCCTTAAGACCAAGTTCCGACATCGCGTAAACAATTCTTCGCTGGACTGGTTTTAGCCCATCGCCAACATGGGGAAGCGCTCGGTCATTAATGACATACATGGCATAATTAAGGTAGGCACTCTGCGTATAGCTCTTGAGCGTAATCTGCTCGACGCCGTCTTCGTTGACTATAATATCTTCGTTCATTAATTTATCTCTGGGTATTTATTCTGCATAGTCAGCAAGATTTCCACTCTTTTCCAGCCAGCGTCTTCTGTCACCAGCCCGATTTTTAGCTAACAACATATCCATAGCTTCAAAGGTGCCGGTTTTCTTCAGCTCAGATGCCGTTGGTTCCAGCGTCAGTTGCACTAGGCGCCGAGTATCTCGAGCCATTGTCGTCTCTCGCAACTGGATGGGATTCATCTCCCCAAGCCCCTTGAACCTTTGTACATTGACTTTGCCCGATTTCTTTTCGGCGACTATTCGGTCTAAAATGCCGACCTTCTCGGCTTCATCCAGGGCATAATGGACTTCTTTGCCGATATCGATTCGAAATAGAGGCGGCATTGCCACATAAACATGCCCAGCATCAACAATTGGTTTGAAATGCATGATGAACAAGGCACACAACAGGGTAGCTATGTGAAGGCCATCGGAATCAGCATCTGCAAGAATACAGATCTTGCCATAGCGTAAGCCATCGATGTTGCTGGAGCCAGGGTCGACTCCCAATGCTACGGCAATATCGTGTACTGTCTGTGAAGCGAGTATCTCGCTTGAATCCACCTCCCAGGTATTCAGAATCTTCCCTCGAAGCGGCAATATTGCCTGCACCTCTCGATCTCTTGCTTGTTTCGCAGAGCCGCCTGCCGAGTCTCCTTCCACTAAAAACAATTCACCCGACATGACATCCTGGGTTGAACAGTCTGCCAGCTTACCCGGCAATGCCGGACCGGAAGTGATCTTTTTACGTGCTACTTTTTTATTGGCCTTTAGTCGTGACTGAGCATTGTTGATGCACAGCTCTGCAATCAACTCAGCTTCTGAGGTGTGTTGGTTTAGCCACAGGCTAAATGAATCTTTCGCCACACCGGCAACAAAAACAGCACACTGGCGCGAAGACAGACGTTCCTTAGTCTGTCCTGAGAATTGCGGATCAAGAATTTTCGATGATAAAACATAACAGCACTTTTCCCACACATCATCTGGAGATAATTTAAGACCACGGGGCAGCAGGTTACGAAACTCGCAGAATTCCCGCAATGCATCCAGTAATCCCGTACGTAGCCCACTCACATGGGTGCCACCCAGTTCAGTTGGAATCAGGTTAACGTAACTCTCTCCGGTAATATCACCACCCTCAGGCAGCCATTGCACTGCCCAATCCACCGCCTCATCATTCCCCTGCACAGACCCGATGAATGGCTCAACAGGAAGGGTTTCATACCCTTCGGTTGACTGTAATAGGTAATCTGTCAATCCGTCTTCATAGCACCAATCTTCGCTTTGGGCTTTCTCAGAGCTGACAGATTTATCGATAAAGCTGACATTAAGCCCAGAGCAAAGTACGGCTTTAGCTCTCAATACATGTTTCAGTTTGGGTATGGAAATTTTGACTGAATCAAAATATTTTCCATCCGGCAAAAATTTTACTGTTGTGCCGGTGTTACGCTTACCCACTTTGCCAATCGCTTTAAGTTCAGAGGCTTTCTCTCCACCTTTGAACCTCATAAAGAAGGCAGTGCTATCTCGCTTCACGGTTACTTCTAAATATTCGGAAAGAGCATTGACTACGGAAACGCCAACCCCATGTAACCCTCCAGAGTATTGATAATTTTTATTGGAAAACTTTGCACCGGCATGAAGACGAGTCAGGATTAATTCCACTCCGCTTACTTTCTCACCCTTATGTCGATCCACAGGCATGCCTCGACCGTCATCAGATACTTCGACCGACCCGTCCTTGTTCAGAATCAATTCGAGGTTTCTGGCATGGCCGGCCAGGGCTTCATCAACACTGTTGTCGATAACTTCCTGAATAAGGTGGTTTGGTCGCGTGGTATCGGTATACATGCCGGGGCGTTTCCTAACCGGTTCCAGCCCCGTTAGCACTTCGATTGCATCGGCGTTATAACTATTTCGCATTAATTAATCTCATAACTCTAGCTGGTGGTGTGGCTGGTTCTTGCCAATAAAAAATCGAATATATTCGGCAATTCCCGATCAAAATTCTCGAAACTGTGATTACCATTTTCCTGAATAATACTGCTTGATGATTTGTACTTGTCTGCCGCCTGCCGGTAATCTAAAGTTTCATCACCCTTTTGCGCCAACAATAAGAAATTCCGGGGATATTTCAAATCGGCTATATCCATTTTGCGTAGCTCATCAATATGTACTTCTGTAACACATTGGAGCTTGCCGCTATAGTAGTTCCGGTGCTCACCCAAGTGAGTATCCCAAAACTGATAGGGACGAACTGCGGGATTAATAAGCGCTGCCTTGAGATTATATTTCTCCGCCAGATACGTCGCATAATAGCCCCCCAGAGAGCTACCAATCAAAAACACCTCATTCCCAGCTCTGGATTCGATTAATTTGCTTATCTGAGCAACGCACTGGTCAGGACTTGCGTCCAGTTCCGGCACACAAATAAAACTCTCCATACCAAACTGATTGCAATATTCAACCGTTTGCAGAGCTTTTTTAGACTGAGGAGAGCTGAGGAACCCGTGAAGATAAATTATATAGCTATCAGCAAGGTAAGTAGAGTCAATAACCGGCACCGCTGTAATCAACCTCGAATTCTATGTCAGTGACTCTGATTACTTCCGACTCGATGTGGCCATCGCTGTACAGCTGAAACGTTCTGTAGCCCGGGTTCATCCTATCCAGGGCAAAATTTTCAATACTTGGCTTAAATTGAATACACGTCGATGGCGTACAGAAGCATCGAATTCCATTGTGCATAAAATCGAGCTCCTGATGGATGTGGCCATACACTACTGACCGAACTACGCTGAATCTACTCAAAATATTAAAAAATTCCTTGCTGTTTTCCAGCCCGAGGCCTTCCATCCAGCCTGAGCTGCCAGGCACAGGGTTGTGATGTATGCAGACAAGACAATGTGCAATATCATCGCCTAACTCCGCTTGTTCGAGGTTCTTTTCCAGAAATGCAAGTTCCTCGTGATTTAATCTACCATGTACTTGGTTATTCACGCTTGAGTTAAGCATCAAAACCAGCCAGTTATTAACGCTAACAGTCTTACCACAAGCATCCGTATCTTTAGCTGCCTGGGCCATTAACTCGGCGTTGTCATGATTACCTACGATCCAGCGATAGGGCACATTGAATGTAGCAATTGATTTTAAAAACTCTTCATAGGCTTGTCGGGATGCATCCTGGGATATATCTCCTGTAGCAACTATAAGATCGATCCTGCTTTCATTCTCTTCAATAGTTCTTAGCACATGACCTAAGCTTTCCCGCGTGTTCATTTTCAACAGCGTTCCCTCCGCAGTAGCACGCAGATGGCTATCGGTAATCTGAACCAGTCGAACCGGCTCTTGTGCAGTTAATCGGCCCATATTGACATTAAGATTATTGTTATGAATTAAGTATTATATCTGGCACTTTTATACTTCTTCCTACTTTCAAACAATGTGATAGCCACTCCCCTAAAAATTTGTTTACCTGCATTTTTTCGTCCGCATGATACATTTTGGAATTGAGCTGAGGATATCGTGACTGTAGATTTCGGTGACCTTGATAAGAAATTACTTCTGCCGTGCTTGCATCGTGATAGACCCTGACCAGCATTGAAGGGTTAGTCATCCATTTCTTTAACTCTGGCTTCTGCGAGATTTCCAGAGTGGTCGTGTATTTGAAAACTTCTGCAATGTGAATTTCCACTCTAACATTGCCCTTCTCTTCGCCAAAATTAGCAATACAAAACTCCACCAAGTCGCCTTCGACCGGCATGGGGCCATGAGGCAGAACAGATTCGTTCTCATCGCTAATACTGCTACTCTCTCCCCTGCCGAGTAGTAAGGACTCGTTAATTCGTGAGGGGTTGCGACAGGATTGCAACTGCGGCACTAATTTGAGAAGACGGATGTAATTAGCATCACATTCTGCCATTTGCTTAATCAAATCAACGCTGTATCGACTCTTGGGCATGTAACACTCTTGCAGTCAACTGGCTTACGGTTAACTGGCTTGCAGTCAACATGCTTCATTGCAGCCTAATTGTAACCAATTTCCGGCTTATTGCGAGCAAATTGGGCAAATTATTGTAGCCGCCTAGCGTGTCAGTAAGCCGCTGAGCATGGACCAAAACATAGGAGTTATTAAGGAGGGGGGCTATTACACCACCTCCCAATCACTTCGGCCTTGTTCAGCTGCAACCATTGCAGCGCAATCACCGTCATTGCATTGTTAATTGCTCCGGAGTTGAGCTCTTCAATCGCGTCATTAAGGCCCATGACCACTATTTCGATGTCTTCATGCTCCTGCGCCAAACCGCCCACACCACCGGCATCTTTTGCGTCTACCTGCCCACAATAGAGGCCAATTTTCTCGTTACTACACCCTGGGCTATTATAATATTCGCAGATACTTATTAGGTGATCCGGCTCGCAATCTGCCTCTTCGATTGCCTCCCGTTTTGCCACCGAGCTATCAGACTCACCTTTCCCGGCCATACCCGCGACTAATTCCAACAACCAGGGATCTTGATCCTCACTCACCAGGCCTACCCTAAATTGGCGCACCAGCACCAGTTCATCTCGCCAGGGGTCGAATAGTAAAACGCCAACCGCTCTGTCCTTTGATATAAATTCCCGTTGCAAGTCAGCGCTCCAGCCACCTTCGAATAGCCGGTGGCGCAACTCCAGAACTTCAACCTTAAAGAACCCGTCATGGATTGCTGTACGAGAAATTACTTCCACATCTTTCTGGTTAAATCTGGAACTTCTGCTTGTCATATTGAAGATTCCGAGTGAGAACCTGAAACCGGCAGGCTTAGCAGCAGGTCCGCTATTCCTGCCTTGATTTACAGACAACTTTGCCGGAAGCATACAGTAATTTCTTCCTCAGTAATGTAGGTGCAGGCCGAATCATCAAGTGGTAAGAAAATTTTGAGTTAGCCTTGGGGAGTAATCGGGAAATTTCCATCTGCATGGGAGCACACAGATACGACCACCTGCGCTTAATCAAGTTGTTTCTGCGAAAGCACTGTGGAATATTGACGCGAAATATCGATACCGAATTCCTGCATTATCGCTACCGCATATGGGTTAAGGCCATGAGCTTCGAGCCCAGCCGATGAACAATTTAAATCCAATTGAGGTAAAATTTATTTTGCAAGCGTTCGCGCCCAGCTTTCGGCCATTTGAGAGCGACAAGAATTACCCGCGCATAGAAAAAGTACTTTCATGGTTTCTAGCTGGATTACACATCCATAAGAAATGTATTCCTGAGAGTGACGCTACTCGGTATTACCAATTATTCACGACTAGTGACCTCAAGCAAGTGATAACCAAACTGGGTTTTAACCGGCCCTTGCAGCGTGGCGACATCAGCACTGAATACAACTTCATCGAATTCCTTTACCATCATACCCGGACCGAATTGACCCAGATCACCACCCTGCGCTTTAGATGGGCAATTGGAATGCGCTTGCGCAACTGTGGCGAAATCCTCTCCCTCATCGATACGGTCTTTGAGTTTAAGGCATTCTTCTTCGCTATCAACTAGTATGTGTCTGGCGCTTGCTGTAGTCATCAGCTTTTCTCCCGCTTATTTATTATAGGGACAATTATGCCTGAATCAAATTCGAAGAGCACACAAATACTTCCACCTAGGTTATAATCCCAGCAAGAGTAGAACCAATAATGACACGGAAGCCGTTATTGCTTGTGCGCTTCACTGCTAACTACTTTTATACACATCAACAATTGGAACATTTGAGTCTCTACCTCTAGAGAACGTATGTTTCCTGAAGATAAGCCAAGGTGTTGTTATGCCATTGTCAGAACCTGCCACACGAAAACTACTGCATACTCGTGCAGTCCAATATAGAGGCTATGAACGTAAAGACGAAATGTGGGACATCGAAGCCCATATGATTGACACCAAAACCTATGACTTCAGTAATAACTGGCGCGGTCAAATCGAAGCGGGAGAACCCTTACATGAAATGTTGTTGCGGGTAACAATTGACTCAAAGTTTGTTATTAGGGAAATCGTTGCGGCAACAGACAATAGTCCATTCCAAATTTGCCCAGATATCACAGCAAACTACCAATCTCTAATTGGCATACAAATGGGCCGAGGGTGGCGCAAAGAAATCAGAAAGAAAGTAGGCGGCTGCAAAGGTTGCACACATTTAACTGAATTACTGTTCCCGATGGCCACAGTTGCCATGCAAACCATATGGCCACGCATTAGGAATAACAAAAAGCCAGCAGATTCCAAACTGGATTCAGCTTCGAAGAAGCCAATGGTATTGGATACATGTCATGCCTGGGCATCCGACTCGCCCGTGGTCAAAGAGTTAGCTCCCAAGTTTTATACTGGCGGTGATTAATTCCACTTATGGCAGGTTTTATCGATAGAACAGCGGAATAATCAGCGTGATAACCACCCCTTCAGCATCTTCCCGGTTTTCAGCTTTTATCTGCCCACCATGAAAATCAGTGATCAAGCGAGCAATGCGCAGGCCCATTCCTAGGTGAGGTTGCTGCTGTTTTTCCTGTGGTCTTACCGAAATCATCGAATCGAATAATCTATTCTTCATTTCCTCTGGCAAATAGGGCCCCGCATTGGCTACCTTGACTACACCATGCGCCCGTAACGTTCGACAGCTGATCTTAATTTTCTCTCCCGGATAAGAGAATTCAACTGCATTGGCAATAAGCTTATCCATAAGCTGGGCAATGTACTCTGGCACACCATTAATGCGAATTGGGTATTGACCTGCATCCATCTCGAACTCTGAATTTGGGTAAGCCAGTTTATACCCTTCAACACAGCCGTGAATGACTTTAACCAGATCAATTTTTTCTTTCTCCGATGTCTGTAGCATTTGCTCCAATCGGGTAGCCTCACTCATATTAGTGAGAATTAAGTTTAGACGCTTGATACCCTCCTCGGCGCGTTCTATATAAACTTCCGATTCCTTACCTATAGCGGTGAGGCCCAGGTTCTCCAAGGAAGACCTAACAACCGTTACAGGAGTTCTAAGCTCATGGGATAACCGCGATGACATATTTTGGAGATAGTCAGTATATTCAGTAAGGCGCTCCACGATACTGGAAAAGCTGCGGCTTAAGTCTCCTATCTCGTCTGAATTAGTGGATGCAAGTATTGTATTTTGCACCCTTCCTGAATCATCAATAATTCCTTCTGCCTGATTTCTCAATCCGCGAATTCTTGATGAAATTCTGGATGCAAAAAAGAACAGCCCCAGCGTCACCAATGTCATTACTGCCAGAATAGTATTAAGCAAAGTCTCCATGGCTTGATTTCTGAAGGTGCGTAAACTATTCATGTTCTGATCTACAACCACTGCACCTATAACTTCACCTTGAGCAAGAATTGGATGGGCCGCCTCAAGAATTCGAGTCTGGGTATCCGCTAGGGTTCTAAATTGGGTTAGTGCCTGACCTTGTAACGCCGAATCGATATGCGCCCCTTCGCGCGTTACATCGGAGTAAATTTCATCGATAAAATTATTGCTTGGCTTGGTGAGAAACTGATAGTAGAGCGGGTTCAGAATATTGTCTTGAATATACAGCCAATATTTGTTTACTCGCCCTTCACTTCCTGCGGGTGTCAAGGTTAAGCCCGTTGCTGATTGAATATCACCCACCGTGAGCAATACTCGCCCACTTCGGTCTACCACCTGAATACGGGAATTGTTATGCCTCATGCCCGCTACGATGCGGTCTATTTCGGGCGTGGGTAAGCGTAACGAACCCAAGCTTTCTGTACCGGTAACGTCTGAAGTAGCCACAACCGTGTTTATAGAGCGGCTCTCTGGATCATCCACATCGAAGATAGCAAACCCGAGTTTGTCGCCAAGCATATCCATGGGAATTTGCAATTCGATTTCATAACCATCATCTGTGTCATACCACTGACCGCTGATGCGCTCTTCGTACGTGGGCTCAGAGAAATCTTCGTTAACTCGGAAGGGGTAGAGAAATTCGGCTTCATAGGGTGCGATAACGTAACGATTCACGTTATCACCCTCTTTCGTGAGCATGGAAATTTGAAGAAAATCGCTGCGGAAGACACTGAGCGCTTCTCGATCGCGATAAACCACCTTGTCATCAACCACCTTAAAATAGGCGTAGAGTGACCGATTATATTCCCCCACCATATTTTTGAAGTAGAGAGATTCATCATTACCATAATGCCGTACAGGGTTCAGCGTAGTGCGCAAATAATCCTGTCGGTCATAATCCACTTCGTATTGCTGGTATTCCCTCCAGTCAACTAATGCCCCATCGACAAGAGAAAGAGGATAGAATATGGGATAAACGTAGAGGTCGTCACTGCTGCGTGCGGGGCTATAATTGCTTTCATCAAATAATTCAGGTCGTTCATTAAGCGCAGTAGCCAGAGCTTGTGCTGTACCCAAGACTATCTGTTCCTGACCACGGCGAAGATACTCTTCCATTACAAGAATAAACTGATAGCCCAACCAAGGTATTACCAATAAAAAGCTAGACAAAAAAACCAGCTTGAAACGAATCCCAAATGGATTTTTGAATGATAGTCTCATTTATGAGGTCATCAACTGAAGTTTGTGCTTGACAACAGTTCGCTTCAGACCATGCAGAGAATGTATGCTACTAATTAGAGGTACCCTAATCATTGGGAACATTCCACCGGTAGCCCATGCCATAAACAGTTTCAATACAGTCGAAGTCATTGTCTGACTGCATGAATTTCTTTCGAATTCGTTTTACATGGGATGTAATGGTACTACCGTCAACAAATATTTTTGACTCTTGCATCAATATTTGCCGGCTTTTAACATGGCCTGGAAACTTGACCAGCGCATGCACCATCCAGAATTCAGTTACAGTCAGCGGCACGGGATTGTCATTCCATTGCACTGTCAAGCGTCCGATATCCAAAGCGAGCCTCCCTCTTTGCAAAAGATTTTCCGGCGAGGTCGGCTGATCTATAATGTCCATTCTTCTGAAAAGAGCAGCTATTCTGGCGGTCAGGTGCGGAAGGCTTATATCTTTAGTTAAATAGTCATCTGCCCCCATTCTCAGCCCGCTTACTGTATCAAAATCATTATCGCGCGCGGTTAAGAAAATAATGGGCAAGGTGTCAGACATGGATCTTAATGATTGGCATAGAGTAAAGCCCCCATCAATCTCATTTGCCAACCCGATGTCGATTATTGCGAGATTCGGCAACCGAATATCGAAAGCAGCCATTGCACCTTTCCGGTTAGCATAGGTTTGCACCTCATAGCCTTGTTTGCGCAATACATCGGCATAGTTTTCGCGAATTGCCGCCTCATCTTCAACGATTGCGATTCTTCTACTCATATTTATTCATACTCGTGCTTGTGGCCCTTGCACACACCCATGAGGGCATTCAAAATGCTCGAATCAACCTCTACATCACATTGGACTAGATTGGGTTAAATAAAGTTCCATTTTAGTCTCAATTTACACAATCTCGATTGCTAAATAGTTTGCAGCTTCCCGAAACACGTGCACTTCAGACGATTAGCCCGAATATACTCCTATTTTCTGCTTATAGTTAATTCTGGGCGATATTGCCATTATTCTGCCATATTTAATCACCACATGGCCCGAATCCCTACCTCCTTGGGTAATAAGTCTTGTGTTTAATAAGCTCTCCTAATTTAAACCAGAGTCTGCCTAATTTTCGGGATTGACCGCAAATTCAGAAAAAGCGGTTTCTGGTATTCTTTTTTGATTAAAGGACAAGAATATGTTGAAAAAAATCTCGATTGTACTAGCGATGATGTTGCTGGCAAATGTCGCCTTGGGGGACTCCGCATCGTCCAAACACGAAAACGATTCTTCGGCCCATGAAGCTAGCGGACTCTTAAGTGGTTTGGCTTTGGGTGGTGCAACAGGCGGTCCGCCAGGCGCCGCGCTTGGAGCTGTCATCGGCATAGTAGTCGGTAATGGGTATTTCGCAAGAAGGCAGGTGGGCAACTTGCAAGCAAGTCTGAGCCAAAATCAGATTGAATTGGCGATGATCAAAGAAGAGGCGCAAGAGCTACAAAGGGCGCACCAAATCGCACTCCAGCAACTGGATCGTGCAATACAAAGGTCTACCCTCGTTGTCCCAGCAAGGTTGGAAGTTCGGTCAGTTGATGCCTGTTGTGATAATACTGCGCTTTCATTACATTTCCGCACTGGGTCAAGTGATATCGAATCGCAGTATGAAAATCAACTAACGAACCTAGTGAATCTCTTCAGACAGATGCCATCGTCCAGTGTGGAGATTACTGGCTACGCCGATCGAAATGGCGATGCCAGTTTTAATCTCGCACTATCACAACAAAGAACCGAAGCTGTAAGAGACTTTTTTAACAGAATGGGTATTCAAAGTTCTTCGATGAAAACCGTTGCCTACGGAGAAACTCAACCACTGCAACCTAATCAAACTCTTGAAAATGATTTTTTTGACAGACGAGTAATTGTGCGGCTTAGAGATACTAGCCAACAAATGCTTTCTCGATCTACTGATAGTCAATAAATCAAACTTGAACCCTACGAAATTTCTTTCGGAAAGTGACAATGAATGACATAAGGCTTGTAATTGGTAATAAAAATCACTCTTCATGGTCTATGTGCCCGTGGTTATTACTCAAAATGTTTGATGTGAGTTTTGAAGAAATCCAAATTGCACTATACCAGGACAATACGGCTGAGAAACTAGGTCCTTATTCGCCATCGCTGAAAGTGCCAGTGTTGTTACATCGTGAGATTACGGTTTGGGATTCGCTGGCTATATGTGAATACATATCCGAGGATATTCTCAATGGCGATGCCTGGCCTCGAAATCGCGGCAGGCGAGCGAGTGCAAGGTCTATCAGCGCTGAAATTCACTCAGAATTTGTCGTATTAAAACGAGACTGGCCAATGAATTGCAAATCCACCTTTAAATTGTCACCGTCAGATAAAGTAGCAAATGAAATTGCACGGATCGATGCAATTTGGAGTTGTTGCCGGCGCAAGTACGGTGAAAATGGCACCTACCTTTACGGTCGGTTCTCCATTGTAGACTGTATGTTTGCCCCAATTGCTGTTTGTCTCACCAATCATGGTGCCGAGCTAAGCGACGAAGCAACCACCTATATGCATTCGCTTGTAAACAATCCTTTTATTCAAAAATGGGTAAACCTAGGTAGGCGCGAGAAAGAACCTCTATCCATTGCTTATGCAAGCTATGCATAGTCAGACTACCTTAGGCCATTGCTCACTCTGTCGATAATTAAGTAACACATTGTTTATTTTGAGAAATTTTGTCTACCACCGAGGTTATTAATTTCTGGTTTGAAGAAGCCACATCCAAGAAGCGATTTACCAAAGATCTTGACTTCGATGATTTAATTCGAACAAAATTTCTAACTCTGCACAAGCGAGTCCGTAACGATGAGCTGTACAGCTGGCGCAAACATATACTAGACTCTTTGGCAGAAATAATTGTTCTCGATCAGTTTTCTAGGAATATTTGTCGAGATTCTCCCAAATCGTTTACCTACGATAATTTAGCTCTGGTGTTAACGTAGGAGGCCATTCGTCAAAAATTTGATAAAGCGCTAGATGATCATAAGCGAGGGTTTCTCTACATGCCATTCATGCACAGTGAATCCGAAGAGATTCACAAGATTGCATTGTTTTTATTCGACCAAGCTGATTTGGAGGATAATTACAATTTTGAATTAAGGCACAAAGCGATAATCGATAAGTTCAGGCGCTACCCGCATCGAAATGAAATTTTGGGACGAAAGTCAACAAAGAAAGAGCTGGCGTTTTTGGAAGAGCCTAGGTCTTCGTTTTAGCCGCTCATCGATCCTGAATCACGCCCCTCAACTTCGCCGCCATTTCACGAATCGCAGATTCCGTTGTCTGCCAATCCATACATCCGTCAGTAACAGAAACGCCATATTTCAATTCAGACAAGTCGCTCGGAATGCTTTGATTACCAGAATTAATATTACTTTCCAGCATAGCACCAATAATGCTTTTATTGCCCTCAATAATCTGGAGAGTTACATCTTTCAAAACCAATGGCTGTACTTCTGGATCCTTACCTGAATTGGCATGACTGCAATCGACAACTATATTGGTGCTGACGTTACCCGCTTCCAGCGCTTTCTCAGTTTGCGCGATATGCACTGAATCGTAGTTAGGGCCGTGGCTTCCGCCCCGAAGTACTACGTGAGCGTAAGGGTTACCCTTAGTAGTAACAACAGATACCTGGCCCGTTCCATTAATGCCAAGAAAACGATGGGGGCTAGAAACTGACTGCATTGCATTTACAGCCACTGTTAATCCACCATCAGTACCATTTTTGAATCCAACCGTGGAAGACAAACCGCTCGACATCTCTCTATGAGTTTGAGATTCGGTAGTTCTGGCTCCGATAGCAGACCAAGCAATCAAGTCCTGAAGATATTGTGGTGAAATAGGATCAAGCGCTTCTGTTGAAGTTGGCAGCCCTAGGTTAACAATCTGCAATAGCAAATCGCGCCCCTTACGTAATCCATCTTCAATCTTGAACGTATCATCAAGATACGGATCATTGATCAAGCCTTTCCAGCCAACTGATGTTCTGGGTTTTTCAAAATAAACTCGCATTACCAAATAAAGCGTGTCTTTAACCTCATCTGCCAGCACTTTCAAACGCTTTGCATAATCGATTGCCGCTGCCGTATCATGTATAGAACAGGGCCCTACAACCAAAAACAATCGTGGATCCTTTCGATCCAGGATAGAGTAAATTGTTTCTCTGGCCGCGCGCACTTTTTCCAGTGATTCACCTTCCAGTGCTATTTCATTTTTCAACTGTGCGGGGGTCATTAACGCCTCATTTGAGGCAATATTTAGATCGTCAGTTACAGCCGACATGATTAATACTCATCTACATGAAAAAAAGGGCCGCAATGATAGCAAAAAGTTCCCCCTAAAGTCATACTTAACCACCAATATATCAAGTTTTTAAATAATCAGGAGTAAGTGTGTTCATTAGTGGCCAATTCGACGCTGGCAATATAAGCGTCATTTCTTGCGTCGATGCACTCGATATTCAGCTGAACATAAGGCAAGACAAGAATTCTGAGTTTTACCAATGGTTCTATTTCAGGTTAACTGGCGCAAAAAGCAAACCCTGCTGCATTAAAATTATGAATGCTGCTGGAGCCGCCTACCCTAAAGGGTTCAGAAATTATCGGGTAACTTATTCTTACGATCGGCAGGAGTGGAAACGACACCCAACCGAGATGAATTCTGGCGTCCTGTCTTTTAATTTTACACCGGAGTCTGATACTGTTTATTTTGCTTACTTTGCACCTTTTCCTATGGAGCGGCACCATAACCTCATCGCTTCAACTACTAATTCACCGCATTGCTCATACTCCAGGCTGGGCGCAACCCTGGACGGCCAGGACTTAGATCTACTGAGATTTTCGTTATCAGATCAGTCTAAATCAAAACCCAATTGCTGGTTCATTGCCAGACAACATCCTGGCGAGTCAATGGCCGAATGGTGGATGGAGGGTTGTATCGAATACCTTTTGGATGGCAATAACGAATCCGCACAAAAGCTGTTAAATAGTTGCAATGTTTATCTGGTTCCCAATATGAATCCAGATGGGAGTAATCGGGGCCATCTACGCACCAATGCAGCAGGTCGAAATCTAAATCGCGAATGGGTTTCGCCAACTCTGGAATTCAGCCCCGAAGTCTTTCTGGTTAAAAATGCCATGGCGGGATATGGGGTCGACTTTTTAATGGATGTACACGGTGACGAAACCTTACCTTATTGCTTTATCGCGGGCACAGAAGGCTTGCCAGAATGGAGTAAGAAGCATCAGCGGCAGCTAGATTTTTACAAAAAAAATCTGGAAGATCTAAACTCGGACTTCCAAACTCAGCGAGGTTATCCACCAAAGCCCGCTGGCCAGGCCAACATGGCCATGAGCACAGCGCAGACTGCCCATCGGCATAATTGCCTAGCAATGACCCTAGAGATGCCGTTTAAAGATACTTCGGCTACGCCGGATACGGTTTATGGTTGGTCACCTGCTCGCAGTAAAAAATTGGCGCATTCGTGTTTGGAAACGCTTCAGCTGTATTTGGGCAGTGATTTGATTTAGAGGGGGCAGAGCCATAATTACCACTTTTTTCACCGAAATTGTAACTAGCACCCCACTTACTGCGTCTAACTATACATACCACTTATCTCAAAACGCCGGATTCAATTGTCACTATATAGTTACACTGTGTAAAATGCCGTCTTGCTCAAAACAGCCTGTCGGAAATCAGGTTTGAACGTCTTTCTTCAGACCCACCAGTCACTACTTTTTAAGCTTAATAAGGTTACGTATTATGGGACGTATAACGAAGTTTATTGGAATTTCACTGTGTAGTGTGCTCGGCACTACCACAAGCCAAGCTGATGATTTATTCGGTATTTTACAATTGGCACTCGAAAATGATCCTTCCCTAAGGCAGGCAGAAGCAAATTACCGTGCTAATCGCGAAAACGTGATTCAAAGTCGGTCGTCTTTAATGCCTTCGATTGGTATCGGTGGAAATACCTCCCGACTAACCAGTGGTCCAACTGATTCCGTATACGTCAATACAGTGGACCCGATTACAGGAAATTCAGTTCAAACCCGAATTAAGGATGCCCATAGCTTCAGCCCCGGTATTAACAACCACGGCTGGGGACTCAATCTTAACCAGGGTGTTTTCAATCTGGCGAACTGGTACAACTTCCAGAGCGCAAGGGCCAGCGATAAAGCGGCGGCGGTTAATTACGCGGCACAGGAACAAGACCTGATCATGCGCACTGCCACTGCCTACTTTGATGTGCTGCGCGCAATAGACACCCTAGATACCAATGTACAGGAAGAAGAGGCTGCCGTGAGATCCCTGGATCAGACCCAACAACGCGAAGAAGTAGGCCTGGTGGCAATTACCGATGTTTATGATAGTCAGGCGGCTTATGACTTGGCACGCAACACCACTATCTTGCAACAGGACATCTTGCAAGCAAGGTATGAAGCGCTCGAAGCATTGACCGGTCAACCCCACCCCGATATAGAAATCCTGCGCGAAGATTTCCCTATAGTTGACGCCGATGGGTCGCTAGATGAGTGGGAAAAGCAAGCCGACTCGAACAGCCTTGCAATTACCGCGGCGAAGTTCAACCTGCTTGCTTCCAGAAAAAGTTTAAAATCTCGAAAATCTGACCACCTCCCAACAGTCGCTCTTGCTGGCAGCTTTGGCCATGTTGTAACCGCTCCCATTATTAGCCAGGGTGTTGCTATCGGTGGTGGTCCCAGTGACCGATCAACTGTTTCACTCAGTTTGAACATTCCTCTCTACCAGGGCGGCGTATTGCGCTCTAGAACTCGAGCTGCTGAGTACCAGGTGATTGCTGCACAGGAATCCCTGGAGTTAACCAAACGCCAACTGACCCAAAATATTCGCAACGCCTACAGGCGAGTTAATACCGATGTTCTGGTTATAGCTCAGGGGCAGCGATCTATTACCTCGGCTCAAAGCAGGCTGGATGCTACTGAACTGGGCGCTGAAGTTGGTACTCGCAATATTGTTGAGGTGCTGCTTGCCCGAGAGAATCTGTATAGAGCACTGAGGCTGTATGCAGATGCGCGTTACACCTACGTGCTCGATAGCCTGTTTCTCAAGCAGGTAGCAGGCATTCTGACACCGCAAGATATTGTTGAGCTGAATGCCTGGTTGGATGTCGATGAGTAGGTTATAGGCCGGGGCAGCACATGCAAAGCAAACTACCCAATGTCGGAACTACCATATTCACCGTCATGTCGAAAATGGCGCAAGACCACGGTGCCATCAATTTATCCCAAGGTTTTCCCGATTTCGATTGCCCTGATCGTTTGAAAGAACTGGTCAGTCACTATTTAGATGACCGTAAAAATCAGTATCCGCCGATGGCAGGTATTCCAGAGCTACGCCAGGAAATAGCAAAAAAAGTAAGCTCTTATTATGGCTTTACTGCAGACCCGGAAACCGAAATTACGGTCACTTCCGGAGCTACCGAAGCCCTTTTCGATGCTATCCATGCCACCGTAACCAACGGCGACGAAGTCATTGTTTTCGACCCGGCGTATGACTCCTATGTGCCGGCAATTGAGTTAGCCGGAGCAACCGCGATCCATATTCCTCTCTTGCTGCCGCACTACGCAGTGGACTGGAACAAAGTCAAAGACTTAATAACCGACAAGACCCGGTTAATCATCATTAACACGCCTCACAACCCCACTGGCTCGATCTTCCAACAACAAGACCTAGATAATCTCGCAGAGCTGATTCGTGATCGAAATATTTTTGTGCTTTCTGACGAGGTCTATGAGCATATGGTATTTGATGGGAACACACATCGCAGCGTGCTTTGTCATCCGGAATTGGCGAAGAAGAGTTTTGCGGTATTCTCGTTCGGCAAAACCTATCACGCAACGGGCTGGAAACTTGCCTACTGTTTGGCGCCAAAAGAGTTAAGCTTGGAGTTTCGGAAAGTGCATCAGTTCGTGACCTTCACTACATCCAGTTTCGTACAATATGCAATAGCCGATTTTTTGCAGGAATGTCCAGAGCATGTCCTAGAACTCCCTCGGTTTTATGAAGCGAAAAGAGACCATTTCTGCCAATTAATGGCTGATACAAATTTCCGCTTTACTCCCTCTAAAGGCACTTATTTCCAATTGGTTGACTATGGTGAGATTAGCCAACTACCCGATGTGGAATTTGTCAATTATCTTACTCGGGATCAAGGCGTCGCCGCTATTCCGCTTGCGCCTTTTTATGAGACGCCACCCGCCACTACAATTATTCGTTTCTGCTTCTGTAAAGATGATGCCACACTGGAACGTGCTGCAGAAATTTTGCGCAAGTTGTAGCCAGCAATGGAACATCCCAATTTAGATCAGCTAGCCACCGACATTAAGTCCTGGGGGCTAGCGCTTGGTTTTCAGCAAGTTGCCATTACCGATATTGACCTGTCCAAGTATGAACCGCTATTAGATTCCTGGTTAGCTAAAAACTTCCACGGTGTGATGAATTACATGGCGCAGCACGGCAACGCCAGGTGTCACCCGGAGCAATTATTACCGGGGACCATTCGAGTAATTTGCGTGCGAATGGATTATGACAATGACGAACCCGAATCACTTGAGCCGTTTAGTCGCAAAGACAAGGGCTATATTTCGCGCTATGCGCGGGGCCGCGATTACCACAAATTGATTAGAAAACGCCTGCAGCAACTGGCCACCAAAATAGAGAGCGTGGCAGGTCCGTTCGGTTACCGCGCATTTGTGGACAGTGCCCCGGTACTGGAGCGTGCATTGGCGGAAAAATCTGGATTGGGCTGGATTGGTAAAAACACCATGCTCATTAATAAACAAGCCGGCTCGTGGTTTTTCCTAGGTGAGCTGTTCACCGATATCCCCTTACCAGTTGACAAGACTGCCTCAGAGCACTGTGGGAGCTGCAGTGCTTGCTTGGATATTTGCCCAACCAATGCTTTTGTTAAACCAAACGTGCTCGATGCTACCCGCTGTATCTCCTACCTGACAATCGAGCTTAGAACTTCAATTCCTGAGCAATTCCGAAAGCCGATAGGGAATCGGATATTTGGCTGCGATGACTGTCAGCTGATTTGTCCCTGGAACAAGTTTTCAAGCCCAGCTACTGAAGACGATTTTAAACCACGGCATAATTTTGATGATTCAGACCTAGTTGATTTGTTTGGCTGGTCGGAAGAAGAGTTTATGGAAATAACCGCCGGCTCGCCCATTAGACGAATTGGGTATGAATGTTGGCTGCGAAATATTGCGGTGGCGTTGGGCAATGCGCCTTCCACCGATGACGTTCTTTCAGCGTTGGTAGCGCGGAAAAACCATGCGTCTGCACTGGTTCGAGAGCATGTGGAGTGGGCGTTGGGTGAGCATGTGAGCTGAGGTCCGATCTCGACAATATCTCAACACTCAAACATCAATAAAATGCTCCCGGTAATACCGTAACTCCTCAACTGAATCCTTGATGTCTTCCATCGCCTGGTGTGTGCCTTGTTTGACTAAGCCAGAGAGAATCTCTGGTTTCCATCTGCGAACTAGTTCTTTGATTGAACTCACATCAAGATTGCGATAGTGGAAAAATGCTTCCAACTCCGGCATACCACGCGCCATAAAACGCCGGTCCTGACAGATACTGTTGCCGCAAAGCGGTGACGAGCCCTTGCTGGAATATTGAACCAAGAAATCCAGCGTTTGACGCACTGCTTCAGCTTCATCAACTGTGCTGGATTTAACTCTTTCAATTAGACCAGAAGCACCATGGTGCTTCTGGTTCCACGCATCCATACCGGCAATCGCCGCATCCGGCCGCTTAATTGCCAGTACCGGTCCCTCGGCTAAAAGATTTAAATTTGCATCTGTAACGAGGGTTGCAATTTCGATGATAAGATCGCTTTCCGGTATCAATCCAGTCATTTCCAAATCCAACCAAATAAGATTCAGGCTTGTATCCATTAGTACCTCAGTTATTTAAATAAGCATTGAGAATTGTAGCAGAGCCATCAAAGCTTAATACAGCTCTGCGTATTTTATGCAAACTGAGGGCATTCCAGTTCCCAAGAGTAGGTTTTCTATCTTCATACACACCTGATTGTGCAATAATTAGCGGTAGCAAATGCAGGTCGAACTTGCACTGATACCAATTGGCCCAATTTATGAGCAAACGCAAACTCAGCAAACAACAACAATCTCGCATTGCTCAAAACCAACAAAGCCGACAAACCCGAAATAGCACCCCTAATAAGAGCCCCGAATCTAATCAACTGGGCGCGGAATGCAGTGGGCTGGTTATCAGCCATTTCGGACAGCAATTGGAAGTAGAATCAACCTCAGAGGCTAATATTGGTCAGCTTTATCGCTGTTACCAACGCTCGAATCTGCCCAGACTGGTAACAGGGGACACCGTAATATGGCGGCAAGGCGGGCCAAATAGTGGCGTCATCGTCGCATTGGATTCGAGACAGAACGCACTAAGCCGACCTAATAGCCTAGGTGAACTAAAACCGATTGCCTCCAATATAGACCTAGTGATGGCAGTTATTGCACCTGTACCAGAACCTTTTATGAACATGGTGGACCGTTACCTGGTTGCCATCGAATGTCTAAACCTACAGCCGATATTAGTAGTGAACAAACTGGATTTGATTAACCCTCTAAACCGCGAAAATATTGACAATATGGTGAACATATATGAAAAAATTGGTTATTCTGTATTCCAAGTCTCGGCTCAGGAAGGAACTGGTATTGATTCGCTAATGCAGGCGCTAAAATCTCGAACAGGAGTTTTTGTAGGGCAGTCTGGGGTTGGCAAGTCTTCACTTATAAATGCGTTGGGGGCGGAATTTAGAGCCAAAACTGGCGTACTTTCAGTTGGCAAGGAGAAGGGAACTCACACCACCACAACCTCCCGATTATTTCATTTGAAAGACTGCAATTTAATCGATTCACCCGGTATACGCGATTTTTCACTGTGGCATATTGACGACCAGCAACTATTCGATGGCTTCACTGAATTCGCAAAATTTGCAGGTCAATGTAAATTCAGAGACTGTTCTCACCAGATTGAGCCCGGTTGTGCATTGCTAACTGCTTCTGAACAAGGGGACATATTTACCGAACGGCTGGAAAGCTATTTACACATTAAGCAATCTTTGGCGAGCCGCTAGTTTACTATGTTCTATATATTGGTTGACATTGTTGCAGAAATTCGCTGATCGGTTTTCTCCATACCCGAGCTAGAGTAAAATGACTTTCGACTAACACCACTTCTGGAATTTGAATGAACACACTTGATTTACCTGAATTACCACTCATCATTGAGACAGCCGATCTGGCCAGCCTTATCCCCAATGACAAACTGCTCATTATCGCTGTCTGCCAAAGACGCGTTTTTGAAACACTGCATATTCCCAATTCGGTGCTAATTGAACCCGCCAAGCTGGTTAGTGGCAAACATCCAGCGGTCGGCAAATTGCCCAAGCCGGAGCAACTGAAACGCGTTTTTTCCAGCGTAGGTTTGCGTAAGGATAGTCACGTAATCGCCTACGATGATGAGGGTGGGGGCTGGGCTGGTAGATTAATCTGGACTTTAGATGTGCTTGGCCACCCTAACTATTCGTATCTCAATGGGGGTTTGGCAGCATGGGCCGGTGAGGCTAATCTGCTCGAAAGCGGGCCGGTAGAGCCCGTAGGCTCTGACTTTGAGGTGACCATCGACACGCATGTCATCGCAGATATGCAAGAACTATTGGATGGATTGTCAGACCCAACCAACATTGTATGGGACGCCAGAACTGCGCAGGAGTTTACAGGCAGCAAACAAACCGCTTTGCGCAATGGTCATATTCCAGGCGCAGTGAATCTAGACTGGCTGGATACAATAGATAGACACAACCACCTCAGACTCCTGCCATTACCCGAATTAGAAGAAAAACTGGCACAATTGGGCATCACAAAAAGCAAACGTGTCACTACTCATTGTCAGACACATCACCGTTCCGGACTGACTTATCTTATTGGAAAAGCATTGGGATTGAACATAAAGGCCTACGATGGCTCCTGGTCTGAATGGGGTAATCAACCAGATACACCAGTTGAAAATTAGTATGTCTAGACTTTTTATAATTCTGCAGTATCTGCTACCGCAACGTGCTTTATCCCGCATTGCTGGGCTGCTTGCCAACAGCAAGCGTCTGAAGTCGTTGTTAATCAGGGTTTTTATTAACCGCTATGGCGTGGATATGGGCGAAGCGCTGGTTGCCGACCCTGATCGATACTCCAGCTTCAACCAATTCTTCACACGAGAACTTAAGCCAGGGTTGCGCCCGCTGGCGAGTGAACCGAAGGCTGTGTTTTGTCCGGCCGATGGTGCAATAAGCCAACTTGGTAACATCAAAAAGGATCAGTTACTCCAGGCCAAGGGCAGGCACTACACAGTTGACGACTTGGTTGGCGGCGATATGGAATGGGCAGTTAAATTTTACGATGGCAACTTTGCTACCATCTATCTTTCACCCCGGGATTATCACAGAGTTCATATGCCAATTTCCGGTCGACTCCAAAAAATGTTGTATGTGCCAGGAAAATTATTCTCTGTAAATCAGGTAATTGCCGATTCCGTTCCCAATTTATTCGCCCGCAACGAACGCGTCGTTTGCCTATTTAACACGGATGCAGGACCCATGGCATTGATATTGGTTGGCGCAATGATAGTTGCAGGAATAGATACAATTTGGTCAGGTCAGGTCTGCCCGACGGGGAATAAGAGACAAATCAGAGTCAGTGATTATAGAGACTACGCACCCCCCATTTCAATATTAGGCGGGGACGAGATGGGTCGTTTCAGGCTGGGCTCTACTGCCATTGTTCTGTTCGGTCCCGGAGCGGTGAGTCTGGAAAACTCATTGACTCCCACAGCACCAGTTCGAATGGGCCAGCTACTCGGAACCATTAATTAAACCATTACCGGCAAGCTAAACGGAATCAGACTATGCAACAAGACGAATTAAAGCGAGCGGTGGCCAAAGCAGCGTTTGATTATGTGAAAACAATTTTGGAAGACGACACCATTATTGGTATTGGCACCGGCTCCACCGCTAATTTTTTCATAGAAGAACTGGGGCAAATCAAACATTTAATTAGTGGTACTGTCGCCAGCTCGGAAGAATCTGCTGCGCAGCTTAAGGCTCTAGGCATCCCAGTTTATGATCTCAATAGCGCGGGGGAAGTAGCGGTTTATATAGACGGCGCCGATGAAGCCAATAAGCATCTACAGCTGATAAAGGGTGGCGGCGCCGCTCTCACCAGAGAGAAGATCATCGCAGCTGTCGCGAAAGAATTTGTTTGTATAGCCGATGAATCGAAGCTAGTTCCGGTATTAGGCAAATTTCCCCTGCCAGTGGAAGTCATTCCTATGGCGAGGAGTTATGTCGCCAGGGAAATCGTGAAACTCGACGGTGATCCGGTATATCGAGAAGGCTGTACCACCGATAATGGAAACCATATTCTGGATGTCTATAATCTGGAAATTCTTCGCCCTAGAGAATTAGAGCAGACGCTGAATGGAATAACTGGCGTTGTTACCAATGGCTTGTTCGCCGAGCGCCCTGCAGACAGACTAATTTTGAGCACAGAAGAAGGCATCAGAACCTGCCTGCCCTAACACACAGCCATTACGGTTCAGTTAACACCTATACAACTCTTGGCAATGCTTGGCGGATCTATAACCAAGGTCCGGTATGATACGGCCCAGGTTCCTCTAATCTTTAAGTATTTACCGCAAGTCTAGTTTGAGTAAAACTAAAGCGGGTTTACGTTTTCCGCTTGGGGACCTTTCTGGCCGTCCGTTACATCCATAGTAACTTTTTGACCTTCGTGGAGTGTTTTTCTTCCAGAACCATTGATAGCGCTGAAATGAACAAATACGTCCTTGCCACCTTCCTGTTCAATGAAACCAAAACCTTTCTCGTCGTTAAACCACTTTACGGTACCCTCAACTGACTCTGACATAGCGCTCTCTTGCGTTAAAATTTTTAAACAGACAAATTGGTAGCGATACCAATCAGACGGTCAATTTTGACCGAATTTGCAGTGTACCCCGATCAGATCGGAGATGGAATCGTAAATTGTCAGCAATTGTAACGAAACGTGGGGGCCAGATTACCCCATTCTAGCCCGCCTGTTGCCGTATTTATTTAGGCTTGCCACTTAAAATATTTTCAAGTGTAGCGAACACCTGATTTCTAAATTCTGGCGACTCATTGACCAGGTGATGACGCGCTCCCGCTATCATATAAGTCTTTGACTGTGGGAACTTTTGCTGCAATTTTGACAAGTTGTATTGCCAGTCAACGGTGTCATCGCCTGTGCCCTGGATTATATGCAGCAATTGATTCGATTGGGGGGCATTCTTGAATCGATTTTGGTAGTCGATCATTGCCTGTATCCAGGCAGAGGACAAATATCGGCTCTGTAATTGATCTCGATACTGAAGAAATTGAAGAAATTCGCTGTCATGACTATTTATAGAAAAATTACGACGCGTGGCATTGGTGAAGTAGCGCGTAAGTAAAAACAATAACTTATTTCTATACCAGTGTCGCGGGCAGAGCAGTGGCCCCAGTACAACAAAACGCTCAAACCTGAAGTTAGTTGGCGGGTCACCGCTTAGCAGCGCATCGATAATAACGGCTCCTCCCATGCTCTGCCCAACTAGATTCCAGGGTTCTTGAACGCCTTGGGCATCGACCTGAAACAGACAATCAACCAGCGCTTTTCTATATTGATTAAAGGAATCGATACTGCCAACTTTGCCGCTGGACAGCCCATGACCAGGTAAGTCCACAATGACTACATCAAAGCCGTGCTGCAAACATCGCTGAATGAGATGCCCATAAATACCGGCGTGATCGTAATAGCCGTGAAGGAGGAACAGGGTGCCTTTTTGCTTAACTGCAGGAAGAGAAAAATACTGGCAAACCAGTTGAAACGGCACACTTTCGACTGTTCCAAGAGTGTGGGCTATCGCTAATTCAGAACCTGAAAGAGCCAGACCATAGTGCTTTATATACTGCTGAAGCAGCAAGTTATCGCTATGCGCTGCAGCCGGGCTAGATACATTAAACTGTATCGGGTGGAGGCTCTTTCTCAGATCGCTGGCGTTTTCTCTAGTAAACATAGAAATTTATACCATGGAGAACTTTAGCTCTCTTTGAGTTCCTCACAATCAATCCATGAAGGTGCCGCTTATTTCGTTTTATGGCCCCTCTGAATAATACTGACACATCTCTTCCAGGTTATAGACTTTCTTAATATTTGATATCTGCCCCGCAGTTCCAAACGCTTCTAGCCGTTCCGTAACAATTGCTTTCATCGCGGTTATTGTTGGAGTCAGAAACTTTCTGGGATCAAATTCTGATTTATTTTCCACTAGAAATTTCCGCACGGCGCCGGTCGAAGCCAGGCGTAGGTCAGTATCTATATTCACCTTGCGCACACCGTGCTTGATTCCCTCTTGGATTTCCTCCATCGGAACGCCGTAAGTTTCAGGAATTTCACCACCGAACTCGTTAATCACCGCTAACCAGTGCTGGGGAACAGATGACGAGCCATGCATCACCAAATGGGTGTTGGGAATCTTCTCATGAATTTCTTTGATGCGTTGAATCGCCAGAATATCCCCAGTCGGTGGGCGACTGAACTTGTAAGCACCATGGCTGGTCCCTACCGCGATAGCTAGCGCATCCACTCCAGTTGCCTCGACAAAATCTGCTGCTTCGGATGGGTCTGTTAGCAATTGAGACATCGACAGTTTGCCCTCGGCGCCACTGCCGTCTTCTTCACCTGCCATGCCAGTTTCCAATGAACCCAGACAGCCGATTTCACCTTCTACAGAAACACCACAGGCGTGGGCCATGTCAACAGTGGTTTTCGTAACCCGCACATTGTAGTCAAAATCGGCCGGAGTCTTGCCGTCTTCGCCGAGGGACCCGTCCATCATCACCGATGAAAAGCCCAGTTGAATTGAACGTTGGCACACAGCGGGAGAGAAACCATGATCCTGATGCATAACGATTGGGATATGGGGGAACTCCTCAATCGCGCCCTGAATTAAATGTTTGAGAAAATTAGATCCGGCATACTTTCTCGCGCCAGCGGAAGCTTGCAGAATCACCGGGCTGTTCAATTCATCAGCACCTTCCATTATGGCGCGGATCTGCTCAAGGTTATTCACATTGAACGCCGGCACACCGTAGTTATGCTCGGCTGCGTGATCTAATAATTGTCTTAAACTGATGAGTGCCATTGTGAACCTCTTTGTCTGTCAACTCCGGAGAATTTCTACCGCTGGTAATTTAGCCCCTTTCACGAACTCAAGAAACGCACCACCACCAGTGGAAATATAGGAAATGTTATCTATTACCGAAAAATTATCTATTGCTGCAATGGTTTCACCGCCGCCGACGATGGAGAACCCGGTGTTTTCAGCAATCGCCTTTGCTACTGCTTGAGTTCCCTGAGCAAACTGTTCGAATTCGAATACACCCACCGGACCATTCCAGATTATGGTTTTCATACTACCTATTAATTCGGCAAAACTCACGGCGGTTTGGGGGCCTATGTCAAGAATCATATCATCCGCTGTGACATCACCAACCAGCTTCGTTTCTGCCCGTGCAGCCGCTGAAAATTCACTGGTTACAACCACGTCTATCGGGAGCGGAATTGCGGCTTTTTGCATTAGAGACCTTGCCGTCTCCACCAATTCAGGTTCATACAGCGACTTGCCGACAGCGAACCCAGCAGCAGCTAGGAAGGTATTGGCAATGCCGCCGCCAACTATCAGTTGATCAACTTTCTCTGTCAGGTTTTCCAACACCTGTAACTTGCTGGAGACTTTTGCACCACCCACTATTGCCATCATCGGTCGCTGTGGATTTTCCAGACACCGACCCAGGGCATCCAACTCGCGGGATAAGAGGGGGCCGGCGCAGGATTTCGGGGCAAATTTGGCAACCCCATGGGTACTGGCCTGGGCCCGATGCGCCGTACCAAATGCATCCATTACAAACACATCGCAAAAAGCGGCATAACAGCGCGCCAACTCATCACTGTTGCCCTTCTCGCCCGCGTTTATACGCACATTCTCTAATAAGACAACTTCATCGCCTTGCGGCCTCGCATGGGCAGGATTCTCCAGGTAATCCTGGACCAATCTCACGGGGCAACTTAACAACTCGGCCAATTTGTGTGCCACCGGCCGCAGTGAAAACTCTTCCTGATCACTGATGGGCCTGCCTTCTTCAGGCCGCCCCAGGTGAGACATCAGGATAACAGCCGCGCCGGCCGACCTAGCTTGCTCTATGGTGGGCAGGGCGGCACGGAGCCGCGTATCATTGCCAACATCTCCTGCTGCTACCGGCACATTCAGATCTTCCCGAATCAAGAGAAGCTGCCCCTTAAGCTCCAACTGCTCCATTTTAAGTATTGTCATCTCAGCTCATCCTATAGCAGACTAGACCTTATTCTCTTGCTAGAGAATTTGTTAAGCGGCATCGCGCTGCATGTTTGCCAGGTACCCGGCCACGTCCAACATACGATTCGCATACGCCCATTCATTATCGAACCAGACTAGCAATTTGATCAAGCGCTTGCCGGCAACGCGAGTCTGGTTTAAATCAACAACGGCCGAACGCGGATCGTGATTAAAGTCGCAGGAGGCCAGAGGCTCTTCTGTATAACCCAACACATTGGGCAGGCTTGCCTCGCTGGCAGCCCGTATGGCGTCGTTAACCTCCTCAGTGGTGCAAGATTTCTCCACCAGAATGCTGAGATCCATAGCCGAAACATTTACCGTGGGGACACGAATTGCCTGGGCCTCGAAACGACCCTCTAGCTCGGGCAGGATACGCTCGATCCCCCTTGCCAACCCAGTATCAACCGGAATGATTGACTGCATTGCGCTGCGGGTTTTACGCAAATCATTATGATGATAACTGTCGATTACTGGCTGGTCATTCATTGCAGAATGAATCGTGGTAATAACACCGGAGGCGATCTGAAATTCATCTTGCAACACTTTAATTACTGGAACGACGCAATTGGTGGTGCAGGATGCGTTGGAAATAATTCTGTCTTTAGACGACAAATTCTGATGGTTGATGCCGTAGATAACCGTAGCATCCACATCGACTTCAGCCGGTTGGGAAAACAGCACAGCTTGGGCGCCGTTGCTCAAATGCTTCTCAGCGGTAATTCTATCGGTAAAGGACCCACTGCATTCCATAACGAGGTCAATTTCCAAATCCCGCCAGGATAATTCATCAAGCGCCAGCTGGTTGGAAATGGCTATCGGGTCATCATTTACCACTAACATTGTATTTGTCGCACCCACCGACCCTAAAAATCGACCGTGGGTGCTGTCATAGCGTGTAAGATGCGCCAGGGTTCCAATGTCAGCCAAATCATTAATGGCAACAATGCGAAGATCTGGGTAATTGGTGGACTCATAAAAGGCACGCAGAACACAGCGGCCGATGCGGCCATAGCCATTGATTGCGATGCGATACGGCATAATCAAACTATCTATTTAAACTATTAATTTATAAAGCCGCCAAATAAAAAAGCGGCCCAGCTTAGAAGGACTTGGCAGTTTCTACCACGTTAGCCACAGTAAAACCGAAATGCTCCATTAGTGCAGGGCCCGGAGCTGACTCGCCGAAGGATTGCATACCTATCACCTTGCCATCTAGGCCAACAATTCCACGCCAGTAATCTGCCCCTGCAGCTTCAACCGCTAGGCGCTTGCGGACCGCCGCTGGGAGCACTTGATCTCGATAATCATCATCCTGCTGCGCAAAAGCATCCACGCTGGGCATTGAGACTAAGCGGGCTTTTATGCCTGCCTCCTGCAAGGTGGCAGTAGCTTGCCGGCAAATGTCCACCTCTGACCCAGTAGCAATAATAATGACATCCGGCTTGCCAGCACAGTCTCTGAGTATATAAGCGCCTTTGGCTATGTCATCAACCTGCGCGGCGGAGCGCTCCTGATGCTGGACTTTTTGCCGGGAATAGACCAGAGCGCTCGGCCCATCCCGTCTCTGAATTGCCGCTTTCCAAGCCACTGCCGTTTCCACACTATCACAGGGGCGCCAAACCGACATGTTAGGTGTTTGCCTCAGACTTGCCAGCTGCTCGATAGGCTGGTGAGTCGGCCCATCCTCGCCTTGCCCGATGGAATCATGGGTGTAGACAAGAATATTTTGCTGCTTCATCAGCGCCGCCATGCGCACCGCATTACGGGCGTATTCCATGAAAACCAGAAAGGTTGCCGTGTAAGGAATGAACCCACCATGCAACGCGATACCAGTAGCAATGGCGGTCATGCCAAATTCACGTACGCCGTAGTATATATAATTACCATCTGCATTCTGGCTTATGGGGGCGCTGCCTGACCATGCGGTAAGATTAGACCCGGTTAAATCGGCTGACCCGCCGATAATTTCAGGCAATAATCCAGCATAGGCCTCGATACAGTTTTGTGAGGCTCTGCGGCTGGCGATAGACTCTCCCGATTCCTGGCAGCGCTGAATAAATTCATTGGCTTTACTGTCAAAATAACCGGGCAGCTGACCCATTAGCCGCCTAACCAATTCCATTGCTAAGTCGGGGTATTCCTCTTCGTACAACACCAGCTTTTCTTTCCAGGCCGATTCCGCAACAAAGCCCTTCTCGGTTGCATCCCAATGTTGTTTTATCTCCGGAGGGATTACGAATGGTGCGTGGGGCCAGCTTAATGCCTCACGGGTTGCCGCTACTTCCTCGTCTCCGAGCGGACTGCCATGGCTCGATGCAGTGCCCTGCTTTTTAGGAGAGCCAAAACCGATAATAGTTTTGCAGCTAATCAGTGTTGGTTTGCCAGTTTCCCCTTGAGCTTGTTCGATCGCGCTAGCAATCTCCTTCGGCGCATGGCCATCAACGGATAAGACCTGCCAGCCATACGCTTCAAAGCGCTTAGCTGTGTCATCGTTGAACCACTCGGTAATCTCGCCATCTATTGAAATACCATTGTCATCATAATAGACGATCAATTTACCTAATTTAAGGGTACCCGCTAATGAGCAAACCTCGTGGGAAATACCTTCCATCAAGCAGCCATCACCTGCAAATACGTGAGTGCGGTGATTTATAACTTCATGCCCCTCTCTATTAAATTGCGCCGCCAGCGTCTTTTCCGCAATAGCCATACCTACGGCGTTGGCTAGTCCCTGTCCCAACGGTCCTGTTGTGGTTTCTACGCCTGTGGTACAGCCAAGCTCTGGATGGCCAGGGGTTTTAGAGCCGAGCTGGCGAAAATTCTGAATCTCATCGATAGAAAGGTCATAGCCGCTCAGATGCAATAAAGAATAGATTAGCATCGACCCATGCCCATTTGATAAGACAAAACGGTCACGATTAAACCAGTTGGGATTACCGGGATTGTGGTCTAGAAATTCATTCCACAGGACCTCAGCTATGTCAGCCATTCCCATGGGTGCGCCTGGATGACCCGAACGTGCTTTTTGTACAGCATCCATGCTCAAGGCACGAATTGCATTAGCACAGTCTTTCCGTGGCGCACTGCTGTTAGACATAAATCAAGACTCCTGTTAAACCGGTGGTTACTCGCATTCTGTATTTTTTCGCCTTACCAATGCCTTAGGCTGGAACCCGGGGTTCCGAGATCGCTAAACAAAGCACGGTCAGGTCATTTGGAAGGCACATATTTTCCCGCACCTTAGTCCAATATGCTACTCGAATTGTCGGAGTTAGAGTAAATATCTATATCAATATATATTGATATAGATTTGAATATCGGTTTGCTAGCTGGTAATCTAGCGGCTTTTCAAGTGCCCGAATGACCGAAATAAGGAGCCTATGGCTACCGCCGCACCTAAAGCGCCATCAACTGAGCAAACTGATCGGCTTACCGCCTTGTGCAAAGCGTTGGCTGATAATCTGCGCCTGAAAATTCTCAGATTGCTGAAAAGTGAATCTTTTGGTGTGCTCGAGCTTTGTCATATTCTCGATATAAAGCAGTCGGCGCTCAGCCATCACCTGAAGATTCTCTCTACTGCTGATTTGGTAACGACAAGAAGAGAAGGTAATTCAATTTTTTACCGCCGCGTGTTATTGGTGATTGCGGACCCCTTCATCACGATTAAACGCAGTCTGTTCGAAAATATTGATCTCATTCCGCTGCCAGATGAGCAGCTGGAAAGAATACAATTCATCCATTTGGAACGCTCCCAGCTTTCGCTGAATTTTTTCAATCGTAACGCGGACAAATTTCGAGAGAAGCAGGGCCTAATAACCGAATTTCCCCATTATGCAAAAAACCTGCTGGATCTTGTTGATGGCCTCGCTCTGGATACCAAAAAAACGGTGATGGAAGTGGGTCCGGGCGAGGGCGCGTTACTGGAACAACTCGCTGGCCAGTTTCATCGAGTAATCGCGGTGGATAATTCAAAGGAAATGCTGGAGCGAGCCAAAAACTGTATCGCTTCAGCACAACACACCAATGTGCAATTCATATTGGGAGACACGGCTGTTGCGAAGAAAAAGAACCATTCTGATTTGCTGATTTTGAATATGGTGCTGCATCATATTTCTTCTCCGGCCAAAACATTCAAAGAAGCCAGCGAAATACTTAATCCCGGCGGCTCACTGCTTATCGTCGACTTGTGCCCTCATGATCAAGACTGGGTTAGGGAGTCCTGCGGAGACATATGGTTAGGCTTCGATGAGACCGATTTATGCCTTTGGGCAGACAAAGCCGGCTTATCTACCGATCAAAGTTTGTTTCTCGGATTAAGAAACGGCTTTCAAATTCAAATGTGTCTTTTTAGCAAACCCGCGCTACTTGCCGCTTAAGTGTTAACGGGAATTTGTACTGCGGTATTTACTTACTAAATTTAGTTTATGAAAGGAAAGTGTAATGACTGAAACAAGCTTGTTTACTTCAGAATCGGTATCTGAAGGCCACCCGGACAAAATGGCGGATCAAATTTCTGATGCCATTCTCGATGCACTGATCCAGCAAGACCCTGCTTCCCGCGTGGCTTGCGAAACCATGATTAAAACTGGCATGGTTGTAGTCGCTGGCGAAATCACTACCGAGGCGTATATCAATATTGAAGGTGTGGTTCGAGATGTCGTTAATGACATTGGCTATAACAATTCCGAGAGTGGGTTTGACGGCAATACCTGTGCGGTACTCAACGCAATAGGCGAACAATCGCCTGATATTGCAATAGGTGTCGATGAAACAGACGGCCATGAGCAGGGTGCCGGTGATCAGGGATTGATGTTTGGCTATGCGACAAACGAGACTGACGTGCTGATGCCGGCACCTATTACTTACTCGCACTTACTAGTGAAACGCCAGGCGGAAGTTCGAAAGAATGGCACTCTGCCCTGGTTAGAGCCCGACGCAAAAAGCCAAATAACTTTTCGTTATGTGGATGGTAAACCAGTAGCCATTGATGCGGTGGTGTTATCAACTCAGCACAAAGAAGAAATTTGTCTCGCTGATTTGCAAGAAGCCGTGATGGAAGAAATAATTAAACCAGTACTGCCTGCGGAATTGGTAAATTCTGATACAAAATACTTCATTAATCCCACTGGTCGTTTCGTTATTGGCGGCCCTCATGGAGATTGTGGGCTGACCGGTCGTAAAATTATTGTCGATACTTATGGCGGTATGGCTAGACATGGTGGCGGTGCGTTTTCCGGGAAAGACCCATCAAAGGTTGACCGTTCTGCCGCTTATGTCGCCCGCTATGTGGCAAAAAATATGGTAGCAGCCGGAATCGCAGAGCGTTGCGAGCTTCAGCTCTCTTACGCTATCGGCGTGGCCGAACCGACTTCAATCAGTATTGAGTGCTTTGGCACAGCTAAACTCACTAACGATAAAATTGTTGCGCTGATTCGAGAGCACTTCGAGTTACGCCCCAGGGGTCTCATTAAAATGCTCGACCTCATTAAACCGATTTATCAGTCGACCGCTGCCTATGGGCATTTTGGCCGGGAAAATGAAGGCTTCAGTTGGGAAGAAACAGACAAGGCAGCGGCGCTTCGAGAAGCGGCTGGTTTATAAAACAAATAGGAAAACTGACATGAATAATCTATCTTTAAAAGACAACGAAAATGCAACCCAGGACTACAAAGTAGCTGACATGAGTTTGGTTGACTTTGGCAGGAAAGAAGTAACACTGGCAGAGGCGGAAATGCCGGCCTTAATGGCCTTACGGGGCAAATACGCGAAGGATAAGCCCCTTGACGGTGCTAAAATTCTTGGCTGCATACACATGACAGTGCAAACTGCCGTGCTAATCGAAACGCTGGTTGTTTTGGGCGCCGAAGTTCGCTGGTCCTCCTGTAATATTTTTTCAACCCAGGACCATGCGGCTGCCTGCATTGCCGCTGAAGGAATTGCCGTATTTGCATGGAAAGGGCAAACCGAAGAAGAAAGCGAGTGGTGTATAGAGCAGACTATCCTGAAAAATGGTGAGCCGTGGGCTGCCAATATGATTCTGGATGATGGCGGTGATTTAACGGCGATGGTGCATGAGAAGTATCCGCAATTACTTCATCATATTCACGGGATAACTGAGGAGACAACAACCGGGGTGCATCGCCTGATGGAGATGTTGGAAGAGGGTTCTCTCAAAGTCCCGGCCGTTAATGTAAATGATTCCGTAACTAAATCAAAAAATGATAATAAATATGGCTGCCGTCATAGCCTTAACGATGGCATCAAACGTGGAACCGATATGTTGTTGTCAGGCAAACATGCATTGGTAGTCGGTTACGGTGATGTTGGCAAGGGCTCGGCCCAGAGCCTCCGTCAGGAAGGCATGATTGTAAAGATCGCAGAGATCGATCCGATATGTGCCATGCAAGCCTGTATGGATGGATATGAAGTGGTGTCGCCTTACACTAATGGTGTAAATGACGGTTCCATTGGCTCGATTGACCAAGCCCTATTATCCAAACTGAACCTGATCGTCACCGCAACGGGTAACGTTAATGTATGCGATGAAAACATGCTGCAAAAAGTGAAGGCAGGCGCCATCATTTGCAATATTGGCCACTTCGACAATGAAATCGACACACAGTATATGCGAGACAGCTGGGACTGGGAGACAATCAAGCCTCAGGTACACAAAATTTATCGTTCCGGTGAAAGTAACAAAGATGACTATCTAATTTTACTTTCCGAAGGTAGGTTGATTAATCTTGGTAATGCCACTGGCCACCCTTCAAGAATAATGGATGGATCTTTTGCCAATCAGGTACTGGCGCAGATGTATCTGTTCGAGCGCAAATTTGCTGATCAGTCAGACGAGAAAAAAATACATAGTTTGACAGTGGAGGTGTTATCCAAGCATCTTGATGAAGAAGTGGCGCAGTTAATGGTGCGGGGATTTGGTGGCGTATTAACCCGGTTGACTGAAACTCAGGCGAACTATATTAACGTAAATGTCGACGGGCCATACAAGAACGATACCTACAAATATTAACCAGGGCCTGTTAGTAAATAGATACCTGGTTCCTACAAGCATGATGGCGTAATGAATAGAGCAACGGATCCACAATTTAGTATTGAATTTTTCCCGCCACGAACACCGGAAGGGGACATCAAGCTGGACGCCGTTCACGCAGAACTGGCAACGCTCGGTCCTGAATTTTTTTCTGTTACTTATGGGGCAGGCGGCTCTACTAAAGCCGGAACTAAGCAGACTATCCTGCGCTATAAAGCGCTAGGCTCGGTAGTGGTTCCGCATCTTTCATTTGGCGGCTCAAGTGAACAAGAAATTCATCAGCTATTGGTAGAGTATAAAGCTGAGGGCATTGATCGTCTGGTCGTGTTACGAGGTGATATTCCTTCCGGTATCGGTTCGCCAGCCGAAACTCACTATGCCGCCGAATTAGTTGAATTAATACGCATAAAAACCGATGACTATTTCCATATAGATGTAGCCTGCTATCCGGAAATCCACCCTGAGTCTGCCAATTATGATGCTGATATAAATTACTTTAAGAAAAAAGTAATGGCCGGAGCAAACTCGGCAATTACACAGTACTTTTATAATGCGGATGCGTACTTTAATTTTGTAGAAAATTGTACACTTGCTGGAATTGATATTCCTATCGTTCCCGGCATAATGCCCATAACTAATTTCGATAATCTGGCACGCTTCAGTGCAAATTGCGGTGCAGAAATCCCGCGCTGGATATCCCAACGAGTCCAGGCATTCGGCGATGATCAGCAATCCATCCGTGAATTCGGAATTGATGCAGTTACCCGACTCTGCGAACAACTGCTAGCCGGCGGCGCACCAGGCCTGCATTTCTATTCCATGAACCAAGCCAACAGCACCAAACAAATCTGGCAAAACCTCAAACTAAAATAGATAAATCCACAAACAGCCCCACCCAGGGGTCGGTGATAAATACGTCTCATTTGTCACCGACCCCATTGCACAGCTAAAATGCGAATGATTCTCACTTATCACCGACCCCAAGGCAGGAGTTACAGCTGTGCGTGTAGTTAGAGTTTTCGTAAATCAGGGGCTTCTCGCCCAGAGCACAATCACTCTGGTAGACGACGCTGCGCATTATTTATCTCGGGTGCTACGCCTTAAGCCTGGTGCGCTGTGCCGCCTATTTAACGGCGTTGATGGAGAATTTGAGGCTACTGTCATATCAGCCAATAGCTCCGGGGTAATAGTTCAGACCGGCTCACACTTCGAGAACAACGCAAACCCGATTATCGAGATAAACATTGGTCTCGGTCTATCTCGTGGTGAGAGAATGGATTACGCCATTCAAAAGTCATCAGAGCTGGGAGTAACTAGTATCACCCCTCTATTCAGCGACCGATGTGAGGTGAAACTAAAGCCGGAACGATTCGATAATAGAGTCAATCATTGGCGCAAAGTCGCTATTAGCGCCAGCGAGCAGAGTGGTCGCAGCGTAATTCCTACTATTAACCAGCCGCTTAGTGCTACTGATTGGATTAAGTCGGACACTGGTAATCTTTGCATCATACTAGCTCAATCAGGTGACACTAATCTTCAAGAGCTCGGCAAACAGAAATCTGTTAATTTGATGATCGGGCCAGAAGGTGGATTCTCAGAGGATGAAATTGTACTCGCTCGTACTAATAATTTTTCTGTCGTTCGGCTTGGCTCGAGAACTCTCCGAACAGAAACTGCTCCTGTTGTGGCCTTAAGTATTCTGCAATTTCTGTGGGGATCGCTATAGAAGAAATTCCGCTCGTTGTTGAGTTAATTGAGCATTATACTTAGTAGTGGTTCAATCTTGCAGTACGCTTTGCTTATGTATTTTCTCTTTAAATCCGGAAGCTAAAACTTCCAATTCCAATCCAGCGACCAAACACTCTGAGTGCATAGATCCGAGGAGCAATTTCAAATTGATTAGGGTCGACAATTTTTACAATAGATCGGCGATCACTATATTAATCAAGACTGGACACGTCTAAGCGCTTCTAGTAACGAGCTTGATTCGGATGTTGATTGTGTTTTTCCATGCATGCAAGCATAGCCCTGTAATGGCGGGAAGCCTGTGAAGAGATTCACATATTGAAAAATACGTTGTCTTAAACTCCCGATTACGGGCCATACTGTTAACTACTGCACAGTTTTGAATTACGCTATGGCTGATTTAACCTTAGTTACATGAAAATGTGTGCGCTTAGTAAAATACACAAGCCCAAACCTTTTAACCTAATTTACGGCCAAAAAAAAGCGCCTTGTTTAAGGCGCTTATCAATAATAGTTAAACTGATAAATTTAAGTCTTCATTTACTTACTAAAATCAAAATATGTATCCGCGTTCGTCGTGAGCACTGGTGTCGAGACCTTCCTGCTCTTCCTCTTCGCTAACGCGGAGGCCCATAGTTACATCAAGGGCTTTCAGTATTGCTGCGCTTAATACGCCTGTATAAATTATGGTGAATAATACGCTTTTAATCTGAATCCATAGTTGGGGCCCGATACCATCTGCCAGACCTGTACCGCCAAAAGCTTCAGCTGTAAAAACGCCCGTTAATACGGCGCCGATAATTCCACCGACAGCATGCACACCGAACACGTCTAATGAATCGTCATAGCCCATTGCTCGTTTCAAAGTAGTGGCGGCATAGAAACAACCAATCCCTGCTGCAAGTCCAATATAGAGCGCCCCTTGTGGGCCGACGGAGCCTGAAGCAGGGGTGATGGCCACGAGACCAGCAACTGCACCCGATGCAATACCGAGGACACTAGGTTTCCCATGTGTGATCCACTCCACTCCCATCCAGGTTATTGCGGCCGTTGCCGTAGCTATTTGAGTAACCAGCATTGCCATACCAGCGCTAGTACCGGCTGAAACAGCTGAGCCCGCATTGAATCCAAACCAACCGACCCACAGTAGCGATGCGCCAATGACTGTATAAGTCAGATTGTGCGGAGGCATGGCTGTAGTTGGATAACCTTTGCGCTTACCTAGCATAATCGCTGCGACCAACCCTGCTATACCTGCATTAATGTGTACAACCGTACCACCGGCAAAATCAATTATGCCCCAGTCCCACAATAAGCCACCGGCACCGGCCCACACCATATGAACCATGGGGACATAGCAAATGGTCACCCAAAGTGCCATAAATACCAGCATGGTGGAAAATTTCATGCGTTCAGCAAAAGCACCCACCATCAATGCCGGTGTAATAATGGCAAATGTCATTTGAAAAGTCGCAAACACGGATTCGGGAATAGTGCCGGACATCGAATCAACTGTAATGCCGGACATGAATGCGTTACTCAAGCCACCAACAATGGAATTGAAATTAACCACTCCTGCTTCCATTCCTGTTGTATCGAATGCCATACTGTAGCCCCAAAGCATCCAGATAACTGTCATTAATCCAGTAATGGCAAAACATTGCATTAGTACTGATAGGACGTTCTTGCTTCGTACCATCCCCGCATAAAACAGAGAAAGGCCCGGTATCGTCATCAGTAGTACTAAGATAGTTGCCGTAATCATCCAGGCGGTGTCGCCGGTGTCTAGCTCTTGTGCAGACGCTACACTCGGCAGTAGTATTAGCAAGCTAGCTAATATGCTGAATCCCGTTTTTTTCGTAAAAAGTTTGTTCATTTTTGTTACCTCAACAATCTGTAGATTTCAATTTATCTGTGGATTTTATTGGAAGTGCGGCTGCTATCGTCTAGACCGCCTCGTCTCCCGTTTCCCCTGTCCGAATACGGATGACCTGCTCTAGGTCAGTGACAAATATTTTGCCATCGCCAATCTTTCCTGTGTTGGCAGATTTACTAATCGTTTCCAAAGTTGAATCCAGTAAGCTTTCACCAATGGCTACCTCAATTTTTACTTTTGGTAGAAAATCAACTACATACTCGGCACCACGATACAGCTCAGTGTGGCCTTTCTGTCTTCCGAAGCCCTTAACCTCTGTAACTGTAATGCCCTGCACCCCAATATCGGATAATGCTTCGCGCACATCATCGAGTTTGAATGGCTTGATAATCGCCGTGACTAACTTCATTGCTTTGCTCCTTTGTTAATAAGCGGATTGACTTATATAGTAGTCATACAACTTAGCTTGCTCTTTGCATGGGTCATATTGCATGGCCCATGCCAATTTAAAGATACTTTTACTTTTCAACAAGTTAGCTTAATTGATAAGATTCCCAGGCCGAAAAACAAGAATTCAGGACCAAATGTTGTGCACAAGCAGTGCGCAGAATCCCCAATCGCACCATATGAGTGCAACAACAGACCGATGAGTTCTCAATTGCACCCCAGACGGGGCCATACTCCCAATTAAGGCCTCTCAATAGTGGGGGCGGTGACAGGTGAGAGTCATCTGCATTTGGGCCCAGGAGAAGTCAGTAACAATGGAAAATGAAGCCCAAACGAATTCAACATATGCAGCCTCCGCTAAATGAGAATGATTATTATTTGTCACCGACCCCAAAATAGAACAGAATCCAGTTTTCAGGAATTGAACATTATCCAATGCCAGGCCAACGTTTTATTGAAGAGCTAAGTGCGCGCATCACCGCCCTGATGCCGTTTGCCAGCGAGCTAAATGAGGACATGCGCAAAAAGCTGGGGCAGTTGCTACAAAAGGGTATTGCCGAGTTGGATCTTTTAAGTCGTGAAGAGTTTCAGTCGCAAGCCTCGGCGTTGGCACGAGCTGAGAGTAGAATTTCAGAGCTTGAAGTTGAAATCAGGAAAATGGAAAAAAAGCTTGATGAAATAAGCACTAATTAGAACCCAGTGTGGAAGGTATCCGACCTTTGGTGACTCAGTACTTCCAGCAAATCATTATCGGTAATATTTGTGTGCTGTTCGAAGTCGGCGGTTGTTTTAGCTAATTTTAATGCTCGGTGAAACGCCCTTGCCGACATGCCGAGGGATTCCATAACCTTTGCGATTCTCTTCCTTTTTTAAAAACTCCCTCTTAGAAAGAGGTCATTTGGCCGCATGTCTCCATATTTATGACAAAATAAATTGGAGATCTAATTGAGAGCCGGTTAGTTGAGAGTCTGTGACAAATGAGTATCATTCGTATTAGCCAACATTATTTTTCACACATTAGCCTAAATTGCTCCTCGACCAATGGCCGTTCATTCCATTAAAGTTTGAAATGGGGATGGGACCAGGGGAATGGAAAAACTTGCGGCAGTTCTTATTTGATGCGTTATATCTTGAGGGATTTCTGTCTCAAACAGCCTCCGATAAAGCCGCTGCCTCTCTTCTTTATGTTTGCCTAAATCAAGATAACTGCTATGAGGCGTTAAAAAAATACTTTCCTTCCAATAGGGTTCCCGTTCGGCCATAACGCTGATGTCTATATTGCGCATAGGTTCGACCAACACGTTGTATCACCCGAGATATGCCACAATCATCGTCGCCCGTCATAAATAAATGGGTATGATTGGCCATTAGCACATAAGCATGCAGCTGAACGTTATAAAGCTCAAAGGCATCAGACAAATAGCTTAAGTAGAGCGGGTAAGCATCTGTGGCGAAAAAACAGGTTTGCCGATTATTCCCCCTCTGAACTATATGACAAGGCTAGCCGGCTGGGCACAAGCGTATTCTTCGAGGCATGGCAAATTCCGTTTTACCAATAAACTTAATTGCTGATATTCAACTTAGGTCACAGTCCCAAGTTCTGCCAGCATTGAGGAAGGTCTAGTTGCGAATGATTATCATTTGTCACCGACCCATTAGGAGGGACGCAAAAAAAAGGGCCACCTTGTGGGCAGCCTTTTTTCGTGCGAGTGCTGTTTGTTACTGGCTACTTGAAACCATATACTCAACAAGTGCTTTTAAATCGTCGTCGGTGCAATCAAAGCACAAACCTTTAGGAGGCATAGTATTCACACCGTTGATTGCGTTTGCAACTACTGCATCCATGCCCTTTTCAAGGCGTGGGCCCCACTCTTCGGCGTTACCAACTACAGGCGCACCAGCAGCTCCAGTGCTGTGACAGGCAAAACAGGAAAGCATATATTTTGCCTCTGCATCGAAGCCATCGCTCAGTGCCGCAAGTTGTATTGGCTGGTCGTTGCTGCTGTCTGCAAAATTTGGTGCCGCGATTACTGACGCCAGCACTATGAGAACTATCTTTGCTACACTTGTTCGAATATTTCTGCTTACACTTGACACTATATTTTCCTCACTTAGTAGATAAAAACCGGGCGATTACTAGAGTTTATCCCCGGTTACTATTGACTGATCAAATAGTCGACCAGCGCGTTCAAATCATCGTCGCTACAACTCACACAAAGGCCTCTTGCGGGCATAGCATTTAATCCATTCATTACATTCGCCATCATTGCTTCCCTGCCTTTTTCCACCCGCATAGACCATGCCTCAGCGTCACCCAACACGGGTGCTCCAGCGGCGCCTGTACCATGACAGGCAAAACAGTTTTGTTGATAGGCCACTGCCACGTCAAAAGCGGCTGGGGCTGGCGTGGCCGTTGTTGCACTGGCAGGTGCAGTGCTAGCACCGGTACAGGACCCACCGGCCAAACAAACCTGACCAACTGGCCGAATATTCTCAACAATAGATTGCTGAGCTGATGCAGGTGCCAATATTAGAGTGGCGGCAGCAGCAACTAAAATAACTGTAATCGCACGAGCATATAATTTCAGACTATCCGTTAACACTGCATATTCCTCGCGTTCCAGGCCCGTGATTTTACTGAATCCGGCCTTTGCCAGGCCCCTTAAGATGCCTGAATTAATTATTTTGCTTAAGTAATCCTCACTACTAGGTTGCAGAGCAGGAAAAAAAGCAGGTAAATTATACCGTTAAATATCGCCTGCTGGAACAATAGCTGGAGGTTAATCTCGGGCCTAATTGACATTCCTACCCTTTCATAAACCGGGATATGCACCCATTCTTCTCATTTCCCTAAAAACTAGCCGCGAATGATACTCAGTTTGTCACTGACCCTCGGCAGGGGCCGGGTTTCTTTGTTTAGGAGACGATTATTAGATTTATTGGGGTTTGGTGGAAGTAGACTTCGCTTGGGTCGCTGTCCAAGCCGTAAGCCACCAGTATGTGGACTTCGGGGCACCAAGTCGGTGAAGGTCTCTAGTTGCCCGGTTAAGCTCGGGGACTTCTTCGAGGATTTTTGTTAGTCCCTGAGGGTCTGCAGTGTAGTTTATGAAGATCCCCTAAGGCGGGTCTGCAATTGCGCATTCACCGCGCCACCCGAAACCTAACTTCAACCCCCAATGCGAATGCTAACCATTTCTCACCAAGCCCAATTGGAAGTCGTAACCCCGGCCACAGTTGCTATTCACCAATTGCTCCTGGTACTCGATTCAATTTACTCTTGATATGATCCGTCCAGAATAGCTTGCCACCATGCTTCGTTATCGAGATACCAATCTACGGTTTTGTTCAGGCCTGAGTGGAAATCTTCTTGTGGCTCATAGCCAAGTTCTGCCGTAATCTTTTCTGCATTTACTGCATAACGTGTGTCGTGACCTGGTCGATCTATTACATAAGTTATCAAGGAGTTCGCGGCAGCCATAGTCGCACATGGTGAATCTGGGAATCGGGTTTTAAGTTCGTCATCTTCTGCAAACTTTGTATCAATAATTTTACAAAGTAGATTGACAGCATCGATATTCGTCCATTCGTTATTACCGCCAATGTTGTACGTTTCTCCGTGGCGGCCTTGGTTGATTACCAGGTCAATACCACGACTGTGGTCATCAACATAAAGCCAGTCTCTTATCTGCTTGCCGTCTCCATAAATGGGCAGCGCTTTGCCGTGTAATATATTCAGCAGGCACAGAGGAATTAGCTTTTCGGGAAATTGAAATGGGCCAT